>Ga0302325_10006623_pt1 | contig 25946 bp, 20 predicted proteins | sample Palsa_T0_2_FD_201948 | JGI IMG/M metagenome (GOLD analysis project Ga0302325, IMG submission 201948) | Peat permafrost microbial communities from Stordalen Mire near Abisko, Sweden - Palsa_T0_2 | ecosystem: Environmental > Terrestrial > Soil > Palsa > Peat permafrost | place: Sweden: Abisko... | reverse complement strand
GCCTGAAACGAGTTGGCCGCGGCAAAGCTGGCCGTCTTGCCGGAGGTGATGAGAGACGACACCGTGTCCTGAAGCATGGAGTCGTACTGCATGAGGAAAGCCTGCTGGGCGGCGGGATCGGTCAGACCAAGACGCAGGCCGCTGTATTCCGGGCCGCTGTCGCGCCGGACCAGATACGGGTCGACCCAAACGATCACGCCGCGCTGCAGATAGACCATCGCCAGCGGCAGCAGCGCGTCAGAGAGCTGGCTGGGGTTGGCGTTGAGGAAGATCTGTCGCGCCAGCGCCGCGCGCGCCTGGGCGGCGTCCTGGCTGCTTGCGCCGGACCAGTTGATCGGGCCGGGATAGGGCACCAGTGTGATCGCGGTTGCTTCCACGATGTCGCCGTCATGCGTGGTGCGCGTGCCCTGAATGCTGGTGGGATAGGAGGCGATGGGATTGGCAGTGAACTCGACCGGCCGCAGCGCCAGCACGTAAGCTCCGCTGCGGGTGCGCGCCGGCGTATTGGGAGCCGAAGCCACATTGAATTGCACGTCGAGGTTCTGCTCGTCGGGCAGGTCGCCAAGGTCGATGGTAATGCTGCTGGGCAGCAGCACCAGCTCGCCGGCCGGAGTGAGTCCCTGGCCTGCGCCGATGATCACCGTGTCGCCGTTCGCGGTGGGCGCATTGGCCGGCGGAGTGCTGACCCACAACCCATGAATGACGCTGAAGCCGGCCGCCTGGCCGAGATCCGCCTGGCGCTGAAGGAAGTAGTCCTGCTCGCGTTCCAGGTCGCGCGCGGCGAGGAAGCGGCCATCGAACCAATAAGGACGCGTGCGCTTGCTGTCGAGCACCAGGGAACCGGTGATCTGCCCGGTCGAAAGCTGGGCCGCGGTGAGGGTGATGCGCGTATCGCCTTGCGTGTAACTGGGCATGACTGGCTCCTAAGACTCCGCTCCGGAGATAAGCCCGATGGAGCGGGCCACGAGCGAAGGCGGGTACAGAAAAAGTCGAGAAAGATTGTCGATGACGAGGCTGTTGAGCGTGAAATTTGGCGGTTTTCCGGAAGCGCCCGCCGTGGCCGGGACGGTGATGCGCGCCAGGAAAACCGAGCTTGGATCGAACCCCGGCGGAATCTCTCTGGGAGCTGTTCCCCCGTTGGTAAAGGGTGTGTTCGCCTGCGCTCCCGCGTTGGCGGAGAGCAGGCTCTGCTTCAGGGCTTGCGTGAGCGTGGGCGTAACGGCCCCGGTGGGCACTGCCCCTGCGGGAAGCCATGGGTCCTGGGGCAATTGAGGGTTGTTGTCTGTGCGCAGAACCATTTGCATGGCGAAGGAATCAAGCATGCGGTTGGCGGAGAATGCATCGGTGGCGTCGTAATCGTCCTGCGAGGCGAAACACGGCGTAACGCCCTGTGTGCAGGGGGCAAACGTCGCGAAAACATCCACCAGGATGCTGGTTTTATTGCCGGCAGCAAAGGCGCTGGTCAGATCGGAGACGGTCTGACTGTTGAGCCAGTTCTGAATTCGAATGCACACGGTTGTGGGGACTACCAGCATTCGTCCTACGCGGTCGACGGCCAATCCCGGCGTGACGGCGATCTCCAGTTGCTGTTGTCCCACGCATGTCCAGGCGGAGAGATTCAGGGCTCCATCGCGCGTGGTTGCGCCGATGGCGGTGCTCCATGTGGGGGAGACTGGACCGGCGGCGAAGGTGGAAGTGCCGTTGATCAGTGTTTGAATATTCTGCGCCGGGCCGGCGCAGGTCCACGTGGCGACCGTGGGATTGCCATCGAAGGTGACGCCGCCAATCACCGTGTTCCATGCGGGCGCAACGCCGGCGGACAAAAAGGGCGACGGCCCGGTGAAGACCTGGACGTTGCCGTTCGAGTCGACGATGGCCGAGGGTGCGGAAAAGCTGGTGTTGGGACGCCAGCCGTTGGCGTTAATGGGGCCCTGGTTGGTCCACACGATGCTCGTCCCATCCTTCACTGAGCCGCCGGGAGCGGTGGCGAATGCGGGCGCTGCTGCGCCGGAGGTTCCTGCGGCGCCGGTGTTGACCTGCACATGTTGATTCGTGTCGTAGACGAAGGCAAACGCCGCGAATGAGGCGTTGGGTTGCCAGACGGGTGGCCAGTTGAGGACCTGGATGTTGCTGTTCGAATCCATGATCGCGGAAGGGTAAGGGAAGGGCGCGTTGGGGATCCATCCGTTGTTGTTGAGCAGCCCCATGTTGGTCCAGACAATGCCTGGGCCATCCGCGACGTTGCCGCCCGGCGCGACGGCGAACGCAGGCGCGCCGGCGCCGCTGATTCCTGCTGCGCCGGTGTTGACCTGGATATTCTGCTTGTTGTCATACACGAAGGCCCACGCCGGATACGCGGTGTTCGCCTGCCAGATCTGCGGGGTGGTGACGTTCAAGCCGGAGACCGTGCCGGTGCCGCAAAGTTGCAGCAGAGCGCGGGCCAGGGAGCCGCGGTGATAATCCTGGTCGGCCTGGAAGTCGTCAACACCAAGCATGCGGCCCAGAGAGTAATAGACGCGGGCCGGCGCGGGCGGCGGATTCAAATTATCGGTGGGCGTTGATACTGCTGCGGTCATGGTTGCCATGATGGTCTCTCGTCGTTTTGCCGGGTAAGTTGTTTAGGGAACTCTGCGTCAGCCTTAAGCATCCCTCAGGGGCTAAAGCCCGGGTTCATTTTTGGGGCGCTTACGGCACGACTGAAGTCGCGCCCTTTCAAATCGTCGACCTTTCACAGGTTTTTTAGGTGCCTGCAACCGGAACAAAGGAGAACTTGAAGTTGGTGAGTGTGCCGGTCGAGGTTGAGCCGGCTCCGGACAGCTCGACGGCGCCGCCTTCCAGTATCGTTGTCGGCGTCGCCGTGATGCTTGCCACTGGCGGGGCCTGCACGGTCACAGTCACAAAGGCCGGCGCGCTCACCTGGCCCAGGTTGTCCGTCACCACCAGAGAGAACTGAAGCTTTCCCCCGATGCCGGGAACGGCAACTGACACGCTCGTCGTTGGCGGGACGGTGGTGGTGCTGGGGCTCGTGGTGGACAGCGTGACGGTGCCTGTTGAGGCAGTCACGCCGGTGGGCGGGGGTGGGGCTACGGGAGCGGTCCCCGGCGGCGCAGTCACAGGAGGTGCAGTGACCGGTGGCGCAGTAACAGGAGGCGGAGTGACCGGAGGCGCAGCGACGGGCGCGGCGCCCACCACGGGCGCAATGGGAGCTACCGGCGCCGCAGCCACAGGCACTGCGCCGAGCACGGGTGCGGCGGTTGCGATGGGTGCCGCGGTGGCAATGGGGGTTGTGGTTACGGCATCGGGTGTCGCGGCCGGAGTGGTGGCCGCGAGTGGATCGCTTGGTGGGGGCGGATTCGGCGATTTTGGCACGTGAACTCTCCTCTTGAAATGCGGCGTCAGCTATGCGGCTGCACCAGGGTCCAGACATACTTGGTGATGGTTGTGCCTTGCGGGGCAGTGGAAGCCGCGCCTTCAAGGGTGATCGAATCTCCCATCTTGATCGCGGCCGGAGCAGTGATTCTGGCGATGGGATTGGCATAGCCCACCGTGTTCCATCCGTTGTTCATGCGCGGGTCGAGGCTCGGCATCTCGGTGACGATGTCGTAGCGGCCCACATCGCTGACGCCGACGGTGACCTGGTTTGCCGGCGGTTCGGGACCGAGGTATGTATTGACTCCAAGCAGGGACGCCAGGCCGATCATGAATGGCTGCGTGGCCACCTTGACGAATGCCTGCACGTGCGCGGGCTTCTCCGCTTCCACAATGCGCGTGACCAGTTTGAGATTCACATTCTCCACCTGGTTGTGGACGAAGACCGTCATGCGGTAGGCGAGCTGGTCATAGAAATTTTGAACGGCCTGTGCGCTTCCCGGAATGTTGAGATTCGTTTCATATAGAGCTTGCAGTTCGGCCTGCATGCGCGGATCGCCGAGAAAAAGCGTGTCGCCGACGATGGAATTGCTGCTGCCGGAGTAGCCCGGAAGCAGCGGGTTGTTTTGAATGCTCAAGTCGGCGCCGAGGATGGTGGCGAAGATGTGGCGCAGGCGGAAGTCCTCAATCACAATGATTGCCCCGCGGCTGCAAGCGCCGTTGGTAGCCACGTCGAGCGCTTCGGTCACGCCCTTCGCCGTGCCGCGCCATTGATAGAGGCTGGGCGTGGCTTCGATGCGGGCGCGCCTGCGGTCAGGCGGATAACTGCCGGGCTGGATGCCGATCCATCCGCCCAGCCAGTCGAGCGAATCGTCGGGCGTGCTCTCCGGCCGCATGAGTAAATACGCATTGGCGATGCGGTCTTCAATGCGCGTGCATTGCGACTCGAAGATGTCCACGAATCGCTCCAGGAAATCGCGGCGCGTGCAGTCGCCATCTACGTCCGCGGCCGGCGGAAACTTGGCCTCGTGATAAATGGCCGGTAGATACTTCTGCACATAGGAGAAGCGCGGGCCGTAGACGCGCATGCCGGCGATCTGCGGGGAGTTTCGGCCGTCGCCGTTCAAATGAACGCGCACGCCGAGATAGCGCCCGCTCAGGTTGCGCACCACCTTGTTGGCTCGCTGAATCAGAGCCATGAAAAGACCCTGCGTATTTTCGATTGGGTCATCGTCGAGCAGCGTTGGCGCATACGGGACTTCGGTCGGAATGGACTGCCACACGGCGACAGGCGCGCCGGGGAGCATGGCCGGCGGAACGGCGGTTGTGTCGGCTGCCCCGAGAAGGTGCGGATACCACGGAAATGCCGGATTGACGAGGTCAGTGAGCGCGTCAGAGGCAGTGAGCCAGAGGATGGCGCCGCAACGCGGAGGCACGATGGCTTCAATGAACATGCGATGCCACACGCATTGCGCGGTGCCGCTGTCGATGATGGCGGGGCCGGTGGGGTTGGTGGCGCCGGCCGCGGCAAGCGTGTTGAGCGAGAGCGGCAGCAGGGGAAGCATGGGGGGCCTTAAGCCGGCGAGATTCGCGTAGTTGGGCGGCGGGTCGAAGCCGTGCACCATGGGGCCGACATTGTTGGCGGCGAGGATGTAGGTTTCGCCCGCAGGCACCAGCGTGTCGCCTGCATCGGCGAGGTCGTAGATGAGAGCTTCATTCAAATGGGTGGCGAGGACGGCAAACTGCCGATCGCCGAGCCAGGCAATGGCGTAGGGAAGACGCACCCCGCCGAGTTGCAACGGCGATCCGGTGGGCGTGGTCTCGTTGAAGATGCGGATGCTTGCGACTTGATTGGTGACGCTGTTGGTGGCCCACGACATCACGACAAACTGCGCGGGCTGCGCATTCATGTCCATGGGCGCGAGCGCGACGAAGGTCTCACTTGCAGGAAGCGTGCAACGCGAGACGATGCGCGGCGGATTGGTATTCGACTGGCAGGGGCGCATCACGCCGGGATCGGGTGTATCGACGGGGCCGGTCTGCAGCGGCATGCCGGACACCTTGCCCAGTTGCGGCTTGCTGCGATCGAGCGCGAGAACTCCGCCCTCGGGCAATGCGGCGAGACGCCAGAAAGTGAAGTCGGGAACCGTCAGCGTGAAAATGGGCCAGCGATTGCGTTGATCGATCATCACCAGCGAGCCGCCGGCGGCGATGTAGAGCACGCCGTCGTAACCCATGGCGAGGTCGGTGATGTCCGGCTGACCGGGCGCATAAATGGGCACTTCATTGGGAGGCTGCGCATCGCTCGGGCCGCTGCCTCCGGCCATCACCAGGCCGCTCGACATATCCCAGCGCGCGTAGTTGCCGTACTGGTCGAGCGTCATGGGCGTGGTTTCCACCAGGCCAAACGCTGTATTGAAGTCTTCCACCGGAGCGCTGCCGGTGCGCATGCTGCGCAGTTGCAGGGTGTTGTTGCCGCTGCAATAGAAAAGTCCGGATTGCGTTGGGCCGGCGCAACTCCAGACCGCGCTGCCGTCGATGACATTTTGGCCGAGCGCTGTGGGCCATGCGGGTGGCGCGGAGCCGGTGATTCCGGGATTCGCAACCCTGGCGATGCAGCACCACGTCACATTGTTGTCGGTCACGTACTGACCGGGCAGCGCAGACAACGCGGGAGCAGTTGCGCCCGTGGTTCCAGCGCCTGAGGCCGCAACTAGAAGCTGCGCGAATCCGGCTTGAGACTGGATGTACTGGCCCACGGGATAAACCGTGTTTGGCTGCCACGAAGGCAGCGTGACTGCGCGTTGAAGGTTGCCGTTCGAGTCCACGATGAACTGGCCTGGGGAGTATTTTGCACCTGGCTTCCAAGTGCCGAGTTTTGGATTGATCGGTGCGCCTGGGCCCGCATTCATCCACGTGATTCCAACATCGCCCGTGGTCTGGCCGAGTGTTGTGTCCCATGTCGCCGGAGCGCCCGCTCCGGACGTGCCCGCATTCTGCGCGATCTGGATATTGCCGTTGGGATCGACGATCCCTTGTCCGCTGAGATAGGCCGTAGCGGCGCGCCAGGGCGGCAGCCAGTCATTGAGCTGGCTCAGCATCCAAAAGCGCAGACCGTTCGAATCCATATGCGTTCCTTCAGCAGACGTTCGGCACGACGGGCACGGCGACCGCCGGGTCGGTTTCCGGTGGTGGCGTCAACGGGTTGGGGACGGCGCTCGGCGTTCCGTCCGGGCTGGCGATCACAACGACATCCAGCGTTTCAGGAAGTTGCCAGCTTTCCAGCACGATTTCCGGTGATCCGCTGGAGTCGGCGGCTACGAGTTGATAGGCGCCAGAGGTGAGCACGCTGAAAAGATTGATCCCGTTCACTTCGATCACACCCGGGACCTGGCTGACGGCAACCTCCAGTTCCAGGCTGCGCACATTGCGTCCCAGCACCCATCCGGTGTTATTTGGCCCGTACGGCGCAATAGGCCACAGATATTGGCGCAGCGCGGTCTCCACCGCCTGCGAAACAGCTTGCAGGCCAAAGCCGGTCTTGACCTCGATGCCCACACCAATGCCCAGCCCCACGTAGTCGCTGGCGATCACGTACATTTCCGCCGTAACCGGCCGGCAGGGATTCAGATATTGGTAGACAGTTTCGAGAGTCGGGCGGTCGGCGCGCGGGCAGGGATTCATGAACCCCGCCTGATTCGGAATCACCATCACCGAGACCACACCGGGAACATTTGGAGTGAATGTCTGCGGCTTGAACAGCGGTAGAACCTCCACGCGCGCAACATTAGCGCCCGGAGTCTGCTGCGCGAGATTGCTGTAGTCGGCCGCGGTGACGGCGCGGCTCTGATTCTGGAGCAGCGAGGGAATGCGCTGCTGGGCGGCGTCGAGCGTCTCCGGGTCTTCGCCGCCGGTGGTGGCGATGGGCTGCGCCACGGAGATGGTCTGGTTGATCTGATTGCCGGACGCGTCCCTGGCTTGAATTGCGGCCAAAGAACCCGCGGGCAGATTGCCGTCCGAGCCTCCGCCGGCGCGCATGGTGCGCACGCGGATGCGGCGGCCAGCGGGAACGATCATGCCTTGAAGCTGATTGCCAAAGGTGACCGTGCCGGCTTCGGGATCGAGTTGGAAGGCCTGGACAGGTCCCTGCAAAACGGCAAGATCGTCCACTTGTTGCCAGAGTTGGAAACCGAGGCCGGGCATGTCGACGTCGAGCAGGAAGGTCAATGGATCGACTTGCGGCGCAGGCAGCGCGAACTTCTGATTAGCGCTGCCGTCGCTTACGCCGATCACGATGAGGCTCTGCGTGGCGCGCTGATCGATTTGGACTGCGTTGACGCCCAGCCAACTCACCTGCAACGAACTCTGTGTACTCAAGCGCACCCAAGCCAGCAAACGCGAAGAGATCGAGGGATCGTCGATGCGCGGCGGCTTCATGCCGACGCCTGCCTGAGAGTCGGTGCGGACGTCGTTCGAGGGCGCGCCGATGACCCCGGCGGGCGGCACCATTAGTTGCACGATGCCTGGCTGAGTGAGGCCTTGCGTGGTGTCGCCCAGCACCTTCAGCGTTGTATACGCAATGGGCTGGCCTGCGCCCGCAGGAGGCTGGCTCATCTGCCACGTTGCAATCACAGGCGCTGGCACGCCTGCACCTGTATACGATTGCGGAACGGAGTAGAGTCCGGGAACGGAGAGCGAAGGCGCGTAACCGATATTCAGCGTCTGCTGGCCGGCGGTTGCGCCGAGGGCATTGAGTACCGGACCCTGGTTCTGCGGGCTCGCAACAAGCAGAGCCAGCCAAAGGCTTGAATCGGTGGTGCCATTTACAACGTCGATCCCATTTGGGTCGGCAAGATTGTTGGCGAATACCGGCGTGGTGGTGTAGCCCGCTGGAATGTTCGAGAGGCCGTAGAGCTTCTTGAGGCCAGTAAGCAAAGGCAGGGATTGCTTCTGCTGATCGGGAGTCAACGCGACTTTGATATAAGCTTGCGCGGTGACGGGAAGAATGTCGACATCGCCCAGGGTTTCGAAGTTGACCGGCCCATTCACCGTCGCGCCGGCAACGATGCCTACGGGCGCGACGGAGGACTGTCCCAGCGAAAGAGAAAGGATGCCCGTGGCCGCGGAGGCCGGCGTCATGGATTGACCAAGCAGTTTGAGAAATGCAATGCGCTGCTTTTCCGGTATGAGGTTGGCGCGATAGAGAATGGTGTCCGCAAGCCACGCGAAAAGCTCCAGCAGGGTGCGGCCAGGGTCGCCCGGTTGCGGGTTGGTCCACTCCGGCGTGTGCGCCGGAATGTTGGCGAGCAGATCCTGGACTAGATCGTCGTAGGACCGGTCGTCTAGAGCTGGCGGTATGAGCGGCATGGCGTCAACCCACGTTCATGGTTGCACCGATCTGCTGCGAAACATTGGTGCGCAGCAGCCGGTAGTGAATCTGGACCTGGACCTGTGCGGGCGCGCCCGCGATCGGATCGACATCCACGGCATCGACCGTGATGCGGTTCTCGTAGTTCTGCAGACTCTGCAGGATGGTGGTTTGAATCTGCGCGCGCAGTGCCACCGTGTTGCCTTCGTCGAGAAAGTTCTGCAGGCCCGCTCCGTAACGCGGTCGCATGAGCTGCTCGCCGGGGCGCGTCATGAGGATGATGCGGATGGAATCGCGCACGCTCTTCTCCAGCGTTGGGAAAACGAGTTGTCCCCCTTGCGGAACAGGAAGGAACGGCCAGCCGATGGGGTCTTGATAGGTTGTGCTCATGGCGCTCCGTCGTCGGGTGCACTGGGTGAGGGGAGTGGAAGAGGGATGCAGATTTTGATAATCGGCAGCCAGAAGAAAACGATGTTCAGAAGGCTCAGGAAAATGTTCAACACGAAGAAGGCGCAGATGGTGATGAGCGGGATATTGAACCCGCAGATCCAGTTCAGACTCAGTCCGCCACCGCCGCCGGCGCCTTTCATCAGGCCGGCGAGCGTGGTGCCCTGCATAGCGCTCATCAGGTTGCCCGGAACCTGGAAACTGCAGTTGGGTTTTGCCGATTGAATAAATGCCGAGGTGGGATCGGGCAAGGGAATTGGCGGATGAGGGCGATTGCCCGTCGCGTGCCACGGCGCAATCTGGAAGTGATGGCTGTATTGGCTCCAGACCAGCTTCGGTGGGCACGTGCCGGATTCCGATTTAATGCGGAAGAACATGCGCAGTTTGTAGTAGCGAGTGCTGTCTTGAAAGCGGCCCTGCGGCGAGAGCATGCCGCTGGAAGCCGGGCCCAGAGCCTGGATGAGCGCATCGACGAGTGTTTTTTCACCCGCATGGCTCAGGGCGTCCCAGGCTGTGGGCATGGTCAGCGTGTTACTCGAAGAAGCCGCGGCTTGACCGGCGCTGGGATAGCTGTTGTTGTCGAGAAGCTTCGATTTTGCTTTGCGATAGAAATCGCCCATTTGCTCGTTATGACCATCCGCAAAGCTCACGTTATGCTGGTTCAGCAAGTTCAGAATTGCGGCGCCTTCGTTCTGGTTATCAAAGGCGTTGAAGACCGTGTGCAGCATACGCAACGCGGTTGCGAAGCCATGAAACCAGGTGAAGTCGGAACTGGGTGTGGACACCGGCGGTTTTGTCGCGGACGTGGTGACGTTGGGCGGGTATTGGTCATTCAGGAACTCGTCGGACATCCAGCGGTAGTCGATGGCGGAGGTAGACGGAACGGTGAGTCCGGAGGAGTATTTCTTTGAGCGCAGCAACGCGGGCAGGCTGGTAACCAGGCCATGCCGGTCGATCGACGGAGGAGACTTGGGTTGTGTGTCGCTTACTTCGCTGCTGGCCGTGGGAATCACTGCGTAAACGACTGTCCTGCCCAGCGCCGCACAGGTTGCAGGCGGCGCGGCGAATGCGGGCGTGGCGCTTTCCGCGCTGGCTGTTGACAACGCCTGCGCGGCAAGTTGCAGGTCGAGGTCCGGTTGCCCGGACTGGAGTTGCGGACGCTGCGTTGGATCAGGATCGCAGTCTTCCTGGTCGGGGCTCAGCCTGGTCCACGAGTATTTGCCTTTTGGGCACCGCATCCAGCCAGAGAGCGTGTGAAACTCCTCCGTAACCTGACCGCTTGCGGGCCCGGCTGCGCGATACACGCGCCGGATGACCACTCCGGCGGAGACGATGCGCCTGGGATCGAGACGCGGGGAGCAGAGGCTGTCGCAGTTCAAGTCGACCATGGCCACGTTCAGCATCCGCTGTACCGGTTGATAGAGCATTAACGGCTGCGCATTCAGTACAACTGCATTGGATATCTTCGGCTGCTCCTGCGACGCGAGGTCCTGCAGGAATCTCGCGGGGAAATCGTCGTCATTCATTTGCAGGATGACGGGCCTCTTGTGCTGCAAGCCGCCCAGGTCAACACCCTGCACCGAGATTTCGTGGCCTACCATATGTTGCCTGCTCCCGGGGTATAGGTTGTTCCCACTACGGACGTGGCGATGATCGTCGGGCAGGTCACGACGCCGGTGAAATTGGTCATGCCCGCACTCACGGTGAGCATTGGCGCTGTGATGCTCATGCTGGCTGCCGCGGTTACCTGCACCTCCGCGGTGGGCGCGTTGATGGTGACGCCGCTTGCGTCGATCCGGATGGAAGTCTGGTTCGCATCACTGAATTCGATGGACCCGTCGGAATCGGTCATCTTGCCGGTCAACTGGCCAGGCGTTGTGAACTGGATGGTGGGGCCGGAGGAATCTTCGATGATGGCGATCTTCGTCCCGGCCTTGCCGGTGATTGTCCAGCGATCGACGCTTGCGCCCGAACCGCCGAACTTGTCCGGCGCGGTGTCATGGCCATTCCACAATCCGCCGATCACGACCGGGAAGCGCGAATCGCCGGAGAGATAGACCACCAGCACTTCGTCGCCGACGTCGGGCATGAAGAAGCAGCCGCGGTTGTCTCCCGCGAACGGCACTGCCACGCGCGCCCACACCGGGCCATCCTGGCCGTTGACGCCATCTACGTTGTATACGCGCAACTGAACGCGATTAAGGCCGGCGGGATCCTGCACGTTGATCACCGTGGCCAGAAATGCGCCCGAGCTCAGCATGGCAAGCGTGTGTTCCTGCAAGAGGCGGCTCATCAGTTGCCTCCCAGGTATGCGCACTCAGCGGTGAAGCGCGTTTCATAGCCGCCCTGCGTATCGAAGCGATGCACGGTGGCGGTGGTGTAGTAGGTGTTCGAGAAGCGCGCGCCGAGGCCGACCAATTGCAGATAGGTACCTACGCGCAGGTTGGGATTGCCTTCTGAGACTCCGTGTGCGACGACAAAGGTTCGCGTTCGCTGCGCAAACTCGGCATCCACCAGAGCCTGCGCTTCCTGCGCGTTGAGGCTGGAGAATTGGCCAATCTGCTCTGAGCGCGTGTTGAGCGCCTGTTGCAGCCATGCGGGTCCTGTCTTGCCCGATCCAGGACCGAAGCTATTGGTCTGGCTGGTGACGTTGATGGCCTGCCCCTGGGTGTAATCCCACCCGGTGGCCGTGATCTGCGTGACCTGGTGGGAAAGATCGGCCAACACGCTCACGTGCTTGAGCTGGCTATTGAGATCGATCTCAATGGAATTGCGCTGCGCCTGGTTGCGCGGCGAGGCGTGCAGTTCGGTGCCGACGATCTGCACGTCGGCGTCATAGCGCGCCAGCAGGCGGCGGAGGAAGGCGAGATCGCTTTCGTTGAACTGTAACTGCGTTCCGACATTGCTGTCGAGGCCGGCGAGCACAGGGCTGAGTCCAAGGTTGGACGCGACTTGGGTTGCGATTTGCGTAAGCGTGGCGGAATCCCAGTTCTTGGTACTGCGGGCCATGCGCGCGCCTTGCAGCGCATCTTCAGCCAGCACCACGAGGTCAGGCGGCCCGGTATCAGGAAAGCGGCCTTCGAGCGCGGTAATCTTTCCGCGGAAGATTTCCGTAGGCGAACTGGCGTCCCCGGCGCAAACCAAGACGGCCGCACCCAGCTTCAATATCGCTCCGTCTTCGAAGACCATGTCGGCAAGCCCAGTGGTGAAAGAACCGAAGTTGCTGAAGCGCATCTCCAAGGACGACATGCCGCCCTCCTGCTCGCGCATCTCCATGGTGAGCATCTGGGCCGTGACTTTATCGTTGGCCTGGCCGTCGATCTGCACGGTGGGAATCGCGCTGTAAACGGCATCCTGCGTAAGTGGGGTTTCCGCCATGGGTCAATCCGCCAGCAGTCGAAGTTTCCGTTGGTGAAGAATCTGCAATGCCTGGTGCAAGTCCACATCCTTCTTGGGGTCTGCGTTGGCAGGCTGCGCGCTCGCAGCCTTCGGAGCCTGCTGGACATCTACGTGCATTTCATCGATGGTGACCGCCATGTTGCTCCCTCGAATTGCGCAGGGACTAAAGCCCCCAATTCCTATTTCGTCTCTTCGGCACGACTGAAGTCATGCCCTGTTACAAAGCCTGTCTTCAATGCACACTTCTAGTCGTCGCTGCTGAATGTGAGCCGGTTGGCGAAGCTGAATTCCGTGCCGACATCGGTGGAAAGCCCGGCTGAGCCGGTATTGTTGGCCATGCCGCCGAGCGAGAAACTGGCTCCCGTAAATGTCGAGACATCTGTGCCCACGGTTGCGGGCAGCATCTGCAGCGGGTTCAGGTTCGATGTTGTGCTGACGGTTGCGCGGCCCGTTTGCAAGCCGGAAAATGCCCCCGCGGTGGCTGGAACGCCGGCCGAAGCCGACGCGCCGAATGCGGGCGCGAGGGCGCTGGTTGCGCTGGTGGAGATGCTCACTTGCGATCCCGACGAAACACTGGCCGACGTGCCGGCAGACGCGCCGATCGAGATCCCGGCTGAGCCGCCAGCGGAGGCGCCGGCGGAGATGGCGATATTCAATCCGGCGGTCGCGGAGGTTGAAGAAGCGGTGACAAAAGCTGCGGGCGGATTGAGTTGAACACCCGCGCTGACCTGCATCGAAGCGCCGGCTGTGAAGCGCAGGCTGTCCAGGCCGTTGTCCGTGCCCAACTGCCGCTGGGCGCTGGGATCGCCGCCGCGCGTGGCCATGGAGAGAGCGCTGTCGCCGCTGGAGCTGGGAACTAGACTGCCGGCGTTCGAAGGCCCAGATAAATTTGCGCCCTCGTCGAAAACGTTGTCCTGGCGCGAGAGCTGGATGCTCACCAGCGCGCGCAGCGCAATGCCATCCGCGGAGAAGAAGTCGATGGTCTCCTTGAAGGAGTCCATGATGCCCTGGAACTGATAGGTTCCCCATTGGAACATCAGTACTGGCGGAGCCTTGGGCGGCGGCGCACCCGAGTTATTGCTTCCGCTGGGCGGAGCCGCGCTGGCGGCGGCCGCCGTGGCGTTGACCGAGGCCTGCATGAATGCTGCCACCTGGTTGGTCACGGTGCGCACATCGGCGCCGGTGTCGGTAGTGTCGAATTGCAGATCCATGGTCAGCTTGCCGGAGAACTGCGCCACGTACTGCGCCTTCTTCGGCTGGCCTGCCTGCGGAGGGTTTGAATTCTCCACCGAGTAGACCAGCGATGCAGGATTGAAATGCACCGTCAACGGTGTCCCGCCGGGGAGCGCGGAGAGTGTGGCTTTGGCGACTTGGGGCGGCTGCTGGGGCATGGCTTATATCTGCTGCACCGTGGGCGTGACCGACCACAGGCCTTCATGGACTAAATGCAATTCCTCAATTCCGATCTCGGCGCTTTTTGCGTTCAAGTCGGAGAACTTGTACTTCACCGGCATCGCCTTGTCCAGTTGCCAGGCCATTACCGCGGTGCCGTCCACATCGAATACATTGATGGTGACCTGCATGCGCGGCGCGAAGGTTCCCGTAGCGAGCGTGTTGAAAATCTGATACATGTTCTGGTTGCTGCTGATGCCGCGCTTGAGCACCACGGTGGCGAAGGTGGTGCCTCCCGCTCGCTGCGCCGCACCGTAGTTGCGTCCGCCTTCCTTGATCACCTTCGGCTCCATCGTCGCTTCCAGGCCAGTGCATTCGGAGAACGAACCGGAACACACCTGAAACTGCGAGTTGCTGCCGCTGTTTGAGAGGGAATCGGTGAAGAAGTCCACCTCGAACTTGAAAACATGGAGCGGAATCAAAGCGCCGGTCGACATCAGCTTGCCTCCGCGAGATTGGCCGTGATTTGCTGCGCGCTGGTTCCGCTGGTCTCCATCGCCAACTGCACCGTGATGGTTTCGATGGTGGACGCGGCGGTAAACGTGACGTAGGCGATCAAGCGGCCGTTGTCCAGGTCGTTCTGGGTCATGGTGGTCCTGTCGCAGCGGACGGAGAAGGCTTTGCTCACTGTGTCTCCGTCGAGTGCGTTGAGCGTCCACAGGCGCGTCATGAGATTTTGCAGGTAGCGCTGCACGCGTCCCCACAGCGCCGGGCCGTTGTTCTGGAAGATTGCGCTCTCACCCATCTGGCGCGCGGCCCTGCAAATTATCTCGACCAACCGGCTGACCGGTCCGGAGCGGTAGCTCTCGCCCGGATAGGTGGTCACATCCGAGAGAAGCTGCAAGCCGGATGGAGTAAAGCCGAACATGCTGAAACGCTCGATGAGCGCTTTGGGCTGCACTGGGGTTGCGCCCCAGATAAGAGGCTGCGCCGAAGTGAGCACCTCCTGCTCAGGAAGCGCGGGCGAAACGTCATAGATTTCGGCGGGGGTGATTTTGGTGGCGCTGGTGAAAGTGCCCTTGACGAGCGCATTGCGCGCCAGCAGTCCGGCCAGCGCGCCGTCCGGAGCTTCGAGCGATTCCAGCAGGATCCCAGAGCCAGATGTCATAAGCCACGGGTAGGCAAGCTGCAAGAATGCGCTCGAAATATTCGGCGGCAGACTCCCGGCCACGAATTGAGTTTCTTTCATCCAAGTCTCGATCACGCCGTGGATGTCCTGCGCAATCTCGTCGCTCGATGGGTTCTCGGCGGCGGTGGCCGGGTCTAAATCCAGCGGCATGGGGAATGCCGCGATGTATTGAACTTCGCGCAGGTGAAGTAGGTTGCTTTGGACACCGTTGGCTAGAAAATTCAAGATGGCGGCGATGCTGGTTGCCCAGCTCGCGTAATCGGCGGTAGCCAATCGCGGCGCGGCCCCGCCCGGCGTGGAGCGCTGCGTGGGCGCCACCATGCTGCCCTGCGAGCAGACAACGAACTCCTCGGGACCGGTTGAGGGATTGGGAATCTGGCCGATGGCCCCGCTCAGCTGCGAGGCGCTGAGCACGGGCAGATCCGGCGTCAGCAGGAATGAAGCATCTTCAAGCACGCTGAGGCTGCTCACGCCTGTCCAGGTCTGCGTATTGCCGGGATCGAAGGCGGCATTGGGCAACAAATCGTGCAGCAGTGCCGCCATCGCCTGCGGCGAGGTTTGCGCATTCACCGGATCGCCCACGCGGACCACATAGCACTTTCTGCCGCCCTGGGCAAAGAAGCTGCGCACGCCGGTGGCCAGATAGTCGGTTCCGAATCCCGCGCCCGTGGTTCCGTCGTCGAAGAGCGCCGTGAACTCGCCATAGCTGTTTACGGGGATGGGAATGTTGGTGAGCGTGGCGATTTGGTTGGGATAAGGTGCCGGGCCGGAGGAATAGCCGAGAGAACTTAGCCATGAACCCACGCTCGCCGGGGCCGCCGCTCCCGGAAGCACCCGGACCAGCCCGACGAAGCAGGCGATGTCCGCGCGCGTCCGGTTGAAGACCGGCGCTGCGGGCGAGTTCTGAAAGAGGACCCGGCTCATTGCGTTCTCCGTACACGTTCCCCGGTGTCAGGATCGAGACCTGGGACGCCCGTATTCATTCGCTGGGCGCCCCATCCTTGGCACGTTCTTGTATTTGTGCCAAGGGTGGGATGCATCAACTCTCAATGGAGGCCTGTTGGTTGTCACACTAGCTGGGCTGCGTGATCTCGATTGTCTCGGGAGCGAGCACCAGCTCTTCGATTGCCACATCGCCCGCGCCCTTGCCGCTCAGCGTCGGTCCGGTGTAGCCCTTGGGCGTAACGCTGTAAAGCTTGTACACCTGCACCGGGTTGTTGGCTTCGTCACGCAGGGTGATGGTCACATCGCGCTGCGCGCTGGAGCCGTTGGTGCGGGCGTCGGTGATCCAATCCCACAGATCGGACGTGTCAACTACGCCGCGCTTCAGCGACACGTCGCCGCTGGTGTGCATGCCGCTGTACTTGTGCACATAGTTGGCGCTGTCGTTTCCATCGCGGTACTCGGAGATGTGCAGCTCCGTTTTCATGCCGGCGAGATCGGAAAAGCCGCCCAGCGGCTTCTCCGGGTCGCGCGGGCCTTTCAGATCGACGAGATAGCTATACGCTGGGTACGGCGCAGTGCGGTTTGGCATTGAGATTCTCCTTGATCGACATTTTTGTTGGGCTTGTTCGACTGCCCGTTTAGCTTGGCGCGCTCGCCGTCATCTGGCCGATGCGGAAGATGACGAACTCGGCCGGCTTCAGCAGCGCCACTCCGATCAGGCAGATCAAGCGCCCGTTGTCCAGATCGTTTTGCGTCATGGTGGTGCGGTCGCAGCGGACGAAGTACGAGTCCGACGCTGAAGTCCCGAGCAGGTTGCCCTGCGCGAACTCGTTGTTGAGGAACGAGTCGATGGTGTCTGCAACGCGCGCCCACAGCGATGGGCCGTTGTTCTCGAAGACCGCCCACTGCGTGCCGTTGTCGATCGAGTGTTCGAGATAAATCAGGTAGCGTCGCACGTTGATGTACATCAGCTCGGTATCGCTGCTGACGGTGCGCGCTCCCCACACCAGGTATCCGCGGTCGGGGAAGAAGCGCAGGCAGTTGATGCCCAGCGGATTGAGAATGGTCTGCTCGGCGAAGTTGATATGGCGCTCGAAGTCGACAGCGCCGAGCACTACTTCGTTGGCGGGCGCTTTGGCCACGCTGTTCTCGTTATCGTTGCGCGCATAGATGCCGGCCATGAAGCCGGTGGGCGGCACCAGAATCTGAGCCGGAGTTGAGGTGCCTGAAACGGCCAGCGGATTCGGCGTCTTCACCCACGGAACGTAAAGCGCGGCATAGCTGGAATCGATTTGCGCGCGCACATTCATGTAGTCGGAGTCGAGCAGGTTCGGCCCAGCCTCGAGGATCGCCACTCGGTACGCGCGCTGCGCCTCTACGTGCGGGATGACCGCACCGATCATGATGTCTTCGCTGTCGGCGTAAATTGATGAACCGGGTGTGCCGACGATGGCGATATCTTCGAGAGCCTGCAGGGGCTGCAGGGCCGTAACGTAGTTGACCTCCATGGGCTCGCCGCCGTCGTCGCCATTGGTTCCCCCGCCGGCCGTTCCCAGGGTGAACAAAGCTGTCGGTGTCACCGGCCCAAGGTTTTTCCAGGTCACGCCGCTATCCGTGGTCGTCTGTCCGATCGTGGTATTCCAGGCAGGCACCGACGCACCGGAAGAGCCTGCGGCCGCAACCGCTGTGACGATCTCGACGTTTCCATTGGAGTCGAGGATCAGGTTTCCGTTGGCATAAGTGGTGCTGCTGGCCTTCCATACGGACAAAGTAAGCGACGGGTCGACCCAGTTGGGGAACAATTCGCCGTACAGCGCGTTACCCGCCAGAAGCGCGGAGCCGATGTTGAACCAGATCTGGTTCTGCAGCTGATCCACGGGCCGGGGAGGGTTGACCCCGAGTACGTTGCCGATGTAATTAGGATGGTTCTGGTCCAGCCCCAGGCCGTTGAAGACCATCATGGTTCCGCCGGCAGCCGGAGCCACCACCTGCACTGTCAGCGCATAGAGGGTCTGCGCCGGTGTCTGGGCTGGGGGAAATGTTGCCGCGGTCATGGGCGTCGTCGAGCCAACGGCGGCAAAGAAGCCGGTCGTTCCATTGACGTAAAGCGTGGCCGCTCCGCCAGTGGCGCCCGGAGTTCCAAGCAGCGAGCCGGCCGGAAGGTTGGCTAGATTATTGAAGTTCTGAATTTTGGATGGTGTCAGGGTGACGGTAACCGTCTGTCCGTTGAGAAAGGCTCCCGGAAACCGTCCCTGCACCGTCACGTTTGCGAAAGCGGTTCCGGAGATGGCGATGCCGGGGTCGATCACCGCCCCCGCCGGGGCGCTTTTGACCGGGCCGCCGTTGGCATAAACCCTGGACACATACAGCGTTGACCCGCCATTGGTAAAGAAAGCCTGCACCGCCATGGCCATGTAATTGATATTGGCCAGGGTCGGATTCTTATTCGAGCTGGAGATGGCCATCGAAAGGTTGCTGTAACCGCCATAGATGTTCTGGAAGTCGCCGAAGCTGGTCAGCAACTGGGGAACACCGGGGCCCGGCGCGGTGGCAAGGGGCTCGTTGTTCGCAGGCAGTCCCCCATAAGGCGTCCCGGTGACGGGACCGGTCAGGGTAGGGCCGGCAAACGCCGTGGTGGTGGTTCCTACACCTTCAATGGTGGGCGCGCTGAAGCTTGTTTCTTCAACGTAGACCCCGGGCGCTAGATAAGTTGGCACGGTCATCCTCCTTGGTCCGGTTATTGAATTCGATTGCTAAGCAGGAACTGTCAGGGAAAAACTCAACGACTGTTCCTGGCCTGAAATAACAGTGATTGCCTGGCTGCCGGAGACAAGCGTGGCGGCGGTGAGATTGTTCAAAATGTCGTCCGGGTTGGGAACCCAGCCGGACGGTTGATTGAGGTTGGTGGGCAGCAGATACGCCGTAAGGGTTGCGGCGATCGAGGGCGTGGTCACGGTCCCGCCCGCCCCGGTGTTCACCGTGACTGTCTGCCCGATAAACGCCAGCAGGGCTTCGCCGTTGGTATCGGTCTGGCCGGTCGCCATGATCTCGCTGGTGGTGGTATTGACCAGGCGCAAGACGACGTACGGCAATCCCTTCGAAGGATTTGTGGCGCTCTGCGTGACCGAGACGCGAATCGTTGCCCAGTTCGGACCGACCTGCGCAGCCGGCGTGGGAAATACGGTGATCTGTTGCGGCGCGAAGACTCCCGTGGGTGTGGCCGGAACGGGAGGGATCACCGGGATCGCTGCCGGGGCCGACACGCTGGCGCGGCGCGGCAGGTAACGGAGATTTGGATCCTGCAGCGTGACTTCAAAGGGCGTCGCGGCCGGCAAGGTTCCCGATGGAATGAATTGGCCGGTATAGGGGTCGAGGCCTGGCCCATCGAAAATGACATACGTGCCGCTGCGGTTGGGCTTCACCGTCCACTGCGGCGCGGTTACCGGGATTGCGGGAACCACCGAACTGCCGGTGATGGCATCCACGCAGACGAAGGCGCCCAGAATCCGGCGGTCGACATTCTCAATCATGCCGCGCTCCCATTCTGTATTGAAAAGCGCGTAGCCACCACCGGCCCTCCCGGCGTGATGGCCTGGTCGATGCGCACCACGCGCGCCACGTATCCCACCGTGAGCCGGTACTTCGGTCCGAGGCCGTCCCAGATATCGAGCACGTCCTGCAGGCTCAAGTCGGCGGGGATGAGCTGCACCGTATCCGTCTTGTTCCACCCCGCCCCTGCGGCGGCGGAAGAAAGAAACAGCGTTGAGTAGTCGAGGATGGGGTTGGACTGCAATTGCTGCATGGTCCAGACAAGGATCTTTTGCTCGGCCTCCGCGCCCTGCGCCGCGGTATCCCAATAGGAGATGAGGTAGTGCAGATCGAGGTAGAGAACCGGCTGGTCGTTAGGCAGGTCTTGCAGGCGGGTGACGTTGCGGTAGTACTCGGCAGTCGTGATGCGGTGTAGGTAGAGGGAGACGATTTTGTCGAGATTCGTCGTGCTCTCGTTGGCAATATCCTCGCTCGACACCAGGCTGAAGGTGCATGGCAGGCCGAGTCCCGCAGTGGCATAGCGCTGCGTCAGGTATTGCACCAGCGCATCCCCGACAGCGTACACGGCTTGGTAATTAGCCACAGCGATCTCCTCGTTCCTCTCCGCCAGACAACTCTTCAGTTCCTTGGTCCCTAGTCCCTCAGTCCCGAGTCCCTCAGTCCCGAGTCCCTAAGTCCCTCAGTCCCATTGCTACGGCCCATCCTCCACAAAGGTCTCCGCATCTTCGCGCCGCGCCGGGTTGAGTTGGAAAAGACTCTCTGTTCCCACTCGCGTTTCCTCGCGCATGTAACCTTCTTCGGTCAGCCAGCTCAGCGCGACTTGCGTATCCTCGACGCAGCGCCGGACTGTTTCCTGCATCAGCCGCCACCGTGCAATCTCGGTCAGGCTGTCCACCGCCTGCGGATTGCGTAGAAAGTAGCGCAGGATATCCTTGACTAGAGGCACATTCGCAGCCTTCCGATTCGCCACGACAAAGTTTTCCTTCGCACCTGCTCAAGCACCTTGCGTTCCAAAGGTTGGCAGATTTCCACAGGTTTGAAATGTGCATCTTACGGAGCTGATTCGGCGCCTTCCTGGGAGGGGGAGGGATTCTTTCGACCCGTTAGGAACGAGAGAATCCCCGGGGTAAACAAGGCGTTACTTGGGAAATCTCGCAATTCTTGGGGTGGGTCATTGGTGACCCAGGGATGGGTTGCGCGCGACCCGTCAAGCGGATGCGGCGGGAATGCGGTATTTCTTCGCCAATCGGCCAAACGCGCGACGATCCTTGCCGGCTGCCCGGGCAGCCTGGGTTACGTTGCCCTCGTGCTTCTGCATCATCTGTTTCACGTAGTCGCGTTCGAAGCACTGGATTGCTCGCAGCTTGGCACTCGAGAACTTTTCTCCGATGGTCTTTCGCGCGTCCTGCTGTTCGCCATCGGGGACAGAAGGCAGATCGATGACCGACGCAGCGATTTGCGCTCCCGGCGAGCACAGCACCGCGCGCTGCAAGGTGTTGTAGAGCTCCCGAATGTTTCCCGGCCAGTGGTGCTGGTCGAGCTTGCTTGCCGCGGCTTGGGAAAGAACCTTTCTGGGGGAGTTGGCCGACTTGCAAATCTCGTCGATGAAGTGCCGGCTGAGCAGCGGGATGTCGGCGCGGCGCTCATGCAATGCGGGGAGGCGCACGCGCAATACATTGATGCGAAAGAAGAGGTCGGAGCGAAACAGCTTCTGCTCCACAAGCTCTTGCAGATTGCGATTGGTCGCCGTGATGATTCTCACGTCCGCCTGCTTGAAGACTTCCGAGCCCAGCGGGCGGTAGGTGTGCTCCTGGAGCAGGCGGAGAACTTTGCCCTGTGCCGCCAGTGACAGGCTGTCGATCTCGTCCAGAAACAGGGTGCCGTGCTGGGCCAAAGACACCAGGCCCTTCTGGTCGGCGCGCGCGTCCGTGAAGGCTCCGCGCACGTGGCCGAAGACCTCGTTTTCGAAAAGGTGATCGGGCAGGGCGCCGCAATCGACAGGAATGAAGGGGCCCAGGTGGCGCTTGCTCAGCAGGTGGGTCACGCGGGCGCAGAGTTCCTTGCCTGTTCCGGTTTCGCCGGTAAATAGAACCGGGGCGTCGCTGGCGCCAAAGAGGGCGATCTGCTCCACCACGCGCAGGAAGGCCGGATCCCGGCCGACCAACTGCCCAAGGCCGATCTCCGCTGCCAGAACGTTTTGAATTTCGGTTAGATTGTCGGACTTTGGCCCAAGGAAGCGGGCGATGCGCCGTTGCAGTTCCTCCGGCCGGACAGGCCAGAGAAGAAAGTCGTCCACCGTCTCTGTGGCCGCCCGCGTCAGCGCGCAATCCTCTGCCGGCAAAATCGCGAAAACAGGAATCGGGATTGAATTGTCCTTCAACCAGTGAAAGAACTGGATGGCCCTGTCGTTTTCCTGAACCGCATTGGCGATGAGCAGCCCGTCCTTGCTGCTGCGCAACTGCTCCGGCGAGAAGAAATCCCATGACAAACGGCGCGGGTTCGCCGACTCGGGAAGGAGCGCACCAAGCTCTCCGCCGAAGTCAGATGAAAGACAGGAATGCTCGACAATGAGGATGCCGTTGCGCACTTGGCACTCGTCCAGCCTGGATGTCTTTAAGGAGCCGGAGCGAGCAGCAATTTTGGGGGAGTTGCTCCGACTGCGGATAAGCCTACCATGGATTTCCCGAAACCCGCCACCGTAATAGTGTTTCAACTTTCGAAAGCGTTTCACAGCCGTGAATTCTTTGCGACGTCTGTAGTACCCGGCCCGGTCTTTGCGCGGTACTGGCGCGTATGCCCGCCTCGCAGTCGCAAAGTTGTGTGCTATTTCTCAAAAAGCCAACACCAGGTCCCATTGGTAACTTCTGCCTGCAATAATTCAGACCGCGCAGGATCATCGCAATTGGCTCGGCAGGCGGAAATGTCCGGCTCCTGTTCGCCTTCCGGGCGCTGCTATACTCAGTGCAGTTTGGAGAATCCCGCGGACTATTCACTCGCAGACTATTCAATGGACGAGGCCTCCAATCCGGCCGCGAAGATGGAACCGGGGGGTCGCGGGCAGACGCTTGCGGCGGGCAGGACTTGGGGCGATTTTGAGCTAGTGGCTTTGGTTGGCCGAGGTAGTTTTGGGGAAGTCTACCGAGCCTGGGACCCTCGTCTGCTGCGGGAGATCGCGCTCAAGCTGCTCTTGCCGCGCTCGCTTGACGACCAAGCGCAGTTCGATGTGTTGCTGCGCGAAGCTCGCGCCCTGGCTTCTGTTCGGCATCCCAACATTGTTCCCATCTATGGCGTCGACCGTCACGACGGACTGGTCGGCTTCTGGACAGATTTCGTGCATGGAAAAACGCTGGCGCTGCTGGTGCGCGAGCAGGGGCCTCTCGGCTATCGCGAGGCAGCCCTGGTGGGGCTCGATGTTGCCAAGGCGCTGAGCGCGGTTCACCGCACCGGGTTGCTGCATCGCGACATCAAAGCCGAGAACGTGATGCGCGAGGAGGGCGGCCGGATTCTGCTCATGGACTTCGGACTGAGCACATTGCCGCAGTGGCAAAACGAGCTTGCGGGAACGCCGCGATATATGGCGCCCGAGCTATTCGCGGGCGGCCAGGCTTCCGTTGCGAGCGACGTTTACGCGGTCGGAATTCTGCTGTTTTATCTCGTTGCGGGGCAGCTCCCGGCCGAGCGCAGCGAAGACAGCGTCAAGGCGCGTGCGGAGTTGAGCGGCGATGAGGCTACGGCAGCCGCGACAGGCCTGGCAGGCTCGGTCCGCCGATCGTTCGGCCTGAGCGCTTCCGCCAGCCGATCGCTGCTGGATTACCGTCCCGATCTTCCTGAATCGTTCGCGCGCGTCGTCGATACGGCCATTCATCCCGACCCCGCAAAACGCTTCGCCAGCGCGGGGGCGCTTTCAGCCGCTCTCTCCGAGGTACTTGGCTCTCCGCTTGCCGGTGATGCTGCGGCCGCAGCGAAGCCAGCGAAAGCCAAGCGGTGGCGAATGTGGCACACCGGGGCGGTCGCGGCTGCGGGCTTGATCTTGGCGACCGGGACATTTGCTTATCTGCGCCACCGGACCGCAATGCCCGAATCGGCGCAGGCCCAGGCCGCGCGGTCGAGCGTGAATGGCGAGTATCTGAAAGCGGACGCACTTTTGCTGCGCTATGACAAGCGCAAGAATGTTACCGATGCGATCGCGTTGCTGAATGATGTTCTGAAGCAGGATCCGACTTTCGCGCTGGCGCAGGCGGGTTTGTGCCGCGCGGATTTCCTCCAGTATCGCGTGACGCGCGCGGCGGGCCTGCTGGACGAGGCGCGAGCGGCTTGCAATCGCGCCATCGCCATTGATGCGAACCTGGCTCCTCCCTACATCGCGCTGGCCCGCATCGATGCCATGGCAGGCAACACCGCGCTCGCGACCACCGAAGTTGAAAAGGCCCGGCAATTGGACCCACGCAGCGCCGAGGCATACGGAGCGCAGGGGGAGGTTTTTGAAGCCGAAGGCCGCAGCGCCGACGCCATCGCTTCCGTCCAAAATGCCATTGACCTGGCGCCGGACGACTGGCGATGGCAGGTGGTGCTGGGCAACTATCTCTATGCAGATGGGAAACTTGAGGAAGCGGCGGAGAGGTACCGCAAAGCGGTGGATTTGACTCCGGATAATGCAAATGCGCTGCTTGATCTGGGGCTGGCCTTTCTGCAATTAGGCCGCTATAACGACGCACTGAGCAATTTGCAGAAGTCCGCGCAAATTCAACCCAGTTTCTTCGCTTACTCCTCGCTCTCGGAAGTTCTGACGGCACAGGGAAAGCTCGCCGATGCGGTCGAGATGAGCAAGAGGGCTCGCGATCTCAATCCAACCAATTATTTGGCCTGGGGCAATCTGGCTTCGGCCTATCTCTGGAGCCCGGGCGGCCATGATCAGGCGATGGATGCTTACCGGAAGGCGATCGAGTTGGCGGAGGTTGCCCGCAAAGAAACACCCGCAGATGCGCAGTTGCTGGCAAATCTTGGCGGTTATTACGCTGAAATTGGCCGATCGGACCATAGCCTCCCATTGTTGCGTCAGGCAGTTGCACTTGCGCCGAGTAATCCCAGTGTTCTTTTCGGCGCAGGGGATGGATACGAGGTGTTGCACCACCGCGATGACGCCATCAACCTGATCGCAAGGTCCCTTGCGCTTGGCTATCATGCCAATCGGCTTGAACGGAGTCCGGAGCTTGCTTCTCTTCGCGGTGATCCCAATTTCAAGGTTGCGCTGAAGTCGGAACAGGCGAAACTTCCACTGGACACGGCTGAGAAAAAGCAGTAGGTTTTGCAGTATGCCAAACACAGAAGTAGTGATTCGCGATGAAATGGGAATGCGCGTTCCAAGCGTCCCCAATGTGACCATTGTCCTTTCGGACAAAGTGACCTTCACCGTTGACGAGGGCGCGGAATCCGCACTTTACTTTTCGCCTGAGACCGCTTCGATCCTCTCACCCAAGCCGGGCCCACGGGTCGACCTGTCGTTCGGGCAGAGACTTACCTATACGTTTTCGGCCCCAGGAAGCACCGTTTACGGGGTAATTATCCAGGCGCCTAAGGACTCGGCCCCGAATAAGTACGATTTCGGCAAGCCGGCGGAGACCCCTGTGCTGGTGCTTCAGCCTGGCCAGGGACCGGTTTTCACTGGGCCCGATAATTCGCCCATCCCCTGACCAGTTCTTAAGGCGCTTTCCGGTGCGGCATTTGCGCGAGAGTCAGGCTTGCAGGAGAATCTGCTGAAGCAGTAAGGCCTCTCTTGCTTGATTGGCATTGTCTAAAGATCTGCTTCCGTCGAGGCTTAATTGAGTTGTCGTTTCAAGGTGAATGAATGAGCGATCCCGAAGCGCTGTTGACCTTCAACGGAATCAATGGCTCAACCGGCCGGTACGGCATTGAGCCGATGACTGCCGATGCGCTGTCGCGGGCCATTCAGGGCAAGCCGCCGGCTACCCCGGAGGAGCTTGCGGAACTGCGCGAGCTGGAGCGGCGCAGGCAAGCTGACACGCTGGCGAACTATGCGCCCAAGGAGGGAGTCGATCCAAAGAAGCTCGATCAAACCGGCTGGGGCGTGGTGTTTGCCTTTGGTGCGGATCCGGCGGTCTACGAGGCGCTCTCTCCATTGCTCAAGCTGCGCAAGCAACAGGCGGGCGAGCGCTATCGCGAGTACCTTGGCCCCGACGCGTACCGGCCGGGAGAAAACAAGAACGACTTTCTCATGCGCCACGGCGCTGCGCCCGGACCGGTGGATCCGACCAAAGTGCCGTATTACCT
>Ga0302325_10006622_pt1 | contig 25949 bp, 18 predicted proteins | sample Palsa_T0_2_FD_201948 | JGI IMG/M metagenome (GOLD analysis project Ga0302325, IMG submission 201948) | Peat permafrost microbial communities from Stordalen Mire near Abisko, Sweden - Palsa_T0_2 | ecosystem: Environmental > Terrestrial > Soil > Palsa > Peat permafrost | place: Sweden: Abisko... | reverse complement strand
TGCCTTGGAACTGGAAACGCGCATCCGTCGCGGCCGCTGCCTGACGCCGAGGCGTCAACGTCAGGCTCTCAGCTACCCGTGGCCTTCACCGGATGCGTACACTCCTTCTTCGAGAAGTAGCGTAGCAGCTGTGTGTCTGAGCATATGAGGGGTGATGCGACGACTAACTTGAGCTTCCCGAACCAGCGCGTGCAAGCGCAGTCTCAGACATTGGGGAGCCAACGCCTTTCCCCTGCGGTTGCGAAACAAACACGCATTCGGTTCGTCGATCGCAGGCAAAGTTCGAATGTGCTCGGCTAGCGCATGCCGAATCGCCGCGTTTACGATGATGACGACCCTTTCCCGCGCTCCCTTTCCATTCACCAGGATTTCGCCGTTTTCCACACGGACGCTATTAAGCCGCAACGCACATAGCTCCGACACGCGTAAACCGGTGGCGGCCAACAAGCTCAAACACAAGCGAGTTGTTGCCATCGCAGAACAATCCGCAATCATTCTGGCCGGCTTGAGCAATGCATTTAAGTCGGCTCTAGCGACCGCGCGCGGAAGCTGAGATGGACTCTTAATTGGCAAATTCCACGTGCCAAATGTTTCACTCGCGAGTTGGCTATTCGTGTTCTTTAAAAAAGCGCGAATAGCGGCGATGCGTCTCTTGACAGTTCGCGGAGCCAGTCGTCTATCTTCAGCAATTCTGATTAGGCATGTCCTTACCGTTGATGCGTCCAGATCGAACTCGGCGCGGACTTGCCCGGCAAAGCACATCAGATCGATCCGATATGCCGCCAGAGTGTGTTGAGACAACCGTCGTACGTCTCGGCATTGAGCCAGATAGAGTTCAATTTGCTCCAGTAGCATCGACACGGTCCCCCTTGATCCGGGACGGTCCTATCACAGCATCTTTAATTTCGTGTTCTTTCGAGTCGGGCGTCCACGACCCAGCCTCTCCCGACCTGAAGTGCGGCGGCTCCGCTGACGTTGCAGTCAGAAGGATAAACTTACGATCAAGTGCGAGGGTGGAACCGCCCGACAATACCCAGTAGAAACCATTGATGGGGTTTCGCCGCATTTGAGGTCTATAGCGTGGACTGTCACACCGTTGTTGTTGGTCTAGGGGCCGTTGGCAGCGCGGTTCTCTATCAGTTGGCTGACCGGGGATGTGAGGTCGTCGGGATTGATCAATACTCGCCCCCTCACGCGCTCGGCTCGTCGTGTGGCGAAAGTCGCATCACCCGCCTTGCGATCGCCGAAGGAGACCCTTATGTCCAACTCGTTCGAAGATCTCATGCGATCTGGCGCCAGATAGAAGATCAACTTTCAACATCTCTCGTTACCGCTACAGGAGGACTACTTATCTCGCCAAATCAGAGCGATTATTTCCAGCGAACTGTGCAAGCTGCACGACGCGAGGGGATTACACACGAAGTTCTTTCATCCGCAGACATGGCGAAGGCCTTTCCGCAGTTTAACGTCGAGCCGAATGATCGGGCATATTATGAACCCGACGCTGGTATATTGCGACCGGAGCGATGCATTGAGGCGCAGATTACGTTGGCGCTACGCCTTCACGCCGAAATCCGCTTCAACCAACGCGTTGTTGAGATTTCCGAGATTGTGGGCGGCGCGCGTGTCACCACTGAGCGGTCAAGCATTACTACTAAAAATGTCGTACTCGCCGTCGGTCCTTGGCTAGGCGATTTCCTAGACGCAGATCTATCGAGGCAATTTACGGTCTATCGGCAAGTGCAGTTCTGGTTCTCGTCGAAAGACCCTTCGGTTCACATGCCGGTTTTCATTTGGGAACTCGATGGCGTCAGAAAGGGCATCTATGGACTTCCTGGCATTGATGCGAGTTTCGGAACTGTCAAAATCGCAAGCGAGCAATATGAAACGCTGACCTGCCCCAACGCAATAGAACGCAATATCACGCCTAGCGAGATTGATGCCATCCGAACAAAAGTTGTTGAATCCCTCCTACCGAACCTAAGCGGTGAATGCAGAAGGACCGCCGCATGCATGTATACGATGACGCCCGATTCGAATTTTGTCATCGATCGCCTTCCTTCGAATTGCCGACTTCTTGTCGCATCGCCTTGCTCCGGCCACGGCTTCAAACATTCGGCCGCGGTCGGAGAGGCAATTGCAGAATTAGTCATGACTGGTACAAGCACGATCGATCTTGCCGCGTTCCGATTGTCCCGATTTGTCCCCTGATTCGGCGTTAATCGGCAGGTTTTGGAGGCACGCAACGTCCCGAATTCTGCCATCTCCCTAACCATTGCTCGACGGACTCGGCGATGCGTATCTCCTCAATCTGTCCGTCCTCGCCGACCCAAAGAACGCGACATTCGCCGAATGAAAACCGAGTCTCCCAGGGAATGTGATACGACCCAGCACTGAAGTAAATTATTCGGTCTCCTGTTCGGATGTCGCTCGAAAATGCCCCCTGATAGAACGAGTCAAAAGCCATACAAGAGGGTCCGGAGATTATTGTGTCCCTTTGTCCTGCGCCCACTAGATGCCTGGCAGTTGCGACATCGTGGGTTTCCCAATCAGAGGGCAAGGCGTGGTTTGTGCGGCCACCGTCACAGATCAAGACCTGGAAACCGCTCCGCTCCTTAATGTCGAGAACCGAAACGACCAAAGCGCCGGCGGGCGCCAGCAGAGCGCGCCCTAATTCCAGCCATATTTCCTCGGCTTTCGGAAAAAGAGGCCTTGATAGCGCGAGCACTTCGCCCAGTTCTTCTAATGAAACGGTTGGGAAATGCGGTTGCGTGGGCAAGCTTGGGTCTGGAAGCCCACCCCCAATGTCGATGATGCGGGGCGCAATGACTGCCTCATCCGCGACGTCGCGCAGATATTCCAACGCGTAACGATAATCCGATACATCAGGAACATTGGACCGCAGATGAAAGTGCAGGATATCAAGCTCAACTTCCTTCGACTTTAATTCGTCGACGGCTTGTTTAATTTCCGAGGAACACATTCCAAATTGAACCGGGAATTGCGGAGCATCGGCGTTTATCTGCTGCGGGACGGCAACACGAAGACCGCAACGCCAACCCAATGCTTTGGCGGCTGGCGCAAGTTCACGTACTTCGCGTAGGGAATCAAATACGACATTCAGTCCCAGCACATCGCGCGGCATCCAATGGTGCTTGGCAGGGCCGTTTACAAGTGTTTCCTCGGGCCTGAACCCCATGTGCTGTGCGGCATGAAGCTCAAAGGGACTGACGACCTCGATGCCCATGCCCAAATCGCGCGCGAAGCGCGCTAAAGCCGGCACTGGCTGTGATTTGTAAGAATACCACAATCGCCGTTTCCATCGTCCTATTGTGATCGCCTGCGCCCTTCTCACGGCAGCGGCAAATGGCGCAGCCCAAACAATATAGAACGGTGTCCCAAAATGTTCCGCCGCGCGAGCGATAGCTCGCCATTCGGCCACCTGCTGATCAGTTCTCACGCGTTCCTCGCAGAATCGGTCGGCCCTGAGTATCAATAACTGTGAATTATCAGCAAATGCCGAAGAGAAAAAAGCCGCATGCCCTGGTGCCGGCCGTGCAGCAGCCAGTACTGCCATCTCCTGCCCTCCTGGAGGGCGGCCGGTTTGACCTCACCTACAAGCGAATCACTGGCCTGAAAATCCAGGACAAAAGCTTTGAGATGTCCCTATTTACAGGGGCAGTTCTTGAAGAGTGCCACTTCCGAAATATCAATTTTGATCGCTGCGACTTTGCCGGTACCAAGTTCGTCAATTGTACATTCGACCACTGTACGCTCGTTCCCGCTGAGGTGCGGTCTTGTTTCTTGAACGGCTGCAAATTCAGCGACTGCAATCTTGACGGTTCGCAATGGGCTGCGACGCAAGTTGAGCGAAGCGATTTCGTCAGATGCAGCTTTGTTTCGGCGACCATTCGCGAGACGGTTTATGTTGATACAACTTTCTCCCAGTGCGACTTCACGAAGGGAAGCATCACCCTCAACAAGTTCGCGGCTTGCAAATTTGACGGGATAGATCTCGGCGACTGCACGGCACTTTTTCTGTTCTTTGACCATTGCGATTTCGAGCATTCGCGCTTCTCGATCGAGTGTGTCGGCTATACCTACGGCCTTACACTCAAAAACCTCGATTCCTGTTCACTCACCTATTTGGGTACCCCCATTTCGACACGGGGCGACAAGCAACTCGTAGCGATGCTGCTCGAAAATTACCTAGATCGGCATTGGTACGTTGGCGCTTGCGCCTTGGAGCTCAATTTTCGCAAGTTGCCGCCGGCAAACTCCTTACGCCTCCTGACGCGGCGCCTTGAACCCGATATTGTGCACAACAAACGCATGGATTGGGATGAGTTACAGTTCCTAAGCTTAGTGCTCCAACGTCTCAATGGAGAAGGGCGGCTCCCCCTGGTCGGAATCTGGCCAGTCTTTCATCTCGTTGACGGCGCATATTCGACGCTACAGGAAGAGTTTCCGGAGTCGCGCAGCTTTTCGTCCGCACCTGAACTCGTGCTCCGACGTCTCGAACACTTGCTGAATGAATCGATTAACGCTCTCGCAGCGTTGATTCCGAACACCTCCACCACGAACGAGATTTTGCGCCTTGAACTGCACCTAGATGCAAAACCGGCTTACGCGCTCGATAAGCTTATTCCTGCTTCGTTGTGGAGCATATTTGGATCGTCAACTGACATTGCACTTGTTTCTGCCCGCGAAGGGTCATGGATCGAGGTCTGGCAGCTGACAGCCAGTGTGTTTGCAACTGCCCAAGTTGCGCTCGTAGCCGTGAACGGAATGATGGGGACGCTCGTAAAGACCGGAAAGTATTCGCAAAAGCTAGCAAATTTGTTCTGGCACACGAAGCCGACCAAGAAGGCCGCGCGCGCCAAGAAGAAGAGCCTCAATCGCAAAAAGAGCACGAACACAGGCCTCGCGCTGCCTGCCCCTAACACGCTTGCCGACCAACAAAGCGTGTTGTTACAGCGCCTTGCTCAAATCAGTGGTCCAGATCTGCAGAAGCTGGACAAGCTCGTGGTCGTCGTCTTGAACCTTCCAGATACCCGTCTGGACGCGTTCGGAGATTATGCAGACTCGCATCTGCAATCCGCACAACTCCGACCGGTCCCAAAGACTAAGCGCAGGCGCTGATCGACTGCATCAATCGGTCAACAGCGCCCAATCCGGCCTCATCCAACCGAAAGAGATTTACACGAAAGCAAAAACCGCACGCCGCGGGATGGTGATTACGCGTCGACGGAATAGGCAGGGCATGGCTGCTGTCGAGGATTTTGGCCAGAAATTGGTAATCCTCGCCAACGGACGAGGGCAAATGCGGCCAATACAACATTGCGAAGTAGCCATCGATTCCGCAATCAAGGACAACTTTCGGGTAAGTCGACGCCATTTTGCAAATCTTTTCCAGCTGTTTGGTGCTCAGTGATCTCGCATCGGAACAGGCCCGGTCGAATGCATCGTCCGCCAGAAACGCCAGAGAGCGGATACCACCAGCACCAATCCCACCGGCGAAACAGTCGGACCAAGCGTCCATATTTTCTAACAGGTGTGAGGGCGCCGTGACGAAGGACACTTTCTCTCCATTTAGACACAAAGCTTTGTGCGGCGTGCAGATGCGGACAACCCGATCCAGGCTTGCAGTCAAACGAAGGCACTGGCGATCGGGAAAGGCTAAGCTCTCATCGACAACGACTATAATTTCCTCTGGTAGGCCATCGATCGTGGCAGCGATGTCATTCTGTTCGAAATACACGCTCGCGCCGTAAATTGGAAAGGTTAGCCAGATTGCGGTGTTTACTGCGGGCGCGCCAAAGGACGTCGGCAGGAAATACCGACCGCCTGCGCGGCGCGGGTCGGTGTAGGTCACCGTGATGCCGAAGACTTCAGCAATCGCTCCTACGGTGAAGTAGGCAGGCGTTTGCACAATTAACCGTTTAATGCCGACGTTCTTTAGATAAGCGCAAACGTTGACGACAGAAGTTGTGCCTGAGGGCGTCAATAGGATACCGCGGTCACCCGGTTCATGCAGTCGCTCACGCACGCGATCGTCAAGGACGACGTCGCTCGAGTAGACATAGTCGACCAGACTGGCCGACCGCGTCGGGCGAGTTACCCATCCTTCGATCTTCGCGGCGAAGGTGGGCTTCGGATTCCAATGTGAGGGTAGTTCGGGCTGACAGCCGTGTTTTGCCGCAAAAGCTTCAGCCAACGCCTCCAAGTCATTGAGCTTGGAAATCGCCTCCACCCTGGGTGGGGCTGGGATGCGATTATGACGCATTTGTGCTGATAATTCACAGTTATCGATAGCCCAACGCCAGTATAGCGGAGCTGGAGGGCGTGGGCCACAGGTCATTGGGCTTTGGATAAGTCCCAAGGCTACCGGGCAACCAGGTGCCCTAAGCAGTCCAAATTGCCAGTCGACGGCTATTTGGTATGCTTATCAACACCAAACCTTTATGGGGAAACTCTCACTGCTTCTTGTCACCGACCTAGGGAACGGCTCGGAAGACGAGGATGTGATGATCGCCGCTTTTCTTCAGAAATTTTTCCGAGTGTTCCTAGCCCACCCTGCGGACTGCGAGCAACTCGAGGATCAAGTTGACCGCATTATCGTTCGCAATGTTTGGAACGCGGCGAGGTACGGTATGCCAGAACCTTGGTACCATCGCTGGCGTTCGACGCCCCAGCTTCCGATACATGACGATTTGTACGTCCGCTCCGGAGATTTCTCTACTGGAGCAGGAGAGTCGAAGGACTATCTCCTGCAGCTTTATCAGCTTGGATATCCGGTAATTCCAAGCATCGATAGCCTCGCGAATCTAAAGTGCCTCCCAGAGTCCGAACAATACTTCATCAAACCAAAAGATGGCTTCGACGCGATCAATGCTCGCAAACTCACAATATCCGAGCTCATCGCGCTCAACCCGCAGCATTACATCATTCAGCCCTTCGTGGACTTCGACTACGAGGTTTCCTTCTATTACCTGGACAAGTGGCTGCAATACTCTCTCTATGCACCGGACAAGGAGCGTCGGTGGGATCTCGTTGAATTCTCCCCAAGTGTGAGTGACCTTAAGTTCGCAGAAAAATTTGTCCGGTGGAACCCTCAAAAACGCGGTATCGTGCGTATCGACGCTTGCCGTCTCAAAAATGGTGAGTTGCTGCTCGTTGAAATAAGCGACCAAGGTGGAGTCTACCTTTCGTTGCCTGAACTGCCGATCGACATTCGGGGGCAATTTCTGGTGAACCTCGTGCATTCGATTCACGATCTCGGGTCACGCCCATATTGAGTCGCGGCACCAGACAGTAAACTTGGCGAAGTTCGAGCAAGTACGTGAGGTTGTTGGGGCGGGCGCCCGAACCGGGGATCGGTAGGTCAACGCTGACACGAATGTTCGCGAAATTGCCTTCGTTACTTAGAGTTCTCAATTACCTGCTTCCAATGCGTAATCACCCGGTTCGGTCAATGAGCATCGTGTCTGGCCTAACTTGCGGAGCGCTGTACCTTGCTGGTTGATTGGTTAACTGCGCCAAGCCCTCATATGTCTAATTCCTTCTCTTGGACTTCATCCATGTTGTCCACTGATTGAGTTCTAGAATTCGCGAATTGAAACCTTGACGGGATTCGCACCTATCCCCTGCATGTATTCAGGGCCACGCAAGAATGCTGACTCATGAACAAGGGATTGATCCGGCATTCGCCGCCGGCGTCCTCGGTGCATTTCGCGCGCAGTCTTACCCGATTGCCAGTCATAATGCGGCCGGGGCACATATTCTGCCAACTTCCACCAACCGACGAGCGATTCATGCACTGGTAGCTCAACACTGGCGCGCTTGTACGGCGACCCGTCAGTAACACCGAGCACCCAACGGGCGCGTTTGTCATCAAAAAGCAAACCCTTATCGCGCGCTTCGACCATCAGCCATTGCAGTGCGTATTTTGATTGTTGACTCTGGTTCTCTGGATAACCGCCGCCCACATCGCTGTGAGAGCCCGGAAACCAGACTTGCAACAAATCCTTCGGACCGTGGTCTTCGACATCTGGTTTCCACCGCCATAGATTGGGCGCGAAAAACGCGCGGCGTTCGTCGATGGCTACGGCGTGCCTTCCGACAGCAATGTCCGGGTTGTTCGCAGTAAACGGCAGTTTCAGTGGATTTCCGACCCACCCAACGGAACTCACGGTATCCCACACACCGACAAACCGTGGTTTGCAAATTGCGGAAAATGTCTCCTTGAAACCATCGGCAAGTTGCAGAACCGCGGTCGGATTGCTTTTATTGGAGTTCTTATTCATCTCATTCATCATACGAATGGCATAGGGTACCAGTGGATCTTCGCCGCCTCGGATTAGGCCGTACATTCTTAGTACCGACGCCAGACTGCGCGCTGTATACGCTCCTCGGCTAAAGCCAAACAAAAACAGATTATCGCCCGGTTCAAAATTATTCATCAAAAACACGTACGCGTCGCGAATGTCGTTCTCGATGCCAAACCCCATCGCCAAGCCCAATTCGGTCGTCCACCATTTGTCGAACTTGGTAATCGCGCCGGCTGGTCCCATCGTTCCGATGCCAGGATGGTAATAGACAATCTGATGGATCGGGTCGTTCACCAGCGCATAGTATAATTTCAGGACATTCGTTTTGTCCCATGTGTACTGGTTCGAGGTTCCGTCACAGCATACAACAATATTTTTTGGCATAAGTCCCCCGACACGTTCGACCTCGAAGTCCAACAGGCTAATTAGCAGCACTGGACAAAGTCGTTTGCTGACGCAGCAAAGCACGTTCAAGCCCGCAACGTCGACGATTCGATCAATATGATTCTGTTGAATTCTATGCGATTCTCAAGGAATTGACCTAATACACTTGGCGCTTCTAAAGCATTGAAAAATCTGAAGTATTCAAGTCGTCCACATAATAAAACGGCAAACGCTGTTGAAGTCGACCATTCTCCCACTTAGTCTGGACTCAATTACAGGGGGCAAATATGGCGGCCAGGTTTCGACCATCGAAGAAATTTGTGGGCATTCTATTTTTCCTCCTTATCGCAGTAATCGCCGCGACCAATGTCGCGCTTTTTTGGTACCGGAACCCCTTTAGCCGGGTAGTTGTGTGGTTGGCGACAGTCGGTCTCACCATCCTGCTTGTGGCCGTGATCGGTCTGGGCGTGAACCGGCGACCTGCGGGGGCGATCATCGATAGTCGCAATCGGGTTAGCCTTTCGAAATTGCAGATGATTGCATGGACCATTCTGGTGCTGTCCGCACTAATGACTGCGGGAGTCTCGAATCTTTTCGATCTCTTCGGTGGAACCAACCTGCGCTCGCTACTGATCGACATTCCGCCGGAGCTTCTAGCGGCTATGGGAATTGCCGCAGTCTCACTCACCGCAACGCCTGCGATTCTTAGCATGAAGGATAGCCAGCCGGCTGGGTCCGCTGCTCTGCAAAGCACGGCAGGTAAGTTAGGCCTCACAGCAGATCAGGTTTCCACGAGTGGCCAGGTGTTTGGCAGAACTTCGGCCGATGATGCGTCGTGGGTCGACATTTTCCGTGGCGACGAAGTTGGTAATGCGGCATCGCCGGACTTAAGCAAGATTCAACAATTTCTGATCACGCTTCTCTTACTTGCGATTTACGGCGGCGACATCTGGTCCATGTTCGCAAGCGAGGCAACATTTCACGCGCTTCCGCTTCTGGACGACAAATTTGTTTGGCTAATGGGAATCAGCCATGCGTCGTATCTGACATATAAGGCAGCGCCGCACTCCAGCGGTCAGATTTCTGATCCGACCCAGACTGCTGCAGGCTAATTGGAGCGTCGCGATGCCAACGGAAGATTATTACATCGTCTCCGCAAATCAGCTGAACTTGCGTCGCGCGCCTTCGTCTGATGGCCCCGTGATAGGGGTGCTTGCCAAAGGAGTGGTAGTGGAAAAACTTGCCGATGCACCAACCGTTGATTGGTGGCAAGTTAAGCAGTCGACCAATGCTTGTACGGGATTTGTTGCACGCCGGTTTCTTAGCCCTTTGTCCACAGGAGGGGAAACTCTTCCAGGCGTTGTGAATCAGTCCTTATGGGATGCAACTGTTGCTGGTGTGCGCGCACATGTCGGTTACCTTCTGGGTGCGAAGGATATTGCGCAGGGTGTAATCGATTGCTCGGGTTGGGTGGATCACCTCACCTGGAGTGCATTTGACGTGGTGAATGCGCTGGCCGCTCCGGAGGTGGTTTTTTCCAAAGATGATTACGCGGCCTTACGTACGCATTCGGACGGGATCATTGTGGCAATTGAAGCGCGAACCGGCAAAGCGCTTCATGGTCCGGACGTCACGATCGAAAATCTGCGCGAAGGAATGTTGATCGGGGTCAATTTTGGTGATTTTTCATGGGAGAAGGGATCGCCCCCTCGTGTCTACGGCATCAATCATATCGTGCAAGTGTTGCGGAGTCCGATTTCTGGCGAACTATTCATTTCCCAAAGTTCGCATTCGGGCCACGGCGTTAATACTGTCTTGCTAGCTGCTTGGCTGGCGCAATTATCCTCGCAGGGTCTTCTAAAAGCGAAGAAAATTCATGCGGCAGATCCGTTCCTCCTTGCGGATCGACATACTTCGTTCATGACGCGGATCAGCGCGCAACCTCAACCAAGCCTGACTTCTGCGCCGGCCACATCGTCGGCGGTCGGATCCGTGGTCGCGCGAGTGCCTGCGTTCACAGGTCGAGGCGTATACGTCGGAGCGATCAGCGAAGTGCTCGCACGGTACAAGACGCTCGACAATGCAATCGCGGAAATGAAGCGTTGTGGGTTCAAACATGTGTGGGTACGCATCCACGGAAGAAATTATGTTGGGGGAGAAAAGGGCGGCCAACCGGAGACCAGTCTTTTTGTGGGTGCCGCCAAACAGGCAGGTTTTGCAGTTGCAGGCTGGGGCTGGTGCCAAGGCGACGACATCTCGGCTGAATCAAATCTCGCTATCCAATCGCTGGCGGCATTCGGCCTCGATGCATACGTCGCCGACATCGAACAGGGCGTTAACGGGTCGAAGTGGACAGCCCCGGAGGTCACGGGCTTCCTGATGAAAGTGCGGTCCGCGACCCGGGGTCTAGGCGTTACGAGCCACGGCTTTATTGACTGGTTCGCACCGGAGATATTCAAGGGCGCGCAGGATATCGTCGACTGCTTTGACCCCCAAGCATATTGGTACGATACGAGTCCGAGCAAGAAAATGCTCGCATCGATCTCTGCGCCGCCGAACGCGTACGCATTGGCCAATTCTGCGGGCTACGCGCAGTTATGTCTGGACCGTTACCGTCACTGGTATGGGCGTCCCGTCGTGCTGACCGGTCAAGCCTACAGTGAGAAATCGTTCACCCACGCGGATGCGGAAGCCAAACTTGGTGAATTCATGCGCGCCTTTCAGAATTGGTCACAACCGATCGCAATCAATTGGTGGCATCTGGCTTCTCTTACGCAGGCCATGAGGGACACGCTTGCGCAGTCGCGATGGTGAAGGGTTTGCACAAGGCTAGGGACATAGACGAGGGTGACGATGGCGGAATTTCGAATTTTATCGCTTGATGGCGGTGGTTCATGGGCCCTGATCCAGGTCCGGGCACTGATCAACCTTTACAGCCGCGCCGGGGACGGGAGCGATGTGCGTGGACACGACGTTCTTCGAAAATTTGACCTGGTCGCTGCGAACTCTGGCGGTACGCTCACTTTGGGCGGTCTCATCATGGACTGGCCGCTCTCCCAGCTGCTGGCTTTTTTTCGCGATGAAACTAAGCGTAAGGAGATATTCGTCGCAGCGAGTATCTTTCGCGACCCGATCTCTCATTTAACACAACTTGCGGATTTTGGTCCGAAATACGACGCGGCCGCCAAGTTGGTGGGGTTGCGTTCGATATTGGGCGCCCCTGGCGACCAACTGGTGACCCAAATTCCTGCATCTATTGGACCGGGCTATGGCGGCCGTCTGCCTCAAATCCTCTTCTGCGGATTTAACTATGATGCCAACCGAGAGAGCTTTTTTCGTTCGGACGCCGGGAGCCTCGCGGCGAGCCGTGCTCCCGCACTTCCGATAACTGTTGCGCAATCGATTCACGCGTCGACAAATGCGCCGGTCAATTATTTTGACGCGCCTGCAAAAGGACCGAACCATTCACGTTGGTGGGATGGAGCAGTGGGCGGCTATAACAACCCCGTGCTTGCCGGCGTTATCGAAGCGCTTGCGAATGCCGCGCGATACGACACCGATCAAAACTCAATCAAAGCGCTTAGTCTCGGAACTGCGAATGTCGTACTTCCGCTTTCGCAAGGCGCCCACAATGAGGATCCTGACCTAGTCGCGGCACGGGATGACTCGACCATTCTCACGGATTTGAAGAAGATCGCTTCCAGTATCCTCGACGATCCTCCCGACGCCGCAACTTTTCATGCGCATGTGATGCTTGGTTGTCCGCTCCCAGGTCCCGCAGATCCGTTGCCCGTAGGAAGCCGTGTTATTCGGTTGAATCCGCTCATCCAACCCGTTCCTGGTACGACCGAACCGTGGGATTTCCCGCCGGGAATGGACCGCGGGTCATTCGTAGTCATTCGTGATCTGGCGATGGACGCGATTGAGCAGCCTCAGGTCGATGAGATTTACGATTTTTGTGATTTATGGCTCGGCGATAATGTCCCAAACCAGCCGATCAGAGCGAATTCCGTGACGCTTGCACCAGAGGTCGGCTTTGGCCGCTTCACGCCGGCAAAAACGATTGCACAGCAATGGTTCTCATGAGCACGAAATCCGACAAAATCATTCACCGCGGAGATGCCAAATGAGCGTCGTCCTTCGGCTCGCAGCCGTAGTCCTATCCGCGATCATGTTGAGCCTCGCGGCCGCTGTCGCGGCCGACGCTCCTATGCCGCTGCTTAAGCAGGGTCAGCCGGTCGACTGGTGGTTCGTGTTCAAGTTCAATTCGGCATCCTTTCCTGGCTGCGGGGGCGGAGAAGAGCGAGTGTGTAGGTTTGGCGGGACAGTTCAAAACTATCGCGCGCATGGCCAGCAGTTCGTGTATGCGAGCAGCGCCAATCATACGCTACAAAAGGGAAGCGGATGTGCGGGCGATTCCATCAATGATCCCCTGGGCGCGACGTTCGACGAAGTCTACAATGGCGACTATTACTATCTGTTGTGGAACGACCAATTCTACGACGACCCGAAGATTGCAGGTTGCTCTCAAAGCTGCTCGTCGCCATGGGGCCATTCGAAGGGCCTCCTTGCATGGGATGACGCTGGCGACGGCCTTGTCTTGCAAGTTACGACGCCGTCTTGGCCCGCGGCCGGAAATCAGAAACAACCGCGTCAGAAAGACGGAAATACGCTCGGTTGCGTCCTCGACAACGACGTGCTCGTAAGTCAGCACTTCTTCGCCCTCAAACTCTCGAAAAGCGACGTCGTCGAGGTTCTCAAGGCGTTGGCGAATGCGAGCGTTGTGACTGATCCAAAGAACCGCCAAATCGTGAATGACGGCGGGCCCGCGGATATCCAAGCACTGGTAGCGAAGGTCGGTCGCAAGTCGCAGAGCACTTCGTTCACGGAAGATAGCTTGTCCAGCGGTGTCATTTTGATCTCAAAGCCGTCGAAGCTGAACGTTCCGCCCTGGCAGTTGGTGTCAGGAGTACTTGGGGGCGAGCCACTGCGCACCGCGACGTGGTGGGCTTCGCCTCAGATATACACGACCACAGCCGATACGAAGCTTGCCTGTTGGCCCGAAGCCCTAGGTAGCGATTCTCGGATCCATTCCCCTGGGGCCGTTGAGATCGCCACAAGCGGACAATGGGAAGGAACGATCTTCGGTCTCAAAGGTGGACCGGGTCCCGACAATAATCACGCCAAAATTGGCGTAGCCACATCCGGCCCCCATCCTTACGCAATATTCGGTGATATGAATCAACAAGGAACGGCAGTCGGTTCGCGCAGTTGCTCGAGCAGCCAAAATGGTCGCGGCGGCTTGTTCTACGCAATTGAAGATCAGGAGCTGTCACGGAGCGTGGCGAACCTGATCGACGGACAAACGGCGCCACTCGATCCATCCGACGATCAATAGTTGAACGAAGTCCGAAAGTGGTAGGCAGTAGGCGGAGATCAGATTGCTGCGATTCATAGGACGACTATTCCAAAAGGCCGAACAACCGGCTGCAACCCCAAGTCGAAATAGCTTTCCAATCCTGCAACCGGCCCAGTCGCCGGCCCAAAATAGTCATCCCGTCATTAGATTTCTCGAGGCTGCGAATTGGGATGATGCACTTATAATCGTTCAAAATCATAGATCCGACATCTGGAATACGAAAGGCAACGCTATTTTCGATGCGATCGACGCGGAATTTGCTTCCTCGTCCGAGGTAAAAGGCTATCTTTTATTTTATCGCGCCGCTCTCACGCTCCTGACTGAGGACGGGCCGGTCGATGACGAAACTAAGACCAATATCAGCACCAATATAAGGAGCCAACCAAAGGTCCCGCTTTCGCTTATGAGACGTATGATGCGCCCGATCCCACCAGAACAGATCGAGGAAGTTAGCGCGGCGCTGGCTGCGGCGCTCCCCGATGTTTCGCGGACACCTTCGCTGATAGATGAAAACGGACCCAATTGGAAGTTTGCAGTCGCGTTCATAGGCGCCCCGAGTCATTCCGAGGAGCGAAAGCTATTCAGATCCCTTAGCGGTTCATTAGACCCTAAAGAGGTTGAGCGCAGCTTCGAACTGTTGATATTTCAGATGCTTACAAGGGGCTTGGACGATGATGCAGATGCAATCGCCGCTAAGCGGGATATTTATCGGCAAGCCATCAGCGAGGGTGAAAATGTGGCGTTCTCGCCGCTAGTAGATCCATCTCCTGCATTGCAAAATTTACTTGCTCGCGCGTTAGAAGCGGACGAGAAAAGCAAAACCGACGTCGATTTGACGACAATCAACGCCGCTGCCCAGGCCTGGTTGCAAGTCTCCCGATCGGAAGAAAAATGCGACCGAAGCCTGCGAAGCGTGATTCACTATAACTTGGCCGTCGCTTTCAGGCGCAGATATGTCCTCACTAGGCTCATCGAGGATCTTCAACGCGCGGAAAAACTTTGCGCGATAGCGCTAGAATGCGAACCACGACACTTGAAGCGCGCACAATATCTCGATTTCTGGGCGCTTCTCATCTTCGACCAAGTAAGCCAACAGCCCAATTCTGACGAATTTTTCCGTGGGCTTCAAAAAATCGGCGAAGCATTCGAGCAACTCAAACTTGTCGACCGCTCCACCAACCGGTTGCAGGCTCGCATTGGTTGCCGGTGCGCACAATATTACTTGTATGCCCATTCGACGCTTGGCCGCGCTGATGCCCTACAGTACGCGATAAACGCGTTGAGAGAGGCTCTCAAGCTGAATCCGGACGCCCCCCAGGCAACAGATATGCTCGCCACGACTCTTGGCAGCTCATTCCGCCGCACCGGGATTTTACGAGAACTGGACGAGAGTATCGAACTTCTATCTGGAGCGTTTACCAAGGCGATTGCAAGCGATCCCAACAGACCGATGATTCAAGGAAACCTTGGCGTGTCCTATGGCATGCGCGGAGAACGATTGCGCAACATCGAAGATGCGACGAGGGCGGTAGACAATTTGACTGAAGCCACGGAGTTGATGCGCGCGGACCATCCTTCGCTTTGGACATTGCGCTTGCAGCTGGCGCACAGCTTGACGCTGAGATGCCGGCTCGGTGGAGTAGATGGTGACCTCGATCGGGCAATTGAGGTGTACACGGAAATCGCATCGCTGATTCCGGCAGCCGCGCGCCCTCAGTTTCTCTCCGACTACGGCTCGGCCCTGTCGAACCGCGCCGGTAGGGACGGCGACGTACGCGAATCCCAACGCGCGATTGCTCTCATTCGGCAGGCAGTTGCCGAAGTGCCCGCCGGCTCGCCATACGAGGCGATTATGGGGAATGTTCTTGGAGTTTCTCTTCGTACCCATTTTAAAATGACGCACGATAAGGAGAGCAAGACCGCCGCGGTGGCCGCTTTTCGATCGGCGATGGCGAAGTGCGAGGCGAGCTCGATTAATACGGCTCTCTTGCTTGCCGAGAACTGGGGCGGCTGGGCGTTTGATTCGCAATCATGGGGAGAATGCGTTGAAGCTTTCCAAGGTTGCTTCCACGCCATGCGCAGGCTCGTCGCAAGCCAACAGACGCTCAATGACAAAGAGACGGCGTTATCGAAGTTCGAAATCGTTTCATCCCGCTTGGCCTATGCTTTGGGAAAGCTTGGCCGGTATGAAGAGGCTGTGGAGGCGCTCGACGGCGGTCGGGGACTCGTATTGGCCGAAGCGCTGGACCAAACCAAAGCTGAGCTTGACGCTCTCTCTCATGCAAACCCCGACTTGCACAAGCGCTACATGGAGGCTCGTGAAAGTCTTCAGTTGAACAGGGAAATCGGTTCGGTCTCAGCCATGCTTTCAGCGAAAGAAGCGAGTTTGGCAATCGACTCGTTGCTGACGGAAATCAGAAGCATCAGCGGCTATGAGCGGTTTCTTCTGCCGATGCAAATCGCGGAAGCGAAGGAAGCGGCTAGGGAACGACCAATTGTCTATCTATCAGCGACAAGCGCCGGCGGAACTTGCTTGATCGTGAGAGAGTCTGGCAATGTCGATTGGGCGGAGTTGCCAAACTTGTGCTCGAACAATGTTGCTGAGAGGCTCGACAGACTTATCGAAGCAAGCGATCAGGCTACTGCGGAAGAGCAGGCCATTAGGATGTGGCAGGACTGCCTGGAAGACACGCTTGATTGGTTGTGGAACGTCGCTTTAGCGGAGGTGACCGACAAGCTCGCACCTGCAAATGCAGCTTGGATCGTAGCTGGCGGCAGGATCGGCATGTTGCCATTGTTCGCGGCAAAGTCAAAATCTAGCGCAAGTGCCGCTCTGGACCGGATTAGCTTCATCTCTCTGCCGAATGTGCGCAGCATCCGAATGAAGCGAGTCGCGGACGGTGAGGTCGGCCCTGGTCTCGTTATCGAAGAGCCTAAACCCGTAACTGCGCCGCCTCTACCGGGCGCGGTGTTTGAATCCAAGATCATCAAGAACTTATCGAATGCCGAAGTGCTTGCTGGGAAGGCCGCGACGCACGGCGTCGTACTTAATGCTTTGCAGCAGCAACGCCCGTTCGTTCATTTTGCCGGCCACGCTATGGCCGACATCTGGAATCCATTGGAGAGCGGGATGCTCGTCGCCGATGACCAGAGGATCAAAGTCAGCGATCTCATGACACGGCGATGTGGCGCGAAGCTTGTTGTCATAGCGGCTTGCCAATCGGGACAGATCGGCTTGCGGCTTCCGGATGAATCGTTTGGTCTTCCCGCGGGGTTGATCCAGAGTGGTGCGCACAGTGTTATAGCATCGCTTTGGGTCGTTCACGATTGCGCCACTTTGCTTCTGATGGCGCAGTTTTATGCGAGCCGTAACACGGTCAACGATGCACAATCGTTGCAGAGAGCGCAGATCTGGCTGAGGGATTTGACAATTGCCGGTTGTCGAACCTATGTGAGATCGCTTCCGGAAGGTGCTTCCGCTTACCTTGAGCAGGAACTGGAATTCCTCAGCGGGGCAAGCGTCGAGCCCGATTCTCGTCCGTTCGCGCACTCCATTTACTGGGCTCCATTTTACATCGTCGGCCAAGCGTGAGTGGCTCGTCCGGAGTGCGTTTGGCGGGCAGCGTGTAGGCGCGGACTCGCGGGCGCCCTTCGGAATGGACCAGATTTCCTATCGTCCCGTCGACGGTGCATAGGCCGGTCCGGAGTCCAGGCTGTTTCCCCTTTGCTCCCAAGATTAGAGATCTACAACAAGCTGGCCGTTCGAAGAATAAATCGGCCTGTAGCCGAACCGGTCGACGGTTTTTGGGTTTTCCCAAGCCGTCGTCTGTTCAGAGCGATAGTTGAAGAATAGTTCAGCGTCGCCGCCACAGGTGCTGACTATCCGAGCGACAGCTTCGCGGTCGGGGTGCCTAAAATGTGATCCATCGGTGGAGATCAGGAACCGTTTGCAATCCAGTAGATTGAGGAGTTCGGTGGATACATTCGATTTGCTACCGTGGTGCGATACTTTCAAGGCATCAATGCGCACCTTGCCGTTTTCCCGTTTCGCCAACGGCCCAAGCGACTCGATAAGCAGGTCGACATGCGCATCCCCCGCAAAGAGTGCTCGTTTTCCTTCGAATTCCAGCAAAAAAGCGATGCTGCTTCCGTTGGGCTTACTTGTGTCTCCATGAAACGGGCTGGCGGCGAGCATATCGACGTCGATCGGTCCCAATGCCTCGTAGCCTTCCGGTTCCTCGATCGATTGCTTTCCGAGCACCAACCCGGCCTTCTCGACCTCGTCGGCCCATTTGGGCGCAAGAGCGCTCAATTTTGCTCGATTTGGCGAAAGCAGAGTGACTAACATCCCATCGGCAAGTTCGATCGACAGCGGCTTGTCCGACGCCACGCAGACGGGGGCGCCTCCAAATGCGGCGTTCCAGGCCCATCGCGGTTTACGAAGCGCAGCAGACAGGCGCTCGCCCTGAACAGGCCCAAAGGCTTCAAAGCTCTTATCGAGAAGATGATGGTAGCCGTTGAACCACACGTCTTTGAACCGGCCGGCAAATGCGAGATCCTCGACGAGTGAAATCGCGCCTTCGATATGATCGCGGTCTATATGGGTGATCACAAGGAGCTCGCAGACGCCATCGTGTCCAAGCGCGTCCACGAGCTTCTGTTTCAAGAACGCCCATGTCGACGATCGCCCGCCATCGATAACGATATAACGCGGGCTTGATGTGTCCCCGTAGGAGATGAACAAGCAGTCGCCTTCGTGCGCCGGTAACATCTCCACACGAAACAACTTATCTGTCATTTCGAACGCTTCCCCAGACGAATGACTGTGAACGGCTGGGACATATCCGTGCGCAGCGACACGCGATGCACGATTCTCATCATTTGTTCGGCTTCGGAGTCGTCGCCATCCGCCAAAACGGTAAGCCCGCTCAGCAGCCAACGTACCCCAGCCGAGAAGAAGGGGAGGCCTCGCCTGTACGCGGAGAACAGTGCCGCCCGGCCTTCTTCCACGTCGCCGTCGGACTCTTCGTCCCTGAGTTTCAGACGGCCATATTGAATTGCGCCATCCGGCAGCCAGGGGAAGAAGTTCATCAAGTTCCTTATCCAATCGTGCCAGACTTCCTTCTTCGGTTCCTGCTGATTGGAAACGAGGACATAGGCGCCAGCGGCTGCGGCCAGCGGGTTTTCGGCCTTCTGAAACAATAGGTCCTTCGCCTGATCAAAAAGAAATCCTGCGGACTCCAATCCGCTTGCCGTCATGAAACTTAGCGCTGACCCAAATGTCGTGTCGCGAATAGTAATGGTCGATCGAAACGCCGTTGCCCCGGCTACCTCGTCGCGAACTAACACATCTGCTACGCAGTCCTGAAAGGGCAACGACAAGTCCCGCCATGGAAAGGGCAGCGAAACAATTTCTTGTTCGTCGCCAAGCCGCACCGTGAGGAATTTTCGACATGTCGAAGGTTCAACGGACGGAAACGCAGTCGTATCATTGCTTATGACAAAGCTTTGGCACATGTTGTCGAAATTGTCGGGCTTGAGCGGTTGTCCCGGCCCTGGCCACAGACCACTCTCAAGTTTTCTGTTTAAAGATTCCGCAAGTATCGACCATTGCGCACTGCGATCCTCGTTCACATCTAACCGAACTGAGGCCTGTTCGATCGACGGCCGTGCGGGAGCAGCCTGAAAGAATGAACGGAACCCCCTTACCCCGCGCTTGCGCTGCGTGGAGTTATAGGATTCTGCGGCCCCTACGTTGCCGGCAAAATGTTGCCAGCTCTGCCACTCGTGCGGCGACGAACTGCCACGAAGGCGCACCTCGAACGGATCAGCGTCCGGCATGACTCGTACTTGTTCCGAAAGGATTTCGCCCGATGGCAGCTTCGCCTCAATAAAGTAGTGTCCCGGGTCGGCGTCAATCGTTTGAAATTCGTACCCCGAACCGGCCGGGATCGTTACCGATCGCGCTCCCCTCGATTGGGTTACTCCTTCGTCGTCGATGCGATAGATTCGCGCGACCGCACCATTTCTCAGCTCCTGGCCCATCAAATCGCTGTCCAAACGAAGTTTGAAACCGCTCATGGCTGCACCTCCAAAAAGATGCGGCGATAGGGCGGGCGGACATAGTCGTTCTTGCGCGTTCCCTGGTATTCATTTGCGGGGAAATCTGCGGTGAAGTCGTAATAGCCGGGGCTCAAATCGACCAACCAACTGCCTGCGCCCGGCGGCCGGATCACGCCCGCTTGGCTGTTCGACGGCACATATCCCAATGTCGCTTTTGGAGTTGCGTGTCCAGGATTGCACATGACCTCGACGGGAACACGAGGCGTACAGACCTCGTGAATTGGAATCTTGGAACTGTCGCCAGTGGCAGGGATCTGAACGGGCCCCATATCGTTAGTGGTGTTCCGCCGCATGAAATAGTCCAAGGCTTCGAGCAATCGTGTGCTTGTCACGCGCCACGGTCCGTCCGCATCGTCGGCGCCTGCGCCGCCGAATGATTTGACCAGAGCATCGGTGAATACGCTCGGTCTCCCGGGACGCGCATACGCCGAGGCCCCTCCTAACGATGCGTAAAAGACTGGAGCTTGGCGGTTGGGGAGATTGCGGCGAGCATTTTTGGCCGACTGAACCAGAACTCGGCCGGCATTGCCGAGATTCTCGATCAAGACGTCGCTGCTCGCGCGGCACGCATCGATGAAGTAGCATTGGTACGCAGCCGCGCACTTCATCATGCCAAGATGAAACCTGCGAAAATCGATTGCCCCATCGAGCGCGTTGTCGTTGATGGCACCGTAGTCCTCGACCAATAGGGCCGCATCAGCCGCCTGCGCAATACCGTGGCCACAAAAGTAGAAAATGGTCATATTATCTGGATTTGAATTCGCTCTGTCCTTCCAGCCATCGACGGCTGCCTGAACGTTGTCGATTTTTGCATGTTCCAAGTCATATTCGATGGCAGTTTTGGGATTGATGAACTTGGCGGTTCCGCGGGGCACGTTGCTTTCATCGGAAATAAGCATCGCAAGGCTGGCGAGCGGCTTTGAAGCATTGGCAAACTCCTCAATGAGCCAATTTGCGAAGACGGTGGCCGAGGCAGTCGGTGATTTGAGTTGACCGAGCCCTTCGTTGTCAGCGCATCGAGGACCGCTTCCTCCAAGCAAGTGCGGATAGGAACCGACTCCGATCACCAGGGCGTGCGTCGCGGGACCCGCGATGGCAACGTCATGAACGACAAAGCGCGGTGACATTTGTGAGATCCCTTCATTCGACAATGTCCGTCTTCAAGATCGACGGTCTCGATCTGGAAGGATTATTCGCTGCCCCATAATCAGACTAGACTTTATCGGTATATGGCTCAAAGGCACAGATGCTTCGGCAATTCTGCGCCAGTGTAGAGTAGAAGGACCCAAATCATCAAGGCGTTTAATCATTATGAAAGATGGCTGCGAACGCACCAATCCAGGCCGTCGGAGCGACGTCGTGCATCTGCACGCCGAGTGAGGCTGTTCGGTTGACAACATATGGCCCAGGCTGCGCTGCCCGCCAGCGGCTTGGGTCCGGCAAGACGGCAGCAAGGCGTGCAGCCTGTGCTCGCGAGACTGCCGTCGCAGGTTCGGGGAAACCTGTCACAGCGTCGCACGAAATGGTTGTCTCAAGTTGCGAGAGGATGATCAATTGGCTTGACACCGCATTGAAGAATTGGCGCATCGAGGGAGATTCACATGTGTCCTCGGATGAGCCGGAAACGATTTGGCAACTTAGCGCCGCTGGGCAACAGCCGTCCGAATTTGATAATCACCTAAAAAAGACATTTGCGGCAATCCATCGGGCGCGGTCTGGACCTGTCCGTGGCGTCCTAACGAAACATATGGGGGACGCGCAATCCCCTGTGCTGCCTGCATTCGCCGGCTCTTTGGAAATTGAGGGGCGGCTCCAGTTGGAGTTCAAGCCTGAGGCTGGACGGGGCCTGCTGCACGCTGCTGTTGCGGCTCCAGAAATCGTTTAGGTCCGATGTCGAAGTGATTACCTCCAGAGGACCGAAGCGCAAATCCTGCCAGGTGAGTGGGTGGCGGCCATCGCTGAACAGCGGTTTGTGGGATTTGTCGAGGAACAAGGAATTGAGCACCACTTGCACGTCTGCAATAGACGCGGCGTCTTCCGTGCCGTTTCGAAAATAGCCTGCTACGTCTATCGGTGAAAGGTTGTCGATCGATTTTAGAATCAGGAATGCTTGCTTCTCGATCGCTTCCGTAAACTGGAACGCCGTAGGCTTGGTCGTCGCCAGATTCTCGAATTCGGTTAGGGGCTCTATGTCGAAAAGAGAAAGTGAAATCGCGATCCAAGGCGCGGTACACCACTACGCCAACCTGGCTCACCACTCAGGAGCGGTCGGAGGAACGTCAGATTTCAGTCGTGCGGAAGCCAAATTGGCTCTTGCGCTATGCACGTCGTTTGCGGCGCATAGGTTTTCCAGCTAGTTGCTGAACGCCTGAGAGGCTTGCGCGACCGCGTCGTTGGGAGTTTAAGAAATCAAGTGCGTCGGCGTTATGGCTTGGGCGAAATCGCGAAACCGTTCTTGCGCCTACACGTATATCTTGCCGATATTGAGTGCATCCCGGCTCTAAGGCCGAGGAGAACGTGGTAAGATGCTCGAATGCCCCAGATAGATGCAAACATCCCCTCGGAGGCCGACCTCGTCGGCGAACGGATACCCGGCGTATCGATCGATGGATCGTTCCTGGCGGCCGAGCGAAAGAGGCGAGGCTACAGCCAGGCGTCGTTTTCCGCAGAGTTCGGAATCTCGCGCAAAGTGATCAAGGATATCGAGTCTAATCCGCATAAACGCATTCAGCCGCAGACCCTTTCTGCGATTGCTTCCGCGCTCGGCATTTCGACTCGGGAGTTGAGTCGCGAGTTCGCCCGTCCTCGCCTGCTCACGTCATCCGAAGAGTTGGTCAGAACAAATCTCGAGATTGTTCGTTCAGCTAGAAAATTCATCTGCGCAACCGGTTCACGTTCGCGGGACACGGAGTATCTCGAAGCTATCGAGCAATCAGTCTCACTAAATGGTTCGTTGGCCTATTCCAGGATACTCTTTCGCACAGCGATAACTCCTCAAATGGTCAAGCATCTTCGGCGAATGATTGACATTCGAAACACCGGAGACGAACCGCGGCAATCCGTTTCAATCGCTATCTACGACAGCGTTCGGACCTATCCGTTGGAGGCGACAATGTGCCTGAATGAAAATAAGGCCCTTTTCGTGCTTCCCTCTATTAACGGGGCGTGGAGATACGACACGGCCATCGTGTTCGAAGAGCCGACCGTCATTGAAGGCTGGCGACGCTGGATTGAAGAAATGTACCGGGCGGGCGAGTCCATCAAGACCGCTGCACAGCTTGCAAAATTTGAAAGGACGCTTCATTGACCTTCGCGGCGAGCGACTTCGCAAAATCGGCGCCCACGGCAAGCATCGAGGAACTTGCGCGCAAACTCATTTCGATTCCCTCACAGACCGGCATCGATAGTCCCGAACCGGTGCTGGAGCGGATGGCGGCGTGGATGGCCGCCCACAATTTGGAACCCATTTGCCTTGCCGATCCGGAGGGGAGAAAGGTCGCACTTGCCGCGAAATTCGTCGCCCCGTTGCCCGGGCCATCGATTTGTCTGAATGCTTGTTTGGACACCGCCCCTTTCGGTGATGTCGACGCCTGGTCCTTTCCGCCCACGGGCGGCACGATCGTCGACAATCATCTTCGGGGTAGAGGTTCTGCCGATTCGAAGATTGGGGCCTCGATTATAGCCCATTCGGTCTACTTTCTTGTCACGCGGAAATTGCCCGAAAGAGGAACGATTTACCTCCTATTCGATGCGGACGAGCACACAGGCCGATTTGGCGGCGTGAAGTCGTTCATCACGCGCGTGTCGCCAGCTCCGCAAGCCGTCGTCCTGGGTTACCCCGGCAATGACAAATTGGTCGTGGGTGCTCGTGGATTTTACAGAGCTCGCATTCATGTCTTTGGCAAGGCGGCGCATTCCGGGGCGACGACCCGACGCGGCATTAACGCGATCGAAAAACTGGCGGCGCTGATTTACGCGATCAAACACGCGCCGCTACCAGGACCGACGGAGACGTTTCCGATTGCACCGGTGGCAACCGTCTCGGAGGTTCACGGCGGCGCTGGCTTCAGTCAGGTTCCCGACAAGGCGTCATGCAATGTAGACATCCGGACGACTCCGTTATTCGACGGTGCGATGGCCCGGGACTGGCTCAAGGATTTGGTCTTGCGCTTGGATGCCGAGGAGCCGTCGCCGTCGCGTTCCGTGATAGAGCCAGACCAAACTTGGCCGCCTTATGCTGTCGATATTAACTCCAGCCTTGTCGCGAGTTTTCTCAAGGCGGGACGGGATGCCTTCGGGCGGCCAATAGAACCGGAGATCTGCGGTCCATCCAACATCGGAAACTTCTTGTCTGCGCAAGGCATAGCAACCATCTGCGGTCTCGGCGTCAGCTACGAAAACATCCATGGTGCCGATGAGTGTTCCGACGTGACAACCATCCCGCCATCATTTGTGTCTTACGTGGCGGGCGTGTTGAATTTTCTCGCCGGCAACTGACCGGGATAATCCTGGCCCGAATCAGAATCCTTCGGACCCATAAAGCACGCGGCATTCGCCGCGCCAGTTTTTTGATTGGTTCAGGGGCGCCGCCCCTCGCTCGGTAAAGGGATCGCTGCGCTCGAACGGGGCGGTATCCCCGGTCTTCCGCGGCCTGCGCTTCGCTCCGGCCTTGTGCAGACCGGGTGATCCCCCTCCGCCCCGTTCGCCCTTGACCTCTCACACCCCGGTCTCGCCGACGGGCAGGGTTTGACGCGCGGGCTTCGCGCGTAAACCCAGCCCTAAGAGGTAGATATGACTACGAACAATCCATCGATCACAAAGTCCGTTTTTCGGGAAATCCCGCTGAACAAGCTTGTGCTGTCACCCGAGAACGTCCGCAAGACACCGAGCGAAGGCGCGGTGGCCGAGAGAGCGGCCAGCATCGAGGCGCACGGGCTCTTGCAAAATCTGGTCGTCAAACCGCAGTTGAACGACGAAGGCCGCGAAACCGGCAAATATGAAGTGACAGCAGGGCGTACGCGCTTTGCGGCATTGAAGCTACTGGCCTCGCGCAAGAAGATTGCCAAGAACGCACCCGTTCCCTGCAATGTCCGTGAGGATGGCATCGACAAGGAACTCTCCCTTGCTGAAAACGTCTCGCGCGAGCAGTTGCATCCGGCGGACGAGTTCGAGGCGTTTTCGGACTTGCAGAACAACAAGGGTCTCGGTGCTGACAGCATTGCAGCCCGCTTTGGTACAACTGCGCGTCATGTGAAGGAACGGCTCAAGCTTGGCTCCGTGAGCCCCGGTCTGATCCAGTATTATCGCGAAGGCGGCATGACGCTGGAACAATTGATGGCTTTTACCGTCACCGACGATCATGTCCGCCAGCAGGAGGTGTGGGACAACCTTCCCCACAATCGTTCGCCGGAACGCATACGCCGGTCGCTGTTGGAGGCGCATGTCCCGGCCAACGACCGGCGCGCAAGGTTTGTGACGCTTGCAACTTATGAGCTGGCGGGTGGGGTGATCGTGCGCGACCTCTTTTCGGAGGACGGCGGCGGGTACTTGGCCGACGCCGCGCTTTTGGACCGGCTGGCGCGACAGAAGATGGAAGAAACCGTCGAAGGGGTGCGGACCGAAGGCTGGAAATGGGTCGAAGGTTCGATTGATTTCCCGCACTTTCATGGGCTTGCGCGGATATATCCTCGCGA
>Ga0302325_10006621_pt1 | contig 25949 bp, 39 predicted proteins | sample Palsa_T0_2_FD_201948 | JGI IMG/M metagenome (GOLD analysis project Ga0302325, IMG submission 201948) | Peat permafrost microbial communities from Stordalen Mire near Abisko, Sweden - Palsa_T0_2 | ecosystem: Environmental > Terrestrial > Soil > Palsa > Peat permafrost | place: Sweden: Abisko... | reverse complement strand
GGGGGAGGTGTCAGTCGAGGATGAACGAAGCATGGCGACTCAGAAAATCCGGATCCGGCTCAAGGCGTACGACTCGAAGCTCCTGGACCAGAGCGCGGGCGAGATTGTCGAGACCGCGCGGCGCACCGGCGCCAAAGTGGCCGGTCCCATCCCTCTTCCCACCCGGATCAACAAGTTCACGGTGTTGCGGAGCCCGCACGTGGACAAGAAGAGCCGCGAGCAGTTCGAGATCCGCACCCACAAGCGACTCTTGGACATCCTGGAGCCCACCCAGCAGACGCTGGATGCGCTCATGAAACTCGACCTGTCGGCTGGCGTCGACGTGGAGATCAAGTCCTGAGCCGGGGGGTGACCCTGGCCCAAGGACGGAGAACAGCCATGAAGTTCGACGTGGTGGATACGGCGGGAAACAAGGTCGGCGAGATCGAACTCTCCGACGCCGTGTTCGGCGCCGAGCCGAACCCGCACCTCTTCTACGAGGTCGCCAAGTTCCAGGCAGTCAACCGCCGCCGTGGCACGGTGGGCGTGAAGAACACGAGCCTCGTCTCCGGCGGTGGCAAGAAGCCCTACAAGCAGAAGGGCACCGGCCGAGCCCGACAGGGCTCCATCCGTGCCTCGCAGTGGGTGGGGGGCGGCAAGGCGATGGCCCCCAAGTCGCGTGACTACACCTACCGGCCACCGAGGAGTGTTCGCCGGGGTGCGCTGCGCGCGGCTCTCAGCCTGCGGGCCAAGGAGAAGCGCCTCTTCATCCTCGACAAGTTCGAGGTCTCGCCGAAGACGAAGGAGATGCACCGGGTCCTGACCCAAGGCCTGAAATTGCAGGGAGCGCTGGTGGTGGATTCGCGCTCCAATACCTCGCTCCATCGCAGCGTCCGCAATCTGGCGCGTTTCGACGTCCTGCCCCCGGAGGGCGTCAACGTCGAGTCGCTGCTCAGGCACAAGGCGCTCGTCATCACCTCGGCGGCGGTGAAGGCCCTGGAGGGAGCGCTGGCATGAACGCCACCGACGTCATCAAGGGCCCGCTGATCACCGAAAAGCTGGATCGGGCCCGCGAGAAGTTTCGCCAGTACGCCTTCGTGGTGGACCGTGAGGCCACCAAGCACGACGTCGTGCGTGCGGTGGAGACCCTCTTTCGGGTGAACGTGGAAGCCGTCCGGACGCACATCATCCGTGGCAAGAGCAAGCGGGTCGGCCGCAGCCTCGGCCAGCGCCCCAACTACAAGAAGGCCATCGTGACGCTGAAGGAAGGCGACAAGATTGACCTCTTCGAGGGAGGCGCGGCCTAGATGGGAATCCGAAAGTTCAAGCCGACCTCCGCCGCGCGCCGTCTGACGACGGTGTCGGATTTCGCCGAGATTACCAAGGGCCGGCCGGAGAAGACGCTCACCGAGTCGATGCGACGCTCGGGAGGACGCAACGTTCACGGGCATATCACCCGGCGCCACCAGGGCGGCGGCCACAAGCGCCGCTACCGCGTCATCGATTTCAAGCGTCGAGACAAGGATGGCGTCGCGGCCAAGGTGGCGGCGGTGGAGTACGACCCCAACCGCTCGGCCAACCTGGCCCTGCTGCACTACGCCGACGGAGAGAAGCGCTACATCCTTGCGCCGGTGGGCATCCAGGTCGGTGACGTGCTGCACGCCGGGCCAGACGCCGACATTCGTCCGGGCAATGCCCTTCCGCTGTCCACCATTCCGGTCGGCACCACCATCCACAACGTGGAGCTCAAGCCGGGGCGGGGCGGGCAGATGATTCGCTCGGCCGGCACCTCCGGGCAGCTGATGGCCAAGGAGGGCGGCTATGCGCAGATTCGCCTTCCCTCCGGAGAGGTCCGGAAGGTGCTCCTCGAGTGCCGGGCCACCATTGGCCAGCTGGGGAACATCGAGCACGACATCATCCGCGTCGGCAAGGCCGGTAAGAGCCGCTGGCTCGGCATCCGTCCCACGGTGCGAGGCCTGGCCATGAACCCGGTCGACCACCCGCACGGAGGCGGCGAGGGGAAGAGTGGACAGGGCAATCCCCATCCGGTCAGCCCCTGGGGCAAGAAGACCAAGGGGCTCACCACGCGCAAGAACAAGCGCACCGACAAATTCATCGTCAGTGGCCGCCGCTCCGGCGTGCGAAGCCAGTAAGAGAAAGCGCCCATGGCACGTTCCATCAAGAAAGGGCCCTTCGTTGATGCCCACCTGCTGAAGAAGGTGGAGGACCTCATCAAGGGCAACCAGAAGAAGGTGGTGAAGACTTGGTCGCGCCGGTCGACCATCCTCCCCGAGTTCGTGGGACATACCTTCGCCGTTCACAACGGCCGGAAGTTCATCCCGGTGTTCGTCACCGAGAACATGGTCGGGCACAAGCTGGGCGAGTTCGCCCCCACCCGGACCTTCGTCGGTCACTCAGCGGAGAAGAAGGTCGTCAAGGCGCCCGGCGCCAAGTGAGCAGAGAGACCATGGAATCCAAGGCGCATCTCAGAGATTTCCGGATGGCTCCGCGCAAGGTGGCGCTGGTGGCGGACTTGGTGCGCGGCAAGCCGGTGGGCTCGGCGCTCAACATCCTGAAATTCACGCGGAAGGCCGCGGCCAGGCCGATGGCCAAGCTCATCCGGAGTGCCGTGGCCAACGCCACCGACCTCTCCAAGGGCTTGGTCGACGTCGACGCCCTCTACGTGAAGACGATTTCAGTCGACCAGGGCACTACCCTGCGCCGATTCATGCCACGCGCCATGGGGCGCGCCAGCCGCATCAACAAGAAAAGCAGCCACGTCCACGTGGTCCTCAGCGACGCGCCGGTTCGCGCGAAGCGGAAGTAAGGAGACGATTCCTTGGGTCAAAAAGTCCATCCAATCGGGTTTCGGCTCGGCGTCATCAAGACCTGGGACTCGAAGTGGTTCGAGCACAAGAACTACGCGCAGTGGCTGCATGAGGACATCGCCATCCGCGAGTTCGTGAAGAAATCGCTCTACCACGCCGGGGTCTCGAAGGTGGAGATCGAGCGCGCGGCGAACAAGGTGAAGGTCAACGTCCACACCGCGCGTCCGGGCATCGTCATCGGCAAGCGCGGCGCCGGTATCGAGACCATCAAGAAGGACCTTCAGCGCTTTACCAAGAACGAGGTGTTCCTGAACATCGTCGAGGTCCGCAAGGCGGAAATCGACGCCCAGTTGGTGGCGGAGAACATCGCCACCCAGCTCGAACGCCGGATCGCCTTTCGCCGCGCGATGAAGAAGGCCATCCAGACCGCGATGAAGTTCGGCGCCAAGGGCATTCGGGTGGCGTGCGCCGGACGGCTCGGTGGCTCGGAGATGGCGCGCTACGAGTGGTACCGCGAGGGACGCGTCCCCCTGCACACCCTCCGGGCGGACATCGACTACGGCTTCGCCGAGGCGAAGACCACCTACGGGAAGATTGGTTGCAAGGTCTGGGTCTTCCGCGGCGAGGTTCTTCCCAGCAAGGGAACGGGAGTGGCGACGTCGGCCCGTTAGGCCCTCTCCCACGAGATCACCATGCTCCAACCCGCGCGCACCAAGTACCGGAAGATGATGAAGGGCCGAATGCGTGGAAGGGCATATCGCGGCTCCGAGCTGACGTATGGCGACTTCGGGTTGATGTCGCTGCAGCCGGGGTGGATCACCTCCCGGCAGATCGAGGCCGCCCGCATCGCGATGACTCGCCACGTGAAGCGCGGCGGGAAGATCTGGATCCGCATTTTTCCGGACAAGCCCATCACCAAGAAGCCAGCCGAGACCCGAATGGGGACCGGCAAGGGCGCGGTCGAGTACTACGTGGCGGTGGTCAAGCCGGGACGCATCCTCTACGAGATGGAGGGGGCGAGCTCGGAGGTGGCCCACCAGGCCCTAAAGCTCGCCCAGGCCAAGCTGCCGGTGCTGACCCGCATCGTCCACCGCGCGGACCTGAGCCTGTAGAAGAGGATACCCATGGCCACTGCCAAGGAACTACGCGAGCTGACGGTGCAGGACTTGGAGCGCCGGGCGGTGGAACTGCGCGAGCAGCTCTTCCGTGACCGGATGAAGCTCCGGACCGGGACCTTGGACAGTCCCACGCAGCGAAACGAGCGCCGCCGGGACCTGGCCCGGGTGCTCACGCTCATCACCCAGAAGCAGCGCGCCGCCGCACCGAAAGTCGCGGCGAGCAAGGAAGCATGACCATGGCCGGAGCGACCACGGAGACGCCGACCCCTCGCGGACGCCCCAAGACGCGGGTGGGCATCGTCACCTCGAACAAGATGCAGAAGACGGTGGTGGTGACGGTGAAGCGCCGTGCCGCCCATCGTCAGTATGGGAAGATTCTCAGCTTGCACGCCAAGTACAAGGTGCACGCCGAGGACCACGACTACCCGAAGAAAATCTCCCTCAATGAGGGAGACCGGGTACGGATTGCCGAGACCAAGCCGCTGAGCAAGGAAAAGCGGTGGAAGGTGGTCGAAGTGATCGAGCGCAGCAAGAACACGTAAGGAGGCACGGCGATGATTCAGATGACATCGGTGTTGGACGTCGCCGACAACTCGGGCGCGAAGAAGGTCTTCTGCATCAAGGTGCTCGGTGGCTCCAAGCGTCGCTATGCGAGCATCGGTGACGTGATCGTGGTCAGCATCCGCGAAGCACTCCCCAACTCGAAGGTGAAGAAGGGTGACGTGGCCAAGGCAGTCATCGTTCGCACCAAGAAGGAAGTCGGCCGCGCCGACGGCAGTTTCATCAAGTTCGATGGCAATTCGGCGGTGCTCATCAACAAGGACCTGGAGCCGATCGGGACCCGCATCTTCGGCCCGGTGGCTCGCGAGCTGCGCGCCCGCAAGTTCATGAAGATCATCTCGCTGGCGCCGGAGGTGCTCTAGCCCTTTCCCGAAGGTGAGGAAGGCGGCGAGCAAGGCAACGCTATGCAGAAGCTGAAAGTGGGAGACGTGGTGCAGGTGATGGCGGGCGCCGAGCGGAGCATCAAGGATGCGGCCAAGAAGCGCGGGAAAATCGTCGCCATCGATCGCGAGTCCGGGCGGCTGAAGGTGGAGGGCCTCCGGCTGGTGAAGCGCCACGTCCGCAAGGGCCGGGACCGGAACACGCCGGAGGGCGGCATCATCGAGAAGCCAGGCAGCATCGCCATCGGCTCTGTCCAGGTGGTGTGCGCCAAATGCGACCGCCCATCCCGGATGGGCATCCGGGTGGAAGGCGACAAGAAGGTGCGGTTCTGCAAGGCCTGTGAGGCGCGAATTGACGCCTGAGGGCCGACTGAGGCAAGAACCCCGCCCCGGCCTGAAGGCTCGACGAGCCCATGGCACTGGGACTGACCGGCGGCCAGGAGGCCCAGACGGGCTGTCGAAGCAGAGGATGAACAATGGCTGAAGAGAAGGACGACAAGGCGAAGGACGCCAAGGAAGCCAAGGCCAAGAAGGCGGCAGGGAAGCGCCGTGGCCGGGATGAGGTCAAGAAGGCCGGCTTCGAGGCGACCATCGAGCAAGGGCTCGAGACCAAGCCGGCCCGGCTCAAGCTCCGGTTTCGCAAGGATGGCGTGCCGGCCTTGATGAAGGAGTTCGGCTTCAAGAACCCCAACCAGGTTCCGCGACTGGAGAAGATCGTCGTGAACATGGGCCTGGGCGAGGCGCTGGCCAACAACAAGATTCTCGAGTCGGCGGTCGACCAGCTCGGTGCCATCACCGGTCAGAAGCCGGTAGTGACCCGCGCCCGAAAATCCATCGCCAACTTCAAGCTGCGCGAGGGCCAAGCCATCGGCGCGGCGGTCACCCTGCGCAGCGACCGGATGTACGAGTTCATGGACCGGCTGATCAACGTCGCCCTCCCTCGGGTGCGCGACTTCAAGGGCGTCTCCAGCAAGGCCTTTGACGGAAAAGGGAACTACACGCTCGGCGTTCGCGAGCAGATCATCTTCCCCGAAATCAACTACGACCAAATCGAGAAGGTGAAGGGGCTGAACATCACCTTCGTCACCACGGCTCCGAACGACGAGCAAGGACTGGCGCTGATGCGTCATTTCGGCTTGCCCTTCCGCCAGTAGCCCTTAGGAAAGAAGAACCGATGGCCAAACTCTCCAAAATTGCCCAGGCGAAGCGCAAGCCGAAGTTCAAGGTGCGCGCCTACAACCGCTGCCCGCTATGCGGTCGGCCTCGCGCCTTTCTCCGCAAGTTCAAGATGTGCCGCATCTGCCTGCGCAACCGCGCACTGGCCGGTGAGATTACCGGGCTGATGAAGAGCTCTTGGTAGAAATCAGGCTGCTCTCGGCGAACCCCCCGGATGGTCCGGGCAGGCGCTCGAGCAGCGAGAAGAGAGTATGAGGATCACGTCATGCCAGTGAACGACCCCGTGGGGGACATGCTGACCCGCATCCGCAACGCGTCGCGGGCGCGGCACGACAAGGTGGTCATCCCCACCTCGAAGCTGAAGGTGGAAATCGCCCGGGTGCTGAAGGCGGAGGGATTCATCGCCGACTACGTCGAGCACGAGACCGGTGGCCCGCAAGGCGAAATCACCGTGCAGCTCAAGTACGGGCCGGACAAGAGTCCGGTCATCGTCGGCATCCGCCGGGTGAGCCGTCCCGGACTGCGCCGCTACGTCCCGGTACGGGACATTCCCCGAGTGCTCGGCGGTCTGGGCACCAGCATCCTCTCCACCTCGAAGGGCATCCTGGCAGACGGCGAGGCCCGCAAGCAGAACGTGGGCGGCGAGCTGATCTGCACGGTGTACTGACCATGAGCCGCGTCGGAAGACTGCCCATCAAGCTGGAGGGAAAGGTCAAGGCGGCCCTGGCCGGCCGCTCCGTTCATTTCGAGGGCCCCAAAGGCAAGGTCGACGTCGTCCTTCCGCCAGGAGTCACCGTCCAGTTCAAGGACGGCCAGGTGCTGGTGGCCCGTCCCGACGACAGCCGGCAGGCGCGAAGCCTCCATGGATTGGCGCGGTCCATTCTGGCCAATGCCGCCAAGGGTGTGGCCAGCGGCTGGGAGCGCAAGCTGGACATCCGAGGCGTCGGCTTCCGTGCCGAGGTCAAGGGACGCCAGGTCCACTTCTCCCTCGGCTACAGCCACCCGGTCGTCTTCGACTTACCGGAGGGCATCACCGCCGAGGTGGACAAGGTGGCCCGCACCGAGGACAGCCTGCCGACCATTGGACTCACCCTGCGCGGCGTGAACCGCGAGACACTGGGCGAGACGGCGGTGCGCATCCGGGCGCTGCGGCCTCCGGAGCCGTACAAGGGCAAGGGCATCAAGTACGTCGAGGAGCGGATTCGCCGTAAGGAAGGCAAGACGGGGACGGCCTAGGCCCAGCCCCTTCATCCGAACCCAGGGGAAGTCCCATCCCTTTCGGACGGAAGAGAGACACCCATGTCGAAGCTCGAAGCACGCCTCAAGAGGAAGAACCGCATCCGCCGCAAGCTGGCGGGCACTGCTGCACGCCCTCGCCTCACCGTTTACAAGAGCCTGAAGCACGTCTACGCGCAGGTGGTGGACGACCAGGCCGGCCGCACCCTGGCCTTCGCCTCCTCATTGAGCAAGGAGCTCAAAGGAAACACCGAGGGCGACAAGAAGGCGGACGCGGCACGGGTCGGAAAGCTCATCGCCGAGAAGGCGAAGGCGGCCAAGGTGGACCAGGTGGTCTTCGACCGCAACGGCTTCCCCTACCATGGACGCATTGCGGCAGTGGCCAAGGCCGCCCGCGACGGCGGCCTCAAGTTCTAAGCGAGAAAGCGAGTCACCTTTGGCAACACCGATTAATCCGAACGACCTTGACCTGAGCGACCGGGTGGTCAACATCAACCGCGTCGCCAAGGTGGTGAAGGGCGGGCGCCGTTTCTCGTTCGCCGCCCTGGTGGTGGTGGGCGACGGCAACGGGCACGTGGGGGTGGGCCTGGGCAAGGCCAACGAGGTCCCGGAGGCCATCCGCAAGGGTGGGGAAAACGCCAAGAAGAACATCTTCCGTGTCCCGCTTCAGGGCCACACCATTCCCCACGAGGTGCTCGGGCATTTCGGCGCTGGCAAGGTGCTGCTCAAGCCGGCGGCCGAGGGCACCGGCGTCATCGCTGGCGGGTCGGTACGAGCGGTGCTGGAGGCGGCGGGAATCCGCAACATCCTCACCAAGAGCCAGGGCTCGCGAAACCACCACAACGTGCTCAAGGCCACGGTGGACGGGTTGAAGCAACTCCGTTCGCCCGAAACGGTCAGTCGACTGCGGGGGCGCGAGCTGGACCTCGGCCAGCACCGGGTCTAACCAGAGGAAAACCATGGGTTACCGGGTCAAATTGATGAAGAGCATCGCCGGCGCGCCGGAGACGCACGTCAGCACGGTGGTCGGTCTAGGCCTGAAGCGAATGGGCGAGGAGCGGTTGCTCAAGGACAGTCCGGCGACGCGCGGGATGGTGTTCTCCGTCCGACACCTGGTGCATGGCGAGGTGGTCTCGCAGGAACCCAAGCCAACGGTGCGGCGCAAGCCGCGCCACGTCCGGGCGCGCGAAGCGGCCCGCACCAGGCGGGCAGAGAAGGGAAGGAAGTAGCACCATGACGACGCTGAACAACCTCAGCCGGCCGCGCAACAGCTGGCACCGCAAGAAGCGCGTCGGTCGTGGCCAGGGCTCGGGCCTCGGCAAGACGGCCGGCCGTGGCGGCAAGGGCCAGAAGGCCCGTACCGGCAACATGCGCTTCGAGGGCTTCGAGGGCGGTCAGAGCCCGCTGCAGCGGCGCTTGCCGAAGTTTGGCTTCCTCGCTCCCAACCGCAAGCACTTCGCGGTCGTCAACCTGGACGACCTGGGCCGTTTCCAGGCCGGGAGTACCGTGGACGAGGTGAGTCTGCGCGCCGCCGGGCTGGTGAAGGGCCGCTGGGACGGGGTGAAGCTGCTTTCCAGCGGGGCGCTGAAGGCGAAGCTGGCGGTCCGGGTTCACCGGGTCTCGGCGAAGGCCCGCGAGGCGGTGGAAAAGGCCGGGGGCTCCCTGGAGCTGGTTCCCCTCATGACGCACGCTCCCGAAGCGGCCAGCAAGGCGCATTCTGGTAAGGGCGCAAAGAAGGCGTGACGCGGCGGGCCTCGATGTCGACTGCGCCTGTCGCCCAACGCCGTCCTTTGGGTAGGCTGCGACCAACCATCAGGGTGCCTCGAACGTGAACGCCTTCATCAACGTCTTCCGGGTCGCTGAGCTACGCGCGCGGCTGGCCTACACGCTGCTCCTCCTCGCGGTGTACCGCCTGGGCGTCTTCATCAACACCCCGGGGGTCGACCGGGCGGCGATGAACGCCTACATGGAGCAGCAGCGCCAGCGCGGCGGCCTGGTGAGCCTCTTCAACCTGTTCTCCGGCGGCGCGCTCGACCAGATGTCCATTTTCGGCCTGGGCATCATGCCCTACGTGTCGGCCTCCATCATCATGCAGCTCCTGGCGGTGGTGGTGCCTTCCCTGGAGCGGCTCCAGAAGGAAGGCGCCGCGGGCCGCCAGAAGCTGAACCAGTACACCCGCTACGGCAGCATCTGTCTCTCCATCATCCAGGGCATCGGTATTGCCAGGTGGCTGGCCAGCCTCGGTCGGACCCCCACCACCATTCGCGGCGTGCACGTGGAAATTGACCAGATTGTCGTTCCGAACGACAGCGTCTGGTTCACCATCATGACCGTCATCACGTTGACCGCCGGCACGGCGTTCATCATGTGGCTCGGCGAGCGAATCACCGAGCGCGGCATCGGCAACGGCATCAGCCTCATCATCTTCGCCGGCATCGTGGCCCGCATGCCGTCTGCGGCGTCGCGGATGCTGGAAGTCATTCGAGGCGATCGGGCGTGGCTGGTTCCGGTGGTCATCGCGGTGATGCTGGTGGTGGTGGGCATCGTGGTCTACATCGAGCGGGGCATGCGCCGGATTCCGGTGCAGTACGCCAAACGCATGGCCGGCCGAAGAATGTTCGCCGGCCAAGCGACCTATTTCCCGATGAAGGTGAACACCGCAGGGGTCATCCCACCCATCTTCGCCGGCGCCCTCCTCTCATTCCCGGCCACCCTCGGGAACTGGATTCCCTTCCTGGCCGGTGTGCAGCGCGCCATCGAGTCCAACGTCTGGCTTTATGACGGCCTCTTCGTCCTTCTCATCATCTTCTTCTCCTATTTCTACACGACGCTGACCTTCCGCTCGGATGACGTCGCGGACAACATCAAGAAGCAGGGGGGCTACATCCCCGGCATCCGACCTGGCCGGCAGACGGCGGACTACATCCGTGGCGTCCTCGACCGGATTACGTTTGGCGGGGCGATTTACCTCGCCGTCATCTGCGTCATCCCTTCCATCCTCTCCAACCAGGAGGCCTTCGGGGTGCCCTTCCAGTTCGGCGGTACCGCGCTGCTCATCGTGGTGGGCGTGGCCCTGGATACGGTTCAGCAGATTGAAGGCCATCTCATCAGCCGGAACTACGAAGGGTTCTCCGGGCCCCGCGGACCTCGCATCCGTGGCCGGTTGCCACGGGCCGCATAGAACCGATGGACGTCATCCTGTTCGGACCGCCGGGGGCGGGGAAGGGGACGCAGGCGCAGCGCCTGTTGTCCTTTTACGGCATGCCGCAGATTTCCACCGGGGACATCCTCCGGAAGGCGGTGAAGGAAGGGACGCCGCTCGGCCTCAAGGCCAAGCCGCTCATGGAGGCCGGGAAGCTCGTTCCGGACGACCTGGTCATCGGCCTCGTCGAGGAGCGGCTCAAGCGCCTCGACTGCAAGGACGGCTTCGTCCTGGATGGCTTCCCGCGCACCGTGGCCCAGGCGCAGGCCCTGGACGCGATGCTCGCCTCGCTCGGCCGCCGCATCGACCACGTCCTGTCCCTGGAGGTGCCGCTGGAGGTGGTGGTACAGCGGCTGAGTGGACGGCGCTGCTGCCCGAAGGACAGCCGCATCTACCACGTCACCGAGGCACTCCCCAAGACAGAGGGCATCTGCGACGCCTGCCAAACGCGCCTCGTGCAGCGACCGGATGACCGGGAGGACGTGGTGCGGGCACGGCAGGTCACCTACCGGCGCGACACCGAGCCATTGAAGTCCTTCTACGCAGGCCGGGGACTCTTGCGTCCGGTGGACGGCACCGGGACGCTGGACGAGGTCTTTGGCCGCCTTCAGTCCATCCTCGGGAGGGTTTGAGGGCATGCCGGGCGGCGTCGAGCTGAAGAGTCGCGACGAAATTGCCCATATGCGAGACGCCGGGCGCATCGTCGCGGAGATTCTCGACGCGCTGGAGAAGGCGGTGGCTCCGGGCGTCACCACCTGGGACCTGGACGCGCTCTCCGAGCGGCTCATCCACGAGAAGGGCGCCCGGCCGGCCTTCAAGGGGTACCGAGGCTTTCCGTCCTGCCTGTGCACCTCCATCAACCAGGAGGTGGTGCACGGCATCCCATCCCGGAAGCGGCGGCTGGAGGCTGGGGACTTGGTGAAGCTCGATTTTGGTGTCGTTTACCAGGGCTTCTACGGGGACTCGGCACGCACCATCCCGGTGGGGGCGGTCAGCGGGGAGGCCAAGGCCCTGCTCGACGCCACCCGGGAGTCGCTCGAAGCAGGCATCCGGGCCGCAGTCAGTGGGAATCGAATCGGCGACATCGGCCATGCAGTGCAATCCCACGTCGAGGCCCTGGGGTACGCGGTGGTGCGGGACTTCGTTGGCCATGGCATCGGGCGTCGCCTGCACGAGGAACCGCAAATCCCCAACTTCGGGACCCCAGGAACAGGGATGAAGCTCCGTCCGGGGATGGTCCTGGCCATCGAGCCCATGGTGAACGTCGGGACCTGGGAGGTGGAGACCCTGGACGACGACTGGACTGCCGTCACCCTGGACGGAAAGCTGTCCAGTCACTGGGAACACACCGTCCTGGTGACCGAGCTGGGGCCGGAAGTCCTGACCCGGGGGCCGGGCGTTGCGCGCGGCGAGGTTCAACGCTAGAAGAACTTGCTCGCTGGCGGGCCCGGGTGGTATGCCGCCGCGCTTCCTAGGGTTTTCGGGGTCCTTCCTGAGGAAGGGAGGGGCCCCTTTTTTGAAGGAGTATGTCTGCCGAAGGACGATGCCATCGAGGTCGAGGGAACGGTGATTGAGCCGCTTCCCAACGCCATGTTCCGGGTGGCCCTGGACAACGGGGGCCACAAGGTCCTCGCTCACATTTCCGGGAAGATGCGCATGCATTTCATCCGGATTCTCCCCGGCGACAAGGTCAAGGTGGAGTTGTCGCCCTATGACCTGACCCGAGGCCGCATCACCTACCGGGCGAAGTAAGTCCAAGGCCCAGGGGTCGTCTTCTTCGGGGTACACCCGCCGTCAGTCTGCTGGAGTCGTCATGAAGGTTCGCGCATCGGTGAAGAAGATTTGTGACAAGTGCACGGTGATCAACCGCCGCGGTGTGGTGCGGGTCATTTGCGCCGCCAACCCGCGACACAAGCAGCGGCAGGGCTGAGCAGCAGGCCCTCGGAAACGAATCAGGAGACACCAGAGCAATGGCCCGTATTTCCGGAATCGACCTTCCTCCGCAGAAGCGGGTCGTCATCTCACTGCAGTACATCTACGGAATCGGCAACAAGAGCGCGCACGACATCTGCGCCCGGGCCAACGTGGATCTCGCAACGCGGACCAAGGACCTCACCGAGGAGCAGTCTCGGGCCATTCGCGAGGTCATCGAATCAGACTACAAGGTGGAGGGAGACCTCCGCCGCGAAGTGACGATGAACATCAAGCGGCTGATGGATCTCGGCTGCTTTCGTGGGCTTCGCCACCGCAAGGGGCTGCCCGTGCGCGGACAGCGCACCCACACCAACGCCCGGACCCGCAAGGGCCCGAAGCGCGGCATTGTGCGCGCCAAGGCCATCACGCCGGCCCCGCGGGCCTGACCCGCGTCGAGAGGAATTGAAAGCCCATGGCTGAAGAAGTGACTGTCCCCGCTGCCGCGGCCCCTGCTGGAACCGAGCCCGCTGAGGGCGAAGCCCCGCGCAAGAAGCGCAAGAGCAAGAAGAACATCCTCAACGGCGTGGTTCACATCCAGTCCACGTTCAACAACACCATCATCACCATCACCGACGTCTCCGGGAACGTGGTCGCCTGGTCATCGGCCGGCGCCCGCGGATTCAAGGGCAGCCGGAAGTCGACACCCTTCGCCGCCCAGGTCGCCGCTGGTGACGCTGCCGCCAAGGCCATGGAGCACGGCCTGAAGAACGTGACGGTGATGGTGAAGGGGCCAGGCGCGGGCCGGGAGTCCGCGCTGCGGGCTCTGGCCTCGGCCGGTCTCAAAATCTCGCTCATCCGGGACGTGACGCCCATCCCGCACAACGGCTGTCGCCAGCCGAAACGGCGTCGCGTTTAGACCACCTGCTTTAGGAGAACTCTTTGGCCCGCTACACCGCCAGCGTCTGCCGCATCTGTCGCCGCGAGAACCTCAAGATGTACCTCAAGGGGGACCGCTGCTACACCGACAAGTGCGCCATCGAGCGCCGTCCTTATCCCCCCGGCCAGCACGGCCAGGGCCGGGTGAAGTTCTCCGGCTACGGGGTACAGCTGCGCGAGAAGCAGAAGGTGAAGCGGATGTATGGCCTTCTGGAGAACCAGTTCCGCGGCACCTTCGCGCGCGCCGCTCGTGCCAAGGGCAAGACCGGTGAGACGCTCCTGCAGTTGCTCGAGCTCCGGCTGGACAACGTGGTCTTCCGGATGGGCTTCGCCGACACCCGTGCCGAGGCGCGCCAGCTGGTCAGGCACGGGCACTTCCTGGTGAATGGCCGGCGGGTGAACATCCCCTCGTTCGAGGTGAAACCGGGCAGCGTGCTGGAAGTGGCGGAGAAGAGTCGGAAGATGATCCGAATCGCCGAAGCGCTGGAGACAGTGGAACGGCGCGGCGTCCCCCAGTGGATTGAACTGGACAAGAAAGGCATGAAGGGCACCGTGAAGTCGGTTCCCAACCGTGAGGACCTCACGATGCCCATCCAGGAGCAGCTCATCGTCGAGCTCTATTCGAAGTAATGGCCTTGTCGGGAGGTGACGGACCTCCCGGATGTCGGAGCCCACACCGGGAACCGATAAACGCTTCATCCGTCTCACACATCGCTGGGGCTGTCCTCCCGCCAAAGGGCGGGGAGGTTGGTGGCAGACCCGGGGAGGAAACACACCGTGGCAGAGGCATTCACAGCGAAGCACTGGCGCGATCTCATCAAGCCCCGGCGGTTGGAGGTCGATCCCGAGACCCTCACCCCGACCTACGGGAAATTCATCGCTGAACCCCTGGAACGGGGTTTCGGCACCACCCTCGGCAACACGCTCCGCCGCGTACTCCTCAGCTCACTGCAGGGTGCGGCCATTATCTCGGTGAAAATCGAGGGCGTGGACCACGAGTTCACCACCGTCCCGGAAGTCGCCGAGGACGTGACCGACATCGTCCTCAACCTCAAAGAGGTTCTGCTCCGGATGCACACCAACGAGCAGAAGACGCTCCGCATCGAGGCCGAGGGACCGAAGGAAATCAAGGCCGGCGACATCATCGCCGACGATCAGGTGGAGATCCTCAACCCGGGCCACCACATCTGTACCCTTTCCGAGGGTGGCAAGTTGCGCCTGGAGATGATCGCTCGGCGCGGCCGCGGGTACGGTGCCGCCATCAGCAACAAGAACGTGGGCGACCCCATTGGAACCATTCCGGTGGACGCGCTCTTCTCGCCGATCCGCAAGGTCAATTACCAAGTCACCAATGCCCGCGTCGGTCAGGTCACCGACTACGATCGGTTGAGCCTCGAGGTCTGGACCGACGGTTCGGTCTCCCCTCAGGATGCGGTCGCCTACGCGGCGAAGATCTTCAAGGAACAGCTCACCGTCTTCATCAGCTTCGATGAAACCGAGGAGCCGGCTCCGCTCGAGGCGCCGAAGGAAGAGGCGAAGCTGAACGAGAACCTCTTCCGCAGCGTCGACGAGCTCGAGCTCAGCGTGCGATCCGCGAACTGCCTGCAGCAGGCCAACATCAAGACCATTGGTGACCTCGTCCAGCGCAGCGAAGCGGAGATGCTGAAGACCAAGAACTTCGGCCGAAAGTCGCTCAAGGAGATCAAGGAGATCCTCGCCGAGATGGGGCTCTCCTTGGGGATGAAGCTGGACAGCTGGCCGATGAAGGGCGCTGTGCCCGTTCCCGCTCCGGTACTCACCGAGCCAAGAGTCTAAGCACCGTCGTTTTCCCCCGAAGGCGGGTACCTGACACGGCCCGCCAGGAGCATGCGATGCGCCACCGCGTCGGACACAGGAAACTACAGAAGACCACCAGCCACCGGCTGGCGATGCTGGACAACATGGTCACCTCGCTCCTCGAGCATGAGGCCATCCAGACCACCCTGCCGCGGGCCAAGGAGGCTCGTCGACTGGCGGAACGGGTCATCACGCTCGGCAAGCGAGGCGGCCTCTCCAACGTCCGGCTCGCCGAGCGCAAGATTCGCAGCCGGGTGGTCCTGCAAAAGGTGTTCGGCGAGCTGAAGGACCGGTACGCCGACCGTCCGGGAGGCTACACACGCATCATTCGGCTCGGTTACCGCCTCGGGGATGCCGCTCAAATGGCACTCCTGGAGCTGGTGGACCGTCCCGAGGGTGGCGGCGACGCCAAGGTCGAGGCGAAGACCGAGGCAAAGCCCGCGCCCAAGACGAAGGGCGAGGCAAAGGCCAAAGGCAAGACGGAGGCCCCCAAGGCGGCCAAGGCGGAGGCCAAACCTGCGGCGAAGCCTCCGAAGCGCAAGGCCAAGTCCGAGAAGTAGGCCCTCACGCCTCAGCGCGGGCGGCCCGGAAACGGTGGTCGTCTCATTCTCCAGCGACGGGCCATCCTGGCCTCAGCGAACCTCGCCGTGTTCGAGCAGCATGGCCGAACCCTTGTGCGTCCGCAGCTCGACGTCGGTGGCCTGGAGGTCGCTCGGGGCGAGCTTCCCGTTGTCCCCCATCAGCTGTCTCGGCGTGACGGTGACGAAGGCGTGGGGCTCGACATGGGACACCGCCGCCCGGAAGCGCCCGTTGACGATGATGAGCACGTCCTGCCAGGCGGCGTCGCTTTCGTTGTGGAGGACGAGCGCTGGGCGGTCCGATTCGGAACCCACCACCAGTCGGGCGCCGAGGCTCGCGTCGCGATGGACCGAGGGCGCGGGACAGGCCACGCCGATTCCAAAGAGGCTGAGCACCGCCCAGGTGGCCAGGATGACGGCCTTGTACTTGAAGTAGCGGTCGGCGTTGCGGAAGTCCTCCCACGTCTCGCGGAGGATGGCGGCCACGTTGAGCGCCGTGCTGGCCGCGCCGGAACGCAGCCGCATCGGCAGAGGCTCACCGTCCGCGTCCAGGGGCACTGCCCCAGAGCGAGCCGCGGTGAGCACCCGTCCGTGGAGGTAGGCGGTTCGGCGGGCTTGGTCCGATGGCGAAGGGTCGGGCATTCGGGGCGATGCCGCGATTCTAGAGCATGGTGGGCTCCGGCGAAGTGCCGGGCCCTGCCACGCTGCCTTGGGAGGAGCCGGTGGAGTCGTCGGGGACCCCGCCCGCGCCCCCCAGCGCGAGACTGCCCTGAACCACGGCTTCGCGGACCGTCCGTCCCAGGCCAGCCCGGTCGTTGACGTCGAAGCCGCGCACGTCCACCGGCGCACCAATTCGCACCCGGATGACCCCGGGGCGGACGTGCCAGCTGCGCCGAGGCATCACCCGGGCCGACCCTTCGAGCGTCACCGGAACGACGGGGATGCCTGCCTTGAGCGCCAGGCCAAAGGACCCCCGCTTGAAGGGGAGGATACGACCGTCCTCGGAGCGAGTGCCCTCGGGAAAGACGATGAGGCTGATTCGGCGGCGGGCTATCTCGTCTGCCGCGCGGTCCAGCGACGCGATGGCGCGGGCACGGTTACTGCGGTCGATGAGGATGTGGCCGGCCATCTGGATGTACCAGCCAATCAACGGCACCCAGCGGAGCTGCTCCTTGGCGATGAAGCGCAGGTCGAGCGGCAGGGCCACGAAGAGGACCGGGATGTCGATGGTCGACTGGTGGTTGCTTGCATAGAGCGCAGGGCGGCGGGGGTCCAGATGCTCGATTCCCTCGACTTCTACCCGCGCTCCGGCCACCCAGAGAAGGATGGGCGCCCACAGCCTGCGCGCGAACCAGCTCGCGCCACGGGTGTCCCGGGTGACCAGGATGGCCAGCCCGGCGAACGGCAGGAGCACCGCGGTGACCACGGCGACGGTGAGCACGCAGAAGAAGTTGCGGAGCATGGCGCGGCAGCCTTGTGAGAGCCCACGTCTTGCACGGTGGCGAACGCCCGGGCAAGCCCTGTCAGAAGAGGCGCTGGCTCACCCGGGCATTCCTGGTGTAGCTGAAGGTGTTCCCCTGGAAGCTTCGGCTTTGAAAAGGGCTTAAGAGGAGGGGGCGTGCGAGAGGCCGGGCGTTGAGGGAAGTCTACATCGTCGCCACCGAGCAGACCGAGTCCCTCGCGCCGGGTGTCCTGGCCGAGGCCTTCTCGGTTGAGGATGCCGGGTTCGAGCTGGCCGAGGACGGAAGCGGCTTCCGGCTCCGTTCTGCGGAGTCGACAGTCACCGTTCGTTTCGAGGCACTCGAGGCCGCCATCGGGTGGACGCCAGACCTCCTCACCGGCAGTGACGAGGCCCACGGCGTGTTCCGTCGGGCGAGGGGCTTCTACCGGATTGCCTTTGAACCAGGAGTCCCGGGACCGGCGGCTGCCGTGTTCGAAGCCCTGTGGTGCGCTCGTGCGCTGCTCGAGCGGCTGCCGGGGGTATTGCTCGACGTCACCGCTTTTAAGCTGCACGAGCTGGAGGATGTTGCGGAGATTACCGAGCTGGACTTCGACATCCGTGACCACGTCAACCTCCATGCGGTGGAAGCGGCGCAGGGGGATGCGCCCTATTGGGTGCACTCCCACGGCATGGAAAAATTTGGCACGCGTGAGCTGGAGGTTTTCCGCCTGGCGGAGGACGACCTGCGCGCCGCGGAGTCCTTTGTCCACGAGCTCTGCGCCGAGCTCGCCTGGGGGGAGGGGCCCCGTCTGCGGGAGCGGGTGGAGACGAGCAACGGGGAGGCGTTCATGATTGCCCCGTCCGAAGAGGCTCGGCTGACCCTCATCGACCTTCCCATGGACACCTTCGAGGGCCACGAAGGTGCCTCCTTCACGGTGGTGTCCGCAGATGGGCGGCACACCGTGGCCGACCTCCTGCGCCCTTACCGGGCCCGCTTCGAGAAGGAGCCGCCGGAACGGAGCGAGGCTCTGGAACAGCAGGCGCGCACGCTCTTGCCGGCATTCAAAGCCCGCTTTCACCGCCGCGGGTTGATGGAGCCCACCACCTTCCTGGTCCGAAGCTCCTTCGAGGTGCATCCGGAGGGCGAGGACGAAGCGGTGAAGGAAGACCTGTGGCTCGAGGTGCTCACCTGGGAGGACGCCCAGCTGGTGGGCAAACTGGTGGACGGGGCGGTCCACACCACCGAGTGGCGCAAGGGGGCGACGGTCAACGTGGAGGAGGCGCAAATCAACGCCGTCGCGGTGGGGCGCGATGGTCGAGCACTCGACGACGAGGAAATGCAGGGCTTTCTCCTCGCTGAGCGGCCGATGTAGGGCAAGGACTCCCGCTTGGACGTCGTCCTCTCCGAAGAAGTGCTCGCGGCCCACACGGCACACCTCGCGCTGGTGGTGATGGAGTCCAGCGTGCTGGCCCAGGGGCTCCCCTTTCCGGAAAACCTCGCCTCGCAACGGGCGTGCGAGGCTGCGGTGCGAGGGGCAGGAGCGGTGCCGGCGATGGTGGCGGTGGTGGAGGGCCGGGTGCGCTGCGGGCTCTCCAGCGCAGAGGTGCAGGCACTGGCCCGGGGCGAGTGGAGAGCACAGAAGGTGGGGGCGCGCGACCTGGCGCCAGCGGTGGCCAAAGGGGCCAATGGCGGAACGACCGTGTCCGGCACCTGCGCCGTGGCAGCCTCTCTCGGCCTTGCGGTTTGCGTTACCGGGGGGATTGGCGGCGTTCACCCGGGAGGGACGGGGGACGTGAGCGAGGACCTCCACGCGCTCTCGCGCTTTCCAGGAATGGTGGTGTGCGCGGGGGCGAAGAGCGTGCTCGATGTGCCTCGCACCCTCGAGGCGCTGGAGTCGCTTGGGGTATTGGTGGTGGGCTACCGGACGGGCGAATTCCCGGGCTTCTACCTGACCAGCTCCGGGCTTCGCCTCACCCACCGCGTGGACGACGTGTCTTCTGCCGCGCAGCTTCTTCGCATCCACCGCGACCGGCTCGGGCAGCCCGGGGCCCTCCTTCTCTGCGTGCCACCGCCATCGGAAGTCGCCCTGGGGGAGGCCGAGCTCGAGGACGCACTGCGCTTGGCCCACGCCGAGGCCGTGCGTCAGGGCGTCTCCGGGCAGGCCTTGACGCCGTTTCTGCTGGGGGAGCTCACCACGGCCACCGGCGGCCGTACCCTGAGGGCGAACCTCGCCCTGCTCGAACAAAACGCGCATGTCGCCGCCGAGGTGGCGGTGGCCTACGCGCGCCTGCTGACGCCCTAGAAGTCGATTCCTACCCCAGCCGGCGAGGGCAGCGTCATCGCCAGCCGCGGGCTATCGGCCTTCGCGCCGTAGAAGAGCTGGTAGAGGTAGAGGTCGGCCACCACCGATTTCACGTAGGCCCGCGTTTCCTTGTAGGGCAGCGACTCGACGAAGAGGTCGACGGGGAGGTTGCCGTACTGGCTCGCCCACTGCAGCGTCACCGCCGGACCGGCGTTGTAGGCGGCGGCCACCAGGGCCGGGTGCACGAAGCGCTTCGAGAGCTGCGAGACGTACCAGGCGGAGAGGTCCAGGTTGAGCTCCGGACGGTAGAGCTCGTCTGGCTCTGGCGCCTCACGCTGGAGTTCCTTGGCGATGGCGCTGGCGGTGCGCGCCATGAGCTGCATCAATCCCCGGGCACGTGCCCCGCTCAGGCGGTCCGGCTGGAAGGCACTCTCCCGGCGCATCATCGCGTAAAGCAATCCGGACGAGACGCCCGCGGCCCGCGCCGTCTCCTCGACGTGGGCGCCGTAGGGCCGGGGGTAGAGCAAGGCGAGGGACACCGGGTCCTTCTGCGAGTAGGCGCGGCCCCACAACAGCCGGTTGGCCAGCCCGTAGGCGGCCCAGGCCTCGCCGAGCAGCGCGAGCGAGCTGCCCACGCGCAATGCCTGCTCCGGCGTGTGCACCTGGCCCAGGCGGGTGCGGAGTTCCTCTTCCGCTTCCCGCCACAACCCCGCGGCGGCCAGCGCTCGAGGGAGCGTCAATTCGGGACTCGCCGCAGCCTGTGCCGGCAGGTGCGGGCGCTCGGCGAAGAGAGGAGGTGGCTTGGCGCCCAGCTCGCGCATCCGCTCGCTGGCCACCAGGGCGTAGAAGCTGGCTGGGTAGGTGCGGACGATGTCCAGGTAGTCGTCGGCAGCGTTTCCACCCGAGAGGTGCTTCACCCGGGCTCGCCAGTAACGCGCCTGTGGTATCAGGCTGCTCTTCGGGTAGCGCTCCACGAGCTCCCGGAGTGCACGGTCAGCCTCCGCCCAGTTGCCCTGGCGGATGAGAGCCAGGCCCCGGAACCAGCAGGCGTCATCGCGGCGGTGAGACTCGGGGTGTTTCTTCTCGAAGGCCTCCAGGGCCTGCGCCGCGGCCGCGATTTTTCCTTCCTGGAGGGCAATCCAGCCGATGAAGTAGTCGGCCTCCTCCGAGGCCAGCTCACCCGGGTACTTCCTCGAGACCTCCTGAAACTTCAGGAGTGCACCGGCATTGTCATTGAGTCTGAGCAACCGCCGCGCACGGACGAGGAGGGCCTCGGACGCCGTCGCCGGTGGTCCTTGGGCCGCCACCTCCAGGGCGGCGTCCCCCTCTTCAGCCCGTCCAAGCGGGAAGAGGGCCTGGGCACGGAACAGCGCCAGCTGGGCTTTCCCGGCCGAGTCGCGGGCGAGTCCGTTGCTGTCGATGCGCTCCACCTCGGCCAGGGCCTGACGGGCGTCGCCGGCGTCGAGGAAGGAGCGCGCCCGGCCCAGTCTCTCTTCCAGGGTGAGTGCCACGGCCGGTGCCGAGCTACCGCGGAGTTGCGCGTCGACTTCGAGGGCTGCGGGTGAGCGCGGGTAACGCACCAGGAGCGTATGGAGGTCGGCCTGCGCCCCGGGCAGGTCTCCCAGCTGAGCCCTGGCCTCGGCCCGCGCCGAGACGAGCTCCGGGCCGCCCAGCTGGGCAAGCCCCTTCTCGAGGAGCGGGAGGGCCTGCCCGGGCTCCCGGGCGAGCAGCAAGGACTCGCCGGCGCGGGCCTCGGCGCGAGCCGCGATGGCACCCGGGGCACTCGTGGCGTCGAGGAAGTGCGCGGCCGCGCCGCGGTAGTCGCGAAGGTAGAAGAGGGCTTCCCCCATGGCGAAGTCACGGTACGGGACGAGGGGCGAAGGGGCGGGGAAGCGCCTCAGTGCGGCCAGGGCCTGCGCCGGTTCCCCGCGCGACAGCAGCAACTCGCCCACCAGCAGGGAAAGGCGGCCACCGTCAGGGCAACTTCGTTTGACGCACGCTGCGAGCTCGGACTGCGCCTGCTCCAGGGCCCCCGGGCGTTGCAGTCGGGCCCACTCCAGGAGCTTCTCCGACTGGGCAGGCGCCGAGGTGGGCCTCAGCAGAAGCGCTCCCAACAGCCCGAGCGCCATCGCATGGCGAATCACAGTCCGAAGGATGTACCAAGTCGCGCGCCCTCGGTCGAACAACTGCCCAACGTGGTCTCGGCCACGCGCGGCCCGGTCGTGGTGGGGGCCTGTCCGACGAGGTGGCTAGGTGCAGGTGGCCGTGTGCCAACCCACGGCCTGGGCGCGGCAGCCGCCGGTGGCTTTCACGGACAGGACGCGGCGGCGGTGAACACGACCACGACGGTGACGCCCGCGTCGGTGAGGGTCCCCACTGGCACCAACGTCGCCGTCAGACAGCCCTGGGGGGACGGCCAACCGGTACCCCCGTCGGTGGCCTCCGACTCGCCAGCATCGCTGAGCAGCAAGGCGAAGGTGCCAACCGTGGACTCCTGTTCCGACACCTGTGTCCACGTGATGCCTCCGGTGGCGGCCTCCTGCACCGTGGTGCTGGCCGCGGTGCCATTGGTGTCGTCGTAAGTGAGGGCCTGCAGCGCAGTGCCGGGCAACGCCGCCTCGAAGCCCAAGGCCGGGTAGACGTCGGCAGGAGACTGGATGAAGAACCTCAAACCATCCGGCACCGAATAGGTCGAGCCCAGGCTGACCACGCTCGAGCCGGTGATGGCACCGCTGAAGGTGGCCGTCCCGGCCGGTGCCGTTGGTGTACTGCTCGAGCAGCCTCCCGCGGCAGCTGACAAGACGACGGCAAGTAGTCCAGCAGCGCTCCGCACGCAGGCTCCTGAGAAGTGCCGCCGCACGTTGGCTCCCCCGAGCGGTCGCGACGCAGAAGGTAGCCGCCGACAGCGTCGCTGTCACAAACTCGCCCCGGGCTGGACGCGGCCCACCGGCGAGCCCCCACTTCTTCCTGTCAGCGCGAGTCAAGGCGGGCCGCGGCACCCCCGCGAATGCCTCAAATTTGCTCGGGTTTGTATCGAGTGGTTGCGGCCGGGACAGCTGCTACAGGCCCGTCCTACGTTGGTATGCAAAGAGTTCAGCCTGGCGGCTTTGACAAGCAAAGCCACAGCTCCTAAACACGCCGGCGGTCCGGGAGGTGGGGAGAAGCTTTCCTCCCGGAAGGCGAGGGGAACCATTGGAGACCGTTGCTCTGGTCCAATGTGGGCATTGGTCGCTCCGGATGCGCGTCCGGGAGTGCCCCTCACACCCGAACTGCACTGCTGTGAGGGAGGCGTCTGTCCAATGAAACCCTGTCCCACCGACTTACCTCAAACCATCAACCCAGAAGCGGGCCCCAAAAGGGCTGGTGTGGAAACGCACCGCAACCTCAACTGCCCTCAATACGACAACTGTCTAGACGAGGCAGTGCGGCGGGGCTGGCAAAGCTTCACCTGCGTCAAGTGCTCGCACTACGCGAGTCCGGCCGCTCCCGCCCTCGGGCTGGAGGCGTACGCCACGCAGCGCCGGGCCATCTAGCAGCGCTGTCTGAGGGCGTTGGCGGCTTCCTCAGTGGCGGTCTGCGTAGATGACCACCACCCAGTATCGCTCGGCGCCGCCCGGCCCCGGGCCGGCAGGAACTGCACCCACGCCGACCAGATTCTTCCGGCTGTCCGCGACTCCGCGCGTCCCAGGCAGCTGCGACAAGTCCTCTGCGACGAAGAGCTCGGCGCTGGTCGACTCCACGCCACGCAGGCTCTCTGAAACACGAGCATGCAGCCGCTCCGGCGCGAGCAGACGCTCGGTGTGGGGGTCCTCCGCATCCAACGCGATGCGGGCTTGTTCTGCGGCCACCGCCTCGAGCTGCGGACTCCGAGCGAGTACGGGCAGGCCGAGCGCGGCGCGTTGCTCGGCGATGCGACGGTAGGCGTCGCCGACCGGGTCTATCGACCGCGTGTCCGGAGTGGCGAGGACTTCCACCACCAGCGTCTCGTTGCGTCCGCCATAGGTTTCCACGGCGACGCCGACCCCAAGCTTCACGAAGCCCGGAAGCAAGAGGTTGCGCCGGTGGCCGGGGCTCTCCTCCACGCTGGCATGGGCGGCGAGTGGCCCCGTGCCGGCACGCCCGAGGTTCTCGCCGTTCGCGGTGAAAGCATAGCCGGCGGCCCGGAGCCGCTCGCTGAGGGAGTCGCCCTCGGGCGCAACGTGAGCGAAGAAGTGGCCCAGCGCCATTCGCTCGGCATAGGCCTGGGCGATGGCGTCGAGGCGCTGGTCGGCGGTGAGGCTGGGAGCGCCATTGGCCGTCCGCAGAGCGTTGATGCGCGCCAGCAAGGCGGCGCGGGCCTCGGCGACTGTGGCCGGCTCGGGGGCAGGTGTCTGCCCCGCAGCACGGGAGAATGCCCCGGAGGACTTCTCGGCACTCGGGGTTAATTCGCCCACCTCCACCGAGAAGAGGGCCGCGACCTCGGGCCCAGAAGGCCCGGTGCCGAGCACCTCCACGGCATACCTTCCGGGGGCGCTGAAACCAATCTCCGCGCAGAAGCCCCGGGACACCGTCCTCACTCGAGTCTTCTCCACCCGGCCGGCGGGGACGGTGACGAAGACGTCTGCTTGAGCCAACGGAGGCCAGAGTTCGCCGCACAGCTCGTGTGTCCCCGGCAGTCTCAGCCTCCGGGGGAAGGGTCGCAGCTCCGACTTCCGGTCCGCGAGCACCAGAGCGATGACGCCGTGGTCCGGCTCACCCACCACCGCCAGCCCAGCATGGGAGGCCGGGTCGATGCCCAAATCGGTCCGCCGCTGAAACGCCAAGAGTCCCTCCTCGAGCGGGGCAGCGCGAATAATCCACACCTTGGGTTGCGCGTCCCAGGCACCGGCACGGGACATGGCGTCGGTGACGCGCTCTGGCTCGGCAGAGGCGGCAGCCGGGGCATTCGAAGCAAGCGCGTCCACCGCCAGCGCCCGAGCCGCAGCGGAGAGTGCCGGGTCGAGCTGCGGTGCTGAACGGCCGATGCGCTCGAACGCCTGCCGGAGGTGCTGCGACACCCGTGCTTCGACCTCGGACACCGAGGCTGGAGCCGCGGCATGGGCACCAAGGACGAGCAGCAGGGCCGCAGTCACAGTGTGTGCGCGCGGACCTCAAACTCGAGGCGTTCAACGGCAGGGCTGCGCAGCGCCGCGTTGAGGCGGGCCCGCAGTGCAGGTTCCTCGGCCTGGAGGGTTGCCCGCCAGGCGACGCTCGGCACCTCTACCCGCAGCACGCCCTGCGACAGACTGCAGGGCCGGCTGTTTTGAGCGATGGGGCCGCCGATGACTTCGCGCCACAAAGACTGGAGGGCAACCGGGCTGCCCGAGGCGCTGAGCCGCGCCAGCACTTCGGGGAGCAGCGAGCGCACGGCGACGAAATCAGTCACAGCCAGGCATTCTCGCTCAAGGGACGGCCCCGGGCCAGGTGGGTTTTTGAGGACTTCGGTCACGAGCCGAAGAAGACAGCGGTACCGCGTGCGCGGAGCAGCTCTTGGAGCATCTCCTCGATGCGTCGGCGAGTCTGCTCCACCAGCGACTCCACCACCTCGAGCGCCGCTGTACCGCCAGGCGCTCCGCCTGCCTGCTCGCGTTGCTTCGGCAGTGCGAGGGGAGAACCGATGCGCACCAACCACTTAGCGGGTAGGGGGATGGGGCCGAGCGGCGTCACGGGCAAATAGGGCATCCCCAGGAAGCCCGCTGGGAGCTTGGCGAGCAGCGGAAGCGACTCCTCGCCGCCAACGATGGCCACCGGAAGGATGGGGACGCCGGTGCGGAGCGCCAGCCTCACGAAGCCGCCGCGCCCGAAGCGCTTGAGCCGGTAGCGCTCGCGATAGGGCTTGCCGATTCCCTGGATGCCCTCCGGAAAGACACACACCGGTCGCCCCTCGGCGAGCAGCCGGGTGGCGTTCTCCGGAGAGGCACGCACCGCGCCGAGCCGGTTGAGGAGCGTCCCCAAGAGGGGGGCGTAGAAGACCTGGTCCTCGACCAGCCAGCGAGGCCCGGGGAGGTCCGGGCGGCTGCGGCGGAGCACCTCGTTCAGCACCGGCCCGTCAATGGGAAGGGCGCCGGCATGGTTGGCCACCAAGAGCGCGCCCCCCCGCGGGACGTGCTCGGCGCCCTCCACCGAGACCCGAAACCACCGCGTGTAGAGGAAGTCGGCGAGCGGCGTGAGGGCAGCCTGGAGCTTCTCGTTGCCGCCGTAGACGTCGAGCTCCACGTTGGCAGAGCTCCCGAGGCCAGCGCGCAGGGCCTCGGCCGCGGCTCGCAACACGGAGAGCGCACCGGCCAGCTCGACGCTGGCCGTCGTCACCCAGCCCGGAGAGGCGGCCTGCACAGTCGGTTCGGCAGCCGCCGCTGCTGCGCTCGACGGGGTGGCCGTCGCTGTAGCGGGGACTTGTTGGCCGGGGACGTCCTTCGGCCGGGTCGGGCGGCGCGCCGTCGGTG
>Ga0302325_10006619_pt1 | contig 25954 bp, 22 predicted proteins | sample Palsa_T0_2_FD_201948 | JGI IMG/M metagenome (GOLD analysis project Ga0302325, IMG submission 201948) | Peat permafrost microbial communities from Stordalen Mire near Abisko, Sweden - Palsa_T0_2 | ecosystem: Environmental > Terrestrial > Soil > Palsa > Peat permafrost | place: Sweden: Abisko... | reverse complement strand
CTGCTACCTGGTGGGCGGGCTACTCTATCTTGCGGCGAGCCGGCGAACTTCTACCGATGGGGCTGATGGCGCTTCCCAATATCGCGCCAATGTTCCTGTCCTCACCGCTGCAATCGTGACTCTTCTGGCGGTCTATTGGGCCCTTATGCGCTTCGTTCCCGTGCCTGGATATGGCGTCGGAGGGCTCGACATGGTTGGAAACTTGGGCGCATATATCGACCGCTCGCTGATGGGGACAAATCACTTGTGGTTCTGGGGCGGCCAGATGTGGGACCCGGAGGGATTGCTCTCCACACTTGGAGCAACGGCGAACCTGCTGGTGGGGATTTTGGCTGGGGAGTGGCTGCGTTCCGGTCGCTCCGATGCGCTGAAACTGCGAGGGCTGGCGATCGCCGGGGCTGCTCTGATGCTGGCCGGAGTTCTGCTGAACCCGCTGCTGCCCATCAATAAGAAAATCTGGACGGGCAGCTTTACGCTCTTCAGTGGCGGATTCAGCCTGCTGGCGCTGGCGTTGCTGTATCGGCTGATGGATAGCCGGGGCTGGGGCAAGCGCAGGTGGCTGACGCCGGCGTTGATCTTCGGATCGAACGCGATTCTCGGCTTTGCGCTGGCCAACATGCTTACTCCGGTTCTGGGGCTGGTGAAATTTCAGGGCGCCGCAGGCAAGAGCGTGACAATTCCGGATCTGGCCGTTCGGTTCTTTTCACAGTTTCTTAATCCGTGGAATGCTTCGCTGGCGTATGCGGTCTGTTTTGTGGCGCTGAATACGCTGATCCTGTGGCCGCTGTATAGAAAATGTATATTTATACGGCTGTGATTGTGCGTCGAAACACCCTGTAAATAAGGGTTTTGCGCGTTTCATTGGAACTCGCCAGGCGATATTTATACATCGAGGCAAAATCTGATACAATCGATTGAATCCACTCCTGGGAGACGCGATGCAAGCGACTCTTGCGCTCGAAGACGGGCGTATTTTTGCGGGCGAAGGGTACGGCGCACCAAGCGAAGCCTTGGGCGAAGTGGTCTTTAATACTTCACTGACTGGTTACCAGGAAATTGCGACTGACCCCTCGTATGCGGGCCAGATCGTGGTGCTTACCAATCCTCAAATTGGCAACTATGGCACCAACCAGGCCGATAATGAGGCTGCCAAGCCTTATATCGAGGGCCTGATCGTGCGCGAGTTCTCCGCGGTTAGCTCCAACTGGCGCTCGGAGCAGGTGACCGACGAGTACATGGAGCGGTACAAAGTTCCAGTGCTGGCGGAGATCGATACGCGCGCGTTGGTGCGGCATCTGCGCACCCATGGCGTGATGCGCGGCGTGATCTCGACGGCTGAGACGGATGTCGAAAAGCTGGTGGCCAAGGCGCGTTCCATTCGCAAGATGGATGGGACCGATCTGGCGCGCGTTGTCTCCACGAAGACGGTTTATAGCTTTGACGACAAGGACGAGTTGGCGCAGAGCGATGACGCATTGCTGGCCGGTTCGCCGACGGACAAAGACGGCAAGCCGCTGCTGCATGTGGTGGCGTATGACTTCGGCATGAAGCGCAACATCCTGCGCATGTTGACGCGCGAGGGTTGCCGGGTGACGGTGGTTCCCGCGGAGACGCGCGCGGATGAGGTGATGGCGCTCAAGCCCGACGGCGTCTTTCTATCGAACGGCCCGGGCGATCCTGAGCCGGTAGACTACGCGGTGAAGTCGATCCGGGAGATGATGGGCCGCACGCCGATCTTTGGAATTTGCCTCGGGCATCAGCTCACCGGCCTGGCGCTTGGAGGCAAGACCTACAAGCTCAAGTTCGGCCATCACGGCGGCAATCATCCGGTCAAGAACAACCTCACCGGCAAGGTCGAGATTACGGCGCACAACCACAACTTCGCTGTCGATCCCGAGTCGATCAACGCAAACGAAGTCGAATTGACTCATGTAGATCTGAACGACAACACGCTGGAGGGATTGCGGCACAAGACTCTGCCGCTGTTCAGCGTACAGTATCATCCTGAGGCTGCTCCTGGGCCGCATGATTCGCACTACTTGTTCCGCGACTTCCGCAACATGATGGATGAGTGGAAGGGATGAGCGGTCCCTCCCAACCCGACGGAAAACTGGTCTGGCAGGAATTGTTGTCCGCTAAAGGGATTGAAGAATGGGCGGTGAGTCGGAAGCAACCGCGTAAATTGCGGCGAGTCGGTGGTATTTCCCAGCCAGGTGTTTACCGATTAGTTTTTCCGGAAGACCGATCATGTTACATAGGGGTAGCAGGCCACTTTGGCACAAGACTTCACGATCACATATGCCCAAAAACCAATCAAGAGTCCGAACACCCTGCGAAAAATGTGTCTGGATGGTCCGTTCGGGGTGCAATTCATAACTCACTCGGAAAATGCCATCTCCAATATCTGACAATTGAAGGTTCCGTCAATATGTGCGGAGTGAAACTTAACCAGCATAGCTTTGAGGATTATTTTTCTCGACTGCTCCTTGAAAACTGGGCGATTTTCCATGCGGAACGGTTCGAAGAGCTGCGTCCACTTAACCGCGATATAGTCACGGGAATACACCAAGGCACAAAGGACTTTCTGCGCTTGGCAAAAGGAAATATTGTGAAGGTGGACCGGCGCGGTGCGGTTATTGAACGAGGCGGGCTAGGAACGCTTCTTTGAAAGGGCACGACTTCAGTCGTGCCGCAACAGAGCGCATCGGAAACGCGGCTTTAGCCGCTGAGGGATGGTTTTGAAACCCGCGCGCGAGCATGCAACGAACAACTCGCAGACTTACTTCGTTACCTCGGATACGTGGGAGCGCCGTTCTCTATTTCGCACGGAAGCATGGGCTCGGTTGTTTTTCAAGACCTTGCTTCATTACCGCGGCGAATCGTATCTTCTGCATGAATTCGTTCTGATGCCCGATCATTTTCACTTGTTGATCACTCCATCCGGCGCGCTTGAAAGGGCAGTTCAGTTGATCAAAGGCGGATTTTCGCACCGGGTGAAACAGGAGCTAGGATCAAACGCGGAAATATGGCGTCGCGGCTTTGCAGATCACAGGATTCGGGATGCCGACGACTATGACAAGCACCTGCATTACATTCATTTGAATCCGGTCAGGAAGCACCTATGCGCGAGTCCGGGAGAATACCGGTATTCCTCAGCCTATCCGGGCTGGAAGCTGGACCCGATCCCTCGGGGGCTAAAGCCCCAGGAGATAGTGGGAATGGCAAGCGGCACGGCTGAAGCCGTGCCCTTTCAAAACAAGACCAACGACGATGCACCAAGCGTGAAGTAAGGAAAACAAAAAAACAATGCCACGCAGAAATGATATTCAGAAGATTTTAGTGATCGGCTCGGGGCCGATTGTGATTGGCCAATCGGCGGAGTTCGATTACTCCGGCACACAGGCCTGCAAGGCGCTCAAAGCCGATGGCTATGAGGTGGTGCTGGTGAACTCGAACCCGGCTTCCATCATGACCGACCCCGAATTTTCGGACCGCACGTACATTGAGCCGTTGACCGTCGCCTATGTCGAAGAGATCATCCGCGTGGAGTCGGCGATGCTGGGGCCGGGCTCAGGCAAGTTCGCGCTGCTGCCGACCGTGGGCGGGCAGACGGCGTTAAATCTGGCTGTCGATCTTTCCGACGCCGGCATTCTCGATCGCTATGGCGTGGAGATGATCGGCGCCAAGCTCGAAGCCATCAAGAAGGCCGAGGACCGGCTGCTCTTCAAGGACGCCATGGTGCGCATCGGCCTTGAAGTGTCGAAGTCCGTGTTGGTGAACAACCTGCGCGATGGCATGGACTTTGCGCAGAAGAATGGCTTTCCTGTCCTCATCCGGCCCAGCTTTACGCTTGGCGGCTCGGGCGGCGGCATCGCTTACAACCGCGAAGAGCTGATCGAGATTCTGTCGAACGGCTTGAACCTTTCGCCGGTGCATGAATGCTTGATCGAAGAGTCTGTGCTGGGCTGGAAGGAATACGAGCTGGAGGTGATGCGTGATTTGGCGGACAACGTCATCATCATTTGCTCCATTGAAAACTTCGACCCGATGGGCGTGCATACCGGCGACTCGATCACCGTGGCTCCGGCGCAGACTCTCACCGACCGCGAGTACCAGAAGATGCGCGATGCGGCGATCGCCGTGATGCGCGAAATTGGTGTTGAAACCGGCGGATCGAATGTGCAATTCGCCGTCAATCCGGCCAACGGGCGCATGACGGTGATCGAGATGAATCCGCGCGTCTCGCGGTCATCGGCGCTGGCTTCGAAGGCCACCGGATTTCCGATTGCTAAGATCGCGGCTAAGCTCGCGGTGGGTTACACACTGGACGAGATTCCCAACGACATCACGCGCATGACGCCGGCCTGCTTTGAGCCGACCATCGATTACGTGGTCACCAAGATTCCCAAGTGGCAGTTCGAAAAGTTTCCCGGCTCGGACGATACGCTCGGACCGCAGATGAAGTCGGTCGGCGAAGTGATGGCGATTGGCCGCACCTTCAAAGAATCGCTGATGAAGGCGCTGCGTTCGCTCGAAACCGGCAAGAAGACAGGCAGCGAAGAACTTGAGCCGCGGCGCTTGACGCAAAGACTGGTGACGCCACAGCCGGAGCGACTGAACTACATTCGCTTCGCTTTCGAACGCGGCTTGAGCGTACGCGAAGTGGCGCGCTATACCGGGATGGACCCTTGGTTCCTGTACCAGGTACGTGAGATATGCGAGGCGCAAAAAGAGCTCCGCTCTCTTGATCCTGCGAGCATTTCGCCGAAGCAATTGCGCAAGTACAAGCGCCTCGGACTGAGCGATGAGCGCATTGCCAACGAGTGGAATCTGCCGGGGCACGATGGCATTCAGCAGGTGAGGGAACTGCGCTATGCTCACGGCATCCGGCCTATCTTCAAACTGGTCGATACGTGCGCGGCGGAGTTTGAATCGCACACGCCTTACTTCTATTCGGCGTATGACGAAGAGGACGAAGCGCCGCCGACCTCGAAGCGCAAGATCATCATCCTGGGCAGCGGACCGAATCGCATCGGGCAGGGAATCGAGTTCGATTACTGCTGCTGCCATGCTGCTTTTGCACTCAAGGAAGATGGCTACGAGACGATCATGGTCAACTGCAATCCAGAGACGGTTTCGACGGATTACGATACTTCGGATCGCTTGTATTTTGAGCCGCTGACGTTGGAAGATGTGCTTGCGATTTATGAGCACGAAGCGACTTCGGGCGCAGAGATCGGCATGATCGTGCAGTTCGGAGGTCAGACGCCGCTGAATCTTGCGCAGCGTTTGCGCAAAGCCGGGGTGCCGATCATTGGTACCTCGCCTGAGTCGATCGATCTTGCGGAAGACCGCAAGCGGTTTGGCAAACTGCTCGAAGAGCTGCAGATTCCGCAGCCCAGCGGTGGGACAGCAACTTCAGTCGAGGAAGCGTTGGCAGTGGGCCAACGCATCGGATACCCGGTGCTGGTGCGGCCCTCGTATGTCCTGGGTGGCCGTGCCATGGTCATTGCGTACGACGCGCTGGAAGTGGCGCGCTACATGACTACGGCCGTCGAATACTCTTCCGATCGGCCGGTGCTGGTGGATCACTTTCTTGAGTCGGCCGTTGAGGTCGACGTCGATGCGCTTTGCGATTCGGAGGATGTGGTCATCGCGGCGATCATGCAGCATATCGAAGAGGCTGGCATTCATTCCGGCGACTCGTCATGCGTGCTGCCGTCGGTCGATATCCGCCCCGCGACCCTCGACACCATTCGCGCTTATACGCGCAAGCTGGCGCTGGCGCTCAAGGTGGTGGGCCTGGTGAATTTGCAATTCGCCATTCAGCGGGACGCTAATGACAACGACCAGGTCTTTGTGATCGAGGTAAATCCACGCGCTTCACGCACCGTGCCTTATGTGTCGAAGGCTACGGGAGTGCCGCTGGCCAAGATTGCCTCGCGGCTGATGACAGGACGCAAGCTGCGCGAATTTCTGCCCGAACAAATCGACTCTGGCAAGGATCTCGATCCAGGGCCTTATTTCTACGTGAAGTCGCCGGTGTTTCCGTGGAACAAGTTCCCAGGTGCGGATACGGTGTTGAGCCCGGAGATGAAGTCGACGGGTGAGGTGATGGGTGTGGCCGACAACTTTGGCGAAGCTTTCGCCAAGGCGCAGCTTTCCGCAGGGCAGGTGCTGCCCAGCGAGGGCACGGTCTTTTTCAGCGTGAACGACCATGACAAACCGGCTGCAACTGCGCTGGCCAAGCGCTATGTCGAACTGGGCTTCCGCCTGGTCGCTACCGAGGGAACTGCCAACGTGCTGGAGCAGGCAGGGATGATCGTGGAGCGGGTCTTCAAGGTGAAGGAGGGCCGCCCCAATGTCGTTGACCTGATCAAGGGCGACCGAATCCAGCTCATCGTCAATACCCCGCGCGGTCAGGACACCATCTTCGACGAGAAGGCCATTCGCCGTGCTGCCGTGCTGGCGCGAATTCCCACCATCACCACAATTGCCGCGGCGCAGGCGGCGGCCGAGGGGATTGCGGCGATTCAGCAGCGGCATACTTCGGTGATTTCGCTGCAGCAGTTGCATCCCCAAGGTGAGCGGCTCTGACACGGCTTACAGCAGAAGCAGAATTGGTATAAGGTGAGGCCTCGGAGGTCGAGCGGATTTTTCCTCAAGAAAAATCCGCCCTGCACGCTGGTCCCTACATTACGGTAATTCTGCTTCTGCTCTAAGGCGTAGCCGGGGCCGGCTTGGCTGTCTCGGGCAGTGGGTCGATCTCAATGGAATCGAAATCTTCGCGAAGACTGACAGCTTTGGCGAGCACTTTCGTTTCTTTTCCGCTGCGATCGAGAAAATGAGTGGTGGTATTGATCTGGATCACCATCGAATACTCGGCTTCTCCCTTTTTCTTTGCGAACACCCGGTAGGGTCCAATGCGCGTCAGCGCCAGGGCAGGACTGACTTCCCGTCCGACAGTCTCGGCCTGGACTGTATTCCTGAACTCAAAGGTGTCAAGCAAGACCTTGGCGAAGGCCGGCCGCTGCATAAGGATGGGCTTGACGTCCTTTTCAAAAGAGACAGTGCCGCCCGCGTAACCGATAAGCGGGATGACCAGAAGCAGCAGAAGTGAGAATTTTCTTTTCATTCTCGGGGTCCCAGATATTTCACTTTTGCGGCGTCGATGTTATCCCAGGCATCGGCTACCGCCTTGCCGGCGCCGAGAAAGTTGTCGATATGCGCGCCTACAATCGCGCTGCCGGTGTCATCGGCGCGCCGCTCTCCCACGGTGTCGATCGATACCCAGGAGTGCTTCGGTATCACCGTGGGGTCGACCGCAATCGAGGTCCCCTGGGTGACGGGCCCATAGGCGCCCTTGACCCCATTCGCGTTCTGAAAAGTCACTTTGCTCTGGTCTGCAATGTGGTCGCGATTGCCGTGCGCATTGCGATGCCAGGTCGTTGTCATGCTCACAAACTGTATGTACTGACCACCCGTGGCCAGACCCGTTCCTTCCATGACAACTCCGGTGGCGCTGAACAGGAAGTCCTCTTTGTGCTTCGTGCCGAGGCCGTTGGCTGATACAAGCGGGCCCGAGAAATCGGATTCCTCGCATACGTTGTATCCGGTAATCAGGAACGTATCCTCATACCACGCTTCCTTGAGCGAGATCTGAAACCCGGCGCCATCGGTGATGCCCGACGTTTCTATGAGCCTCAAGTCGCCTGTCTCCCTGGTTTCGATGCGCAGGGAAAATGTGCCGTCCGGCCCGGTCTTGTGGGTAAGAAGGGTGATTTTGTCGTCCTTATGATTGGTCTTGAATACCGGGTACTTTACCTTCCAAAGCAACGCGGGCACAGCCAGGTCCTTCAACGGCAGCCGATCGGGAAGCGACAGCAGTTTGACATTCACGTCAAGCCGGTAAAGGACCTTTCCATGCTTCAGCCGGGCTCCGGCGGGGATTACGGGCAGCTTATCGCCAAACGCGTTGGTCTTGACCTCGTACTGCAAGGCAACCCATCCGCCAACGATGCATCTTGGGGCTCCCGAAGGAGGCCACATGCGAGTCCGGGTCATGGTGCCGCCGTCGATCCAGGAGGTCCCAGCGTTGCCGGTGGGGCCAGGAGGGCTGGACATATATTTCTCCTCGCTGCCGGACATTAGCAGCGTTTTTGCGGTCCGTCTCTATGGTCAAGGACACCCGGCTGGTGCCGGCCAGACCAGGTTAAAGCGCCCGCTGTTTTACGGGATGCAGGAGAATCTTACACCACATTCGGGGCGGGAAGAATGCAGAGCCGGCAGAGCGGGCGTGAGGCGAAGCACTAAAATAAACAGCATGTTGCTCGAAGGCATTTTCGCTCCCATTACCACGCCCTTTTATTCCGACGAACGCATCTATTTCAAGAAGCTGGAGTTCAACGTCTCCCGGCTTTCGCTCACGGCGCTGGCAGGCCTGGTCGTTCTAGGATCGACCGGCGAGGCCGTCGCCTTGGACGACGCTGAAACCAGGGAAGTTTTGCGCGTTGCGGCCCAGTCCGCGGACCAAGAGAAAGTCCTGATCGCAGGCACGGGCCGCGAGAGCGTGAAGGCTACCGTGGACTTGGCCGAGGCAGCAGCCGGCTTTGGCTACGACGCGGTCCTAGTGCGGAATCCCTGCTACTACAGGCCACAACTTACGCCCGCAGCCGTTTTGCACTACTTTCGCACCGTGGCGGACCGGTCGCCGTTGCCGGTGATTCTCTATTCCATCCCCAAGTTCACCCAGGCGGAGATCCCGCTGGAGGTCGTGGCGGAACTCGCCCAGCACGCAAACATCATCGGTCTCAAAGAATCGAGCGGCAGTGTGGAGCGGGTGCGGGAGGTGGTGCAGGCGACGCGCCTTGCTCCGCGGCGCACCGTTACGGTGACGCCGATTTTCGAAGCGGTTACGGGACGCATGATGTCCGCTAAACCCGCGGCAGCGGGCAATTTCATCTCCGCCGAGGGCCTTGCGTCCGGCGCCGGCGGAGGCGTTGCGCTGGCCGTAGCTCCGCCCGTTCCGGGGAGAAAGACCCGCACCCGCGAGGTTGGATTCCAGGTGCTGACCGGCTCTGCGTCGAACCTCAAGGAGTCGCTGGATGCAGGCGCGAGCGGCGCGATTTTGGCCTTTGCCGCGTGCGCTCCGCAGGCCTGCCAGGAGATTTACACAGCCTGGAAAGAGCACGACGACCGCCTCGCCATCGACAAGCAGCAGCGCATTGCCGAAGCCGGCAACCTGGTTGCCGGCAAACTGGGAATTGCCGGCATCAAATACGCCTGCGATTTCAATGGCTATTTTGGGGGAAGGCCTCGTGCGCCTCTTTTGCCATTGACGTCTGAGGTAAAAGCCGAAGTCGAGCGTCTACTGGCCCAGATCAGGAATTGAAGCTGTAAAGACTCCCGTAATTCCGTCTTTATTCTTTCTTGATGCTCCGAATAAGTTTTTGGGCTTAGTCATGCAATTGGCCCACATCTTGGGACCAATTGCGGAATTTATCCCGTCCGCGACCTTCTATCCATTTGACCAGTAACCACTTGGGTCCAGCTTGGTACGTATCTTCTGCTAAGTAGCTATAATTAGTAGCTGAAGAGAGAGTCGGTCTTTCTGGAATTTCAAGTGAAGGGAATCCCGCCACATGGCGATTGGAGACCTCGCTCTGGGTCAAGAGCAGAGCACAACAGCGGTACAAGACGCCCCAAAACGCGTCGTAAATGACTTCAGCATTCAGGTCGCAACGGTCAACGGGTCCGGCTCGCAATCGGCCAACAGCGTTCTGCTGAAGAGCATTTTTGGAATGGGTGTTCCGGTTAGCGGAAAAAACCTCTTCCCCTCGAATATTGCCGGACTACCCACCTGGTACACCATCCGCGCCAGCAAAGACGGATACGTCGCCCGCCGCAAGTACATTGACCTGCTGGTGGCGATGAACCCCGAAACCGCCCGCGAAGACATCCTGGCCCTCCCCACCCATGGCGTCGCAGTCTATGACGAAAGTCTGAACCTGAAGCAGTATCGCGACGACGTGGTCTGTTATCCCGTTCCCTTCGACAAGATCACGGCCGCTGTCTGTCCTGAGGCCAAGCTGCGCAAGCTGGTTCGGAACATGGTCTACGTCGGCGTTGTGGCCCAGTTGCTCGAAATCGACATGGACTGCGTCGAAGCGGCGTTGAAGAAGCAGTTCGCCAAGAAGCAAAAGGCGCTCGATCTGAACTTCGGCGCGGTCAAGGCCGGCGCGGCCTACTTTGCCGAGAAGCTGACCAAGCAGGACCCATTCTTCATCGAGCGCATGGACGCCACCAAGGGCAAGATCATCATCGACGGCAACGCCGCCTGCGGCCTGGGTGCGGTCTTTGCCGGAGTGACGGTCGTAGCCTGGTATCCCATCACCCCGTCGACTTCGGTCGTCGAAGCGACCATCGAGTATCTGAAGAAATTCCGCATCACCGAAGACGGCAAGGCCACCTTCGCCGTGGTTCAGGCCGAGGACGAGTTGGCCGCCATTGGCATGGTTCTGGGCGCGGGCTGGTCCGGCGCGCGTTCGATGACCGCGACCTCGGGTCCGGGCATCTCGCTGATGGCCGAGTTCTCCGGCCTCGGCTACTTCGCCGAGATTCCCGGCGTGATCTTCGACGTGCAGCGCAGCGGGCCTTCCACCGGCATGCCGACGCGCACCTCGCAGGCCGACCTGCTCTCAACCGCATTCCTCTCGCACGGCGACACCAAGCACGTGGTCCTGCTGCCGGGCTCGGTCAAGGAATGCTTCGAATTCGGTTACGCGGCCTTCGATCTTGCGGAGCGTTTGCAGACCCCGGTCTTTGTGCTCTCGGATCTCGACCTGGGCATGAACAACTGGATGTCCGAGCCCTTCATCTACCCGGACAAGCCGATTGATCGCGGCAAGGTGCTTACCGCCGACGATCTGAACCGGCTTGGCGGCTTTGCCCGCTACGAGGACGTGGACGGCGACGCCATCGGCTACCGCACGCTGCCGGGTACGGATCATCCCAAGGCTGCCTATTTTACCCGCGGCTCCGGGCACAACTCCAAGGCCGGTTACACCGAGCGGCCGGATGAGTACGTCGAAGTAATGGAGCGGCTGTCGCGCAAGTTCGATACCGCGCGCACGCTGGTTCCCAAGCCTGTGATCGAGAAGAACGGAACATCGAAGATCGGGATCATCGCCTATGGCACCTCGCACTACGCCATCACCGAGTCTCTGGATGATTTGAAGAAGGCCTACAACTTCGACGCCGACTATCTGCGCGTGCGTGCATATCCATTCACCGACACGATTCACGAATTCGTCGCATCGCACGATCGCGTCTATGTCGTCGAACAGGACCGCGACGCCCAACTGGCCAGCCTGCTCAAGCTCGATCTTCCCGCCGAGCAGATCGTCAAGCTGCGCAGCATTCTTCACTTCAACGGATTGCCCATGGATGCGCAATCCGTGACCAGCGAACTGGTCACCAAGGAGAGCCTCTAAATCATGGCAACAGCAACTGCAACACCACCGAGCGCCCCAGCCCCCAAGGTCAATCGCATCGGTCTTCCGGTGATCGACTATCGCGGCGGCAAGACGACGCTCTGCGCCGGATGCGGCCACAACGCCATCTCCGAGCGCATCATCGACGCCATGTTCGAAATGGGCGTGCAGCCCGAGCGGCTGATGAAACTCTCCGGCATCGGCTGCTCCTCCAAGAGCCCGGCTTACTTCATGAGCCGTTCGCACAGCTTCAACAGCGTGCACGGGCGCATGCCTTCGGTCTCGACGGGCGCCATTCTCGGCAACCACACCATGCTGGCGTTGGGCGTCTCCGGCGACGGCGACACCGCTTCGATCGGCATGGGGCAGTTCGTGCATCTGCTGCGCCGCAACCTGCCGATGATCTACATCATCGAGGACAACGGCGTTTATGGATTGACGAAAGGCCAGTTTTCCGCGACCGCCGACCTGGGCTCCAAGCTCAAGACCGGCGTCATCAACGACCTGCCGCCCATCGACACCTGCTCGCTCGCCATTCAGCTTGGCGCAACCTTCGTTGGCCGTTCGTTCTCGGGCGATAAGAAGCAGCTCCTCACCATGCTCAAGGCCGCCATCGCCCACAAGGGCACAGTGATGCTCGACGTGATCAGCCCTTGCGTGACCTTTAACGATCATGAGGGTTCGACGAAGAGCTACAAATTCATGCAGGAGCATGACGAACCCATCAACGAACTCGGCTTTGTGCCCAGCTTCGAGGATATCGAGGTCGAATACGACCACGGCACCACGCTCGATGTGCGCATGCACGACGGCTCCAGCCTGCGCCTGCGCAAGATCCGCGAAGACTACGACCCGACCAACAAGACGGCCGCTGTCAAAACACTGATGGAAGCTCACGAAAAGGGCGAAGTCCTCACCGGCGTTTTCTACGTGGACACCGAAAAGCCGACCTTTACCGACTTGCTCAATCTGGTCGACCAGCCGCTGAGCTCGCTGCCTGAATCCGTCATCCGGCCTTCGAAAGAAGTGCTCGATAAAGTAATGGCAAGCCTGCAGTAACTCTGCGATAGTGCAAATGAGAGCCCGCCCTGTGCGGGCTTTTGTTATGTAATTCTGCTGGAGATCAGGCTGCTTTGAGCGCGAGTGAACTCTCTATATGCGCGAGTTGGATGCCGCAAATTGATATAATCGAGCCGAGGCGCGCTTTTCGATTTCTTGCGTCGATCCGCGCAAAAGCTCCAGCCAAACCGCCCCGGAGAAACGAATGCCCCTCATCCCTGAGCCGGTCGCTTCTTCACCTCTCACCGTCGGGATATGCATTGGAACCTACAACCAGGGGCAGTATCTTCGCGCTGCGATTGAGTCGGCCCTGGCCCAGACCTATCCCATCCAGGAGATCTGGATTGCGGACGATGGAAGCAGCGACGATACCCAGGCCATCGCCGAGGAATACAGCGGCAATCATGCGAATGTGCACTATCATCGCCATCCAGAGAATGTAGGCCCGGCGCGCAACCTGAGCTGGGTGCTGGGGCGGCCTGCAACGGACCTGGTGGTGCGTCTCGATTCCGACGATCGCCTCGAGCCGCGCTATGTCGAGGTGCTGGCCGGCCTCATGCACAAGCATCCGCAAGCCGGGTACGCTCATTGCGATGTCTGGGAAACCGACGGCGAAGGCCGGCGAACCAGGCCGCGCCAACTAAGCCGCGCCATCGAGTACGAAGCTCCGGAAGCGGCATTGAAGAGCAACTCCAACGGCTTCCGCACCGCGGCCAACTGCATCTTGTTTCGCGCCGACGCGATTCGGGAAGCGAACTACTATCTCGCGCACCCGACCTGGAAAGCTTCGGAGGATTGGGATTTGGCGCTGCGCATGGCCCTGAACGGCTGGGGCAATGTCTACGCCGCGGAGAAGCTCACCAACTATCGCCAATGGGACGACCCAAAGGGCGAACGCGCGTATCGCAAGATCCAGGAAGTCTCGTCCAACACCGAAATCTTCAAGACTGTCCTGATTCCCCTCTACCGCGAACGTGGATGGAGCATCGCTCCGCTCCAGCGAAACATGCGGCGCAAAGCAGCGGGCTTTGCCGACTCCCTCGACTCGCCCAACTTCAGCGAGAAAGATCGAGAAGAGTACAAAGCCTATCTGAAAGACTTGGGAGACTCGGCCTCGCTTTCGCTCGCGATTGCGCTGGCGGAACTGGGCGTCAATCCACTACTGCGCAAGTGGAAGCGGACCAAACGCAAAGCGAAAGATACCGTGAAGCGGCTGCTCCGATCCATAAGGCCTGTGCGAGCCGGTGCGGCTTATAGCAAAATCACGATAGATGTACCCAAGGCCGAATCCGCAAAGTATTGATTTCCTTAAGAAATCAATACCCTGAACAAAGCTTTTAGGGGCTTGGGTTTCGTGGTTTTGCTCCAGTACGCCATCAACTGTTGACTACTATCTTGGGTTGATGCGCACACCCAGCGCGTTGAGCTTGCTTCGCGCCTGTAATGCCTCGGGAGTTTGCGGATAACGCTGAATCAGCGAGCGCAGTTCATGGGTTCCTGAATCCTTCTGGCCCAACTGCAGCAGAGCCAGCCCCTTGCGCAACTGCGCCGCGGGAGCCTTGGGGCTGCCGCTGAAGTTCTCCAACACTCCGTTGTAGGCCTTGATGGCGTCCTTGTATTTCTGCTGACGATAGTTGATCTCGCCCAGATAGAATTGCGCATTTCCGGCCAGGGCATCGTTGGGATAGTACGTGATCACATCGGTGAACTCGGAAGACGCCACATCGTAGTGCGCGGCGTTGTAGTCGCGAAGCGCGCTCTGGTAGCTGTCCTGCAACGGCGGCGCCTGGGCTGCGGCCTGTGGAGCAGGTGCCGCAGGCTGTGCGCCTCCGTCCGAGGGTGCAGGTTGACCAGTGGGTTGTCCTGTAGGTTGACCTGTTTGCTGCGGTTGTGGGGCGACGCCCGCTCCACCGGGAGCAGCGCCCTGGGCCTGCATGGATTGTAGTTGCGACTGCACATCCTGCAATTCTTTGTCCAGCTTGGCGATGCGCGACTTCAGCTCGTCGAAGGAGTCGTTCAGCGACTGCACCTGTCCGGAGACCGTATCGAGTTTGCCGCCGGAGGCCTCGCTCTGCGCATTCACTTTCTGCTGCAAGGCGTTCACCGTGGCGTTCATCTGGTTCACGCTGTCGGTGCTTTGCTCCACCAGATGCTGCACCAGCCCAAAGCGCGAGTCCACGGTGGATTGCAGCCGCTGCACCATGTCCAGCAGTTGCTGCACCTGGGTCTGCAACTCGATCATCTCCTTCGAGGCCGCATGAGCAGGCAGAGCAGTCACCAGCATGGCAGCCAGCAGCAGGACTGAAAAACGAAAAGCCAAAAAGCGATTGCGCGAAGTGCGTTGAATTGAGGAAATATGCATCGGATTCTCGCAGTCTTTTTCAAAAATGGATTGCGGCAGTAGGGCTGAAACCCTGGCTGCCGCAGTTGTTGGACGTTTCTGAACCGATCATGACCCGATCGGTTTCCGGTTCAGGCTGTCGCCCATCTCCTACTGTTCATCTCTTACTGATCGATCGAGAAGCCGGCGCGACGGTTCTGTTGCCAGCACTCTTCCGTCGATTCAGTGCAGAATGGCTTCTCCTTGCCATAGCTCACCACGCGGATGCGCCCCTCAGCAACGCCGGCCTGCACCAGCGCCGCTTTGGCCGAGTTTGCCCGGCTCTGGCCCAGCGTCAGGTTGTACTCGTTCGAACCACGCTCGTCGCAGTACCCGCCAATCAGCACCTTGATGCTCGGATTCTGAGCCAGATATGCCGCGGACTTCGAGAGAGCGCCCTGCGCATCGCCGCGCACATCGTAGCTGTCGTAGTCGAAGAAGACGTCCTGCACATTGGCCTTGAACTGCTCCTCGGCGGTCATATTGCGCGAAGACATATCGTTGGCGACGGCAACCGCATTCTGCGCGGGAGTGACCGTAACGCGCGCGGTTGCATCCGCAGAGCCGCCGTCGCCTCGAGCCACCAGGTGATAGCTGGTCGATTCGGTCGGCGTAACTGTCTTGACGCCGGCGCTGGGCACGTCGCCAATCCCATCGATCGAGATGCTGGTCGCATCTGTCGTGCGCCAGGAAAGAACCACCTGGTCGCCTGCGGTGATGCTATTCGGCGTCGCAGTTAGTTGCGCGGTCGGCGCGGGTCCGGTAAGCGGAGGCGCGCTTGGTGCGGTTGAAGTCTTTTTCTTGCTGCAACCTGCAAAGCTAACAACGGCAATGAGCAAAACCAGGCAGGTGAATATGCGATTTCTGGAACTCAATTTGATTTCTCCTTATACGAAATTTTCTTACTCGTCGTGCAGGCCCCAGGAACGTGCGCCGGGACGAAGTTATTTCCAACTCCAGTTTGGCATAGAGTCCTTGCCGGAGTGCGTCAGTTGCTGCTGTTCGGTGCCGTCGGCGAGCATTGTCCAGAGTTCCGATTCGTGACCGATTTCGCGTTGAAAGACCAGGTGGCGCCCATCGGGAGACCAACTGGGGTAGTCGTTGCTTCCTGCGTCGTGCGTGAGCTGCAGCCAGCGCTTCGACGCGATATCCATGACATAGATATCCTGCCCGCCCGGAGCGCCGGGGCCATACTTGCGGTTCCAGGAAAAGGTAAGAAACTGTCCGTTGGGCGACCACGACGGAGAGATCGCGTAGCCGCCATCGGTCATGCGCTGGATATTAGCTCCGTCCGCATCCATGATGTAGATTTGCGGCAGCCCGGTGCGTCCGCTCACCCAGGCAATCTGCGAGTTGGTCTTGGGATTCCACGTGGGCGCAACGTCGGGCCCGCGAAAGGCCGTCAGCTTGCGGAGATTGCCGCCGCTGCTGTCGCAAACCCAGATCTCCGGGTCGCCGGAGCGGGATGAAGAGAACGCGACCTTGTCTCCATCGCCGGACCACGAGGGAGAGAAGTTGCTGCCGCCGGCGACGCCGCCAGGGAAGGAAACCATGCGACCGAGTTCCAGCGAATACATGCGAATCGCCCAACCCTCTTTGCCGATCGAGGAAAATGCCAATCGGGTGTTATCCGGTGAGATGCGCGGCGAGAGGGAAGTGGTGCCAAGTTTCGTAACGATATGCTGATTTTGCCCGTCGTAGTCCATCGCCCATATCTCTTTGGTGCCGGTGCGGGCGCTCACAAAGTAGATCTTGGTTTCGGCAATGCCGTTCAGGCCGCTCAACCGGGCGATGATGTCGTCGGCGAAGCGGTGGGCGATGGCTCGCGCATTGTCCTGACTTGCAGTGTCGGCATATTGCTTGCCCAGCACCTGCGGGCTGCCCGGATTTTTCGCGTCCAACACCCAGCCGGAGACGGTGAGCCTTCCGTTACCTACAGACAATGCGCCCAGGGCCACCATCGACGCGTTGGCAGGGTCGGCGGCCCACTGCGCCAGGTTGATCTCCTGCGGAGAACCGGGCGTAGCCTGAGGCGCCATGCTCTTCGACACCATATCGAAGACCCCGGCATTGCTCAGGTCCATGAACAACGTGGCGTCAAAGACGGTCTTGAACTGCGGCGTTTGAGGGTCGCCGCCGACAGGCTTGAAATCTGCCGCCGCGATGCGGATGCGCTGATTGCCGAGTCCGCTGCCGGTTCTAACCCAATCCTGCGCGTGAAGAACGGAGATCGGGGAGCTTAGGTAGGCAAAGAAAAGAAGTGCCGGCAAAGACCGGGAAAATCTACGAAGAAAAGCAGTCATTCTGGGTTCTGTCCTTCTCCTGGATTCAGCCAGGTTTAGAGACCAGCATATGGAAAAAAGGTTTGCGCGTCCGTGCAATGCCGGACACGTCTAGTAATCACAATAATAAGAGACTGAGAGGTTGCCGTCGCTCGGCGGCGAAGGAAGCGGCCCAAATGTGTCAACACGCCGCGCCGCCCGTACGCAGGCCTGGTCGAGCGTTGGACTGCCGCTGGACTTGTCCAGCCGCACGTCGCCGGCGCTGCCATCCCTGCGAACGGTGAAGATAATGTAGGTCCGCGCTCCGGCAGGCGTTCGCGGATCGACCTCGCCGCGGTACAGATTGTTTCCCATCTTGCGTTGAATATTTTCGACGTAGTAGGGATAGTTGAAGCCTCGCGCTCCCGCCGTGACCGCAACCTGACCGTTGGCCGAAGTCGTCGTGGGCTGCGTCGTACGCGCCATCGAACTCGAAGACTGCTCGCCGAACTGGGCGCGATTGTCCACCTTGGGGTTGGGCTGGGTGTGCGGCGAATTTCTGGCGATAGGCGGCGGAATCACCGGCTTGGGCTGGATGCTGGCCTGCTGCTTCTTGTCGGCCTGCTTCTTAGGTGGCGTGATCTTGGAGGGAATCGGAATAGCCGACTCGTCTACAGTCTCCTTGGCCTTGGGCGCAGGCGGCGCCGGAGCCTCGCTGGGCTTCTCGGTAGCCAGCACATTGTCGTTGGGTGGGCGATCCGCGGGCAGCGGCAGCGCGTTGCTTACTAACTGCACCGCAATCGCCCCGCCGTCGTTCGCGCCGCCCCAGCTGTTGTGCGGAAACAGCCTGGCCATCACGGCAAGTCCAATGCCGCCGGCGATCAGCAGCAGATGGAAGAGCACAGCCGCCATCATCGGCTTGCCGATCGGCTCCCGCCTGAATTCCGGCTCAAATTGATCGCTGATGTGGACTGTGCTACTCATCCTGCGACTAGCCTCACAGTGCGCCTTGCGCCTTGGCTTCAAGCGGCTGGGTAACGATGCTGATATTGGTAATCCCCGCCTGCTTCACCGCGTCCATCACCGTGGCAAAAGCTCCAAAGGGCACGCGTTCATCGGCGCGCAGATAGATGACCTGATGCGCCGGGTCGTGTCCCGACTGGCGCAGCTTGTTGGCCAGATCGTGGATGTTGACCGGCTGGTCTCCGAGATAAACCGTCTGGTCCTTGGCGATCGTCACCACCACTCGCGACTCGGTGACTTCTTTGATCGTGCGAGTCTTGGGGACTGAGACTTCGATGCCCGACTGCAGCACCGGCGCGGCCAGCATGAAGATGACCAGCAGCACCAGCACCACATCCACCAGCGGGGTGATGTTGATCTCGGCCAGGGAAGATTGGGTGCGTCCGTTGCTGCTGGTAAAGGCCATCTCAGACCTCTCGATCCAGGGCGCCTACCGCCCGTCCTTGCACCTGGGGCTGCGCAGATCCAGACCTTTGCGGAATTTCCTCTAGCGAATTCAGCAGTTCACGGGCAAAATCGTCGATTCCCGAAGCAAAGACTCGAAGCCTGGCCGTGAACTGGTTGTAAGCCACTCCGGCCGGCACGGCCACAAAGATGCCGGCGGCGGTCGTGATCAGCGCTTCTGAAATACCCGGAGCCACGGCGCGCAGGGTCGCCGATCCGGCGGTGCCGAGTCCATGAAAGGCGTCCACGATGCCCATGACGGTGCCGAAGAGGCCGACGAAGGTGGCTGAAGAAGCGATAGTCGCGAGCCACGTAAGCCGCTGTTCCAGGCGGGTCAGCGCCTCGCTGCTCGCCGACTGTGCCGACCGCTCCAGCGGCGCCAGGTTGCGCGGCGGTCCGTAACCGCCTGTCTGCCGCTTGTACGCCTCATAGACTTCCTCGAAGACGCCGGCCAGAGGACTCGGCGCATAGTCGGCTGTAATAGCGGCAATCTCCTGCAAGCGCGTGGCTTTGCGGAAGGTGCGAATAAAGCGGCGGCTCTGCTTGGTGGCCCTGGAAAAACTGCTCATCTTGGCGAAGATCAGCGTCCAGGAATAGATGCTGGCGATGGCCAGCACGGCAAGCACAGCCTGCGCAACGTAGCCGCTGTTCTGGAGCATCTCGAGCAGGGCGCTGGGGCCGGCGGTGGGAGTCGGCGGGGGTGCGTCCGACTGGAGAAAAAGGGCAAGGGTCGCGGCTAGAATCGGCTTATACCTCAACTTAAAAGCTAGCAGATGGAGAAGCGGGCTCCAAGTTGGTAAACAGGTTCATTGTCCGGTTCCCCGGCCTCGCATGAGGCCCAAAGCCTTGCATTCGCATGGTATGCTGCGCTCGGAAACCTGCATTTTCGAGCCCGGAATCACCCCTCGCAAGAGGCCGCGACGAGGACCGAGAAAATAGCGGAGAGTGAGCACACGATGCTGGTGGAACTTCGCGCCGAAAACTACGCTGTTATCGACCACGCGATCGCCGTCTTCGGCCCTGGGCTCAACCTGCTCACCGGCGAAACCGGCGCTGGCAAGTCGATCCTGGTGGACGCGCTGGCCCTGCTGATGGGCGGCAAATCCTCCGCCGACGTGGTGCGCCACGGCGCGGACCGGGCAGTCGTCTCGTGTGTCTTTGAGGCCACGGCGACAGCCGACGCCATTCTCGATGAAAACGGCATCGACTCCACCGGCTCGGAGATCATCCTGCGCCGCGAAATCCTCGTTAACGGCAAAGGCCGCGTCTTCGTCAACAACCAGCCCGCGACGGTCGCCGTACTGAAGCTGCTTGCCCCGGAGCTGGCCCTGGTTCACGCGCAGAGTGAGACGTTGAGCAGCTTCGACCAGGCCCAGCAGCGCATCCTGCTCGACCGCTTCGCCAACCTCGATCCCGAGCCCGTAGCGCAAGCCCATGCCAACTGGCGGGCCGCAGCCACCAAGCTCGAAGACCTGGAGCAAGGCGAACAGGACCGCCTGCGCATGGTCGATCTGTGGAGCTACCAGCGCAAGGAGATCGAGTCCGCGCAGCTAACCGCTGGCGAAGACGAGGAGCTTGAAAACGAGAAGCGCGTCCTGGCCAACGCCGAAAAGCTCTACGCAGCAGCACTCGGAGCCTTCGACCAGCTCTATGACGGCGCAAATTCCGCCGAATCGTCCCTGCGCGCCGCCCTGCGCAACGTTGAGGAACTGGCCCGCTACGACAACAAGTTCGCCGACGCCGTGCAACAGTTGACTTCGGCCCGTGCCATCGTCGACGACCTCAGCGACTCGCTTCGCGACTACGCGCAAGGCATCCAGGCCTCTCCCGAGCGCCTGGCCGAGATTGAAGATCGCCTCGTCACGCTCGACCGGCTCAAACGCAAGTACGGAACCACCATTGCCGAGGTCATCGCGTTTGGCGAAGATGTGGCGCGGAAGCTGGCTGAAGTCGAAGACCGCGACGAGATCCTGAAACAGTTGCGCGCCGATCTGGCCGATGCCCGAAACAAATATGCGACTGTAGCCCGGTCTCTCAGCAGCCAGCGTCAATCGGCGGCCGATAAGCTAGCCCGTCTTGCTGAGCGGCAGATCAACGATTTGGCGATGAAAGTTCAGTTTGAGGTAGTCGTCACGCCGCAGATTTCAGAATCGGGGTGGGGCTCTCATGGTTGGGACGAAGTCGAATACCGTATCGCCACCAACCCCGGCGAGCCGCTCAAGCCGCTCGACGAGATCGCTTCGGGCGGCGAAATGAGCCGCGTCATGCTGGCCCTCAAAGTCAGCGTCGAAGAGGGAAGCGGCAAGCCGCGTAAAAAATCCGTCACCCCGCGCACCCTGGTCTTCGATGAAATCGACATCGGCATCGGAGGGCGCGCGGCAGAAGCCGTTGGGCAGAAGCTCAAGACCCTGAGCCGCGCCCAGCAGGTGCTCTGTGTCACCCATCTGCCGCAAATCGCCGCATTCGCCGACCAGCATTTCCTCATCGAGAAGCGCGAAGATCATGGCCGCACCAAGGTCCAGGTGCGCCTGCTCGACGACCGCACCCGCGTCGAAGAAGTCGCCCGCATGTTGAGCGGAGCGGTGGTCACCGAGGCCAGCCAGCAGCACGCCAGCCAGATGATCGCCGCCAGCCGCTAAGGTTGTTTCAGACTGCTCCACTCAAAAGGCGAACAAAGTGCGAACCTGACCCCAGGGGGGGGTATTTATTTTCTGGTTAACATCTTTCCAGGAAAGAACGTCGAAAATTGTTCGCGAAGGTCCAACCCTCTCACCTTCAAGAACAGGACTTTCGATCCTTTTCATTTGTTCTCAGTACCATTGTGCGCTTTTTAGAATCAATTCACTGCAATTTGGTGCTGAGCTGAAAGTGATGGATGGGAGTGGAGTTGCAGGTTTTGAGGGGCGAGAGCGGCTTGACAAAAATTGCCAGCCAGCGGCACGCCAGCCAAATGATCCAGCCCAGCCGATAGCCCTTGACTCCGATATACAAAAGTTTGTATAGGTTTTTAGAAGAAGACCCAAAAGACAACCCGCGCCGACCTCGATCTTGCAACACGCCGATACAAGGAACTTGCAAAGGAACAAACGCCATGAACCAGCGATTTGAAAGTATCTGGGACGCTATCGAAGACACGCCAGCCGAAGCCGAAAACATGAAACTGCGCTCTTCGCTCATGATCGCGTTGCAAGATCATATCGCCCAAACGGGCATGAGTCAGAGCCAGGCGGCCAAAGCTTTCGGCGTCACTCAGCCCAGGATTTCAGACTTGATGCGAGGGAAAATCGACCTGTTTGCCATTGATAGCCTCGTCAACATGCTCGCCAGGGCCGGTTTGCGCATTGAGTTGCGCGTTAGCAAAGCAGCATAGTTGCCGACGCGAACTAGTCGTTCCAATGTTTGCGAATAATCTCGTCGAATTTTTCCCAGGAAATGTGACGCTTCTGCTTCTTGAAGGGGCGCCACTCGATCCCACCCTTGCTGACTAGAAGCGTTCCAAGTTTGCCATCTTCGCTGTCGACGGTAAATTCCACATCGGCTTTTCCGATTTCAACTTCGGGGGTTTTTATGAGTTTGACCTTGTGCTGAGGCATGTTGGCACGATAACACAGGTTCTCCATGATACTTCGTAGTCATCCGAAGATCTCGCTGTGGGAGCCAAGCCGAGCCAGACGCAAAGTATTAGCATCGGGTTTTTGGTAAATCAGCAACACATCGGGTTTGATGTGGCACTCGCGATAACCCCTCCAGTCGCCGCTCAGTTCGTGGTCACGGTGTCGCGGTTCCAGGGTGTCATCGTTCACCAGTGCCGTTAAAACTGGAACCAGATCGGCATCGAGTGTAGTTCGATGCTGGCCCCTGGCCTCTCGCTTGTAGTCGCGTTTGAATGCTGAAGAACGTTCAATCGACCGGCCTTTCATCCTTAACCTCCACTAAATATTTTTTCTATTCAAGCCACTTTTATAAGGTCTAATCTGCGCTGTGCAGGTCCGCCATCAGAGAATCTACGGTGGCAAATCGGCTGCCCTTTCCGGCATTGAGTTCGGCTATAGCTTTGCGACTGGCGGCGTTTGGAACCTTGACCTCAAAAGGTAAACGGCGCTCGTCTGCAATGCGCAACATCAGCAGACGAATAGCGTCCGAAATAGACAGGCCCATCGCCTCAAGTGCATCGGCTGCGCGTTCTTTGGTCCTTGTGTCAATGCGTGCGCGAACGTATGTATCAGCGGTAATCATCTATGCTATCTTTATCCTCTAAAAATCAATTGTAGTCACGTTGCGACTACAATGCAAATCAGTCCCCGTTCCGAGTGTTCCCAACACCGTTGGCTGCCTGAATTCCCCGCCCGCAAATCCCTTACGCAGCAAAGGCTAACTACTTGGTATACTTGCAGAGTGACACTTCTAGCCCAAGAAACCGTCCCCAACCTTGGCCGCGCAGATAACACAGCCAGCCAGAAGCGTGTCCTGCTGCTTAAACCCCGCGGCTTCTGCGCCGGTGTGGTTCGCGCCATCGACATTGTCAAGATTGCGCTCGACACCTTTGGCGCGCCTATCTATGTGCGCCGCGAGATCGTCCACAATCGTTTTGTTGTGAATGAGCTGGCGGAAAAAGGCGCGATTTTCGTGAATGAAATCGAAGAAGTTCCTTCCGGCCAGCGCGTGATCTATTCGGCGCATGGCGTCTCGCCGGCGGTTCGCGACGCCAGCAAGGCGCGCGGCCTCAAGGTGATTGACGCTACCTGCCCGCTGGTGACCAAGGTCCATGTCGAGGCGGTCAAGTTCGCCAAGCAGGGCTATTCGCTGGTGCTGGTGGGCCATCGCGATCACGATGAGATTGAAGGCACGCTCGGCGAGGCTCCCGAGGCGACGCAAGTCGTTTCGAATGTGGCGGAGGTCGAAGCGCTGGTGGTGCCCGATCCCGATCGCGTCGCTTATCTCACTCAGACCACGCTCTCGCTCGACGAGGCCCGCGACATCATCCACGCGCTCAAGGTCAAGTTCCCTAACATTGTCGGCCCACACACGCAGGACATCTGCTACGCCACCGAAAATCGCCAAGTTGCCGTGCGCAACGTGGCGCCGGGAGCGGATCTGGTGCTTGTGGTTGGCTCGACCAACAGTTCGAACTCCAACCGGCTGGTCGAAGTTTCGAACAACCTGGGGACCAAGGCATATCTGATCGACAATTCGGCGGCCATCGATCCGAAGTGGCTGGAAGGCGCAGATTCTGTTGCGGTTACTGCCGGCGCTTCGGCTCCCGAAGTACTGGTCGAAGATGTCATCAACTATTTGCAACTTAACGGCTATGCCAGCGTCGAAGAAGTAGAGGTTATGCCGGAGAATGTTCGCTTCGGTTTGCCTCCGGAGATCATCCAAGCCATCGGCGGTGCAGGCGGGGGCCAGCCGGTTCCGGTGCGCTAGTTCAATTTGGGCCTGAATTCTGAGTCCAGCACCCTCGTATCTCATGGTTGGGTGCCTTGCAGAAAAGCCGTTGTCAGTTTTCGGCGAAACCGAGTCGCATGAGTACATTCAAATCGAAACCACAATCCGCCCCGAGAGTCGACCGCGCGCCACGTTTTGGGCGCATTGACGCGGACCTCTCCCAGGTGGATGCGGCAGTTGCCCGCTCCTGCGATGCCATCCTCTCGCAGCAACACCCCGACGGCTACTGGTGTGGCGAGCTCGAAGCCGACTCCATGCTCGAGGCCGACTACATCTTCCTGCACACGCTGCTGGAGAGCGGCGATCCAGGCCGCATGAGCCGCGCGCTCACCGAGATTCTGCGCTATCAGAATGCCGACGGAAGCTGGAGCATCTATCCCGGCGGCCCAGGCAATATCTCGCTGGCGGTGAAGTGCTACTTCTCCTGCAAGCTGATGGGCATGAGCCCCAAGGACCCAATCCTGATCCGCGCACGCGAATGGATTCTGGCTCATGGCGGCGTCGTCGCCTGCAATACCTTCACCAAGATTTACCTCTGCGCGCTCGGCCAGTACGACTACGACGCTGTCCCGGCTATTCCGCCGGAGATCGTGCTCGCGCCCAACTGGTTCTACTTCAACATCTACGAAATCTCCTCCTGGTCGCGCGCAATTCTCGTCCCGCTGTCGATCATTTACGCCAAAAAGCCCTTCAAGAAGATTCCAGCAGAGCAGGGAATCGACGAGCTTTTCGTCGGCGGACGCGAGAATGCCAACCTTCGCCTGCGCATGGACCGCAAGAAGCTGATCAGTTGGCGCAATTTCTTCCTTTTGGCCGATCGCGCCTTTCACATCGTCGAAGCGGTGTACATTCGCCCGCTGCGCAGGCTGGCGCTCAAGAAGGCTGAGAAGTGGATGCTGGAGCGCCTCGAAATGTCCGACGGCCTGGGCGCAATCTATCCCGCTATGCTCAACGCCATCGTCGCGCTGCGCTGCCTCGGCTATTCGGACGACGATCCGCAGGTGATCCGCGCCCGCGATGAGTTTGAAAAGCTGGGCATCGAAGACCCCGGCGTTCCGGATTTCAGCGAACCGACCTTCCGCATGCAGCCCTGCATGTCGCCAGTCTGGGACACGGCTTACGCAGTCTTTGCCCTTGGCGAAGCAGGCATTCCGCGCACCGACCCTCGCCTGCTCAAAGCCGCCGACTGGATGCTTTCGAAGGAAGTCCGCCACAAGGGCGACTGGGCCGTGAAGGTGCGCAACGCTGAGCCTGGCGGCTGGTACTTCGAATTCAACAACGAGTTCTATCCGGACACCGATGATACCGCACAGGTGCTGCTCTCGCTGAGCAAGGTAGAAAATCCGCGCGAGCGCTACCAGTACGACGTTTCGCAGCGCGCCATCCACTGGCTCTTTGCGATGCAGTGCAAAGCCGGCGGCTGGGCCAGCTTCGACAAAGACAACACCAAGATGATCTTCCAGTACATCCCGTTTGCCGACCACAACGCGATGCTGGACCCGCCGACCGTCGACCTTACCGGGCGCATTCTGGAGATGCTGGCCACCTACGGCTACACCCGCGAAGACAAGCGCGTCGAAAAGGCAGTCCAATTCATCTTCCGCGAGCAAGAGTCGGACGGAAGCTGGTTTGGCCGCTGGGGCGTGAACTACATCTACGGCACCTTCCTTGCCCTGCGCGGCCTGGAGGCCATCGGCGTCGACAACCACGAGCCGCAGATTCAACAGGCTGCCGAGTGGATTCGCATGATCCAGAACTCCGACGGCGGCTGGGGCGAGACCTGCAACAGCTACGACGATCCCAATACCCGCGGCATAGGCCCCAGCACGCCCTCGCAGACTGCCTGGGCG
>Ga0302325_10006617_pt1 | contig 25966 bp, 20 predicted proteins | sample Palsa_T0_2_FD_201948 | JGI IMG/M metagenome (GOLD analysis project Ga0302325, IMG submission 201948) | Peat permafrost microbial communities from Stordalen Mire near Abisko, Sweden - Palsa_T0_2 | ecosystem: Environmental > Terrestrial > Soil > Palsa > Peat permafrost | place: Sweden: Abisko... | reverse complement strand
CTATTCCTTTCCGGGCTATTTGCTGAAACGGATAGCCTTATAAAAGCCGGATCGTGAGAGGAAAGAGCGTCCTGCGTAGATGCTGGAGATCAATTTGCTGGCGCCGTTTGAGCTCCCGGAAATTTACTCAGCCATTCCCCTTGCAAATCCTACCGTGTCCCGATAGATCTGGGGAGACACCGCCGCATTGTTCTTGAAGAACCGGCTAAAGTAAAATTCATCGACGAACCCCAATTCGTAAGCAATGGCTTTTACGGATTTGGAGGTCAGGTATAATTCGCGCTTAGCTTCGATAATGATACGATCTGCAATAAGACTGGTTAATGTCTTGTTGAAGTGATTCTTACTTATCCGATTCAGCGCCTTTGTTGAGATATTTAGCAGGTCTGCATATTCACCCGGGCTGTGTTTCGTCTTAAAATGCTCTTCGATGGCGTCCTTCAGCGTTTTAAGGATAAAAGGTTCTTTCTCGTTCTCGAATTCCCTGACGAGGTGTTGGTTTATCTTGACCCTGGAAGCATTGATCAGGAATATCTTTAAATAGGATATTAGTAATTCATACTGCGCCACCGCCGGGTTTTGCATTTCTGTCTTCAGCGAATCGGCGATAGCCAGCAGCAAGCTCATTTCCGCATCCTCCAGCCTAATCAATGGGTTTTCATATATATTATTAAAAAGTACCCCATTGCAGGCGACTTCTTCCCGGTGTTTGTGGATACAGAAAAAATCGGGGTGAAAATTGATCAATATCCCCTTGAATGCTCCTTCGGCCCTGATCATAAAAGGCTGGTAAATGGAAAAACTCAGGAGGTTATTGCTTTCAAAGGAGTACTCTGACAGATCGGCCCGGAATTTTCCTCTGCCTGCTGTTACGAGGATCATGGAATAATAGTTATAATTTTTCAGCTTTTCAAAGTAAGAGTCGTCCTCAAAAGCATATAGGTGAAAGGCTAATGCCTTTGTCTGCGGGTTGATTAGCGTAAATGCGGTTTGAGCGGTCAAGGCTTTAATCTTTTATTTTAAAATTCTGTCCTTTTCGTGAATCGGCAGATCGTTAATGGAGGCAAATCTTTTCCGCATTAATCCGTTTTCGTCGAATTCCCAAAGCTCGTTTCCATAACTTCTGTACCATTGGCCAGCATGGTCATGCCATTCATATTCGAATCGAACGGCCATTCGGTTCTCCCGAAAACCCCAAAGTTCCTTTTTTAGCCTGTAATCCAGTTCTTTTCCCCATTTACGAGTCAAAAATGCCTTGACGGCTTCCCTGCCGCTAATAAACTCGGTCCGGTTACGCCACGCTGTGTCAATGGTATAAGCCAGACAAACCCGCTCCGGATCCCGGGTATTCCAGGCATCTTCAGCGGCCTTGACCTTTTCAAGTGCCTTTTCCAATGTAAAGGGCGGTAGAGGCGGTCTTAATTCCATAATCATTATTTGTTAAGCGGGGTGGATAAAATTTCCTTTACCCATCCCGCTATGATTTATTCAAATTAAACTACGGCAGTTTCAACAAGCTCAACTTCAGGAAAATCTACTTTCACCCTGGCAGCATTGTTGAAATAATTGGTCAGCAGGTTGATAGCGACATGAGCGATGATCTCCGCGATCCCGGCGTCCGTATAACCGGCAGCTTTGAGCGCATTGACGTCAGTGTCATTTACAAGACCCCGCTTTTGAACCAAAATTCTTGAAAACTCAAGGGCAGCCTGCGTCTTGGTATCGGCGGACCGGCCTTCCCGCGCATCGGCGATAGCCCTCGTGTCGATATGAACCAGTTTTTCCCCGATGAAGCTATGGGCGGCATTGCAATACTCGCAGCTGTTTGCATTGGCCACCGTAAGGGCGATCAGCTCTCCCAGCTTGGCGCCTAAAACGCCTTCTCCCAGAGCCGCGTTGAAGGATAAATATCCATTGAGGACGGCGGGTGAATTACCCATTGTGCGCATCATATTGGGAACCATGCCCAACTTGCCCTGGATGGCAGTGAACAGGTCTTTGGATTTGCCGGTTGTTGTTTCCGGATCGAGTGCTGTTAAACGTTGCATTTTCTTAGTATTTAATTTGTCGTCATTGACAACACAAAACTACCCCGAAAGCAATCCCAAGTCCATGGACAAAGGTGGTAAGGGCATGGATAATTAGGACTTGACCGGCAAATTCTTTCCATCTTTTTGAGCGGATTGAAGCGGCCGCCTCCCATTCACTGGTCGGAGCACGCTAATCAATGTCCCTAAAAGATAACAACAGTGAGAGGGTAAAAAATCGAAAATATCATTGGGAGAAACCGGAACAGCAAATAATCAATCTGAATCTTTCACCAATAGGGACAGAGAGAGACGTACAATATTTTCAAAAGACTTTTTTTCTGCACCGGCTTTTGCCATTAGTCTGAGCCCCACAAGTGTATTAAACAAAAAGCCGGCGAGGGCACGCGCGCTGTGCTTTTTGCTGATAAATTCGTGCTTTTGTGCCCTATCAATGGCTTTAAAAAGAGCGTTTTCCACTCTGTGCATGCTTTTACGGATAAAGGCAGCCACATCTGAATTGTGTCCTGAGATTTCTGATGCCGAATTGACTATTAAACAACCATTTTCGAAACCGGTTTCCATGCTTTGATCGACGACCATCTTGAATATCTCCTCCATTGTTGCAGGAAAGTCCGTACTTCTATTCAGCAGCTGGATGATCTGGCTGAAGGACCTCTTGTAATATTGGTCTAGTGCCTTCATAAACAGCCTTTGTTTATCGCCGAAGGTATTATAAAGGCTGGAACGGCTAATAGCTAACGAGTCTACGATATCCTGTGCAGAAGTGCCATTATACCCTTTAGCGGTAAACAGCCGGATAGCTTTATCGATCACTTCTGTTTCCTTAAAAGTTTTAGTACGTGCCATTCCTGTAAATTTATCAAAATTTACCTGATAATAAATGGTTTCAACACGTGCATCCCAAAATTATCACTTTTCCCAGGATAAAATGCGCTTGCATTCTTATTGACTATCCTCATCAAAACCAAAGGTTAACACTGCTCCGACCCGGATAAACAAGTATTCTCTAAAAAATCTTTACACGAGTGCCATGCCGCCATCAACACTGAGTTCCACACCGGTGACAAACTTCGAATCATCGGAGGCAAGGAATAAAGCCGCATCAGCAATTTCTTCGGGCCTTCCCATTCTTCCAAAAGGTACGCCGGCAAGCAGCCCATCAATGACTGCTTTAGGTGCGTTCTTAAGAACAGCCGTATCAATAGGGCCAGGACTTAATACATTCACCCGTATTCTTCGGCTCTTTAGTTCAACAGACCATGTGCGTGCAAATACACGAAGAGTAATCTTGCTGGCACTATATATGCTCATACCCGGGATGACTTTGGAAATGGCGGCCGTTCCCGTCATGATAATGGAGGCTTCATCACGCAACAACGGCAACGCCTTCTGTACGGTGAATACAGTTCCTTTTGTGTTGAGGGCAAAGAGCTGGTCAAAATGTTCCTCGGTAATCCCGCCTAAGGGAAACCCAAAAGCGCCGACACCAGCGCTGGCGTATAAAATATCAATGCTGCCTTTTTCTTTCTTAACTATTTCAAACAGCATGTCAAGATCCGGGAGATTGGCCGAATCGCACTTCACGCCCCGAACATTTTTGCCGATGGCTTTTACCGCTTCATCTAACTCCTTTTGTCTGCGCCCTGTAATAAATACAAAGGCGCCTTCTTCGACGAATAATTTTGCAGTGGCCAACGCCATGCCGCTGGTGGCCCCGGTTATTACGGCTACCTTATTTGCTAATTTGTTCATGTTATCTGTTTTTTGGAATGATTATTCCACAAATATATACATAATGGAATGAATGTTCCAAATAAGTTTTGAAACCTTGTCCCTGCAGAAAACGCATTTACTCAATGATGGGCGCTCACTGACCTGCTTTACCCTGAGGCGAGTCAAAAAAATCACTTATTTCACCGATTGCCGTCCTGGTACACCTAAAAATAATATCATGCAAGTCGGTTCCGGAACTTTGCAATGGATCAATGGCTTTTACAAGGGTGGTTCTCATTTTAAAAAGTTCCGCCCGGTCAAATTTTGTCGATCCCTTTACTAATTCAAGTTTCATCCGCTGCTCTTGTTGATCTTGTTTGGGATTAAATAGTCCATTCAGCTGACTGCATTGATCGCAGGCGCCGTTTTTATTTACCAGGGCACACCTGTTGTCAAAAATGCCGGTCATGGTATCCCTGGCGTCAATCAAGAGGTGTTTTACTATTCCTTCCGTTTTATCGAGGATGAGGCAGATCTCTTTGACGGAGAAATCATACACGTCTTTTAAGATCAGCGCTACCTGGTTTTCGATGGGTAAGGTCTTCGAAATGCAGGTGAAACAAAAATCGATGTGCTCCTTCATTTCATAGGCCCCGACGTTGGAAGTCTGGTGAACGATCCGGAAGGCGTGGCCGATCTCTTCTGTACCGATGGCTAAATTCGCTCCCTGATCCTGGGCGTCGGCCGGCCATCGCTTTAATTTCCTCAAGTGATCATAGGCCAGGTTTGTTGCTATGCTGAATACCCAGGTCCTGAGAGAGGAGTCCTGGTTGAAGGTGCCTATTTTGTCAAACGCCCTGATGAAGGTATCATGTGTCAGGTCCTGCACATCATTCCGATCGGTGAGCAGGCGATAGAGGTATGATCTCAATTGGTTTTGAAATTCAGCAAACAATGTTTGGAACGAATTGATATCGCCGGCCAACGCTTTTTTAAGAATTTCTTCTCTTTTCATTTGTTCAATTTAGTCCTGGGTTAAAAAGCGGGTTGCAGCCTTTCGCCAAAAGACTGCACCCTGATGAATATATTACAATAAATTAAGTTTTCCGCAATCGACATCAACAATATGACTGTTGAAGACGACCCCGTTTTCAGAAGCCAGGAAGACAGCCGTCTCAGCTACTTGTTTCAATGTGAGCCCTGATGGCAGGATATCAAATTTTTTGTATTGCGAAGTCATATCTTCGGTGGAAACGCCTGCCTGTTGGGAAAAATCATGGATCATTTCCGAGATCTTATGCGACTCGTAAATGGCGCTGGAGCAAATGCAGGTCACCTTGATCCCATTCTTGCCGAATTCTGCAGCCATTATCCTCGTCAATCCTTCAATAGCCGCGCAGGCGGAGCCGAACCCAGCCATATTAGGGGTCTTGGTCCTCGCCATAGATGCATTGAATAGTAAGATGGTGCCTTCGGACCCGGATTGGATCATATGCTTCGCGGCGACCCTCGAAGTAAGGAACTGCGAGCCACAGATCCTTTGCAAAGGATTCAGGAATTGCTCGAAAGTGACTATGGTCGAGGGCGTGCCGCTACCTGCATCCCTGTAGTAGCTCCCGATGCCATTGAATACCACATCCAATTTTCCGTTGTCGGCAACGACCTTTTGTAAATAGGTCTCGATCTCTGTCTCGTTCAACGCGTCCACTTTCCCTGCTTCGGCCTGGCCACCGCCTGCTTTGATCTCGTCGGCAAGGGCTTTTACGGCGGTGAGGTTACGGCCGGTGACATGGACTTTTGCACCGTGTTGTGCGAATGACCGGGCGACTGCTCCGGCAATTTCTCCGGATGCTGCGAATACTACTGCTACTTTGTTTTTTAACGTCTCCATTTTGATCGTGTTTATCTTTTGGACGTATGGACGATGCAAAACGGTCGGGATTTTTTTAAAATAGTGTAGATTTTATATAATCAATTGATTACATGTAATTTGCGTAGGTGTCCCTGGGCGTAATTTTTTATTCTTTTTTTTGGCTAAATTCACGCAGTAAATCACTTGTTGCCGGCAAAATTCCCAGCTGCCCGAAGAAACCGAGCGATTCAACAATTACCCAATCCTCTATTATTTTGCAGCTTCTTAATCGGTGTATGGTCATCATGCGAATATTTATACGCTTTCCGTTGGGTGGGATTCCGAGCCATTGTCCTGTATGCGTTCCTTCCATGACCAGCAAACTCGACACGCGGTCTCCTTCAGAAATCATTTGCTCAATAGCGAATGTAAGATCAGGAAAGCCAGATAGCCATTCAGTAATATGATTTTTGATGCTTTCCGGACCACGCGGGGTTGATGTGACCGGCGCTCCGGATCGGAGTTGAAAAGTATGGCAATCGTTATCGAAGAGATCATCAGCGATTTCAAGTTTTCTTTGATTCCATACTTCATCGAAAAATCTTATAACAACTCGCTTATTATCCTCCATATTGCAGATTTTGAAATAAGTTTCTACTCCACTGTTATGACCACTCGCCGGTTTAGATAATTGGCAGGGGGATCATAAGGCAGAACCGGATCGCTTTCACTAACAGAGCTGACGTCCATTCTGCTGCGGTCAATACCTTTGCCTCGTAAGTAGTGTGCAACGGCTTTGGCGCGTGCTGCCCCCACTTTTATATTTTCCGTTTCCGTTCCGCTGTTGCAAATGTGGCCTACAATGGATATACGAATATCGGGATATTTCTTCATGATGTTTGCCACTTCGTCCAATTGCCGTTTCTCGAATTCAGTAAGAGAGCTTTCGTCAATATTGCCAAATACCACCGGTCGCTGTATGACCTCTGCTTCGTCATCGCTGATAGTTGAGTCTGCCGTTTGTTGCGGTTCACTTTTTGTTTTGGGTTGGGCGGCAGGTCTTGCCTTGGTGGATCCAAAGCTTAGCCTTACTTGCAGACCGAAGGAAAGCAATGTCACCTGGCCGGCATTTTGCATATTCAGTACGCCGTTGGCCTGTACCCCGTTTATACCGGTGGGACTGTATGTCATGAGCGGCATGGTGCCGTTCTTTTCTTTTAGATCAGTCAGGCCATAGTCGACATACAGACCGGTATAAAGGCGTGCGCCGGGAGATAGACTGAAACTTAAGCCGGTTGCCGCGCACAATGCCGCCGCAGGTTTCAAATCGGTGGTTGCACTGCCTTTCCAGCCATTGAGCGTACCAAAACCATGTTGCGGCAGATTCGACACATCCAGGTTATAATCGGGATAATAGCCGGAAAGGCTTAGCTGTCGTGCGGATAACTGTATGCTGGCATTGAAAGGAAGCAATACTTTTCCGCCACCATCGAAGTACCATTGCGTGCCGGCGCCGGCCGTATGGTATTGCAATAGCAATGGAATGCTTGCCGCGAAAAATCGCTGTGTCTCTTTATATCCTTCGGTTTTCAGGTTGTATTGGAATGCGGAGCCTGCATCGTCTACCTCGCCGGAGGTAAAAACAACACCGTCCTGCAAGGTGGCTTGTGTACGGTAAAGTCCGCCGGTAATGCCGGTAACCAAATCCCACCGGCTACTCAACCGAAAAGTATAGCTCAGGCCCAAAGAACCGGCCGGCAGCAGTTTATTTTGACCGTTTTGTAGCTGGTACTGCGTCCCCTGCAATCCCCCACCCAGCTCAATACCCAGCTCCTGGGCACCGGCTTGAGTGACTATTGCGGCAAAACAGACAGCTACCCCTATTATTTTTCCGATCATTTTACTGTTTTCTAAGTTTGTATTTGTCGTATGCTACTCCACCACCAGCACATTGGTGCTTGCCTTTTGTCCGCTGGCCAGCAGCAGATTGATAATGTAGATGCCGGTTCCGGAAGGCATGGTGACCTTCATGGACGGCTGAACGCTTGTTAGTTGTTGCTGCACCCTGCCGGTGATATCTACTACCTGCAAAATTGAGCCCTGTAAGGCAGAGCTGGGGTAGTTGCTGGTAACCGTGACAAGCGCGCCTGCGTTGGCAGGATTAGGATAAACTTTTATCCCCCCGGGTATTGCGGCACCGGCGGTGATAGTGAGTGTACAGCTTTGAACTTGCTGGCCGGCCGTATTTGTTGCTATGACAAAGTATTGTCCATTCAGCGAAGGCATCTCGCTGTAATACGGACTGGTCGCTCCCGCAACGGCTTCGTCATTCTTATACCATTGCCATTGTACATAATCGCCACTGCTGTTGTCAAAGAAGATCACATCGCCCCAGTGTTGGCTTATGAGTGAAGTCGCCTGATAAAACACAGTATCGCTAATGGCCGGGGCCGCAGTGACATTGGAGTCCCCGGCTTGAGTGGCGGTAACGACAGTGCTGCCTGGTTGCAGCAATGTCAATACATTCCCCGACACCATGGCGATGTTCGGGTCGGATACCGAATAGGTCACCGGCAGGCCGCTGCTTGCCGTGGCGGTTAGTTGCACTTGCGTTGTGTCGTTGCATCCTATTATCAGGCTTTGCGCCCATGTTATTCGCTGCGAAGCTTCAGTAATGGTTAAATAATTCCCGGTGTAGCTGATCGTGTAGTTGCTACCCGCGCTTATACTGCCTTCTGTTATGGGATAGGTACCCAAATTCTCACCTGGATCTCTGCTCAGGCTGCCTGTAAATATGTCCGTATCGTCGCCATTTAAAAAACCGCTGACCGTATAAGTAAAGGGCGGGTCCGGAGCGCCATATACCTTTGTCTGTGCTTTGGCGGTTACGAGCAGTGCAGCAGGGTTGATGGTGAGCGTCCCCGGAGTGTAGGCAAAGCTGTAATTCAGGTCCATGGCGCCAGACGCCGTGATGGGATAGTCGCCGGCCGGCGAGGATGAGGTGGCCGTCGTAGTTATCGTTGGCGGGGTAGTCAGGCTGGACGCATTGTCGCCGTTGACAAAGCCACTGTAGGAAACGCTTAGGGACGGCGCCGTCCCCCCATAGGTCATGCTCGCATCGTTTGCAGTGATCGTCAGAGTGGCCGGACTGATCGTATAATCGCCGTTGACATACACTATGGCATAATTGGGGTTCACCGCACCGGAGGGGATCAACGTGTAGCTGCCCACAGGGGCGCCGGCAAAAGCCGTATTGGTGACGATTGGCAGCACGGTCATGCTGCCGGGGCCGTCTCCGTTGACGAAGCCGCTGTAGCTGACCGTAAGCGAGCCGCCGGGCACCAGGGCGGCGCCATAGACGCTGCCGGCGGGATTGGCCGTGATGGTCAGGACCGCCGTTGCCACGGCCAATGTGCCTTTGACATAGCTGAAGGAATAGTTGGAAGATGAACCCCCGCTGGGTGTAATCGTGTAAATACCAGCAGGAGAAGCAGCCGTCGCCGTCGTCGTGGCCATGGGCTGCGTGGTCAGGCTGGATGCATCGTCTCCATTGACGAAGCCCGTGATGCTAACCGTCAGGGTTGGCAAGGGACCGCCCAGGGGCATGGATTTGTTATCGGCAGCAACGGTTAAGGTCGCCTTGCCCACAGTCAGCGTACCACTCTCGTAAGTGAAGGTATAGTTTGGATCCACCGCACCCGAGGCAGTGATGGGATAGTCGCCTGCCGGCGAGGATGAGGTGGCCGTCGTGGTTATCGTGGGCGGCGTGGTCAGGCTGGATGCATTGTCCCCGTCGACAAAGCCGCTATATGAAACTGTGAGGATGGGCACTGTTCCTCCATAGGTCATCGATGCCGGGTTTGCCGTCACCACGAGCGCGGCACGCTGGACCGTCATCGTACCTGTCTGGTAAGTAAAAGTATAATTTGGATCCACCGCACCGGAGGCAGTGATGGGATAATCGCCCGGCAGCGAGGATGAGGTGGCCGTCGTAGTTATCGTCGGCAGGGTGGTCAGGCTGGATGCATCGTCCCCATTGACAAAGCCACTATACGAAGCTGTCAGGGCGGGCACTGCTCCTCCAAAGGACATGGTCTGGTTGACCGCAGTAACGTTCAGCGCCGCCCGGCTGATCGTATAATCGCCGTCGACATACACGATGGTATAATTGGGGTTTACTGCACCGGAGGGGATCAATATGTAGCTGCCCGCAGGGGCGCCGGCAAAAGCCGTATTGGTGACGGTTGGCTGCACGGCCATGCTGCTGGGGCCGTCCCCGTTGACGAAGCCGCTGTAGCTGACCGTAAGCGAGCCGCCGGGCACCAGGGCGGCGCCATAGACGCTACCGGCGGGATCGGCCCTGATGGTCAGGACAGCTGTTGCCACGGCCAATGTGCCGTTGACATAGCTGAAGGTATAGTTGGAAGATGAACCACCGCTGGGCGTGATCGTATAAATACCAGCCGGAGAAGCTGCCGTCGCCGTCGTCGTGGCCGTCGGCTGTGTGGTCAGGCTGGACGCATTGTCTCCATTGACGAAGCCCGTGATACTGACCGTCAGAATTGGCAGCGGCCCGCCCAGGGGCATGGATTTGTTATCGGCAGTAACGGTTAAGGTCGCCTTGCCCACAGTCAGCGTGCCGCTCCGGTAAGTAATGGAATAGTTTGGATCCACCGCGCCTGAGGCAGTGATGGGGTAGGTCCCGGCGGCGGAAGCCGTCGTAGATAAGGTGGGTTGGATCGTCAGGCTGGACGCATTGTCTCCATTGACGAAGCCGCTGTAGGAAGCGCTTAGGGACGGCACCGTCCCCCCATAGGTCATGCTCGCATCGTTTGCCGTGATCGTCAGGGCCGCGGGATTGATGCTGAGCGCCCCGGGGATGTAGGTAAAGCTGTAATTCGGGTCTATGGCCCCGGATGCCGTGATGGGATAAGCGCCTGTCGGCGAGGATGAAGTGGCCGTCGTAGTTATCGTGGGCGCGGTAGTCAGACTGGACGCATTGTCCCCATTGACAAAGCCACTATACGAAGCTGTCAGGGCCGGCACTGCTCCTCCATAAGTCATGGTCTGGTTGACTGCAGTAACGGTCAGGAACGCTTGTGCTATGGTCAATGTGCCGTTGACATAGCTGAAAGTATAGTTGGAAGATGAACCACCGCCGGGCGTGATCGGGAATATACCGGCAGGAGAAGCTGCCGTTGCCGTCGTCGTCGCCGTCGGCTGCGTAGTCAGGCTGGACGCGTTATCCCCATTGACGAACCCGGTATAGGAAACGCTTAGAGAGGGCGCCATCCCCCCATAGGTCATGGTGGCATTGTTGGCTGTGATCGTCAGGACGGCCTGGTCGATGACCAGGGTATAGGCCTGAGTGCCATAGAACAGACCCGAGTTGTCCAGGGCTGTAACGGTAAACGAATAGCTTCCCGCAGCGGTAGGTGTGCCGGATAAAACGCCGTCATTGGACAAGGAAATGCCCTGGGGCAGGTTTCCGGCGGAAACAGAAAAGGTATAGGGTGGTATGCCGCCGGTGGCTGTCAGGGTCTGATTGGCATAAACCGACCCGTAAAGCCCGTCTGGAATCGTAGTGGGGGTAATGACCAATGTCGGGAGAACCTGGCCAAATAGCAGCGTGTTCAATCCTGACAAAAGAACAGTAAAGATAAAAGCCTTCATTTGCATAAGGAAAACAGAGAGTTTTGGGCCATAGCTAAAGATAGACATTAGTTATAAACCACAGCAGACCAGATTTCTTAATATTTTTGCAGTGAGGCACCCCCGGGGCAGAGAAGAAATGATCCGGGCCCTTTAACACTTTCTTCCCTATTTTGAAAATATATAATTGAATAACAATGAGTTACATCAGCGAATGATCATCCATATCAGATACTCGTTATTCACTTCTTAAATTCTTCACAGGGTTTGCCAATGCTGCCCTGATTGCCTGAAAACTGATGGTGGAAAAAGCGATCGCCAGCACTATTGCCGCTGTCAACACAAATATCGCCCAATGGATAGGGATGCGCAAAGTGAATCCTTGCAGCCATTTGTTCATAGCAAGCCAGGAAACAGGGGCTGCGATGACGACGGCAAGGAGAACCAGCTTCAAAAAATCCTTTGCCACCAATGCGACCAATCCGGCAACGCTCGCCCCAAGCACTTTGCGGATGCTGACCTCCTTTCTGCGCTGCTCAACGCTGAAGGTGGCAAGGCCAAAAAGGCCCATGCAGGAAATAAGGATGGCTATGACCGTGAAATAATTCACGAGCGACGACAGCCGTTTATCAGAAACATAATTCTTTTGAAAATCTTCCTCCAGGAAACTGTAGTCAAAAGGTTCGCCGGGATCGAGTTTGTGCCATAAGCTTTCGAGTGATTTCAGCAATGGATCGATATCGCCGGGCCCTGCATGCACGATAGCATAGTTGTAGACTATATTACTGTCCAAAAAGAACCCGAGAGCCTGTATAGGCTGATGAAGGTCCTCATAATGAAAATCTTTGACCACCTCTACCACTTCGAAAGTATCAGCATGGCCTTTGTATATATTGCAAATCCTTTTCCCGATCGCTTCCCGGGGGGAAGCAAACCCAAGACTCTGCACGGCAATTTGATTGAGGATCATATGCCTGAACATATCGGAGCGGACAAAGGCCGGCGAGAAAAGCCGGCCGGCAACAGGCTTTATATCCAACGTCTGTAAATAATTTTCATCGACATGGTTCAGATTGAGCATCGGCCCGGCGTCTACACCATTACCCTCTTTGTGAAAATTATCGCCACTGGCGTTGACTATGCCGGGATAATAGGCGGAACCGCCAACGGACAGCACCTGACTGTTCTTCGCGATTTCAATCCTCAATGCGGGATAAATGCTCCTGGCCAGTTGACTGGGCAACGGTATGACCAGTTGCCGGTCTTTTGCGAAGCCCATATCTATCGAGCGCAGGAAATGCATCTGGCCTGAAATAGTGATGGCGGAAATTATCAGCACGGCAGAGATGGCGAACTGCAGAACGACCAGCGCCTTGCGAAGAGGTACGGCTGCAAGGGAATTGGAGAAACTTCCTTTCAGTACCTGTATAGGCCGGAAGGAGGAGAGGTAAAAGGCAGGATAAATGCCCGCTAATATGCCCGTTATTATAGCGAGCGCAAAAAACAGCACCGGCAGGATAATATGGGATGATGAAAACAAAGAAAGGTTTTTCCCTGACAGGTTTTCAAAAACAGGTATCATCAGCTCTGCCAGGATCAGTGCGAAAATAAAAGCGATGGAAGACATCAGTAAAGACTCTCCTAAAAACCGCCGGACGAGGGAATTTTTGGCTGCTCCAAGTACCTTGCGAATGCCAACCTCGGTAGAACGTTTTGTTGAACGGGCGGTAGAAAGATTCATGAAGTTGATACAGGCGATCAGTAGCACAAAAGCAGCTATCGATCCGAGGACATACAGGTAAACAATGCTGCCCGAAGGAGTCATTTCCATCATGTCTGCATGGAGGTGGATGTCGCGTAAAGGCAGAAGAAACTGCTTTCTATAAAGGCCTGCTTCTTTCAACGCACTGCCCGCATATTTGTCCACGAAAGCATGAAATTTTGTTTCCAGTTTCTGCGCATCGGCTCCCGGTTTCAACAGCAGGTAAGTTGTATAAAGGTTGTCAAAAACCATATTAGTGCCATCCTTTTTCATCCGCTCCTCAAGATCACCGCCCAGGACAGAAATAAAAAAATTGCCATCGAGATGACTGGGCCTGCCATCAGTTCGGAAGACGCCATCCACTATAAAATCATGCGCCCCATTGAGTTCTAAGGCTATACGCAGGACCTTGTGAAGTGCCGGCTGATCGCCGAAGATTTTTTTTGCCATTTCATCTGAAATAACAACTGAATTGGGCCTACTGAGGGCAGAAGCAGGATTTCCTTCCAGAAAATGATAGTCGAACAATTCAAAAAAAGAAGCATCGGCGGCGCAGGCTTTTGTTTCATAAAAAGAACGCGATGTCCCATCAGGCAGCGTGTATTGAATGAGGCTTTTGTATTCCCCAAAAAAATCGAAAGCCACGATCCTTGCCGTCTGTTCTATCTCGGGGAAGTCCCTTTTCATGTTCTCTGCCATCACAGCGGGCTCAGCGGGAAAACGGTCTTCTTTTCCGCCGGTGATGAAAACAGTGCCGACCTGGTAGAGCCGCTTGACATTTTTCTGATAGGAATCATAGCCCAACTCGTCGGATAGATACAGCACGATCAGCATGCAGCAGACGAACCCGATAGAAAGGCCGAAAACGTTGATGAATGAAAATAGCTTATTCTTCATCAGGCCCCTCAGCGAAATCTTGAAATAGTTTCTGAACATAGTTTCTTTTTGTCGAGGGGAAAATTATAAAAAACCAGCCTTTTTACATAAGCATTTCGTTCGTGTTAAAGACATTTTGGTACGCAGCTACCGGTTGTTCATGGGTAAGTTAAAAGAAAATGGAACGGTATGTGCAACATCTGGGCTTTTTTTTTAACCTTAGTCTTATGATCAACGTACATGTATATGGCAAATCCCGCTAATTCCGAAGTCAGTCCGTGGTCCGGCTGGCAAAAAGTATTGTTCCGTTTCTTTTTTATCTATTTCCTGCTGTTCATCAGCGGGCGGCTAGATAGCGTGCCGGTGTGGAAATATGTCGAAAATGGATATAAATCCCTCATCAAGCCGGTGGTAAACCTGATCGATCGGCACCTGTTCCATATCCAACCGCCGCCGGGGGTACCCTTGCCGGTCAACGATGGTGCAGGTGACACTTCCCACTTCTGGGCGGAGTTCTGGGTATTTGTGCTGCTGGCCGCAATCGGGTGCCTGGTCTGGAGCCTGGTGGATCGCCGGCGGAAAAACTATGAACGGCTCGGGTATTATCTCCGGACAGCCGTCCGCTATTATGTTGCCATGGAGTGTTTCAGTTATGGGATCATGAAGATGTTCTCTTTGCAGATGGCGCCTCCGACCCTGAGCCAGTTGGCTACTCCGTTGGGTGACTTCGGACCAATGCGGCTATGCTGGATGTATATGGGCTATGGCAGCCCTTACGAGGTGTTTGCCGGTGTGGCGGAAGCGATGGCCGGGCTGATGCTCTTTTACCGCCGGACGGTGACCCTTGGCATCCTCACGGCGCTGGGCGTTTTTGCCAACGTGATGATGATGAACCTTACCTATGATATTCCGGTAAAGGGATTTTCGATCGAGCTGACTATATCCTGTCTGTTCCTGTTATTGTGGGATCACCAACGGCTTTTCTCCTTCCTGGGGTTGAACCAACCGACCGGAGGCACCCGGCTCTATGAACCCGTCGACACCGGGCGCGGGATGCGGATCGCCAGGTGGGTACTGAAATTGTTCTTTTTCTACGTCGCCATTGGACAAACTTTCTTTCTTTGGGCGAACTTTTACCGCAACTTGCACAAACCGCCGGTGGCGGGGCCCATCCGCATCGGTGTATATGCTGTCCGGGTCTTTGCCGTCAATAAGGATACGATAGCCCCCTCTTTTATGGACAGTACCCGATGGAAGGACATCGTTTTTGATGGCAAATGGGCGATGGGCAGCGTCAACAGCCCGGATACGAGCTTTGCGCGGAAATATGGGTATGGGCGGGGAATATTTTTTTATAAAACGGACAGTATTGCCCATCTGCTGACGATCACCGCGAAACAGCGTCCTATCCTGGTATGCCGTTATGAGCTACCCGACAGCAATACGGTCGTTCTCCGGGGGAGGTTGCACCAGGATTCCGTGTATATGGTGCTCCAGCGAACCAACCGGCAATTTCAATTGTCGGAATGGCAATTCCACTGGGTGTCCGAAGCCAATCGATGAAAAGGGTGTATCGTGGGGTAAATATTCTACACCACGATGGCACAGTTATTTAACTACTAACTTAAAATCAAAATATGGAGACGATAACATCTAAGGACACCGCAAACGTGTTGGATGATCTGATCAAGATCAACAACGACCGCATAGAAGGTTATGAAAAAGCTTTGAAAGATATCAAGCCGGAAGACGCCGATCTGCGGATGGTCTTTCTGAAAGCAATCGACCAGAGCCGTAAAATTAAGATGATACTGGGTAATGAACTGCAGACTCTGGGTGAAAACATCCCCGCCGGGACATCGGGAAGTGGTTCTATTCACCGCGCGTGGCTGGAAGTAAAGGCCACCTTTTCAGGGCATAGCCGGCACGCTATCCTTGCCAGCTGTGTATTCGGAGAAGATGCAGCGCAAAAGGCCTATGAATCGGCCCTCAATAGTGAACACCTTCCCGAGTACCTGGTTACAATTGTGCTTGAACAAAAAACAGAGCTGAAGTCCGTCCACGACGAAATCAAAGCTTTCCGGGACCAAAGTGCGTAATTACTTGTCCAAAACAAATATAATAAGCCCCTACTCGAAAAGCAGGGGCTTATTGATTCCCGGCGCTCTTACGCTTAGCGTTATGGTTCTTGCTTCTGATCATCGTTAGTGATAGACTTTTTCTTGCGCTCCATCTTCTCCACCGTCAGCTTTCCGATCTTGTAACTCAAATTCAACCGGAAACTAAGCGTATGGGTCAGCGTCGTGCTCTGTTGGGTCAGCGCCTCGGATTGCACATAATTTTTGACTGCGATGCCGGGAGAGAAGAAATTCTCCATTCCCAGGCCGATGGTGCCTTTCTTCTTCAGGAATTCACGCCTCAAGGTAAGGCTGTAATATGGGAAACCGCTTTGGTATCCCTGGATCTGGACCTGTCTGCCTCTATAGACGCTATATATATACAGGGACCATCCTTTTTTAAAAGTGTAGCCTCCTGACAACCTACCGCTGAATATCCAGCCTTTGTTATGCCCGGCGTAATAGGCATCTGCGGTATCCGCCAAAGGCGGATCATTGTCTAATACTGTATAGTACAGGTCCGCGCCCCCGCTTAGCGAGACCTTCTGCCCGATCACCAGGTTGGCGAAGATATTGAGGCCACCCGTGGACTCTTTTCCGATATTCGCGTAGGTCTTGTAAATCGTATCGCCGCCGGGGCTGGGGAGGCTCAGACTCTCGATAGCATTCGTCGTGTGGCGATAAAAGCCGGCAAAATTAAGTGTCGTTCGCTGAATAGCCGTATTGTAGGAGATCTCGATATTGTTTGAGTATTCCGGGCCCAGGGTGGGATTGCCGGTTGTGACGCTCAGCGGATTGGAAGCTACCAGGTTCGGATTGAGGAATTGGATGGAAGGCCGTTGAATTCTCCTGTTGTAGGCTAATTTGATCATCTTTCCGTTCTTAAGACGCCTGGCTATAATAATGCCTGGCATCAGGACGCCGTAGGACGGGATGCTGGCCGCATAGGCCGTCGGGTTTGGTATTTGAGCGCTGATTGAGGTGAATTCGTATCGCGCACCGGCCCTGAAGCTGTAGGCGGATTTGGTGGTCAACGTATAATCGAAGTATCCTGCCGTTACCTTTTGATGGTAAATGAATTGGTTGGTCAGGCTTGGGGAAAGGTCCGGCATGTATTCGCCATTGCCCGCAGCACTCAGATATTCATAATCGCTGACCACTTCCCGGATGATATACTTGGCCCCGACATCAAGGAGTTGGCTGGAGTCAATCGGCGATTGATAATCCGCCTGTAAGGTGATCTCCTGGTTGGAGCTGATATTATTGTTCCTGAGTTTGCCAATCAACGAATCATCCGCCGGGCTTTGCTGCGCACTTGTGAACCCGTTCGTACGATCGGTTCGGCTAAAGAGAGTAAGAAAGCTGAATTCCCGCTGCGGCCTTGCAAAAGCATGAGTATAGTCGAAACTCATGTCAACGGTGCCGGACTTACCGGTCATCTGCACCTGGTTCAAAATTGTGCTGTCCGGGATGGCGCCCTGGTAACTGTCGGTCCGGAGGTTATCCTGGTAATTATGACTGTTGAGAAGGTTGTATCGCAGCGAGGCGGTCATGTAGTTATTTTTGTCAGGCTCGTAATCCCAGCCCAGATTATAATTACCGGAGAGATCGCCCTTGCGAATGCCCGCTGTCTGATAAGTAGTCTCGGACCCAACTGTCTGGACATTGTTGTATTCCCCGGTGACATTATAGCTTTCTCGCCCAAACCCGCCGATGGCGAGCCCCATCTTGTTATTACGATACCCGCCATCCAGCCCAAAGAAGGAGGCTCTGAGCCCAATCGCCCCATCCATATCCAGGATGACGCCCCGGAGCTCATTTTTTTTCAAAATGATATTGATGATGCCGGCCGATCCGTCCGCATCGTATTTTGCCGATGGGGAGGTGATCACTTCAACCGATCTGATCTGGTCCGCGGGAATCTGTTTTAATGCATCAGCCAGGTTATTCGCCCCAATCGTCGAGGGTTTGCCATTGATCAGTACTTTGATATTCGGGCTGCCCCGCAGGGTGACATTGCCGTCGATATCCACAGAAAGCAGAGGCACCCGCCTCAGGGCGTCGGTGGCATCCCCGCCACCGGTCGTTTTGTCCCTTTCAACGTTATAAACCGTTCGATCTATCCGCTCTTCTATCAGGGACTTCTTGCTATCGACGATGACCTCTTTGAGCATTTCTGCGCGGGGCCCCAGGAAAATGATCCCGAGATTGATCGTTTTGCTGTCGGCAGTGATGACGATCGGCAGCTTTTTCGGGCTATAGCCAACGAAGGAGAGCGTGACTTCGAACGTGCCCTGTTGCAGTTTCCCGAACACGAATCTTCCCTTGTCGTCCGTAATAGTCTCCCGGGAAACGCCGTCGCTCTCCGGTCTGCGGATCCCTATGGTTACGAATTTTACCGGCGCATGCGTGATGGAATCCTGCACGATACCAGTCACCATTTGCGCGGCGGCATGGACTGTCAGGACCGAGCACAGACAACCAATCAATATCCTTCTCATGCTGTTGTTTGAAGGCAAAATAGCCGAAAAGGCTTGCGGAAATTTTGTGTTTGTACACCCCGCATTTAAAAATTGACCGATTGGCCATAATACTTGACGGATCGGGGAGGGATGGTTCGGGTAATTTGGCCAATTGCAGTATCTTGGGCGGACCGCCATTGGCGGTTCAAGCATGACGATTCCGCTACATAGAAACCGGGAGATCCTTTTCCATACCGCCTTTTGGGCCGTCTACATCTCCTTTACCATCAATCATATCAGCACCTTCCAGAGTGGTCCGCAGATCGATTGGGGCCGGGTCTTGACATCGACCCTGATCAGCGTGCTGTATGTGTTTATCATCTCCTACCTGAACTATTTCTATTTCATCCCTGTCTTCCTGATCAGGAAGCGGATCGACCGGTTCCTCGCCGTCTTCGCGATCTCCTTCGGGCTGATCACCTGGCTGCGGATCGGGATCGAAGGCCTGGTCTTCGGCGATTCCGCCGGGCGGGCGCATAACCTGCCCAGGTCGCAGTTGGTAGCCCAGATGATCATCAGCAACCTCTTTATCGTCTTGTTTGTCGGCTTGCTGCGCTTTGCCTCCAATTGGCTGGAGCTTGATTCCCGGCGGCGGCAGCTGGAAACGGAAAAGCTGAGCGCCGAACTGAATTTCTTAAAAGCCCAGGTGAACCCCCATTTCTTTTTCAATACTTTGAACAACCTGTACTATCTCGCCACTATTAAATCCGATCTTGCCCCCCTGGCCATATCCAAGTTGTCGGAAGTGATGCGGTATATGATCTATGACTCCAATCATGAAAAGGTCGAATTGGCGAAGGAGATCGAATATATGCAGCACTATATCGGCCTGGAGCGCTTGCGTCTTAAAGAAGGGATACCGTTGGATTTCGAGTTCGTCGGCAGGACCGATATATTGATCACACCCCTTATCCTGATTGCGTTCCTGGAAAACGCCTTTAAACACGGTGTCAGCAACGGCAATGACCAAAGCTGGATCAAGGCCCGGTTGGAAGTGGACAAAGGCCGCCTGACCTTCAGGATCGGGAACAGCAAGCTAAGGAGCGTGACGATCCCGGCGGATGAGGAGGGGATCGGACTAAAGAATGTGAAGAGAAGGCTGGACCTCAGCTATCCCGGAAGGTACAAACTCGACATCGAAGACCTGGAGGATTGTTTTTTTGTAGACCTAACTATCGACCTGCCATGAAGATAAGTTGCCACATTATCGAAGACGAGCCAATGGCCAGCAGTCTCCTGGAACTGTATGTGAAGAAGCTGCCCATGTTGGAACTGGTAGCCGTGAGCGCCAATCCCCTCCTGGCCCTGGAATCGATCAAGACAAAACCCGTCGACCTGCTCCTTTTGGACATCCGGATGCCGGAGATGACCGGCCTCTCGCTTCTTAAGATCCTGCAAAAGAAGCCCCTGGTTATCCTTACGACCGCCTATTCGCAGTTTGCCCTGGAAAGTTATGAATTGGATGTAGTCGACTACCTGAAGAAGCCCATTACTTTTGAACGCTTCCTGAAGGCCATCGACAAGGTGGAGCAGCGACTCCAACCCCCCGAGGCCGTGAAAGAAAAGCTGGGCGCGGCGGATTATATCTTTATCAAAGAAGGCACCCGGTTCGTCAAGGTCATGATCGCCGAAATTTTATTTATCGAAGGGCTCAGGAACTACGTAGCCATTCATACAGTCCATCAGAAGATCGTAAGCCTTCAGCGGCTGAAGTCTCTCGAGGACCGGCTTCCGTCCGATAAGTTCATACGAGTGCATAATTCCTATATCATTTCCAAGAGCGCCATTTCCAGCGTCAAGGAGAACGAGGTCTATCTGGGAGGCACGAAGATCCCCATCGGTGAAACCTATTTTTCGACATTCATGGGCTTTATCGACGGGCTCCATCTCCATTAGGCCAGCGCTTCACAACATCTATATCCAAATTCCGGCAAGGAATTTTTAACCGGAGAAATGGAATGCCTGACCGCCAATTTGATGTTTCCCGCCGATCAGGTATTGACCTGAAAAGAGCTTCAGTTTAATTTTGTTTATCAAATTAATATAAAATGAAACAGCAAAAAAAATTACCTGACGGACCTCCTTTTGGTTTAACATCTATTCTCGTGGTGAGAAATGCCAATGATGCCGCAGTGTTTTATAAACGGGCATTTGATGCAGCAGAAATAGCCCGCATACATGCTCCCGATGGCAAAAAATTGATGCACATAAGGTTACAGGTTTTCGATAGCATATTTATTTTAATGGACCAATTCCCTGAACTGTCAGGTAAAGATAGCCGGTTTCGCTCTCCCGAAGATCTGAATGGCACATCGGTAACACTTCATATGCAGGTGACTAACGCACAGACAGCCTGGAAGCAGGCTATTACAGCCGGAGCCATTGCGCTGGTGCCAATGGAAAAGCAATTTTGGGGCGAATATTACGGTAGGTTAAAAGATCCGTTTGGACATGAATGGACATTCGCCCAGATGATAGAACATTTATCTGACGAGCAAGTAGAAAATGCCGCAAAAGATTTTTTAAGATCGTAGGGTCATTTGCCCGGCCTTTCTAAATGCGCCCTGCGTGCAATACTCTACTATTTTATGGGCTCGAATTCCGTTGCTATAAATTTCACTTTCTTGTCCGAAGCATTATATGTCACAGTTATATTGTTACCTTCCTTTTTAAGTTTTGCTATTTCCCCTTCCTTAAGAGGCATCGGGTCATTCAAAACAATTAAGCTGTCATTTTTTGTCTTTAAAGTAATATATGAATCGCCATTTTCTTTTGTCCCCTGACTGATGAACCTGGCATCTATTGTAATATCACCCTTTTTTGAATTGGACTTAACTACAGTATCTAACATTCTGATGAGTTCCGCTCTTGATGAATCGGTTAGAATAACAGTTTTAGATGTTGTGTCTGAAGTTATTGTCTTATTCTTTGAATTCTTGCATGAAACTAATAGCACACTTATCAATAAAAGAACAAAAGTCAAACCGAAGAATATTTGTCTTAGCATATAGCAAATGAAAATACAAAGATTAAATTAAACTGAAAAGGATAAATTTGCAATGCTTAAGCTTCTCTCATGCAAAACACACTCCAGCAAACTTTCGGCAATATTGATATCTACCTTTTTGACCAATTGCTGAAGGGCCGTTTTGATAACTCGAAAAAAGTGTTGGATGCGGGTTGCGGCAATGGACGAAACCTGTTTTATTTTCTACGCAATGGCTACGAAGTATTTGGTATTGATCCTGATCCACTGGCGGTCGAACAGGTCAGGGAATTGTCTGCGACGCTTGCCCCTGATAATCCCCCCGAAAACTTTTTGGTTTGCAGTGCGGAAAATTTGTCATTCGGCGATGGGACATTTGACTTGATTGTTTGCAGCGCGGTCTTGCACTTTGCAAAGAATGAACGGCATTTTGACGCTATGCTACAGGCTATGTTCAAAGTTTTAAAACCTGGTGGCTATTTTTTTGCGAGGTTGGCATCGGACATCGGGATAGAGACATTGATAAAACCACTGGGCAATAGCCGCTATTTATTGCCCGATGGTTCTGAACGTTTTTTGGTTAATGAACAAAAAATGTTAAAATATACCGGCGAGTTTGGTATATTATGTGAGCCCATAAAAACCACCAACGTGCAAAATATACGGTGCATGACTACCTGGTGCGTGCAAAAAATATAGCGCCGGGGAGTCCCTGTCATGCGATTCAGCAGCAAGAGGCCGGCCAACACTTTAAGAAAGGTATGTATTTTTAAAGATTATTTTATATAATTTACGGAATAAACCCCCTGCCAATCGTGTCATTCCCGTTCAAATGCATGCTTCTTTTGTTGCCGGTTATACTGACCTGCCGCCTTGCCGGATATGGACAAAAGGACTCTTATATTTTTCGGAATATTAATGCTTCCGCTGGTTTAGCCAGTGACCTCGTTACCAGCATCATCCAGGACAATAAGGGATTTATATGGATTTCAACAGGGAATGGTTTGCAGAAGTTCGATGGTAATTCATTTACCAATTATCATCACGATCCTTATGATGCCGGGAGCATAAGTTCGGACAATGCCGGTTTCCTGTTGAAAGATCGGGAAAATGATATCTGGATATTCAACTCCTTTTCAGGGTTTGATTTACTTAGCCCCTCCACCGGCAAGAATACTGCTGTTTCAGCTTTTAAGAACCCCACATTCAGAAGTCTGAATAGCAACATCAATGGCTGTCTGGATGCCCGGGGGAACCCCTGGCTTATTTCACTCACCGCGCTTGCCAACTATGATGAAGACCATCATCAGCTTATTTCCTATGATAACTTGTTGCCAAAGGACAGACCCCTTGGCACGCCAAAATCGATTCTCTGTGACCCGCGCACCGGTAATTTATGGATCATAAGCTATTCCTATGGCATTTGTATGCTGGACCTGGGAAAAAAAATCCTTTATCACATTGGGAATAACCCTGAAAATCTTCCCATATTTCATTTGGTCAGGGATCCGGGTACGCTTTACCTGGACAGAGAAAATAATCTTTGGGTTAACAGCTTTTCCGGGGCGCTTTACCGGTACAATTTGATCACTCATCAGGTAAAGAGGTATTTTTCCGGAGGGACTGATGAACAACCGGGAAAAGGGAAAAGGATCATCATCGATTGTATCCTGCAGGACAGAAAGGGGACGATCTGGATGGGAGCGAGGAAAGACGGGTTACTGGAATATTTTCCCAAAACCGATTCACTCAGTTTCATTCCGCGGAGCAGGAATGCCCCGGGTGGACTTGACTTTGATCAGGTTATCAACTGTCTTTACGAAGACCGGGAAGGAAATATATGGATCGGGTCGGATAAGGGCATCTTTATCTTTAACCCTTACCGGCAACAATTCCATTCGGTGAATCTGCCTGTCAATAAAAATGAAGCCCTTAACACAACCTCGATCGCGAATTTCACACAAATAAAAGGGAATGATATCTGGGTAGGCACCTATGGGCAGGGTATCCAGGTCTTTGATGATCATTTGAAGGTTAAAACAAGCTATGTCTATAAGCCCAATAGCCCGGGTCCGGTACCGGAACCTGGCAACCGGGTCTGGTCCTTTCTTACCCAACCGGACGGAAAAATATCCATTGGCTGCCAGCATGGTTGGCTTGCCATCTATGACCCGAAAAATGGAAATTTCACCAGTTCGCAACCAAAGGCTTTAGAAGAACATACGATCCTTAACATGGTCACGGATAGCGCCCAAAACACCTGGCTTGCCTTATATGTGGGTTTGGCAAAATGGGATCACAAAAAAAACAGCTTTACTGTATACCCCGATCTGTTTTCGTATCATGACAACGCAGAAAAGCAGGTTTTCGATTTACTAATAGACCATGAGCAGAATATCTGGGTGGCAACTCAAACAAGAGGTCTTCAAAAATTCGATCCGGCATCCGGCCGATTCACAAAAATCTTCGTTCCGGAAAAAGACAATCCAACCGGCATTTCTGATAATTCCGTTCAATGTATAGTCAAAATAAATGATAGCTTGCTTGCCTTGGGTACCGCCTCCGGCGGCATCAATTTATTTAACCCGCATACCGAACGATTCAGTTATATCACGACCCGGGAAGGGCTACCAGCCAATAACGTTGCCGCGCTTTATTTTCAGCCACCGCATGACCTCTGGGTGGCAAGCGGTCAGGGGCTTTGCAAAGTCAACCTGGAAAACAAAAGGGTTTTTCATTATGGATTGGAAGACGGGATCTTCAATGATAATTTTTCCGATTTACTGCGATTTTACAAAACGAGGGATGGCAGCCTATTGGCGGGCTACCACGGGGGTTTTGTGAGTTTCCGGCCGGACAGTATCGGAAGTGAGGAGGCTCCGGCCAATGTGACCATAACCGCTTTTAAAGTTTATGATCAATCTTTGCTGGTCGATTCCCTGCTGGCAAAATCGGATACGATCTCTCTTTCCTACAGGCAGAATTTTATAACCGTCGAATTTGCCTCCCTTAATTTCCTGGAACCGCATCGGATCAACTATTACTACCAATTAGAGGGGGTGGATAAAGGTTGGATGAATGCAGGCAAACAAAGGTTTGCGACTTATACGAACCTTGGCGCAGGCAGTTACAGCTTCAAAGTAAAAAGCGAAAACAGAGATGGGAATCCCAGTCAGCAGCCGACTACCCTGATTATTGTGATCCGTCCGCCTTTCTGGCAAACAGGGTGGTTTAGATCCCTGCTGGTTGCCCTGATCGTGCTTATTCTGGCCGGTTTGTATAAATACCGGATCAATCAGTTGCTGAAGCTGCAGGGCATGCGAAATGATATTTCCCGGGATCTGCACGATGATGTGGGGGCTACTTTGGGCAGTATCCGCATCCTCAGTGAAGTAGTCAAAACTAAAATGGAAGCAGGTGAGCAGGACCAGGCCTATTCCTTACTGAAAAAGATAAGCAGCCACTCACTTGAAATGGTGGAAAATATGAATGATATAGTCTGGGCGATCAATCCGAAAAATGAAAATGTAGAGAAAGTCGTCCAGCGGCTCACCGATTTTGCCCGGAGTACCTGTGCTTCCAGGGATATCCAGTTGGAGTTTATGGCGGAGGAAGCAGCGCTCAAGCAGAAACTGGCCATGGAGTCGATGAAAAATATCTATCTTATTGTAAAGGAAGCGATGAACAATGCTATCAAACATGCGGCTTGCCATACGCTGAAGGTGACAGTAAAATCTCAGGCCGGATCTCTTGAAATATCCGTCTTTGACGATGGAAAAGGCTTTGACCCGAAATTGGTGAGAACCGGGAATGGGCTGTTCAATATGGAATCCAGGGTAAAAGAGATGAAAGGCAGCGTCAGGATCCAGTCGGAAAGCCAATACACCGCAGTAGTTTTCAGGGTCCCTATCACCTGAATTCGCTATTTTTTTATTCGTTGCCGGACCTTATCTTTAGCTTACCATGAATGTTAAGGTGGCGATATTCGAAGACAATGCAAAGTATCTGGAAGCTTTGAACATTCTGGTTGATGGATTACCCGGCCTGGAACTCACCGGGGCCTACCTGAATACCAGCGAGCTGATCGCCAGGCTGGAAATAAACATCCCGGAGGTCGTGCTGATGGATATCGGGATATCCCCCATTGACGGGATTGAAGCTACCAAATTGATAACAGAAAAATATCCCGGCATCAAAATCCTTATCCAAACTGTCTTTGAAGATGATGATAAGGTGTTTGCGGCTGTCTGCGCCGGCGCTTCCGGCTATGTGTTAAAAAGTCACCTTCCTCTTGCCCTCCTGTCTTCGATTAACGAGATAATCTCCGGCGGGTCGCCCATGTCGCCTACCATCGCCAGGAAGACGCTCAGTCTCTTCAGGGAACATTTCCATAAAACGAACCTGGTTGAAAATTACAACCTGAGCAAGCGTGAAA
>Ga0302325_10006616_pt1 | contig 25970 bp, 21 predicted proteins | sample Palsa_T0_2_FD_201948 | JGI IMG/M metagenome (GOLD analysis project Ga0302325, IMG submission 201948) | Peat permafrost microbial communities from Stordalen Mire near Abisko, Sweden - Palsa_T0_2 | ecosystem: Environmental > Terrestrial > Soil > Palsa > Peat permafrost | place: Sweden: Abisko... | reverse complement strand
GCGGCCAGGAGCTCACAAGCAGATTTACCGCGATCGTTGGTCAGATGCTCGACGAAGAACTGCGACTGCTGGTACAGCGCGACGCGCAAGTCGCTTCGAGTTTGCGCGCGACCAGAGTGGTTCTGATCGCGGGCAGCATCCTGGGTTTGCTCACTTCCGGTGCCGCGGGTTGGGCGCTCTGGCGCGACAGTTCAAGACGCCGCGTGGCCGAGGAGGCGCTGCGGGATACCGAGGACAAGTATCGGACGCTCATTCAGGGGATCCGTGACCATGCGATCCTGATGCTCGGTCCGCGGGGAGAAATCGTCAGCTGGAATCCCGGTGCGGAGCGAATGACGGGTTGCGCGCACGAAGACATCATCGGTCACCACTTTTCCAGCTACTTTCCTCCCGAGGACATCACGCGCGGCCGCCTCGATGAGATCCTGCGGTTGGCTGCCGCCAACGGCCTGCACGAAGAGCAAGGCACGCTGGTTCGCAAAGACGGCTCGCATTTCGTGGCGCGTTCGACCTTCACGGCATTGCGCGATCGATCCGGAGCTCTGCGCGGTTTCTCCGTCATCAGCCTCGATCTGAGCGAAAGCATCGACTCGGGGGCAAAATACCGCGGCCTGCTGGAGGCGGCGCCGGATGCCATGGTGGTCGTGAACCAGGGCGGCGATATCGTGCTGCTGAACCTCCAGGCGGAAAAGCAATTCGGCTATCGCCGCGATGAGTTGCTCGGGCAGCCGGTGACCAACATCATTCCGGAGGGTTTCGCGGAGCGGCTGATCGCGGATCGGCTGCGATCCGCCGAAGACGCGCTGGCGCAGCAGATCGGCGCCGGCATCGAGCTCACGGCCCGGCGCAAGGATGGCAGCGAGTTTCCGATCGAGATCATGCTCAGCCCGCTGGAGAGCGCCGACGAAATCCTGGTGACCGCCGCGATCCGCAATATCAGCGTGCGCCGGGACGCGGAATATCATCTGGCGCAGATGGAAGGCAGGTACAGGGGACTGCTGGAAGCCGCGCCGGATGCCATGGTGGTCGTGAATCCGAATGGCGAGATCGTGCTGCTGAACCTTCAAGCGGAAAAGAAATTCGGCTACCGGCGTGATGAACTCCTTGGCCAGCCCGTGACGAACATCATTCCGGAGGGTTTCGCGGAGCGACTGATCGCGGATCGGCTGCGATCCGCCGAAGACGCGCTGGCGCAGCAGATCGGAGCCGGCATCGAGCTCACGGCCCGGCGCAAGGATGGCAGCGAGTTTCCGATCGAGATCATGCTCAGCCCGCTGGAGAGCGCCGACGGAATTCTGGTGACGGCGGCGATCCGCGATATAACCAAGCGCAAAACCGCCGGAGCACACCTGCTGCAGAAGGTGGCGGAATTGAACCGCTCGAATGAAGAGCTGGGGCAATTCGCCTACATTGCCTCGCACGACCTGCAGGAACCCCTGCGCATGGTCGCCAGCTACACCGCGTTGCTGTCCAAACGGTACAAGGGAAAGCTGGATTCCGATGCCGATGAATTCATCGCTTTCGCGGTGGACGGCGCGACCCGCATGCATCGGCTGATCCAGGATCTTCTGGCCTATTCGCGCGTCGGCTCGAAGGGCAAGGAGCTGCTTGCTACCTCCAGTGAAGAGGCGCTGCATCAGGCGCTGCTGAATTTACGTGGCGCCATCGAAGAGAGCGGCGCGCAGGTGACTCATGGCAACCTGCCCAATGTTCTGGCGGACGAGATGCAGCTCATTCAGCTGTTTCAGAACCTCGTCGGCAATGCCATCAAGTACCAGGCCCCCGGAGTCCCGCAAGTGCACATCGCCGCCACGGGCAATGGCGGCAAGAAATGGATCTTCTCGGTGAAGGACAATGGACTGGGCATCGAGACGCAGTACTTCGAGCGGATTTTTGGTATGTTCCAGCGGCTTCACAAGCGCGAGGAGTTCGCCGGCACCGGCGTCGGGCTGGCCATCTGCAAAAAGATCGTCGAGCGGCACGGCGGCAATATCTCGGTCGAGTCACAACCCGGGCAGGGCTCGATTTTCCGCTTCGACCTCGCAAAAAGCGTGTGAACCGAATCGCGCGGTGCTGACAGGACGGAAATCAGGCAGGGATATCTGGGCTCGGCGGTATGTCTGCCGACGCCGCCCGTGGTGGCCCCTGTAAGAACTTACAGCTACGATCCCGGATAAATCCGCAGTATCTTGGCGCCCGGCAGGGAGGCAGCAACCATCATGGCAGACAGAAAAATCGTACGCCCCACCTCTAAGCCCACTTTCAGGCTTGGGCGAACGCGGCCTGTGTCCCGTGGCCCGCGCTTCAGCCTGCGCAATTACCTGATGCGCGGAATCGCCGCGCCGCCACCGGCTTGCGATTATTCCAAGGCCGCCGCCGCCGCGCTCTCGAACATCTACGAAAACGACAAGCTCGGCGATTGCGTCATCGCCGGCATCGGGCATGTCGTCGGCGTGCTGACCGCCGGCGCGGGAAAGTGCTTCGTTTACACCAATCAGCAGATCATCACGCTCTACAGCGCGATCGGCGGCTATATCCCGGGCGATCCATCGACCGACCGCGGCTGCGATGAGGTGACGGCGCTGAATTACTGGGAAAATAACGGTGCGCCGGTGGGCCAGAACAAGATCGCCGGCTGGCTGGCGGTGAATGCCTTGGATCCGACGGAATGGCGCACGGCGCTGTGGCTGTTCGAGAACCTGTATTTCGGGATGGAGCTGCCCGATGCATGGATCAACCCGATGCCGGGGGCCTCAGGCTTCATCTGGGACACTGCCGGCGCCCCCGACCCGAATAACGGCCACTGTGTCGTCGGCGTGGGGTATACAGCGAAAGGCGTCACGATCGACAGCTGGGGTATGACCGGGCTCATAACCGACGCCGCCATCGCCAAATACGCGACGCCCAAGACGCACGGGGATCTCTACACGGTGGTGAGCCAGGCCGGGATCAGCAAGGCCACGCAGAAAGCTCCGAACGGATTCGACTGGAGCCAGCTGATCGCGGATTTCGACTCGATGGGCGGCGGTGCTTCTACCCCGCCATCGGGCAAGTAGCCTTGGGCAAGTAGCCTTGGGCAAGTAGCCGTCCGTTCAGGCCAGCATCGCCCACGCGGCCAGCGCGCCGTTATAGCTGGTGTAGAAGCCGTACGCGTCGTAGACCGCGCTGCCCCAATTGCCCTGCGCTTTGCTGGGCAGCGCCGCGTTCTGTACCGGATCGGACAGGTTGCGCACGAAACCAAACGGCATGCTGACCCCCGCGCACGCTTCACCGATGATCGCGTCGTCCATCTCGATGGCTGTGAACGTCTGATATTTCCCCGCTGTCGTTCCCACCACGAATGTGGAGGTCGTCAGCAGTGAAGCCCCACCGCCGGTCTGGTTGGCGATTTGCGGGGTAACGTCGCCCATGTTCAATCCGTCGGGGTCCAGCTGCGCCAGGGTGTAGCTGCTGCCGTAGTGCTGGTTGAACTGCGAACACAGCGCCTGCAGCTCGCTCGCCTTGGTCGGCACCGGAAACAGCAGCTGCTTGAACTTGGCGTTTCCCATGACCGCATTGCCCGCGGTCCATCCATTCTTGTACTCCGGCCAGCCTGGCTGCGACACCCCGGACTTGTACAACGTCCCCGCACTGACCGCCCGCACGGTGCCGATATGATCCTGCGTTCTCGCGCCACCCGCCGTGCCGATCGACAGGATTACGGCCGGCTTCACCTCGGCCGCGAGTAATTTGATCAGCGCCTCGAGGTAGCTCGCGCCCGGCCAGTCGAGATGTGTGTTCGATTTGAACAGCAGCACCGGCTTGCCGCTCACCTGCACCAGGCGCGCATAGCCCCAGTAAGTCCAGTTCGAAGGTCCACCCGAGGGCAGCTGCGCTGCGTACTTTTCCCAGCCGGGCCATGTGCCCTGCGACCTGTCGCTGTAGGACATCGTGGATGCACCGGCGCAGAACACGTGCTGCAGGGCCGCCCACTCGGCTTCGGCCCAGGTCATCACGACCGCCGACGCCTGCGGCAACTTGCCGGCCGGTGTCGGCAGCAGGCTCGGAGCCTGTTTGCCGACGAGTGCGTAGTTCACGGTCGGCAGTGGCGGTGCGCTCGCGATCCCGGGGCTGAAGGGTGATGACTTTGCTTCCTCCAGGCTGATGCCGAAGCGAAGTTTCGGATTGTGGCTGCTGTCCATGACGCCTCGAACGGCATGATCCCGGCACTTCATCAGCCACCTGCGGAATTCGCGGCGGCCGGTTGATCTGTTCGTTGAGGGCCAGCTAACTGCGCCGCGCCTGAGCGCGCAACTGTCATTTTTGACAGCCTTTGTGCGCGGCAGCACTCTCTAATTGTAATTGTCTCCTATTGGTGCGTCGCACGCGCGGCAAGGATCTTGCATATCAATACGTAGCGGGGATTGCTCAATGGAGGTTCGACGTGAAGAGATTTATCCCCTGGCTGGCGCTGCTGACTTGTCCGGTCGCCTTCTGTGACGAACCGGCAAAGCCCGCCCCCGTTCAAGCCGTGATGTATGAGTTCACCTACAACGCCCAGACGCTGGCGATCACCCATGCGCAGGTGATCGGCGGTTATCCGAGCGTAGATGAATGCCGCGAGGCATTGCCAAGAGTCGCTGCGATGGGATCGTCGCAACTGGATTCCGGCGAGCTGATGCAATTGCAGTGCTCCGGTATTCGCTCGCCGAATGGCAACGAGTCGCCCGCTGTGGAACCGGCCGTCGCGACATCGACTCTATGACCATCAACAGATTCCGTTGTCAGATTGGTGCTGACGCGCCCCTCATTGGGGCGTGCCATGCAGCAGTGCCGCTGCCGCGTCGTGCACCGAGGCCGTATCAGGAGAGCAAGCTTGCAGTAACCTGCTGAACTTTCTACATCGTTCTCGCCGCCCGCGACGAGGGCCCCGGCATCGCAAAAGCACAAGGTTCGCATGAGCCCCGAGGTGTAACCTCGCTGACTGCGATCGAACTCACAAAAAGCCGTGACCCGAGCAGACATCTTTTGTAAAAGGATGCTTGCGCGCCTCGCAATTCAATTTAAAACGATCTGTGCAAGCGTCATCGGGAAATCAGTCCGCCGGGCCACGGCCACTGCTGGTCTACGACGGCGATTGCGCCTTCTGCGCCTACTGGGCGCGCTACTGGCAGCAGCTCACGGGCGAGAGCGTCTCGTATGCAACCTATCAGCGGGTAGCGGCGCAATACCCCGCGATCCCGATCACCGACTTCCAGCGCGCCGTGCAGTACATCGCGCCCGATGGCCGGCATGCGAGCGCCGCCGAGGCCAGCTTCCTGACCCTGAACCACGCACGCGGCAAGGGACTCTGGCTCACCCTCTACAGAAAGCTGCCCGGTTTCGCAGCCCTCGCGGAACTCGCCTACGCCTTCATTGCCGCTCACCGCGCTGCCTGCTATCGCGTCAGCCTGTTTCTGTGGGGCCGGGATTACGCGCCACCCCGGCACGATCTGGTTTCGTTCCTGTTCCTGCGCCTGTTCGGGCTGATTTACCTCGCCGCCTTCGTTTCCTTTGGCGTGCAGGCGCAGGGCTTGGTCGGCAGCCACGGCATCGAACCGCTGGCCGAACTGATCGGCAATATCGCCAGCCGCTTCGGCCCGGAGCGTTTTCTCCTGATGCCGATGGTGTTCTGGTGGAACGCCAGCGATGTCGCCATCCAGGCCGTGTGCTGGGCGGGAGCCGGCCTGTCACTGCTGCTGGTGTTCAATCTGCTGCCGCGCCTGAGCCTGTTGCTGCTCTATGTGCTTTATCTGTCGCTGCTCTACGGCGGCCAGGACTTCATGACCTACCAGTGGGATACGTTCCTGCTGGAGGCCGGGTTCATTGCGCTGCTGTTGAGTTTCGCCCGGGCGCCGGGCATCTGGCTGCTGCGCTGGCTGCTGTTCCGCTTCCTGTTCATGTCGGGCATGGTCAAGCTGCTGAGCGGTGATCCCAACTGGTGGAACCTGTCGGCGCTGTCCTATCACTTCTTCACCCAGCCGCTGCCCACGCCGCTGGCGTGGTACGCCGCGCATCTGCCGCCGCGCGTGCTGGCCTTCCTGACCGCGGGAACTTTTTTTGTCGAGCTGTTGCTGCCGTTCCTGATCTTCTGCCCGCGCCGGCTGCGCCTCTTCGCCGCCTGCGGCATCCTGCTGCTGCAAACCTGCATCCTGGTCACCGGCAATTACAACTGGTTCAACCTGCAGACCATGTTGCTGTGCCTGCTGCTGCTCGACGACGCGGCACTGCGGAAGATGATCCCGCCCCGCCTGATCCGGTGGCTGCCGCTACCCGCGGCACCGCGTGCGCCACGAAAGGCAGTCGCGCTCACCGCTGGCGCGGTTTCGCTGCTGATCGTGTTCTGCAGCCTGGTGCAGATGGATGCGCGTTTCGGCGGCAGCCCGCCGGCGGTGGCGCTGGCCGTGGACCGCCTGATCGAACCGCTGCATATCGTGAGCGGTTATGGCCTGTTCGCAGTCATGACCACGGAGCGTGACGAAATCATCATCCAGGGTTCGTACGACGGCGTCGATTGGCGCGACTACGAATTCCGCTACAAGCCCGGCGACCTGTCGCGCCGGCCGCCCTGGAATATCCCGCATCAGCCGCGCCTGGACTGGCAGATGTGGTTCGCCGCGCTCGAGGACCCCAGGCGCCTGAGGTGGTTTCCACGCTTCCTCCAACGGCTGCTGGAAAATGAACCCACGGTAACGGCGCTCATGGAAAAGAATCCCTTCCCGGATAAGCCGCCGGTGTTTGTGCGCGCGCAGTTCTACGACTACACCTTTTCCTCCGCGCAGGAGAAGGCCAGGGGCCTGTGGTGGGACCGGCGGTTGCTGGGGCTGTACTTCCCCAAGGCGCAATTGAAAAGCGAATGACGCCGTCGCTGGACTCAGCGGTGTCGTCATCGGGGAATCGCCACCGACTTGATATCGGCGGGTACCGCACCTGGCGACGTTGCCTTCCGCCGACTCTGTTCGAACCGTCGGGCACTGCCGTAGTGCCGTTCGTCCGCCTGCTCGAACGCGTCCCGGAACAGCTCTGCCATGAGCTTCACGATGCGCGGATTCCAGATATCGTCATGGTTTGCCATGATCGTGGAACTGACCATCACGGACCAGATCGGCATGTATTGCGGCGCCGCCGCGGTTTTAGTTCCAGCCCATTGCAGAACCTCGCTTTGTGCAGCCAACGGCAAGGACGAGTTAAACGTTGGTTGGGCGGATGCCGTCTGCCAGCCCCTCGGACAATACCACTTCGGATCTGATGGCCCGACGGAGCACACGTTCCCTGAAATGCTGGTTTGCAGCCCGAGTTGATGCGTGCGGAAATCTGCGATCCAGCCGGCTGCCTCGCGTTCATTGCGGGTTTCGTCGTCGAATGGAGTATTGGTGAACGGTGTCGTAAAGAACTTGAAGATCGGGAAAAACCTGCCTGTCGCGGTATCACCGGCGCTCTGCAGCGTGATCATGACGGGTAGTTGCACCACCTGCGCAGCATCTGTGCTCGGCTTCGCGCTCTGCCCCTGGGCCGTCGCGGCGGTCACGGGTGCGCACACGGTATCGGGCTCCGAGCCCCCGGGAAAGTGTCCGAACACGTCCGGATGATGCATCGCGGACTCGAACACCGGTGCGTAGCGGGAGCCCTCGAAGGCGGGATTGAGCAGAAAGGTGAGGTCGCCGAACGCGTACGCCCGATCATCGCACCCGCTGTTCAGGCCGCGCTCGATTCTGCCGATCAGGGTGCTGAACGTGATCAGCGCGCCGAAACTGTGGCCGATGGTCAGCATGTGAACGCGGTCGCACCGCGCTTCCTGATTACCCGCGGTAGCGGCCCCCTCGTTACAGGAATTCGTCAGATAGAAGTCATTGAGGAATTCCAGCAGATCATGAATCGATCCTTTGGCCACGGTCTCGGCCGCGTGCTTTCGATCCCAGATGTTGAGCGCGTTTTGGGTTCCGGGTATGAACAGGATCTTCGGATTCTCCAGGGAATCACCGCGCCACGCGATCTCTATGCCTACCGTACGCCGGGGAGCTGGAGTGACCTTCACCTGATTTCCGCTCGCATCGGTGTGATAGAAATTGGTCGTCATCCTCAGCGGGCTGGACGCCTCGACGTTGCTCATCTCCTGCAGGATGGCCTTGAACTCGATGGAATAGTTGTTGTCGGCGAGCGCATTACCGTGCCACCCGTGCGTGAACACGATGAGGTTGATACCGCCGTCGCGCTGCTCCTCTTCGGTTAACAGGGTTCGCAGTCGCTGCTCGATCAGGTAGATCTCGGACTGATTGAATCGAAGGTCGTGAGCGACCTTATCCGCCGGCATTCCCTGGTCGTCGAACTCCGCGATGAACAGATCGTATGGAGGATTGGTGGACGGAGTGTCGCTCGTATGCGGTTCGTAGGAACTTTTCCAGCACTGCAACTTTTCCTTGTCGTTGCGATCCTTGCGAATCTGCTCGGTTTTTGCCGTCAGAAAAGCCGTGCGTGCGTTGTCATCGGCTTTGGGGTCGTTGAGTTCGCTCCAGATCTCCTTGTCCAATGTGGCGTAATATTTCTGGCAGTCCGCCCCCGCCGCCTGCCGCACCACGTCCGGGTCGGCGCTGCGCCAGGGTTCGTTGGTCTCACACCCGACCACAATCGCGGTGACAGTTGCCGCAAGCAATAAGACGGCGGCGCGCCGCAGGGCGCCGAAGCGCTGACATCCTGTCTTCCGAAGAGCCACCGCCTGACCCTCCCACACGATATCGACCATCAGAGTCGACCTGTCGGCTATGAACACAACAGTGGTTTTCTATTGGTGCCAGACTCAAAACTACGACGTTTTACCGGGCGCCGAACCTGTCATTTGTTACAGGGGCCCGCAGCGGCCTTCACTACCCTCGAAGAATGTCCGCCGCCTGGCCCAGGTAGCCATGTCCCGGGCAAACTGATTTCAGCTCACCGTAGAACTGACCGGCGATCGCGTAACCCAGTTCGCGATAGGCTTCCAGATTGTCCTCGTCGAAGAACTGATCCGCCGTCGTGTCGTTGGGGAACTGCATGTTACGGCGCCAGTACGAATCAACGTCGGTCGGCATCGCGGCAATCGGCACGGCCTGAAGGTAGACGATGATGCCGTCATCGAAGTCCGGCGAGGTCGGGGTGCCCCTGGGATAGCGAACCCGGCCGAGCGCGAATCCACGTTTGCACTGCGCCCGCCGCCCTGCGCTCGGCGGCCGCAATCCCGCGATATCCGTCACCGGATCGTTGAATTCGATGAAGACGGAGAAGTCGACGCGCACCTTTTCGATGACGTTCGCGAGATCATCCATGGAAAAGTCCGAATCCTGTCCTGCCTCGCAGACGATGATGAGCCTGGTGCGCCGGCGAACTAATTCATACACGCCCGTGTTATCGAAGTGTCCGCCGTCGGTGAGCTCCAGAAACTGCGCGCGTTCGTTCAGCCCGCGGCCGAAGAGGCCCTGGCGCAGGCCCGGGACCCAGAAGTTCGGGCGATTTCGCCGACGACGATTGGGCCGCGCGGGATTCGCCATCCAATAGCCCAGTCGCGCATTGAAAATCGACATCAGGAAGGCGATGAATTTATTACGCTCCACCCCCTGGCCGTTGGGCGCGGCGTTGGGATTGGCCGCTGCCCCGGAGATTGACATTGCGGTGGCAAGCGACACGTCCCCGTCGCCCAGCTCCGGGGTCGCTATCCAACCGGTTGCATTACCGCCGCTCCAGAGGCTGGAGATCATGAAAGAGTCTCCGCCTCGCGTGCGGTAGATATCCCTTTCACTGTCCAGCAGCACCACGTTGCAATTCAGGATATGCAGCGGCCGCTGGCATGATGGCTGGCCCTGCACCTCGTGCACTTCGCTCAAGCCGCCATCGGGCCCGAGCCGGCCGGTCAGCTCGCCGACCGACTGTTGGTCGGCCCGCGTAGCGCACGTCCAGGTGTTGTTCGCCGCGCTGATTGGGTTCGGCAGGAATGCTTCCATGAGGCGATCGCGATACAGGCGCGCAAGCCCGGAATAATTGGTGTTGACCCAGAAGCCAACGATGATTGCGAAGGCCATGGCGACGACACCGGTCAACCCCTGGTGCAAGGGCGCCCCGGGCGTTCGCGTCCCCTGCGCGGCGATCACATAGGCAACCAGCAGCAGGCCGTAAAGGACGAGCACCGCCGTGATGATGATCCGCAGCGGAGTCAAGGCGGAGCTATTGGGCGTCTTGGCGCGCCCGATCCAGAACTGATAGATCGCGCCGACCGCTCCGAGACCGGTCGACGAGAGAGCGAGTGACAGCAACCGTGTCTCGTCCGCTCGCGGCAGATCGTACAGCGCCGCAACGCTCCACAGCGTCAGGCCGGCAAGCGCGCCGCCGACCAGCATACCGGACCACTGTCGGAACGATGTTCGCAATCGGTAGAGCCAGCGGGACGAAGAAACCGCGACGCTGCTCGCGAACCACGTCGCCGGGCCGTACAGGATGGTTGTGACGAGGATCAGCGCACCGAAGCCTATGGCGAGGTAGAGGCCCAACGATCGCCACACGTCGGCGCCGCATTCGTAGATCAGCAGGGCGAGTATTCCGACCACGGCGCTCAAATAGACGAGAATGCTATGCAGGCAGACCCGCAGGACGGTGGCCGCCAGCGAGAGCATGCCCACGCCTGGCGGCTGCAGGTAATTGCCGTGCTGGCGTATGTAGGCGAGCCAGTTGGACTTCGCCAATCTTGGTTGCGTGGCCTGCGCGGGACCGCCTGCCGGACTGCTCCCGGTCCGCGCGCCCTGTACCTTCGAACCGAACTCCTCGCGGAACGCCTCATAGCGCTCAGCAGGACTCTTGCCCGCCCCTGCCGCCATCTGATGCAGCCACCAGGAGATGGCACTGCCGAGGTAGCCACCCCCGGACACCGTCGACAGGTAATCGACGCGCTTCAGCAGATCTTCATTGAGCAGCACCTGGACGACACCGAGGGCAAATGACGCCGACCGGATTCCGCCACCGGATAGCGCCAGTCCCACGCCAGCGAGTGCCTGCAGGTCGGTGGAATTGAGGCCGAGCCGCAACCGCTCTGCCTTGTGAACGGGATTGAAGACCGGGCTATGGGTCTGCCGATCGTTTGGCGGCGCGCCGATGTCGCTCATCGAGACACTCCTGGAAACACTGAACTTCCGCTGCGCTTCGGAATTTGTCACCTGTAATTAGTTACAGTGCGGCAGGCCTCACCGCCATTTGAGGTAAAGTACCGGCCTCACCCTGGCATCGAGATCAAGGAACGGCTTAGACCCGCAACATGCCCCAACGCATACCGGTAACCCTGATCCCCGGCGACGGCATCGGCCACGAGATCGTCGAGGCCACGCTGACCGCACTCAACGCGCTTGGAGCGCCGTTTGAATGGGACCGTCATGTCGCCGGGCTCGAAGGCGTAAAGACCGCGCATGATCCGCTGCCCGCGGCCACGCTGGCGAGCATTCGTCGCACGCGGCTGGCTCTTAAGGGTCCGCTGGAGACGCCCTCCGGCGGCGGCTACCGCAGTTCCAACGTGCGCCTGCGTGAGGAGTTCAAGCTCTACGCGAATCTGCGCCCGGCGCGCACGCTCATTCCCGGCGGCCGCTTCGACAATGTCGATCTGATCGTCGTGCGCGAGAATCTCGAGGGGCTCTACATCGGCCACGAGCACTATGTGCAGATCGACGACGACCCGCATGCGGTGGCCATGGCGACCGGGATCAACACGCGCGCGGGCAGCCGTCGCCTGCTCGAATATGCCTTTGCACATGCGATTGCGATCGGCCGCAAGAAGGTCACGATCGTGCACAAAGCCAACATCATGAAGGCGCTCACGGGGATCTTCCTGGAGACCGCGCAACAACTGTACGACGACAAGTACAAGGGTCGCATCGCGATGGATACGGTCATCGTCGATGCCTGCGCAATGAAACTGGTCCTCAACCCCCAGCAGTTCGACGTGCTCGTGACCACCAACCTGTTTGGCGACATCCTGTCGGACCTGGCGGCCGGCCTGGTCGGCGGCCTTGGCATGGCGCCGGGCGCCAACATCGGGGCAGACGCCGCCATCTTCGAAGCCGTACATGGCTCAGCGCCCGACATCGCCGGCAAGGGCGTGGCCAACCCCGTCGCCCTGATGCTCGCCGCCGCGATGATGCTCGATCATGTCGGGCTCGCCGCGATGGCGACACGGTTGCGTCACGGCATCGATGCAACCCTGAATGTGGACCAGGTACGCACGCGCGATCTGGGAGGCAATGCGGGCACGGCAGAGTTTACGCGCGCGCTGGTGGCGCGGTTGCAGCAATAAGGCTCCGCAGCCGGTTCAGCGTCGTGCCTTACAGAATCGCGAATAGATGCGGGCTCTCTCGTCCAGGATCTCACGCATGGATTTCTGCGGCCGCCGCACCTTGGCTCCCTTCGTCGCGCGAGATCCGGCGGCGGTGCCGCGCGCGTTGACTTTCGTTACCTTGGCGACGCTGTGTTTGCGCATGGTTATCTTCCTAACGCCGCAGCAGCCACGCCAGCAGCGACAGGACCACGCTGACGATCAGCATGGTCGTGATCGGGAACATGAACTTAAATCCCGGGCGGTCGATGATGATGTCGCCGGGCAGATGGAATAGATGCATGTGCTTGAGCCACGGCCACAGCAGGCCGGCGAGAATAAACACGGTCCCGAGGGCGAGGAGCAACCGGTTCATCACCGCCCCGTCTTGAAGCGCGTCCAGGTCCGGTTGAGCTCGCGCATGAAGGCCATGCTGTGCGATCGCATCGGAAACAGGTGAGCCTTCCGCTCATCGCTGAGGTAGAGACTTCCATCATTGTAGACCGCGGGATCGATCAGCTTGTAGGCCGCCGCGTTACTCGTGGCATAGTGCACCACGCTGGAATTCCTTGCGGCCACCTCGGGGCGCAGCAGGTAGTTGATAAACAGATGAGCGTTCTTCGGGTGGAGTGCATCGGCGGGTATCGCGAGCATGTCGAAGTACAACATCATCCCTTCCTTCGCCAGGATGTATCCGAAGCGGGTACTCCGGCCTGCCTCCCTGGAACGCGCACGCACCTGGCCGATGTCCCCGCTCCAGAGCAGCGCCATGCAGATGTCAGCATTGGCCAAACCTTCGATGTAGCTCAGGGAGTTGATGTTGCGCACGTACGGCCTTATCGACAGCAGCACACGCTCGGCTGCCTTCAGGTCCTCGAGCGACTCGCTGTTGGGATCCTTGCCCAGGTACAGCAGCACGGTTTCGACCACCTCATCGGGTGCGTCGAGAATCGATACGCCGCAGTCCTTGAAGTGCCTGATGACGCCGGGGTCGTAGATCATCGCCCAGCTGTTGACCGGTGCATCGGGCATCGCGGCCGCGATCTTCTCCTCGTTGTAGCCGACGCCTGATGTTCCCCAGAAGTAGATGACACCATATTGATTGCCAGGGTCGTTGGCCTCGACGCTTCGATTCAGGCTCGCGTCGAGATTCTTGAGGTTCGGCAGCAAAGCCTTGTCGAGCTTCTGGTAGACACCCGCCTGAATCTGGCGCTGCATGAACGGCGCCGTGGGCACGACGATGTCGTAGCCGCTCCTGCCGGCCAGAAGCTTCGTTTCAAGCACGTCGTTGGAATCGAAGACGTCGTAGTTCACCTTGATACCATATTCCTGCTCGAACGCCGGAATGATCGAAGGATCGATGTAATCCGCCCAGTTGAAGACGTTCAGGACTTTGTCTTCGCCCGACGGCAATGCGGTGGCGCCGGCCGGCGCGGCGATCGATGTTGCATCGTGGCGGCCGCAGCCGGCAACGACCAGCGCCAGGCAGCATGCCAGTGCGATTGCAATTTTCCGCTGCGATCGGCCAGAGCATCGAACGCGACCGGTCATGGGTGCCGCGCCTGGTGAGCTGCCGCGCCTTCAGGGCGCGTTGGGCAGCAGACCGCTTTCGACCAGCACCGGCGGATGGCGGTGATGGGTGGCCTGCTCCCAGGCATAGGCATACCCGAGCAGCTCACCATCGCTCCACGGCCGCGCGGAGAACTCGAGACCGAACGGAAGACCGCCGGGATAAAATCCACCCACGACGACGACCGCAGGCACGCCGATCATGTTCACCCAGCTGGTGGCGGAATGCGGGCCGCCGCTCAACTGGCCATTCTGCGGCATGGTCTCGTCCGGCGGCGGCATCTGAGCGGCGGGATAGACGAAGCCGTCCAGGTGGAAGCGGTCGAGCGCGTCGAGAAACGCCTGCATCGTGCGTCGTCTCGGGCCCTCGTAGTTGGCTTCGACGTCCGGGTCACTCTCGACGTTGCTCTGGGAGATCACGATGTTGCCGAATTTAGCGTTCTCCGCCTCCTCTCCCATGAGCGTGGGCGCCAGCGGCGTGTCCGTCGCCCGAGCGTATTGCGCGGCAGAGCGGTACTGCGCCGGGCCGAAGGTGTTGAGAAATTTATCCGTGCCCTCGCGCACGTAGGCATAGGTGCTGACGCGGCTGGCGATTTTCGCGAAGCTCTCCGGCAGGATGGCATCGTCAATGACTATCGTGGCCCCGGCCGCGCGCAGCTCCTCGACCGCCTTCATGAACGCGGCCCTAGTCGCGGGGTCAAGCGGTATATCCGCGGCCGACTCCAGCTGTGCGGCCGCGTCTTCGGGCACCGCAAACGGCACTCCATGAAACGGTACGCCGGATCCCTTGAGAATGAACGCCGGCACGCCGAAGCGCTTGCCTTTCAGGGCATCGGATTTCAGGTACTGCGTGTAGGGACCGGGCTCGGCTTTACCGGCGGCGGCGGCGGTGCGCGCATCGAGCACATCCTCGCCCGCCATGACCGACAGAGCGATGGCGGCATCGGTCACGTCGCGCGCGATCGGGCCGGTGTTGTCGAGCAGCCAGTCGAGCGGTGCAATGCCGGCGATGCTGACCAGGCCGCGCGTCGGAAAGACGCCGATGACGGCGCTCGTAGCCGAGGGCATGCGGATCGAATTGCCGGTATCGGTCCCGTTGCCGAGCACCGCCATGTTGGAAGTGACCGCGGTTACCGTGCCGCCGGAGGAGCCGCCCGGAGAAAAGCGCACATCGTACGCATTGCCGGTGCGGCCAAAGGAGCTGCTGCGATTGGTATCGCTGTTGGCGAAATCAGGCATGTTGGTGTGGCCGATCAGAATCGCGCCGGCAGCGCGCAGCTTGGCGACGATGGTCGCATCCCGCGGGGCGATGAGTTCATGGCCGGGGATGGTAAAGCCGGACCAGCCGTCGGTCGTGATCTGGCCCTCGATGCTGGTGTTGGCCTTGATGACGATGGGCACGCCCCACAGCGGGCCGCGCCGCAGGGTCCCGCTGGCGGCCTCCGCGTCTTCGCGTGCCGCGGCGGCGAGGGCTTCCGACTGCATCACGGTTTCCACGGCACGATAGATGCCGTTGTAGCGGTGAATCCGGGCGAGGTGCCACTGTACGACCTGGGTGACGGTGTACTTATGGTGCGCGTAGTAGCTTTCCAGCTGCGCAATCGTGACTTCGAGCAGATCCTTATCCATCTGCGCCGGCGACGGCGCATGCGGTGTGGCGACCGCGGGCACCACGGGCGCGAGTGCGACGAGGCACAGGAAGACGGCAGGCAGCAGGCGAGATTTGTTCATGCTTATTCCTCTGTCGAGTACGGGATCTTAACGGACGTAGGGCCGCCGCACCCGTTTCCTCGGGCCGCACCGCCGCGCCACAGCCGCCGGATTGGCGTTAAGATCGGGTGGCGCACGCCAGGGCACGGCCGGCACGCAATGTAATATCCGACAGGGACTGGTCATGAGCGAGGACGACAGGCGTTATACCGGGGGCTGCCTGTGCGGTGCGGTGCGCTATGAAGCCAATGCCGAACCTCTGTACGCCGGCCACTGCTACTGCGTCGATTGCCAGAAAGCGTCGGGTTCAGGGTTCGTCCCGTTCATGGGATTTGCCGGGAGCGCCGTGCGCTTCAGCGGCCCGACCCGGCAGTTCATCTCGAAGGCGGCCCGCGGCGGCGACGCGGTGCGCAATTTCTGCCCCACCTGCGGCAGCCTGGTATTCGGCGGCGAGCTCGGCAAGAGCGACTCCTTCACGATCTACGCCGGCTCGCTGGACGACCCCGCCTCCTTCCATCCGACAGTCGCCATCTTCGCGAGCAAGCGTCCCCCATGGGCTCTCATTCCACCAGGACTGACGGTATTCGACCGAATGCCCCCGGGTGACTAGCGCCAGGTCCTGGTGGCCCCGGTCGGCGGGTAAGGGACCGGGAATGACGGTCTCGTAGGTCCGCAGAGGGCGTCCGCGCCAGTTGATCGAGATGAACGAAAACAGGCGATGCTCGACATGTCGAGCTTGTCAGCGACGCGTTGCAGTTGATGCTTCCATACGTGCGACCGGTAGCTGTTGACGACCTCGTGGCGGTTCTCATCCGCGTAATGAAGCGCCAGGCGGCCGGCCGCGGGATCGACGACTTCATGACCGTCCCACACTCGCGCCCAGGGTGACGAGAAGCTCGTCCAGTTGCTCGAACGTCTCGGGCATCCCACCCTCCATCCCGGCGATGGCACCGTCGAGAGCTTCCTTCGAGGGATAGAGTTCGTGCATGACCAGCAGCGTCTTGCCACGTTTTTCCTCGAAAGTCACCGTGGTGACGGCACCGTCGTCACTTTCCTCATTAGTCCAGACGAGGCGTGAGTGCGGTGTCACTTCGATGTAGCTACCGAAGAACACCATAGGCTTTGAGGCCTCGTGGCCGAACTCGAAACGGTACCTGCCCCCGACACGAACATCCGCCTCGCAGGAAAGCAAGGACACGCCTGTCGACTTCGGTGCCCACCACCGCTTGAGCAGCTCCGGCTTGGTCCACGCCTCGAACACGATGCGCGCCGGGCCGTTGAAGGTTCGCGTAACGACCAGCTCACGCTCGGACTTCCGTTCCACCGTCGTGCGGTTCTTCATGGGGGTAGGCTCACGCTTCTCTTCTTGCGCCCATCGACCTTCTCCTTGCGTTTCAGTTCCTCGACAACCTTGTCCAGCTCGTCGAAGCGTGCGTCCCAGAGCTGGCGGTACCTCTCGATCCATGCCGCCTCTTCCGTAAGTTTGCGCAGGCCGAGCTTGCAGGTGCGCACGCGCCCGACCTTCTCCGTGGTGACGAGCCCCGCCTGCTCCAGGACGCCGATATGCTTTTTCATGCCCGTGAGGGTCATGTGGAACTTCTCGGCAAGGTCCGTGATCGAAGCCTCCGCACGCCCGAGCTGCTCCAGAACGCCGCGTCGGGTGGCGTCCGAGAGCGCGGCGAACGAGGCATCGAAGCGGGCCCGGGTATACTGAACCATTCGGTTCAGTATGTAACACACCGATTGGCGGCACGCAAGGGGAGGCCGAGCGCGCGCTGCGTTGCCGGCCGCCTTCACTCCCAAATCGCCCGGCGATCCCCAGGCCCTAAGGGCCTCGGGCGGGTGAAATGTAAGAGTTCTTTACCCGCATGTTGTCGCGAATGAGGATGTTTCGCTGCAGGCGATCTGCCTTACGCTGGTCGGACTGTAAAGTCGGAGAATTACATGATCACTACGCTGCGCATCGCAAAGTTGAGCTTCATGCTGGGGCTGATCGCCTTCACATCGGCCTGCGTGGTCGAGCCGCACGAAGGCTATTGGGATCACGACCATAACCGCTACTACCACGAGCATGCATGGCATGATTGCGGCGCCGGGGACAACAACTGCCGTTGAGCGACTGAACGCGGTCGGCGCGCGCCGGCCGCTTGCATTGAGCCGTCAATTCAACGGATTTTGCGGTGGATCGCCAGGTCCCGTGCTGCACGTGAGTCTATGTTCGTACAGTCCGTCCTGGCACTTGGCCGCCATATAATCAATGCTCGCGCCAGATAAACAACGACTGCCAAAGCCTGCGAGCGGTCGATCGCCGGCCCTCCGCGCTGCGAACAAGGATCGAACGATGAGCGTCGGCGGATCCGTGTCCGATCCCGAGCCAGCGGACTATTCGGTTCAACTGGCGCGGCTCGCGGCCATTGTGGCTTCATCTGACGATGCGATTGTCAGCAAGACGCTCGACGGTCACATCCAATCATGGAATGCAGGTGCCGAGCGCATTTTCGGTTATCAGGAGCACGAGGTCATCGGTAAGCCGATCACGATCATCATTCCAGAAGAGCTGCAGGAAGAAGAACGACGAATTTTGGATGTGGTGGGCCGCGGCGAGCGGGTAGATCATTTCGACACTATTCGTCTGACCAAGGATGGCCGGCGCATTGCGATTTCCCTTACCGTATCCCCAGTGCGCGATTCCCGGGGCCACATCGTCGGCGCCTCCAAGGTTGCACGGGACGTTTCTGAGCGCAAGACAGCAGAACAGGCGTTGCGCGAGAGTGAACAGCGGTTGCGAGCAAGCGAGCAGGCGCTGCGCGATGCCGATCGCCGCAAAGATGAATTCCTGGCGCTACTCGCGCATGAACTGCGCAATCCACTGGCCCCGATCCGCTATGCGCTGGCCGCAAGCAAAAAGGACGGCAGAACGCCCGAACAGCAGAAACGTGCCGAGGAGATCATTGAACGACAAGTCGCGCATATGAGTCGTCTGTTGGACGATCTTCTCGATGTGTCGCGCGTTACACGCGGTACCCTTGAGCTGAAGAAGAACCCTACCGAACTTACGCTGGTGATCGGGAGCGCGATCGAAACCGCCCGGCCTGTTCTGGATGCAAAACGCCACACGCTCTCGCTCGACCTGCCAAAGCACGCCGTACGGCTCGAGGCCGACCCGGTGCGTTTGGCGCAGGTGTTTTCCAACCTTCTGATCAACTCCGCAAAATACACGGACCCGGGCGGACACATTCAGCTGCGAGCAGCTCAACATGGCCGTGAGGTGGTAGTCGCTGTTCGCGATAACGGCATGGGAATCTCCGGCGAGATGATGCCGCGGCTGTTTACATTGTTTTCACAAGCTCCATCGGCGGTTGGACGCTCGGAGGGCGGTCTGGGCGTGGGCTTGTCGCTCGTGCGCGGACTGGTCTCACTACACGGGGGAAGCGTAGATGCCCTCAGCGACGGACCTGGCCAAGGCAGCGAGTTTATTGTGCGGATTCCCGTTGGGGCGCCGTCAGACAGCCTCCATTTGGAACCAGCCGCGGATGTGCCCGTACCCGGTGCCGGGATGAAGATCCTGGTGGTCGATGATAGTCGGGATGCGGCCGATACCTGCGCCATACTCCTGGAACTCTCGGGCCATAATGTGCAGACGGCCTACACCGGCCAGCAGGCGCTCGAACTTGCCGAGACGTTCCGTCCTCATGTACTTCTATTGGATATCGGTCTACCGGATTTCGATGGTTACCAGCTGGCCAGGAAGATCCGCGGATTGTCGTGGGGCAGCCAGATTGTGCTCATCGCCGTGACTGGCTGGGGCCAGGAGGAGGATCGGAACCGCGCGTTTGAAGCCGGCTTCGACCACCACCTGACGAAACCAATCGCCGCAGAGACCGTGGAATCGCTGATTCAATCCCTGGGAAGGCCGCCCGAGCACTGAGCTCGCGCCGCCTGACAGGAGCGGGTCGAATCAGGTGACCGCGGCGGCCGCCTGGTATCCGGGCGGAATCCTCGCGAGCATGGCCTGCAGCTGCGTCGCGTCTATCGGCTTGGTGAAGTGCCCGTCAAAACCGGCGGCGGCGGCACGCTGCTTGTCCTCATCCTGACCCCAACCGGTAACGGCGATGATCGTCAGTGCGCGGCTGCCCGCACGCAGCCGAATCTCGCGTCCCGCGTCGTACCCGTTCAGTTTCGGCAGACCGATATCCATCAGGACGACATCGGGCTGAAATTCATCCGCGGCATCGATCGCATCGACGCCGTCGTGCGCCTGGTGGACCTCCTGCCCCAAGAGCTGCAGCAGTCTGCCGAGACTAGCGGCGGAATCCAGATTGTCATCCACCACCAGGATTTTCCGTCGTACACCGCCCCACATCACCTTCTCGCCTGCACATGGCGACCCGGCGCTCGGCTCGGCCGTGGACGACAGGGGCAGTCGAACGGTGAACTCACTGCCTCTGTCTGCACCGGCGCTGCTCACCTGTATGTCGCCACCGTGAAGGTCCACCAACCCGCGTGCCAGGGCGAGCCCAATGCCAAGTCCTCCGCGTGTGCGCTCGATCGGCGGTGAGACCTGAGAGAACATTTCGAAGATCCGTGAAAGATTCGCTGCCGGAATGCCGATGCCGGTATCACCCACGTGAATCACGGCCTCGTTGCCCACGCGCTTGGCGCTGAGCCGGATCTGACCGCCTTGCGGCGTGAACTTGGCCGCGTTGTTGAGCAGGTTGAGCACGACCTGTGTAATACGCGTCGGATCGCACACCAGCTCGATTGGTTCCGAGGGAAGCTCGACCGTCAGCGCATGTCCCGATGACTTCATGAGAGGCTGTACCGCTTCCACAGCATCATTAAGCGGTCCGGCGAGGGCAACACGCTCGGTACGCAGTTGCACGTTGCCTCGCGTGATACGCGACACCTCGAGCAAGTCGTCCACCAGGCGCGTCAGGTGCCTGACCTGACGATCGATGATGTTTCGCATCGTCACCAGCTCCGCTGCACCCGTCCCCGGCAGGCGCATGATCTCGAGGGCGTGGCGTATGGGAGCGAGCGGGTTACGCAGTTCATGGGCGAGCGTGGCAATGAACGCGTCTTTGCGCTGGTCGGCAATTCGCAACGTCTCTTCCGCATGTTGCTGTACAGTAATGTCGGTACCCGTCCCGAACCACTGCAGCACCCGTCCGGCGTCATCTTTCAGCGGATTTACTCGCGCAAGAAATGTCCGATACGCGCCATCGGCGCGGCGCAGCGGAAACACCATCTCAAACGCATCGCCGCTCGCGATTGACGCCCTCCAGCGCTCCAGCACCGCGGGTAATACCGACGGATCGTGCAGGCTTGCCCATCCCCATCCCGCCGTCGCCGCCGGTGTCATGCCCGTGTACTCGTACCACCTGCGGTTGTACCAGTCGACCCATCCGTCAGGTCGCGCGATCATGGCCAGCTGAGGCATGGCATCAGCCATGGTGTGAAAACGCGCCTCGAACTGGCGAGCGCTCTCTTCAGCCTGCTTATGCTCGGTAATATCAATGCCGATACCGACCAGCCGGGTCGGGCGGCCGTCCGTGCCATAGACCACGTGGCCGCGTCCGTCCATCCAGCGCCAAGTGTCAGCACCGCGACGAAAGCGGAACTCAATCGCATAATCAGTCCCGGTGGCAATTGCCCCCTCTATTGCCTGTTTGAAGCTCGCACGGTCCTGCTCATGCACCAGTTCCAGAAAAGCGGCCTCGGTACCCGGGAATCCGCCCTCCGGCAGTCCGAACAGTTCCTCCAGCTCGCGACTCCACCAGACCTCGTTCGTGGCGAGATCGCACACAAACGCACCCATGCGCCCGCCGCGCATGGCGAGCGACAGCACCTCCTGGCTCTCGCGCAGTACCGCGTCGGCGGTCAATGTACGGTTGAACTCCCGGCCATACACGAGGCCGGCCGCTATGACCATCACGGCACCCAGGATCGCCAGGAAGATGACGAGCTGATATGCGCGTACGCCCGAAAGTGCAGACATACTGGCAGCCGCCAGCGCAATGAGCACCGCGACGGCGATCAGCATCGGTACGATAGCCAACCATAGGTTAGCGGTACGCAGGTTTTTCATCTTCCGGAAGCTGACTGGCTAAGCTTCGCTCGCGGTTGGCGACCCCGGATCAGGACTCGTGGCGGGTTTGATTTCGTTCCCGACCACCCATACGATGGCTTGTTTCCGCTAAGTGCGTCCGCATTGGCTTCCCAGTCCAGCAGTTGCCGATTATGTTACGTGAGATGAAGTCTCTGTGGGCGCCAGTGTGGACTCTAGTGGTCGTGTTGCCTGTGCTGCTTTGGCTGCCGATTCGTGGCATCGCCACTCAGTCGGGCGAGTATAGGCCGACCTATGCCAATCTGCACGGCGAGACATTGCTCGACAACCCGCGGGTCTTCGTCCAGAAATATGTAATCCAACCCGGGCAGTCTACCGGCCGTCATACGCACCCCGGCGACCAACTCGCGGTCTTCATCAGGGGAGGCGTACTGACATCGCGCACGACCGGACGCTCGACCCTGTGGCGAGAGGGCCGCGTGATATGGCAGAACGCTACCGATCCGGACGATGACGGCAGCACCAACACCGGTGCCACACCGATCGAGATGGTGTGGGTCACTCTCAAGCCGGTCGCATCGCCATCGCCAGCGCCAGCCTCGGGGAAGAACGTCAAGTACCACTACCTTAATTACCCGAACATTCCGGGAGAGGACCTGCTCGAGAATGATCTGGTGATCGTTCAACGTTTTACGGTGAATCCCGGCCAGTGGGAGGGCGTCCATGCCCACCATCCGGACATGCTCTATATTCACGTCAAGGGAGGTCAGTGGGCCGCGAGGTCGTATAAGGAGCCCGAGCATGCGTACCCCGACCCTTCGCCCGATGGCGAAGTCGGTTGGATGCCGACAATCGACATCAGCGTAGGCCACGAGTCGGGGAACGTCGGCAACACCCCGATCGACCTGATCTGGGTGACGTTGAAGAAGTAGCCCGGCACAGGGGATGAGGACGAGACCATGAAAAAGTCGGGCGCGAGCCAAAGCCAGTCGGCATCCGAGCTCATCTCGAAAAGAATCGCCGAACTCGGGGACTGGCGCGGGCAAACCCTCGGCAGAATGCGCAAGCTCATCACGACAGCGGACCCGGACGTCGTCGAGGAGTGGAAGTGGAGGGGCACTCCGGTCTGGTCGCACGACGGTATCATTTGCACCGGCGAATCCTACAAGAAGGTTGTGAAGCTAACCTTCGCCAAGGGCGCTTCCCTGAAAGATCCGGCCCGCCTCTTCAACTCGAGTCTCGACGGAAACGTGCGCCGCGCGATCGACATCCACGAAGGAGAAGAAATTGACGAGTCCGCCTTCAAGGCGCTCATTCGCCAGGCAGTCGCCCTCAATAGTTCTGGCAAGTCGAAGTCGCCGAAGAAATCGAAGTCCTAGCGGCGTAGGTTTACATTTGCGCCCGGCCGCGAGGAACGTGACGTTGCCAAAATGGCGTTCGATTCTCTGGTGGTTGGCCCTCCTGCTTTCCGCGAACTGTTATGCGGGCGTAGATGAGGGGATCGCTGCCTATCGCGCTGGAGACTATGCCAAAGCAATGGCGGAGCTGCGGCCGCTGGCGGATCAGGGCAATGCGATAGCGCAACGGACACTCGCCAGCATGTTCGCAGTCGGACGGGGCGTCAAAGAAGACGACGCCCAAGCCATCGCGTGGTGGACGAAGGCCGCGGAGCAAGGTGATGCGCAAGCTCAGTGGGAGCTCGGGGGCGAATATACCTCCGGCACCCGGGTCAGACGCGACTATCAAAAGGCGTTCGCCTGGTCTCTGAAGTCCGCAGAGCAGGGCTATGGTCCCGCTGATATCAACGTGGCCAGCTTCTACACGGGTGGTTACGGCGACATTGGCGCGGATCAGAAGCAGGTAGTGCACTGGCTACGGCTGGCTGCCGATCAGAACACCATGGGAGCAGCGTCCTGGCTGGGCGATCATTACGCTGCCGGTGTTGGGGTTCCTCGAGATGCCGTGCAGGCCGTGTATTGGTGGCTTAGAGCGACGTCAACCGATCGAAATGCGTTCTCGGCGCAGGCAAATCTCGGCGAGAGCTACGAGCTCGGCCGCGGGGTAGAACGCAACTATACGCAAGCTCTGGCCTGGTATCAGAAGGCTGCGTTCATGAACGAAAAAGCTCGACTGGGTCTTGCCCGTATGTACAACCAAGGCCTGGGCACCGCGCCGGATGCGGCGCGCGCGGCGGCCATCTATGGCGATCTGGCGGCCAAGGGTTCGGACGATGCGCAACGATACCTGGCGGGCATGTATGAGCGTGGTGAGGGCGTGCCCAGGAACCTTGAGATTGCAGCCGCGTGGTATGAGGTGCTCGCGACCCACCGCACAGATGTCGCGCCGCTGAAAAATCTCATTGGCAACGTAGCACCGTCCGGGACGCTGGAGAAAATCGAGCAAGCGATGGCCGAGGATGCGGCGAACAGCAAAGCGCACGCTGATCAGTTGCTGCAGCAACTGACCGCCGAGCAGGCTGCCAAGGCCCACGAGTTGGCGCAATCGTGGAGACCGGGACAGCTGATCTCAGATGCTGATCAATGAGTCAGTGCGGAAGAGTTGATGACGACGGGTTTGCGTCTCAGCAAACGCCACGCGTTTCCATAAAGAATTAAGCAAGCTTCATCAATTATTAATCGATCACGTCCTTTCGTGATGCGCATCGCAGCAGGCTGCGTTCCGGCGATTAGATTCAAAGGGTTGTTAGATTTGATGATCGGCTGAATCGTCGAGGCACTGCTATTTGCTGCCGACTATTACAGGTGATCCACCCTGACCACGGCTGTAATCTGCACCTCACAGCATGCTCCCCGGAGGAACAAGCTATGAAGTGCGCAAGGCTCTACGCGAAAAAGGTGATCGCAAGCACCTGGCTCGCGTCCGCGGTGCTCCTGACGGTGCTGTTGGCGGATTGCGGCGGCGACAGCTCGATGAGTAATTCCGGTGCGTCGGACGCGGCGACGGTGAAGAATAATTCCGGTGCCTCAGCCGCATCGAACGTGGCGACTCTGACAGCCTTGCACTCGTTCAGCGGCGCGGACGGCTGGGCGCCCGGTGCTGGGCTCGTGGCGGACGGCAATGGCGATTTCATTGGCACGACGATCGGCGGTCAAGGTGACTCCGGCACGGTATTCGAGATAACAGCAAACGGCGCGTTTTCGACGTTGTACGCATTCAGCGGCACCGATGGCTACTCGCCGCTAAGTATCGTGCGCGGCAGCGATGGCAACTTCTATGGCACGACTACAAGTGGTGGCGCGTACGGCGCGGGCACGATATTCAGAATCACTCCGCGCGGTGCACTGACCACGTTGTATTCGTTTAAGGGTCCGGACGGCTATGGGCCGTTGGCCTTGGTACTGGGCAGCGACGGCAACTTCTACGGCACCACGGCCGCAGGCGGCACGACGTATGTGAATTCGAGCACTTACGCCGCGACTGGTGCGGGCACTGTCTTCAAGATCACGGCGAGCGGCGCGCTGACGACGCTATACTCCTTCACTGGCACTGATGGCTACGAGCCGGCGGTCATCGCGCTGGGCAACGATGGGAACCTGTATGGCACGACCACTTTTGGGGGGCCGGCGTATGTGAGCACGGCCACCAACGCCCAGGGCTCTGGAACGATCTTCGAGATCACTCCGAGTGGCGCTTTGACTACGTTGTATTCTTTCAGCGGACCCTCCAACTACCAGCCAACAGCGCTCGTGCAGGGTAGTGATGGCAATTTCTACGGCACGACATATCTGGGTGGCGTCAGCTCCGGCGACTCCTCTGGCATGGTTTTCAAATTGACTCCAAGTGGCGATCTGACGGTGTTGCACTCGTTTAGCGGACCCGATGGCCTGAATGCCATGAGCCTCATCCAGGGCAGCGACGGTAATTTCTACGGTACTACGGCGGAAGGCGGATCGGCTTTCAGGAACGGCGGCATGAGCGTCGGCTATGGCACGATATTCAGGATCACGCCGAGCGGCGAACTGACAACGTTGTCTGCATTTGACGGCACCGATGGCGACCTGCCTCATGGTCAGCTCGTTGAGGGAAGCAGCGGTACCTTCTTTGGCGTGACGGCCAGCGGCGGTGTGGATGGCGGCGGGGGAACCGTTTTTGAGCTGGTCACCGGATCGTAGGTGACTCTGACTGCGCCCGTAACCGTCCGGTGATGCTTTCAATTACCCACATCTTTGTCTTCATCGAGAATAGGTTGCTGAATATTCTTGCAGCAACATCGAGATCGTGAGATATAGAAGTTCCGTGTGCGGTTGATACACGGTGGTGCATGTC
>Ga0302325_10006613_pt1 | contig 25975 bp, 24 predicted proteins | sample Palsa_T0_2_FD_201948 | JGI IMG/M metagenome (GOLD analysis project Ga0302325, IMG submission 201948) | Peat permafrost microbial communities from Stordalen Mire near Abisko, Sweden - Palsa_T0_2 | ecosystem: Environmental > Terrestrial > Soil > Palsa > Peat permafrost | place: Sweden: Abisko... | reverse complement strand
TGAAAGACTCAACTTATAGGTTGAGAAAGTCAAGTGAATAAACTTGTTTATCAATCATGTACCGACTAGGGTCGGACCATGCGCAGCTACGGCCAGTACTGTTCGATCGCCAAGGCGCTCGACGTCGTCGGCGACCGGTGGACCCTCCTGATCATCCGCGAGCTCCTCATCCGGGGCGCGTGCCGGTACACCGACCTGAAGGACGGGCTGCCCGGCATTGCCACCAACCTGCTGGCAGACCGGCTCCGCGAGCTCGAGTCGGCCGGCCTGGTCCGGCGGGAGGAAGCCCCGCCGCCCGTCGCCACGGCCCTGTTTCACCTGACCGGCACCGGCGCGTCACTGCTGCCGGTGATCGAGGCCATCGCCCGGTGGGGCATCGAGTTCATGGTCACGCCGGTTGAGGGCGACCAGTTCCGAGGCCACTGGTTCGCCTTTCCCGCCGCGCTGTTCCTGGACGACCGGGAACCGGACGGCCCCCCGGTCTCGATCGAGCTGCGGACCGACAGCAGCCCCGCCGTCATCGAGGTGTCCGGCGGCTCGGTCAGCACCCGGCTCGGCCCGGCGCAGGCGCCGGATCTCGTCCTGACCGGCACCCCGCACCTGATCCTCGCCCTGATCACCGGCAAGCTCACCGCCGCCCAGGCCGCCGACCGCGGGCTCGACATCAGCGGCGACGCCGCCGTGCTGCAGCGGGTCCTTCCCGTCGGTTCATCCCAGCCGGCGGTCTAGCCCGGCGGCGGCGGGCTCAGCCGGGCGGGCGGATCAGGGATGAGGACCGCTCGAAGGCTAGCCGCAGCCCCGTCGGCATGCCCGCCACGACCTCGGGCGGGTACTCGACCCGGTGCCCGTTGACGCGCAGCGCCATGGCCGGCGGGCGGCGGGCGAAGCACGCGTCGCACCGGCCGGCCGCCCCGGTCGGGATGAACCGGCGGCAGTCAGCGCACCGGTCGCGGGCGGCCAGCGGCCGCCGAGCCGGGTTCCGCCGGTACACGACCAGCCGGTCCCGCAGCCCCCGCCAGTTCGGCACCATCGCCTGCTCGGCCGCGCGCCAGTTCAGCGCCAGCTCCCGGTGGAAGCGAACGGTGCCGGTCGGCCCGTCCGGCCCGCCGCCGACGTAGACGAGCACGTCGCCGCGGTAGGCGCGCAGCGCCCGGTAGCTCGCGTCATCGTCATCGTAGGGCGGCCAGCACAGAAACAGGGTGCGCTCGGGGCTGGACCGCGCCGCGCTGACCGCGCTGGCGGCCCGCACCTCGCTCCAGGGGTGGCTCCACTTTTGCGTCGTGAATTGAGGCACAGCCAACGTAGAGCTCAGGCGCGATAGGCGTCGCGGCGATGACGGATCGAGTGGATTTCGACTTGGTGCTTGGCCTCGTCGATGCGGTAGATGATCCGGTAGGTTCCGCGGCGGGCCGAGTGGTAGCCGTCGAATGGCTCGTCCAGCGGCTTGCCCGCCCGGTAGGGGTTCACGGCGATCGAACCGTCGATGGTCTCCATAGCAGCAAGGGCGACCTCCAGGGGAAGGTTCTCCCTGACGTTGCGCCGGGCCCGCGCGGACAAGAGCACGGTGTAGGGCTCACCGGCCGCGGGGTCTGCTCCGCTCACTGCGCACCAAGACGCCGGCGCTGCTCCAGCTCGGCGCGTACCTGCGCGGCGGTGTAAGTGTCCCCGGCGACGAAGTCCTCACGGGACTGACGGAGATCCGCAACTGCTTCCTGGTCTCCGAGGATGTCGAGCGTCTCCTGCATCGACTCGTACTCCGCTACCGAGATGAGCATGACGTCGGCGCGGCCGTTACGGGTGATCGTGAAGTGGTCATGCTCGCGCGCAACTCGTTCGGCGAGCTCTGCGATCCGGGCCTTCGCTTCGGTGATAGGGATGGTCTCCATAAGGACCATTATACAGACCGGTCACAATTAAGGCTAGTTCTCGGACCGGCTGCTGTCCCGCGATGAGCTCACAGGACAGGCCACCCTTAATGTCGGCACCGCCTGATCGGGCTGCGGGCGCGGGGCAGCAGCTCACAGGGCCGGCGCCGGGTGTCGTGGTACTTGATCGAAGAAGACCTTGCCGAGCGAGTTGGTGACGGCCGGCCCGGTGAACCCCACCATCATGAAAACCGGCTGGTCACACTCCGGTGTTCGGCCACTGTGGTAACCGCAGGTAATGGGCGGCGTTGGGCTTAACCGGGTGGCGGTGAGCGGACGCGGTGGCAGTACGGTACGACCGTGGAGATCATGACCGGTGCAGGACCCGCGCACGTCGCCCTCGACCGTCCGGAGCGGCGCCAGCCGGCCTTCCTGGCCGTGCTGACCCACGGGGCCGGCGGCACGCCCGACACGCGCGACGTGCTCGCCGTGCGCGACGTCGCACGGGCCGCGGGCGCGGTGACGGCGCTGGTCACTCAGCCCTACCGGGTGAAGGGCGCCCGCGCTCCCGGATCGGCGGCGCGGCAGGACGCGGCCTGGATCGAGATCATCGGCGCGCTGCACTCCGGGACGCCCGGCGTGCCGCTCATCCAAGGCGGGCGGTCCAACGGAGCGCGGGTGGTCTGCCGTACCGCAGCGCAAGTGGGCGCGGTCGGCGTGATCGCGCTGGCGTTCCCGCTTCATCCGCCGGGCCAGCCGGAGAAGTCCCGCGACGCGGAGCTCCGTCAGGCGGGGACCAGCGTGCTTGTCGTCAACGGGGACCGTGATCCCTTCGGCGTCCCCGAACCCGACGCGACCACGCAGGTCGTCGTCATTGGCGGGGAAACCCACGCCCTCGCAAAGCACCCCGAGGCGATTGGCGTGGCCGTCGCGCAATGGCTGAACGGACTCCCCGGCCTATTGTTATCCGCTTGTTATTATTTGTGCAGGTCAGGCGGCTGGCGCCTGGTGGTCGGTGGGGCGATGCGGCGCGATCATCGCGCCGTTTGGTAGCAGTTCTCCGGTGTCCTCGAATATAACGATCCCGTTACAGAGCAGTGACCAACCCTGCTCTGGGTGGCTGGCGATGGTGTGCGCAGCCTCTCGGTCGGGTGCCGTAGATTCCGGGCACCTCGGTATGTGCGGGCACATTCAGTGCCTCCTGGCCTTCCTCGGCTGTCCACGGCCTGGAACCATCTGGTCCTCGGGTGCGCCCGGCGAACCGAACTCCGCAATGAGTCGCGCCCGCTTCCCCTACCAAATGGCCTAGACCACTTATCCACAACTTTGCCCCGCTGCGACGGCAAGTGCAAGCGACTTGCCGACGCGTTAAGGAGAGATTTCCCAAATATTGATACGTCCATGCGGGGGTGTTGGTTCAGACCACCCGCGAACTTCTAGTGCCGAGGGTACTACCAAGAAAATGCCCCGGGAACGGATAGAACGTCCCGGGGCTCGGCCGTCGGCAACGACGACTTCGGTCGTGCTGGCTAGAAGATCGGGACGCGCGGGACCTCGGGGATGTGGTTGAGCCGGTGGTTCTCGCGCAGCGTCAGCAGCCGCTCGGCCTCGTTGGTCAGCGCGTGCACGGCGGGCTTGGCCTTGGCCTGGCGGAAGTAGATCCGGTCCTCGTAACCGCGGGGGCCGATCTCGGCGCGCTGCGCCGCGAAGGCGGCCCGCATCGCGTCGGTCAGCGCCCCGTCGAGGTCCATCGCCAGCTGGTGCAGTTCGGTGACCGGAGCGTGCCGGGCCTCCGCCTCGCGCAGCGCGACGTCCGCCGCCCGGGCGGCGTCGAGCAGCGTGCCGCGCTCGTCGGACAGCGTCACGTCCGCCGCGTGCATGTCGAGCGCTTCCTGGCTGGGCTTATACATCCTGAGTTCCGTCCTCCGCATCGGTCCGCACGTAGATTACGCCATCACCGACCTTACGCTCCGCCCGGCTCCCCGATTCCGGCCACCGCCGCGACGCCGGCGATGCCGAGCCGATGATTCTGCCCCCGCCGCCTCGTACAAGCCGGTGAAGACACCGACTACTCAGACCGGAGAGCACCAATGACAGAACCGACAGCACCGACCGACGACGCTTACCTTCAGCCGACCGTCGCGGCCGAGCTCACGAGCCTGGCCGACCTGCTCGACGCCGCCTCCGACGCGCAGTGGGACACGGCCTCGCTGTGCGCGGGCTGGCGGGTCCGCGAGGTCGTCGCGCACATGACGATGGCGGCCCGCTACCCGGAAGAGCAGTTCATGGCCGAGCTGCAGCGGTGCGGCTTCGACTTCACCCGGCTGTCGAATGAGATCGCCGCCAGGGACGCGCGTCTTCCCGCGAGCGAGCTGACAGGCAATCTCCGGTCCGAGGTGATGCAGCATTGGGCCCCGCCCGGCGGCGGCTACCGCGGCGCGCTCAACCACGCGGTGATCCACGGCCTCGACGTGACCGTGCCGCTTGGCGCCCCCCGTCTCGCCTCCGACCAGACCATCCGGGTCATCCTCGAGGACCTGACCCACGGCGACGTGCACGACCGCTTCGGCATCGACGTCGCGGGCCGGCGCCTGCAGGCGACCGACCTGGACTGGTCGTTCGGCCAGGGCCCGGTGCTGCGCGGCCCTGCCGCCGATCTGGCGTTGGTCATCTGCGGTCGCACGGTCGCCCCCGGACGGATTGAAGGCGCTCCGCTCGTCGCGCGTCAGCCAGTCGATTGAGGCGGGTCCGGCTCTGGCGATGAGCTAGTTTCGACTAGCCGATAACGATAGGTTTTGAGACAGACTTGGCTAGGGGGATGGATGGCCACGTATGTCGTCTGGGTGATATTCGTCGTCGTTGCCGCGCTGCTGGGGTTCGTCGGCTACCACTTCAGCGTGCGAACGGTGCGATGGTTTACGGCAATCGTCGCGTTCGGCCTCGCCCTGGCCATTACCGCTTACGGTTTAGCGCGGATCGGGCCGGCGTCGTCCAACCTCGAGAACTCGTTTGCGCGAGGCGCGGACACGGTCGGTGACGCCTTCTTCCACCCGCTCGGCCTGGGTAACCCGGTTTCCGGGCCCGGCCGGGCGGGGTGGGTGGTCATCGTCATTCTGCTGGTGCTCGGCTACCGGGAGCTCGAGGCGTGGGCCCTGCACTGGCAGGCACCGCAGCTGGACACCTCCAAGCTCGGCGACGGCCAGCCGAGCATCAAGCCGGACGGCCCGGCGGGCAAGTCCGCCGACGGGCTGACCGACGGTCAGCGTCACCAGCTGCTGGCGGCCGAGGTCGGGTTCCGGATGGCCGCGATGGAGGTGCGCGCGCCTGCGATCCTGCCCGGCGGCAGCAGGTCAGGCGGGCTGGCCACCATCGCCGAGACCAGCGGCTTCAGCGGCGGCGGACTCGCCGGGGCGATCATCAGGTTCTGCGGCCTGCTCTGGCCGAACCCGCGCCAGGTCCAGCTCCAGGTCTGGATGGAGTCGGCGTCGAAGGCGGCCGGCCCGAGGCCGGTGACCCGAGCCGACCTGGCGCGGGTCACCGTCGAGCTCAGCGACCCCCGCAACGGCGCCACCCTCTCGACCAAGACGCTCGCGGCCGCCAGCTTGGATGAGGTCGCGACCCGGGTGGCCGGCTACGTGGCGCGGCAGATCTTCAGCATGGACCCCGCGACGCCGAGCTGGTGCTTCGGCGCGCCCGACGGCGGTGACCTCGCCGCGCTGCTGCTCTCACGGCAGCTCCGCGTTAGCGTCGAGACCCCGGCTGACGTGCTGAGATCGCGTTACGAGCAGATCGCGCGGCTGAAGAACGAGGCGATGGGCAGGCGCTGCGCCGGAGTCGTCAGGTATGAGCTGGCTCAGCTCTACAGCATCCAGGGCGAACCGCCCGAGGGGCACCTGACCGCGCTGCGGCTGCACGCGGTCAACCGAGAGCAGTACCCGCGGTTCTACCGCGGACGCTACCGGCTCGGCATGTCCCTGGAGATGGTCGCGGACCCGGGATTCAGATTCGCCGGCGGCGAGGCGGCGCGGGATGATCTGGCCGAAATCCTGGCTATCCTGCACCGCTGCCGTCTCACCGAGAACCAGCTGCGCGCGGAGGACGAGATCAGGCCCGTCTCTGGCGGCGGCGGGTACTCGGAGTTGACGCCGGCGCTGCGTCTGGAGCTGCTCAAGGCCGCGCAGCAGGAGCTGCGAGGAGTGCGGCGGCAACTGACGATCGGGCGCGTGCTGTGGGCGGCCTTCCTGCACCGTCACGAGCGCGCGATCTGGCGGACTTACTACCCCGGGGTGCGGGCGCGTCAGTCCTTCCACGACGGCGTGTGCGTGGCCGAGTTGCTGGTGGCTGCCCGGCGGAGGGCGACCGGGCAGAGACTGGAAACCGAGCCGGGACCGAACAGGGAGCAGGCGGCCGGGGAGAAGCGCTTCCGGCCGCTGGGGCCCCGCCACCTGAGGCTGGCGATCCGGGTGGCGTCCGCCATCGCAGGCCCCGACCAGCTGATCGAGGCAATCCCGGAGCATCCGCGCCACCAGAATCCGCGCGACCCGTGGCCGTCCGCGCATCCGCCGGACCGGCCGGCCCCCAGCGATCCCCGGGACCGGTTGCGCTGGTGGCCCTACTGCTGGTGGCCCCTGTCGCGGCGCACACTCTCATGGCAGGCCGCGTACAACACCGCGTGCCTCTACGCGGCGCTGGCAGCGCAGCGGCTGGCGACAACGGAGTCGCTGCCGCGGGCGGAAAGGCGGGCGTGGGACGAGAGAGTCGTCATCAGCCTCGAGCGCGTAGTAAACAACCAGTACGCCGAGATGGAACGTCCCTACGACACGGTCTGGCAGGATCCCGATTTCTCCGCGCTGAGGTCCGCGCCCGGGCAATTCCCCGTCTTCAAGAAATTCCTCGACGACCAGCGGCGCATGGACTATCCCGAGGCCGATGTCGCCCAGGCCCGGTTGGGCTTGGCGGACTTAACTCACCGGGGCCAGCCCGCGAACGCCGCCCGCAGCGCCGCCACCTCAGCCGGGCCAAGCCCGAAGGGCGCGAAGATCGCGTCGCCCCACCGGTCCAGCCGCCGTCCGGCATCGGCGAAGTCCCGCTCCTCCAGGCCGGGGTCGAGCCTGCGGGCGAACGCGATCACCTGCTCGACGGTGTAGTGCTCGAGCGCCGCCGCGGTGTCAATGAAGTCCCTGGGCTCGGCCCGGCTGGCCAGCGCGCACACCTTCCCGCCGACGACGTCCTCCAGGTTCAGCACCAGGCCGACGTCCATCGTCACCGGCTGCGCCGCCCGGTCGAAGTACGCCAGCTGCAGCATCGTGCGCTGGCCGTCGGGCGCGGTGACGGTCCACTCGGCCAGCCCGTCGCCCATGCCCTCAATGACGTCGGCCAGTTCGGCGGTGCCCCCCTCGCGCTCGGCCTCGAACCCCGCTCGCTGGAGCGCGTTCTGCACCGAGCCCGCCGCCGCCACGACCCCGTCCTCCTCGTTCGTGAACAGGTCGACGTCCTGGGTGGGCCGGTCGATGAGGCCGTGCGCGATCAGGGCGTTGCCGCCGCCGAGCGCGAATCCGTGCCGGTTGGCGGCCCGCAGCGCGATCGTCGCGACCCGCCGGTGCAGGTCGTTGAGCGGCATCAGGCGCTCACCCGTGCCCGCAGGGCCGGGTGGTGTTCCTCCCAGGCCCGCCGGACCCCCTTCGGGAGGTACAGCTCCGGCCAGAGGCCGACCAGCGTCTCCCCGTCCAGGTAGGCGGCGAGATCGCCCGGCCGGGTGGCCTCGCGCAGGACCGTCTCGTAGTACCAGCGCCGCAGGTCGGGCTGGTCGAGGTCGAACCGGTGGTCGGGCAGGCTCCAGAACAGCCGCAGCGGCAGTTCAACCAATCCGGTGACCGGGCCGCGGAGGTCGGCCAGGTCGTCGATCACCAGCGCCGGCCGACCGGGCCGGGCCGGGTAGGGCGCGAGGTGCGCGGTCGGGACGCGGTCGGGCGCGGGCAGGTACTTGTAGATTGTGGACCGGCTGACACCCAGCTCCCGCGCGATCGACGAAATCGTGTGCTCGGGCCGCAGCAGCAGCGCGCGGACCTCGCGGAGCTGCTCGGGCGTCAGCGCCGGCGGCCGGCCGAGCCGCTTCCCCCGGGCGCGGGCAGCGGCGAGCCCGTCGCTGGTCCCGGCCGAGATCGTCGCCCGGCCGAAATCGGCCAGGCCTGCGAACACCCGGAAGATCGCCTCGCCGCCCGGGGCGGTCGTGTCCAGCCCCTCGCGCAGCGACCGGAACCCGGCGCCGCGCCGCCGCACGTCGAGCACGGCCGTGATCAGCTCGCGCTGCGACCGCCCGAGCTGGTCCAGGCTCGCCACCACCAGCGTGTCCCCGGGTTGGAGGGACTCGAGACAGGCTTCCAGGTCGGTCCCGCTCGCTCGCGCGTAGCTAACCAGATCGCTCATGTGTTCTATCGTACAACAAAGGGTTGACGATCATTAACAGACATGTCGATTTTCTCTCTGAAACCCTTTTTTGAACACCGCGCGACGTCAGGCGAGGCTGGCCGCCCAGCGGGCGTGCAGGTCGGCGTACTCGCCGGTGCCGGCCCGCATCAGGTCGCCCGGCGAGCCGTCCTCGATGATCTCGCCCGCCCGCAGCACCAGCACCCGGTCCGCGATCGCCACCGTCGACAGCCGGTGCGCGATGATCACCGCCGTCCGGCCGGCCAGCACCGTCCGCAGCGCCGACTGGACCAGTCGCTCCGACGGGATGTCGAGCAGCGCGGTCGCCTCGTCGAGCACCAGCACCGACGGCGCGGCGATGAACGCGCGGCAGAACGACAGCAGCTGCCGCTGGCCGGCCGACAGCTTCCCGCCTCGCTTGCCGACCTTGGTCCCGTACCCGTCCGGCAGCGCGGCGATGAACGTGTGCGCCCCGATCGCCCGCGCCGCCTCCTCAACCTCGGCATCCGTCGCCGACGGCCGCCCGAGCCTGACGTTCTCCGCCACCGTCCCCTCGAACAGGAAGCTCTCCTGGGTGATGAGCACGATCTCCTGCCGCAGCACCGAGTCCGGCAGCGTCCGCAGGTCGACCCCGTCGAGCAGCACCTGTCCGGCGTTCGGATCGTAGAACCGGGCCAGCAGCCGGGCCACGGTGGTCTTGCCCGCGCCGGTCTCGCCGACCAGCGCGACCGTCTGCCCGGCGGGCAGGTCGAGATCGAGCCCCGGCAGCACGATCGCCTTCCGGTACCCGAACCGCACCCCGGAGAACGACACCCGCCGGCCGCTCGCCGCGGGCGGCAGCGACACCGGGGTCGGCGGCTCGGGCACCGACGGCTCCTCCTCGAGCACCCCGGAGATCTTCTCCAGCGCCGACGCCGCCCCCTGGAACGAGTTGTAGAACTGCGACACGTCCTGCAGCGGGTCGAAGAACCGCTGCAAATAGAGCAGGAACGAGGCGAGCACGCCGATCTTGATGTCGCCGTCGAGCGCGAGGAAGCCGCCGTAGCAGAGCACCACGCCGGTGATCACGTTTCCCACCATCGCGATGCCGGGCGCGAAGACGGCGCTGAGCTGCGAGGACCGCATGGTGGCGGCCGCGTAGTCGGCCGACAGCCGGTCGAAGATCTCCTCGTTCCGCTCCTCCCGGCGGAACGCCTGGACCGCCCGCAGCCCGCCGAACGTCTCCACGAAGAACGCGATGACCAGAGCGTTCGTCTCCCTGATGCGCCGGTAGGCGGTGGCCGAGTTCCGTCGGAACCAGGCGCTCAGCCAGATCAGCGGCACGAAGCCGGATAGCACCACCAGCCCCAGCTGCCAGTCGAGCAGCAGCATGCCGGTGCCGACCAGGAGCAGCGTGAGCACGGCGGTGATGAGCCCGTCGAGCCCCTCCTCGAACAGGGCCGAGATCGCCTCCACGTCCGATGTCTGCCGCGAGATCACCCGCCCCGACGTGTAGCTCTCGTGGAACGAGACCGACAGGCTGAGCAGGTGCGCGAACAGCCGTCGCCGGAGCTCGAGCACCACCGCCTGGCCGATCCGCCCGGTCATGGTGACGAACATCTTGGTGGTCACCGCCTGCACGCCGACCGTCGCCGCGAACAGCACCGCGATCCACAGCAGCGGCCCCGCGTCGCCCGACTTCAGCAGCGGCGGTATCCCGTTGTCGATCGCGACGCCGATCAGCCACGGCCCGGCCAGCGCCGCCAGCGAGGAGACCATGATCGCGGCGGCGGTCCAGCCGACCGCCCGCCGGTGCGGCCGCAGCAGGTCCGTCAGCAGCACCCGGCTGCGCCGCCGCAGCAGCGCCGCCAGCGGCGCGGAGACGTCGTCGACCTGCTCGCTGCCGATCCCGCGCCAGGACGGCGGCGCGCCCGGTTGACTCGCGGGCTCGTCGGTGCCCGCCGCGGCGGTGGCCATGTCCGCGCTCACTGGTGCACCTCCTCCATCGTCATCAGGTTCGCGTAAATCGGCTCGTTCGCCATCAGCTCCCGGTGGCTGCCGGTCGCGGCGATCACCCCGCCGTCAAGCAGCGCGACCCGGTCCGCGAGCGCGACCGTGGACGGCCGGTGCGCCACCACGATCGCGGTGACCCCGGTCAGGATCTCGCTCAGCGCCCGGGTGACCCGCTCCTCGGTGTGCACGTCGAGCGCCGACAGCGGGTCGTCGAGGATCAGCACCTGCGGCCGGGCGAGGATCGCGCGGGCGAGCGCGACCCGCTGCCGCTGCCCGCCGGAAAGCGCCATGCCCTGCTCGCCGATCCGGGTGTCGAGCCCCCAGGGCAGGTCGTACGCGAACCGGGCCTGCGCCGCGGTGAGCGCCGCCTCCACCTCGTCCTCGGTCGCGGAGGCCGCGCCGAAGGTGACGTTCTCGAGCACGCTGGCGGAGAACAGCGTCGCCTCCTCGAACGCGCACCCGACCGCGGCCCGCAGTTCCGCCAGCGGGATGTCCCGCACGTCGGCGCCGCCGATCAGCACCCGCCCGCCGGTCGCGTCCGCCAGTCGCGGCACCAGGTGCAGCAGCGTCGTCTTGCCGGAGCCGGTGGACCCGACCAGCACCAGGGTCTCTCCCGCCGGCACGTGCAGGTTCACGTCCCGCAGCACCGGTGCGGTGGCACCGGGATAGGAAAAACGGACATGCTCATATCGAACGGTCCCTGGTTCCACCCCGGCCGCCCGCTGAACCGGCCGGGTGGCGGACGTAACCGGCCCGGCCGCTGGCCGGCCGGGGGCGGGAACATCGTCGCTGATGGTCGGCTGGGCGTCGAAGATCTCCAGCACCCGCTGGGCGGCGGTGGCGGCCTCCTCGCCCGAGGCGAGGATGTAGCCGAGCGCCTCGACCGGCCAGACGAGCTGCAAGGCGAGGGTGATGAAGGCGACCAGGCCGCCGATGGAAAGGGCGTGGTGGCTGATCGCGAAGGCGCCGAGGACGACGCTGATGGCGATCGCGGCGTTGGGCACCAGGTTGAGGGTCGACCAGAAGATGCCGTCGACGACGGCCATCTCGATCCGGGTCTTCCCGAGCTCGGCCGCCTGGGCCAGGTGGGCCCGCGATGCCTCGGGGCCGCGGCCGAGCGACTTGAGCACCCGGACGCCGGTCGAGGCCTCCTCCACCAGCGTGGTCAGGTCGCCGTCCTGGTCCTGTGACCGCCGGGCGAGGACCTTGTACCGCCGCTCGAACCGGGTGCAGAAGACCAGCACCGGGGCGAACAAGGCGGCGGTGACCAGGCCCAGCCACCAGTTGAGCGAGATCAGCAGCCCGGTCACGGCCGCGAAGGTCATGATCGAGATGAAGATGAACACCAGCCCGAAGCCGGCGAACCGCCTGATCGAGGAGAGGTCGGTGGTCGCGCGCGAGAGCAGCTGGCCGGACTGCCACTCGTCGTGGAACGCCGGGTCGAGCCGCTGCAGGTGCTCGTACAGATCGTCCCTGATCTGCTGTTCCATCCCGGCCACGGCGTTGCCGACCCCCCAGCGGCGGACCAGGCTGAGCGCGGCCCCGGCCGCGCCCAGCCCGATCGCCAGCAGGCCGAGCGGCAGCAGCAGAGCGCGGTCATGGTGGGCCACGGCGCTGTCGATGACGACCTTGGCGATCAGCGGGATCACGATCTCGGTGCCGGTCGACAAGATGGCGGCGAGCAGCAGCAGCGCCAGCCGGTAACGGTAAGGGCGCAGGTACGGATGCAGCCGCCAAAGGGCGGCGACTGGGCTGGCGGACACCATATCGAGCCTAATTGGCGGCCCGAAAGGTGTCACCTGGTTTTTTCTGTTGGAAACTGCTCCGAGTTGCGCAGCGTGTTGTGTCAAATACTCACAGTGCTCAAGTGCTAGGGTCAGATATTCTGTTATCTAATGGATTCGGAGCGTAACGATGACCCGATACTTGTCCGGGCTGTGCGTCGCTGGCCTGGGCCTGTGCGGGGGCGGCTGGCTGGTGGTGGCGGCGCTGGCGTTCGGTGGCGAATCGGCTGGTCGCGCGGGCCGGATTAACCTGCTGACGGGCGTGGCGCTGATCGCGGTGTGCTGTTTGTCGCTGGTCTGCTGGTCGTGCGCCTGGCGGCAGCGGATGCGGGCCGACGGCGTCCTGGTGGACCGGTTTCCATCGGTCTCGAGGCGGGAGGCGCGACGGAACCGACGCGCGCTCAGCCGCGACGTCCGGCGCGCGGCCAAGCTCGCGGAGCGGTCGGCTCGCGGCGCCAGGCGCGCCGCGCGCCGGTCGGCCCGGCTGGCCAGCGGCGGCGCGCTCAGCGAGGGCGGCGTACTCGGCGAGGGCGTCTCGCTCGGCGTCGCGTCGGCCGGCGACGAGACGTACGGCGCGGCCGCGTACGGCGGCGGGGTGAACGGCTCGGCGGTTAACGGTTCCGCGGTTAACGGTTCCGCGATGGACGGTTCCGCGGACGGGGCGGGCGCGACCGGGGGCGGCGTCCACGGCGCGGACGGGAGCAGCCTGAGCGGGACCGGCCTGAATGTGACCGGTCTGAATGTGACCGGCCTGAGCGGAGCCGGTCTGACCGGGGCCGGCGTCAACCGGGCCACTGCGACCGGGGCCGCTGCCAACCTTGTCTCGGCCAGCGGGGCCGGCGTGACCGGGGCCTCCGTGACCGGGGCCGCCGTGAACGGATCGCACCCGCGCACAGCGGACCCGAGCGGTTCCGGGGGCAGCGCGACGGGCGCGAACCCGGGGGAGCGGGCGGCCGAATTGATCTGCGAGCTGCGCTCGATGCTGGAGCCGCTGCTGGCCGTCACCGGCGGGCAGCCGGCCCTCGTGGAGCAGCTGGCCGCCCTCGCCGGGCAGCCTGCCCCGGCCGCGCCCGTGGCCGCCGCGGCGTCGTCGCTGCCCCAGCGGTCGCGGTTCGCCTCAGAGCTGAGGCCCCGGGCGACGGCGGCCGAGCTGGCGATGCCCCGGACGAGATCGGCCCCGACGTCGATACCGAGGCTGTCGCCGCCGGCCGGCGAGAGCAGCGGGCCCGCGAGCGACGGCGAGGACGCGTGGTGGTGAGCCGGGTCGGGGTGGCGGGCGTGGTCGCGGTCTTCGCGGCCGGGATCTGGCTGATCGCCGCGCCGTTCGCGCTCGGCTGCCAGCCGGCGGGCGCGGGCTGGACCGGCGAGACCAAGACCGACGTCATCGCGGGCGGACTGCTGGCGGTGGCGGGATTCGCCGGGCTCTTCGGGGTCACGGTCGGGCGGGTGGTCGAGCTGTATGCTGATGCGCGATCTGCCGCTTCGCTGGCCGGTACGGCCGACAGGGAGAATTCCTGCTCTTGACCTTCGACGTCTCCGCCGTGCGAGCCCTCTATCCGGCGCTCGCTGACGGCCACGCATATCTGGACGGCGCGGCGGGGACGCAAGTTCCCGTCTCGGTGATCGACGCGATCGCGGACGCGTACCGCGCCGGGATCGGGAACCTGGGCGGCGCCTTCGCCGCCAGCCGCCGTTCGGATCTCATCGTCTCGCAGGCCCGGTCGGCGGTCGCCGACCTGGTCGGCGGCACCGCCGACGGAGTGATGTTCGGCCCGAGCGCGACGGCGCTCGCCTACCGGATGTCGGAGGCGCTGTCCCGGCAGTGGACCACCGATGACGAGATCGTGGTCTCCCGGCTCGACCACGATTCCAACATCCGGCCGTGGATCCAGGCCGCCGGCCGGGTCGGCGCGCTCGTCCGCTGGGCCGAGATCGACCTGGCGACCGGCGAGCTGCCCGCCGGGCAGTACGCCGACCTGGTGGGGCCGAGGACCCGGCTGGTCGCGGTGACCTCGGCATCGAACGCGATCGGCACCCGTCCCGATGTGGCGTCGATCGCGGGTTACGCGCACGCGGTCGGCGCGCTCTGCTACGTGGACGGCGTGCACGCCACCCCGCACGTGCCGGTGGACATCGCCGCGCTCGGGGCGGACTTCTACGCCACCAGCGCCTACAAGTGGTCCGGGCCGCACGTGGCCGCCCTGGCGGCGGACCCGGCGCTGCTCGAGACGGTCTGGCCGGACAAGCTCGCCCCGTCCTCCAACGCCGTGCCGTGGCGGTTCGAGCGCGGCACGCTGCCGTTCGCCGACCTGGCCGGCGTCACCGCGGCGGTGGACCACCTGGCCGGGCTCGGCGCCCTGGGCGCGGCCGACGCGCTGGCGGGCGCGACCCGCCGGGAGCGCATCCTGGCGTCGATGGCGGCGGTCGAGGCGCACGAGGGGGCGCTGTTCACCCGGCTGCTCGACGGGATCGCCAAGCTCGGCGACGTGACCGTGTACGGGAAGGCCGCCCGGCGCGCGCCCACCGCCTTCTTCAACGTCGGCGCGGTCGACCCCGGCGCGGTGGCCGAGCACCTGTCGTCGCGCGGCGTCAACGTGTGGCACGGCGACAACTACGCGTACGAGCTCTGCCAGGTGCTCGGCCTCCAGTCCGAAGGGGCGGTCAGGGCCGGCATCGTCCACTACAACGACGACTCCGACGTCGACCGCCTGCTAGCCGGCGTGGCCGAAATGGCGGCCGGCTAGCCCAGGTAATACTGGTCCGAAGGAATCCGGCTGGTGCCGCAGCCGTGCGAGCCGGGCAGGCCGAGGCCGTCCGTGGTCACGGCGTCCTTGGTGCAGAAGCTCGGCAGGAAGCTGTAGCTGTGGTTGCCGATGGTGAACGTGAACGTGAACGTGTTCTCGAACTCGCCCGCCGAAACCTTGCGTGACTTGGTGACCTTGGCGTCAGCGGCGTTGAGGAGCAGCCACTTCGGCGCGGCGGGAATGCTCGACGACCCGAGGTTGATGCCGAAGTACGGGTAGACGCGCTTGCCCATCTCGGTGCTGAGCGCCGAGGCGGGCACGTACGTGTCGACCTGGATGGTCTCGACGCACTTCGGGCGACCGCATTTCTGCAGCGCCCCGGTGGACTGGTCGGTGGCGACGTAGAGGTCCTGCACCGGCGACGTGGTGACCGGGCTGGTGGCCGTGGCGGTTGCGAACAGCCTGACGTTGTAGTGCGTTGCCAGACTTGGCGTCACGGTGAATGAGTAGGCCGTCGTCGCCGCCTTGAGCGTGATCGAGGCGACCCGCACGGCCGGCTTATTGAACGGGAATTGCTGAGCGTACAGGGCGGCGACCTCGCCGACGGTGGCGTTAGCAACCGTGCCGTGCAGCTTGGCGCTGTCGAGCGCGGTGGCGTGGTAAACGACAAAGGAGTCGCCCGTCACCGTCTTGAGGCTGGTTGTCGCCGCGATGGTGACCGTTGGCGCGGCGCTGGCGTCGGCCGGTCCGACCCCCGCCAGCTGAGCGACGATCGCCGCCCCCGTGACCAAGGCCGCGATGGTGGCCTTGGGCCATGCTCTGAGCATGCAGTCCTTGCCTTCCGCCCGCGTGAGCGGGCTGTGAGTTCGGTGTGAGAATTCCCGGCAATCGCTGAGAACTGTCACAGTCTGCCGTGAACGGACGTAAATGCGTTGATGTTCGCGGCGTGGCGATTGCTAAGTTTCCGTTCAGATAACCCGGGCGGGAGTGTCCGGTGGCGATGCTGGCCGCGCGCGCCGGGAGGAACTACCCTTTACGTAGTTACTCGATCTTGGCCGAGCGGCGGAGGCTGACGCGGATGTCGACGGGACTGCCGGATAGCGTGCTCGCCGCGCTCTCCTGGCTATGGCAGCTCGCGTGCCACCTGCCCGCCGTCTTGGCGTGGGCGGACTCGCCCCAGCGGGCGGCCGTGCTCACCGTCGCGGTGCTCGCGGTGGCCGTGCTCGCGGTCGAGTTGGCCGGGGCCGGCGCGATCAGCGCCAGCGTCGCGGTCGCGGCCGGCGCGATCCCGGTCCGGCGCCGGGTCGCCGCGCTCCGTCGCCGGTCCTGGCGGGTCGCGTTCCTGCCGCAGCGCGACCCGGACGCACGCGGGCGCAGCAGGCCAAGAGCGCCATCGGCGGCCCCGGCGGCCGCTGGATCCACGCGCCCGGCCCGTATCACCGGCGCGTACCGCGCCATCGCTTGATGCTGCGCTGATCACGGCCGCTTTCCAGCACCCATCTCGACCATCGCCGCTGGAAGGTTTCGCCTGCCCATGTCGACTCTCTTTGGCGTCCCCGTTGACGCCGCCTATCACCTCGTGCTCGCCCTGACCAACGTTCTCACCCCGGTCCTCGGCGGCCCGGCCGCCATCGCCGGGATCATCATCGTCACGATCGCGGTCCGGCTGCTCGTCTCGCCGCTGACCTTCCGCGCGCTGCGCGGGCAGGCCGCCCAGGCCAGGCTGGCCCCGGAGATCCAGCGATTGCGCCAGCGGCACGCCAAGCAGCCCGATCGCCTCCAACGCGAGCTGACCGCGCTCTACACGCGGGAGGGCACCAGCATGTTCGCCGGCTTCGCGCCGCTGCTCGTGCAGTGGCCGGTCTTCAGCGTGCTGTACCTGCTGTTCCGCTCGCCGACGGTGGCGGGCGCCCAGAACCGGCTGCTCTCCCGCGACCTGCTCGGCGTGCCCCTCGGCAGCCACTGGCTGTCCGGGGCCGGAATCCTCAGCGTCCACGGCGTCGTCTTCCTGAGCGTCCTCGCCGTCCTCGCAGCGGCCTGCTGGTACGCGGCCCGAGTCGCCCGCCGCGCGCTGCCGCAGCCGGCGCCCGCCAGCCGGGCCCGAGCCGGTTCGGCGCGGGCCGGTTCCGCGCCGGCTGGTTCCGCGCGGGCCGGCCGCGCACCGGCTGACGCCCAGCCGGGATCCCAGGCCCTGACCGCCGTTGGCAAGATCGCGCCGTACCTGACCGTGCTGATCGCGGCCTTCGCGCCCCTGGCCGGCGTGATTTACCTGGTCACCTCCACCAGCTGGCGCGCGGCCGAGCGCCTGGTGCTCGCGGCCAGGACGAAGCCGGCCGCGCCGCAGGGGCTGACCGCCGGGCCCGGGCGGAAGCGGCCGGCCACCACCTGAGCGGGGACGCCGCCGAAAATCCATCGCGAACCGCGGCGGCGTCCCCGTAACCTCGGGGTTCGTGGCTACCGACTCATTCCCGCCCATCCGCAGGCTGCAGCCCGACGACCTGAAACGATGTGTCGCGCTGTCGGTCGATCGCGGCTGGTCGCCCGAGCGATCGAAGTGGTCGCTGCTGCTGGCGGCGTCGGAGGCCTTCGGCGTCGACGCCCCCGACGGCCGCGGCCTGGCCGGGGCGGTGGTGCTGACCCGCTGGGGGCCGGACCTCGCGTCGGTCGGGATGATGCTGGTCGCAGCCAGGTACGGGCGTCGCGGACTGGGCCGCGCGCTCATGGAGCAGGTGATCGCCGAGGCCGGCGACGCCACCGTGACGCTGTTCGCGACCGACCTGGGCCGGCCGCTGTACGAGAAGCTCGGCTTCCTGCCGGTTCGCCGGAACGTGTCCTTCGTGGGCACGTTCCGGCCCGGCCGCCCCGACGCCAGCGGGCCGGCCGGCGAGCCCGGACGCGCGCGACCGGCCACCGAAGCCGACCAGCCGGCGATCCTCGCCGTCGACCGGGCGGCCTTCGGCGCCGACCGCAGCCACGTGCTGACGCGGCTGCCGGGTTTCGCGGACCGGATCGTCGTGCTCGCGGACGACTCCCGCCAGGCAAGCGACTGCCGCCCCGTGATCGGCTCCCACCTCGCGGACCATGCCCGGCCCGGCCTTCGCGGCTACGCGGCGGCCTGGCGGAACACCCCGTCGTCGACCGTCATCGGCCCGCTCGTCGCGCCCGACGCCGGGGCGGCCGAGCTGCTTATCGCCGACCTGGCCGCCCACGCGCACGGCAGCATCCGCCTCGACCTTGACCCGGACCGTCCGGAACTGCCGGCCTGGGCCCACAAGCACGGCCTCGAGCCGGTCAGCCGGACCCTGGTGATGGCCCGCGGCGACCTGTCGAATCGGGGCGCCCCCGACCGCCTCTTCACCCCCATCTCGGTCGCCCTGGCCTAGACCGCCGGCCCGCGGGCTCCGTTGACCCCGGCGGGCTATGTTGACTACGAGACGCTGACCTGCGCGGCCGGGTAGCCGGAGGCGCCGTTGGGCGCCTCTGGGGTCTGCACCGCCGTCTGCGTGTAGCCGGTCTTGTCGGTCGCCCGCGCCTCAATCGTGTGCGCGCCGGCGTCGGTCGCGTCCCACTCCCAGACCCACTGCCGCCAGGTGTCGAGGTCGGGCACGGCGGCCAGCGTCGCCTCCTGCCAGGGCCCGTTGTCCACCCGGACCTCGACCGCCTCGATGCCCTTGTGCTGCGCCCACGCCACCCCGGCGACCGAGACCTTCCCCGCCTTCAGCTGCGAGCCGGAGGCCGGGACGTCGATCCTGGACTCGGTCTTGATCGGCGCCTGCTGCGCCCAGCCGTTCTGGTACCAGTAGGCGGCGGCGCCGGCCCAGGTCGTCACCTCGATGTCGACTACCCACTTGCAGGCCGACACGTACCCGTAGAGACCGGGCACGACCAGCCGGGCGGGGAACCCGTGCTCGGTCGGCAGCGCGGCGCCGTTCATCGCGACCGCCACCAGCGAGTCCCGCCCGGCCTCGAGCACCGTCGCCAGCGGCACGCCGGAGGTGAACCCGTCCACCGAGGTGCAGAACAGCTGCTCCGCCCCGCGCAGCGGGCCGGCCGCGCGGATCAGCGACGACAGCGATGCGCCGAGCCACTTGGCGTTCCCGATATAGGGGCCGCTGACCGGGTCGGACACGCAGGTGAGGGTGATGTAGTCCTCGATCAGCGGGCGGTGCAGCAACTGGTCGAAGCTGATCGTGATCTCGCGGGCGACCATGCCGTGGATGCGGAGCTGCCAGCCGCTCGGGTCGACCTGCGGGATGATGAGGGCGGTGTCCACCCGGTAGAACTGGCCGTTCGGCGTGATGAACGGCGAGATCCCGGGCACCGGCAGGTTCACCCCGGTCGGCAGTGGCGGGGCCGGCACGGTCGCCCGCGGGAACCGGACCGCCGCCTGCGCGAGGGAGACGTTCTTGCGGGTCGCGAAGGAGCGTCCGGCGACCTCGCCGATCGCCGCCGCCGCCACCGTCACTCCCGCCGTGACCAGGAACGAGCGCCGGTCGGCGGACGCGGTGACGACCGGCCCGCCCGCCCCGCCGCGGGCAGCGCCCGCTCGGGCGGGCACCGGACCGGTCCCGCCGGTCCGGCGCGCGATCTCGCCGGGTCCGCGCCCGGGCTCGCCCGCCCCGCGTCCGCTCGACGGCAGGTCAGGCGCCCGCAGCTCGTCAGCACGGTCAGGCCCGTCCGGCTTCCTGAGCTCGTCCGCGTCATCCGTGGGGTCGGCCCAGCTATCCGGTGCCTCCAACACGATTGGGGGCAGCGCGCCTGGTGCGCGCAGGTCGCGGGCCGGGCGCGCCCCTCCCGGGCCCCGCCGGGCGCGCTCAGCCGCGGTCGCGGCCGTCATCGACTGGGCCGCCTCGATCAGCCGGTACAGCGCGAACGCGCCGGCCAGCGCGCCGATCAGCGTCGGCAGGGCGTACCCGGGCGACGCCCCGTGCCTGGTGACCGCGGCCGCGATCCCGAGGCAGGCGAACAAGGCGAGCCCGGCGTACCCAAGCGCGAGCCGCCGGGCCGCGAGCACGCCCACCAGCATCGCGTAGAGGAAGACGACGACGAACACGCCTGCCAGCAGGACGGTCTTGTCGTTCGTGCCGAACGTCGAGGTCGCCCACACCTTCAGCGGCAGCGGCGTGTGGTTGATCGCCACCGACCCGACGTCGATCACCGGTGAAGACGCCGGGACCGACAGTCCGGCGATCAGTTGCGCAATGCCCATCGCCAGCGCGGCGGCGAGCAGCCCGCAGAGGGCGCCCCAGCCTCGGGAGAGCCCGGTCCTAGAAGTCATGCACCCTTAGTCCGTCGCAATAGAGCCCGCGTTACGCGGGCTAAGTGATCATGTGGACCTAGGTATTACGTAGTAACGCTACCTGCGGGATTGACCATTCACGCGTTCGGAAGATTCGGATTTCCTCCGCAGTTGCCGAAGAAATGCTGAGGTCACTCCTCGTCGAACACCCAGCGGGTCGGCGATCCGGTGAAGTCGCTGTGCAGCATGGAGAACACGCGCTGGGGGCGCACGCCGATCGTCGCGTTCTTGGCCGGCCGCAGGAAGTCCAGGTCAACGCCGCTGTGATACTTGGCGTTCATCAGGTCGACCACCCGTTGCAGGGTCGGGGTGTCGGTGACGAACCGGGCGGCGCCCTCGATGATCACCGGGTCCGACGCGTCTTCTGTGGTTACGCAGCAGCGCGGGTCGTGCCTGAGGTTCTTCACCTTCCGGGAATCAGCCGCGGAAGTGAACCAGAGCGTGCTGTCATCCCACATGCCCCAGACGGGCATGGTGTGCGGGCGGCCGTCCGGCCAGACGCTGGCCACCCAGTAATTCCGCGCCGCGGTGAGCCGTTCGGCGGCCCAGGACCAGTGCAGCAGGCCGGTCCCGTGCTCCGGGCCGGACACACCGTACCCGGGCATATAGGGCCTGCTTACCCGAGGGATCCCCATGCCGAAGTGTCTACCATGCGACAACGCCCGCGCGGGCGACTAACGTTGCCCTTCGTGAAGGCATCTCCCGAGGCGCAGCTGCGGCTGCTTGAACTAGCCGACTTGGACACCGAGCTGAGCAGGCTCGACCACCGACGGCGCACCCAGCCGGAAATAGCCGAGCTCGCTCAGCTCGGCGAGCGCGCGGCCAAGGTCAGGGACGCGATCACGATCGCGGACACCAACCTGTCCGATCTGGACCGTGAGCTCTCCCGCGCGGAACGCGACGTGGAACAGGTCCGGGTCCGCATCGACCGGGACAACCAGCGGCTCAACGCCGGCCAGGTCTCGAACGCCCGCGAGCTGGAGTCGCTCCAGTCCGAGGTCGCCTCGCTCCGCCGCCGCCAGTCCGACCTCGAAGAGGGCGTGCTCGAGCTGATGGAGAAGCGGGAGACGGCGCAGGCGCTGCGCGACGGCGCCGCCGTCGAGGGGGAGACGGTGGCGGCTGACACCGCGTCGGTGACCGCGCGCAGCGACGTGGCCCTGGCTGAGATCACCGAGTTGGCGCATAAGGCGACCGAGGCCCGGGCGACTGTGGTCGGCGACCTGCCGGCCGACCTGCTCGCCCTCTACGACAAGATCCGGGCGTCTTCCGGCCGCGGCGCGGCGGCGCTGCGCCGCGGCCAGTGCGGCGGGTGCCGGGAGATGCTGTCCACGGCCGAGCTGAACGAGATCCGGGCGGCCGCCCCGGACGAGGTAGTCCGGCACGAAGAGTGCCGCCGGATCCTGGTCAGGACAGCTGATTCCGGTCTTTAAAGCATAAAGATTCTCACTCGGAACGGACGCGTCTTACTCTCAACCGCTCCATCGGTGGCCGTCGCATGGCTGGCGTCCAATAGACTTCCCGGTCGTGGACAACAGTGGCCAGATCAGCGCGAGTGGGCAGATCAGCGCTCCAGGCAGCCTGGAGAGCGGTACTGTCATCGCGCCAGAAGCACCCCGGGTGCCCACCGGTAACCTCGCGGATCTCGCGGCCCGGCACGGGCTGCGGGACGCGGGAGCGCGACCGACGCTGCGCGCTTACCTGAGGATGCTCTGGCAGCGTCGGCACTTCATCGTCGGCTACGCCACCGCGCGTAACGTCTCGATGTACACCGAGGCCAAGCTCGGGCAGCTCTGGCAGGTGCTGACCCCGCTGCTCAACGCGGGCGTGTACTACCTGATCTTCGGGCTGCTGTTCGAGGCGGCCCGCGGCGTCGCGCACTACCCGGCGTTCCTGATCACCGGCGTGTTCGTGTTCGCGTTCTCCGAGCGGTCGATCGTGACCGGCTCCAACGTGATGCGGGCGAACCTGCAGCTGATCCGCGCGCTGTACTTCCCGCGGGCGTCGCTGCCGCTGGCCTACGTGATCGTCGAGCTCCAGCAGATGCTGGTCGGCATGGTCGTGGTCACCGTCGTCATGGTGATCAGCGGACAGTACCCGACCTGGTACTGGCTGCTGCTGATCCCGGCCATCCTGCTGCAGACGATGTTCAATACCGGGGCGGCGCTGATCGTCGCCCGCCTCGGCGGCGCGATGGCGGACGTGTCCGAGCTGATCCCGTTCTTCCTCCGGATCTCGCGCTACTTCTGCGGGGTCATGTACCTGATCATCACGCTGCCGGACGCGCTCTCCAACTGGGAGAAGCAGATCCTGTCGCTCAACCCGTTCGCGGTCTTCATCTCGCTGATCCGAGTCGCGTTCATGAGCTCCTACCGAGCCGACTCGGCCGGCAACCAGCCTTACAACGCCGGGTTGTGCGCTCAGTTCCTCGGCAAGGCCACGGTCAATGGCGTGACCAGCAGCACCGGCGGGCACATCCTCCCGGGCACCAAGGTGCCGATCAACGTGATCCCCGGCAATCTGCTTCATCTCATTCCCAACGGCGTGTCGAGCGTGATCATCCCCAAGACCGGCCCGCTCTCGATGATCTCGAACATCCCGCTGCAGGCCTACTGCCACGCGATCGTCACCAACAACGATCTCTGGATCGCCGGCGCCGGCTGGGGCATCGTGATCTTCCTCCTCGGCATCGTCTTCTTCTGGCAGGCCGAGTCCCTCTACGGCCGGGGCTGATTTCTCAGGAGACGCTGACGAGCTGGGCGGGGTTGCGGGCGTGCCGGTAGTCGCCTGATAGCAGGCAGGCGAGGGTGGCCAGGGCCCAGACGGTGGCGTGGTCGGAGTGCGGGAGGGTGAGGACCTTCTCCGCCGCCGAGCGGTTCACCACCGCGAACAGGCCCGCGGGGGCGCCGAGGTCGAAGGTGTAGTCGCGCAGCAGGGTGCCGATCGTCTCGCCGTACTGGCGGCGCCAGTCGAACGGGGCCTGCCCGGTGCCGGCCGCGGCCTTCGGCGGCTTGCCCGCCAGCGGGACGTCGATCAGGGCGGGGCAGAGCTCGGCCAGCACCGCCGCCGACAGCGCGCCGCTGATCCGGTCCGCCAGCGGCACGGCCCTGGCCGCGAGCACGACGCGGTCGTCGAATAGCGGCTGCACCAGATGCTCCCTGATCAGGTACGCCTGCCGGGCCGCCGCCGACCACCGGCCAGCCCGGTTGACCAGGTAGAAGTCATCGAGCGCGTGCAGCGGGCGGCGGGCCAGCGCGGGCGTCCAGGGGGCGAGGCTGGCGACGTAGCCGGCCGCCGGACCGGTCCGGATCAGGCCGAGATGCTTGCTGGTGAGACGGCGCAGCAGCTCGGCCGCCCGCGCGGCCCGGCGGGCCGGTCCGAGGGCGGCCCGCAGCCCGCCCGCCGTGCCCGGGCGGCCGGCCGCGGTCTCGGCGTAGCCGCCCCGGAGCAGCTCGCCGCCGTGGCCGCCGGCGGTGACGACCGAGGAGGCGGCCGGGTCAGGCCTGCCGACGTTCTCGAACGCCGACAGCATGCCGTCCGCGACGAGCACCGTCGCGCGGATGCGGCCGAGCACATCGACCTGCTGGCCGGGCGCGGCCGGGGTCCTGACCAGGTGCTCGATGCCGAGCCTGCGCGCGATCTCGGCCGCCACCACGACGTCCGGGTGATCGGCGAACCCGTGCGTGCGCGCCACCACCGGCACCCCGGCCGCGACCAGCGCGGCCGCGATCAGACGGCTGTCCTTGCCGCCGGTCAGGCTGAGCTCGACCGGCTGGCCGGCGTCGGCCAGGTGCGCGACCGCCGCGACCAGCCCGTCGGCCACCGCCCGGGCGCCGCTCGGGCGTCCGCCGGAGCCGTCGGCAGGCGCCGGCGGGAGCGCGCCCGCCGCCCCGCCCGGGGCCGGCAGCCGGGTGAGGTCGCCGTTGAGCAGGTGCAGGGTGGTGGACCTGGTGAGGGCGGACACCCCGCTGAACGGGGTCGCCGAGCCGAGCGGGAAGCCGGGATTGAGCAGGGCGGCCACGTGCAGCGGGTCGTGCGCGTCGAGGCGGCTGGCGGTCCAGGCGGCCCAGGTCGCGCGGTCGGCGACGATGACCGCGCCCGGCACCTCCGCTACGTAGACCGGGTCGACGCGGGTGACCGAGGTGCGGGCGACGACCGGCGCGCGCCCGCTGCCCGGCGTGGCCGAGTCGGCCCAGATCGTGCCGGCCTGCGACGTCACCGCGGCGTCGGCCGAGGCGGGCTCGCCCGCATCCGGCGGGCGACCCCAGTGCAGCAGGGCGGCGCGCCCGTCGGGGGAGCGCCAGGCGACCACGGCCGGGCCCGGGATCGGCATGACCGCCGGATCGGCGACCCGCGCCCGGTCGGCCAGTTCCGCGCACAGCCGAGGCGAGGCCGCGCTGACCGCGAGCGTGAAGTAGGCGCTCATCGCGGGCGGACAGCCGCCCCCACGCCGGGGCCGAGGCTAGAGCTCAACGGCCGGCGCCCCGGGCGTCCTCGAGCTCGTGGGCCGGGCCGGGACCGTCAGCCGGGTCGCCGAGGATCAGCCGGTGCCAGGTGCGGCAGACCGCGCCGAGCTCGAACGCCCGGGCCTGCTCGTGGGCGGTCTGGCCGGCCGCCCGCCAGGCCTCGTCCGAGTCAAGGGCGGCGACGTGGGCGGCCAGGTCGGCCGGGGTCTCCCCGATCCAGCGGCGGTCGTAGATGGTGTCCGCGCCCGGCCAGTGCCTGATCACCGGGACCGCGCGGGACGCCATACCCTCGGCCGGGCCGACGTGGAACGACTCGTCGTCGCTGGTGGACAGGACGTACCCGACCCGGCGGAGCCACGCCGCCACGTCCGGCCCGGCGTCGTCAAAGACCACCGCGTCGCGCAGCAGCGGCGAGCGCTGGACCCGGCGCAGCGCGACCGAGTAGTGCTCGCGCTCGGCCGGGATCTGCCAGACCCACCAGTGCTCCCACGGCATGCCCGACTTGACGTAGAGCAGGTACCTGTCGTCGTCGCGGCGCAGCTCCTCGAGCACGTCGAGCGCCAGGTCGAGCCGCTTGCGCGACGGCACGATGCCGATCATGCCGAGATGGAAGCGCGCCCCGTCCAGCTTCGGCCGGTCGAGCTGCGAGACGTCGAGCGGGTTGGGCACCGAGATCACCTTGGCGGCCGGCCAGCCGGTGTGCTCGCGGGTCAGCCGGGTGTAGTGGTCGGAGACGCAGATCACCTGGTCGACGTTGGCGACCTTGACCTGGCCCGGGTAGTGCGAGTACAGCTCGAACCGGTGCAGGTGGACCAGGAGCCGGGCGTCGCGGCGCTTGTGGCGGCTGTACCAGACGGCGTTCGGGCCGCACCACTCGCAGATGACGACGTCGGCCCAGTCGGCCAGCTCCTTCGAGACGCCCTCGTCGTGCTCGCCCAGGGCGGCCCACTGGTCGACCCGGACCTCCAGATCCGGCTGAAGATTGAAGTACCTGATCAGCGGGGTGAAGAACTTGAGGTCGTGCCCGGCGATCACCACCCGCAGCGGCCCGCCGTCCGGGCGACCGGACGCGCCTGCCGCGCCCGACGCGCTGGGCGGATCAGACGCGACCGCCTGGGACAGATAGACCCGAAGCCGCCCCGCCGCCCGGTCAAGCGCGAACGCCTCCGCCGCCGCCTGCGTCCGCGACGCCGCCAGCCGGAACACCTCCGGTGAGCCGGCCGCCAACGCCGCCACATCGGCCACGTCGTCGAGCGACGCGGCGAACAGCGGGTAGTCCGCGCCCAGCAGGGCTTCGTGCATCGGCGTCCGGTTCAGGATCACCGGCAGCCCGAGCTGGCCGAACTCGAGCACCTTGGTCGACAGCTCAAGCGACGCGTCGAGCTCGGGATGGCGCCAGGAC
>Ga0302325_10006611_pt1 | contig 25980 bp, 22 predicted proteins | sample Palsa_T0_2_FD_201948 | JGI IMG/M metagenome (GOLD analysis project Ga0302325, IMG submission 201948) | Peat permafrost microbial communities from Stordalen Mire near Abisko, Sweden - Palsa_T0_2 | ecosystem: Environmental > Terrestrial > Soil > Palsa > Peat permafrost | place: Sweden: Abisko... | reverse complement strand
TTTCCAAAAGGCCAAGATTGCCAAACAGCCTTTCGACGCCGCCGAATTTGGCTTTGAATTTTCAACTGAGTATTTAAGCGCCCGCTGCGAAGCCTTCCGCCAGGGGAGTCACGCCGCACTCCCGGCCTTCGACCGCGCCTGGAAGGCAAAACTGCGTTCGGAACCACGCGCCTAAGTGTCCGAGCCACGCGCGCAAGCAAGTGGTTGGCTGAAAAGTCACGAAATCATCGAGCCGGGCTCCCATGCACACCCGAACTGCGTCTAGAAGACGCTATTTCCGAATCGGAGCGGGGAGCGTGAGGACCGAGGTTGGACAATGGCCGTTAGCTCACGAGCGTCGTCACCGAATTTTTTGCGCGAAAGTGAAACGAAAACTCATCTTTTGTCACTACTGGGGCAGGAGAGTTTCCGGACGCGCTCTGGAAACCGGAACGATTGACTACGAGCACCGTGTTAGATCTGAAGAGACCGGAGCCGGCTTCGTGTAATACTACACAGAAAGCTGCGGGGAGATCTGTGGATCGATTCGAGTTTAGCGACGATTACGTCGCGCGGTTGCGGAGTAACGATTCGGAAACATGGGAGCACTTTGACGGCTATTTTCGGCCCAGAATCCGCTCGAAGTTCCGTGCGCAATTTCCCTGGGAGATGGTGGACGACCTAAGCGGGGACGCCATGGTGGCGGTGATCGAAAAGATTGGACAAGGCGAGCCGCGGAACCCTGCTTGCTTAGCGGCCTATGTCTTTCAAATTTGCCATAACAAGGGCTTGGAAGCCCTTCGGCGGCTGACAGGAGACCGGCAATTCACTGAAGTGGATTGGAATCTGTTGCCGGGCAGCGGCAAAACGCCCCAGCAAGACGTTCTGGATAAAGAACTGGCGCAAAAAGTTGAGAAAGCTTGCAAGAAATTGGCGTCTCGCGATCGCGACGCGTTAACGGGTGTCTTTTACGATGGACGCGACCGGGACGAGGTGTGTAAAGAATATGGCGTGTCGCGGGATCAATTAAAAATGATTCTGTTTCGTGCGCGCCAAAAATTTAAGAAAGAGTGGGGACGGCAGTAAGCGTTCCTTTTTTTTGATCGGCAAATTCAATGAACGATATAACAAACCCAATGGCCCACAAAGAGGCCGAAAAAACGATGGCGGTAGATCGCTATCTCTTGAACGAATTGACGCAAGAGGAACGGCTGCGTTTCGAAGAGCATTACTTCGAATGCGCCGACTGTGCGGACGCGGTGGAGGCCGGCCAAATTTTCATAAGCGCCATCCGTCCCATTCCAGAATCCGTTCCCTGGTGGCGGAGGTTGGTTGAGCTTGTGAGCACCCCCGTATCTATTCCGGCGTGGCGTATGTGGATTCTGGGAGGCGCGACGGCCGCCTCTCTGGGAGTCGTGGGTTTTCAGGACTTTTGGCCGCCGGCGGCGTTGGCGAATACCGTTTTACTGGCGGGAGAGACGGTAAAAGGTCCAGACGAAGATAAAACCTACTCGTTGCGAACACCTTCCGCCACAGTGGAAGTCAATCTTTTGGACGTCGATTTCCCCTTCTACCGCGTTGACATCACTCGCACCAGCGATGGGAAAACCCGTTCGCAGATCGTCCCCGCGCCGCCCAAAGAATCGGAACACCGCTTGTCCGTGCAGATGACGCGCGAGGCGCTAGGGGTTGGGCGATTTACTGTGACTGTCTCAGGCCTTGACAACCGGGAAGCGAAGAAGTCCCACCCGGTCGAGACCTACTATTTTCGGGTTGACAAAAATAGCTGATTTTGCGGGCTACGTAGCGGCGTGCAAGCTGAGGCAAGCACCTGTCTGTCGGCTAGCTTACAGACAGTGGGAGAGAAACTGTGCCTCCCGAGTTTTTTTCTCCTTTTTTCGCGACAGATGAAACGCTTTGGGCCTATCTGTCACTAAGCCGACTAGAGGGAACTACTCTGTTGCCGTAAACAGGTTAGAAAGACGCGAAAGCAATGCTGATTGAGTTTCCAAGAGCCGATGACGATCTCGACCGTCGAGATTTTACAACCAAGTTTTGCCGTTTCGACGATGCTTATCTGGTGCGCTTGCGCAACAACGATGAGAAAACGGCGCGCCACTTTCACCGCCACTTTCGGAAGGCAGTCAATAGCCTGCTGTTCGGAAAGTTTTACCGCCAGCGGGAAGCGGATTTGGCCGACGATGTGATGGCAGCCGTGATTGAAAGGATCATGGCGGGCGAACCTCGCGACGGCGCGATGCTGCCGGCTTATGTGCGCGGGGTGTGCCTCAATTTCATAAGAAAGGAAATCGACCGAATTCGCTCGCGCCCCGAATACGGGGAAGTCGACCCCGACAAAATACCCGGAAACGGCAGGACGCCTGAGGAAATGGTGCGAACGAAAGAGGCGGCTAAGGCCGTCTGGGACGTGCTAGCCTCGCTGCGCTTTCGCTACCGGAACATTTTGCTCGATGTTTTTTATTATGAATTGGATCGTGACGAGGTTCGCCAAAAATACGGCAAAACGCCGGAACAGATGCGGCTGATTTTATTTCATGCGCGGCGCAGTTTTCAGAAAGAGTGGCGCAAGAAGAATGAAAACGATAACGAGCGATGAGCCGATGAAGAAAATGAGCTACGACATAGACCCAACCGCCCGGCAAGAGGCGATCCGCAGAGAACACGAAGCAGCCGTCAGGAGCCAAGCTGTTGAACAGTATCTCCTCAATGAGTTGCCGCAAGAGAAACGCATACAGTTCGAAGCGCATTATTTCGAGTGCCCGGAGTGTGCCGATGCCCTTGAGGCTGGACAAACGTTCTTAACGCACATTCGGCCGGGCCCGCTGGTTCGGCGCGTCTGGTGGCAGCAGCCGGCGGCGGCGATTGCAGCGCTTTTCCTGGCCGTTGCAGGAGCGCAACAGTTTGTAATTGCGGAATTGACTGCGCCGCATGCCAACAGTGTCATTCTCGCCAGGCAGCTGGAAAAAGGCGCCGAGGAGACGCCTTACATCGTAAGAACGCCATCGGCGACGATTGAAGTGAGCCTCGCCGGCGAGACCGGATACCCGTTCTATTTGGTGAAGATTGCCGGTGGTCAAGGGCGCAAACTCTCGCAAGTTGTTCCCGCCCCGCTCGAAGGCTCCGAACAACGGCTTTCGGTGCAGGTGTCGCAAAGATTTCTGGGGATTGGGCATTTTACCGTTGATGTGGACGGGCTAGACCGCGAGGATTCGAAAACCGGCCCGCGGATAGGCGAAACCTATGAGTTTGATTTGAAATAGAGAGGACGAAATGGCAGACACCAAGAAACCGACACACGAAGAAAGTACGCCTACAGCAGCAACCAAGACCGCCGCAGCGGCCAACGGCGGAACAATCCAACCTCTTTCCGTAACACCCGGATCGCATCCAGTGCCAGTTACTCCGCCACCGCCCGATACGGGAAACACGGAGTCAGTCGCGCCGGGATCACATCCGGTACCGGGAACAGATGACGAGGAAGATTCGCAGGCTGCCGTCGCCAACTAGCGTTTACCCGTCCCGCTACGCGCACGAACTGCTCGCCGCGCGGCCAACTATGCCTCAACGCCCGTCTTGCGCGTGTGTTCCCTAGACCCTACAAGTATCATGTGCAGATGGCGGCAGCGTCTTTCGCCGAGCGTTTTCCCCGGTACGTCGGAGCCGGCGCAGTCGTAGTTTGCTGGCTATTTTGTTGGTCGTGGTCCTGCCAACGGCCGAAAAACGATCCGGACGCGGCCTATGGGCGCATCGTCGCGATACGCCGTTCGCAGCCTAAGAACGCGGTCAGCGAAGCCGAGAAAGCCTATCGGCGGTTCGGTGCTGCCCACTCGGAGATCGCCTGGCGTTTTCGCTTGCTTTACGCCGATGTGCTGCTTGACTCCGATCACGCCAAGCTCGCAGCAGATCTGTTGCAGGGTGAACCTCCTGCCGGGCCAAGCCACGCCGATTTGGCGGCATGGTTAGCCGCGAGCCAAGTTCGGCTGGCGTTTGCGAATGGCGACTCCGAACTAGCCCAGAAGCGCCAAGCGAAAGCGCTCGCCCTGCTGCCTGGCTCTCGCGACCCTTGCTTGCGTGCGCAACTCTTGTCGACTGAGATTCAAACCCTGATTTTTAGCAGCCGCTTTCAAGAGTCGTCGAGCGGGCTGCCTGAAATGACGAAGGCCGTGAAGTCCTGCCCCGACCCTTACTGGGAGGCGATGCAACATTTCCTTTCCGCTCTGGAGTTGCACAACCAAGCGCGCGACGAAGAGGCGATGGAGGCGTATCGGCAGGCGCTTACCATAGCCAGGCAAAGTGATTTGAAAATGCTGATTCCGCTGTTGCTCGGGAGCATCGCCTCCTGTCACTTAAACCTGGGCGACACCGATGCGGCTCTTAGCGAACTGGATGAAGCGGAAGCGGGGTATCGGGAAACAGGCCAGGAGTTTCAGCGCTCGATTGACCGGGGAGAGCGCGGACTCATTTACTCCTTTCTCAAGCAGTACGACCAGGCGAGAGTCGAATACCAAGCGGCGCTCAGCGGCGCTAAAACCCATAGCTATCGGCCTTACGTAGTGACCTGGCTGAACGAATTAACTACTTTGAATTGCAACACCGGCGATCTAAGATCCGCTGAGGCGTTGAATCGGGAGGCTCTTCAAACCGCCGACTCCGCGCAGGATAAGGACGAGTATGAGACCGCTCAATTGAACACGGCGCGAATCGCCAGGCTCCGCCAGGACTTTCCGGCGGCTTACCGCCTGCTCCAGCCGCTTCGCTCCGAGGCAAGCTCCAAGTCATTTCGCTGGCAGGTGCAGGCGGAGAGAGCGCAGTTGTTAGCGGCGATGAATCGTGCCGGCGAAGCGCGCCGTGAATTCCAAGCAGCCATAGATACAGCGGAAGCGGCGCGTGGCGAAATCCATGACCAATGGAACCGCATCACATTCTCCCGCCAAGCGCTGGCATTGTACCAGCGATATGTGGATTTCCTGATTGACCGCAAAAACTTTGATGAAGCCCTTCGTGTGGCGGAGTCCTCCCACTCCCGCCAACTACTGGCGAAGTTGAACGCCACGGAGAAATTTGCGCCGGTGGTTGACTTTTCGCGGGTGGCACGCGCTCAGGGTGCCGTCATTTTGTCGTATTGGCTGAATGGCGAACGATCCTATGTGTGGGTCACCACTCCCAAAGGAAGCCACATGTGCCCGTTGAAAGATACCGGCAAATTGGCTTCGCAAATCGAGAACTATCGGCGGCAAATCGACGCTCGCATGGATTTTCTCGAGAGCCCCCAATCGTCAATCGAGCTTTACAACGAACTGATTGCGCCTGCGGCGGCGCTGATTCCAGAGGGAGCGGACGTGATTGTGATTCCCGATGGTCCGCTGGCGAACTTGAATTTTGAGACTTTGATTGCACCCCAAAAGCCGGAGAAGTATTGGATTAGCGTGGTTTCCATGCGCGTCGCGCCCTCGCTGACGCTCTTGCAGGAAAAAGAGCAGCAGCGGTCTGTCATCGATTCCATGCTCGTGGTGGGCGGAACCCACCCGCCTCCGGAGTTTCGAATCCTGCCCGGATCGCAACAGGAAATCGATTCGATTAGCGCGCTTTTCCAATCGGCGCACCCACTCGTATTGTCGGCGGACGAGGCAACACCAGCGCGCTTTTTGCAAGCCGACCCGGGTCGCTTTTCGCTGATTCACCTCTCGGCACATGCCGTGGCAGTGAAAGAGAACCCGCTGGATTCATCGATTATTCTCACTCCCGAAAAGCCTGACGGCGTCTTCAGGCTCTACGCCCGCCAATTGGCGGCAATGAACCTGCGCGCCGGCCTGGTAACACTATCGGCCTGCCAGGGCGCTGGCGCAAAAGCCGTCCCGGGCGAAGGATTAGTTGGCTTGACCTGGGCACTCTTAAGTGCCGGGGCGCACAATGTGGTGGCCGGGCTTTGGAATGTTCCGGACAAAGCTAGCGCTCAACTGATGAATACCTTCTATGCGGGCTTGCAAAAGGGCGAGACGCCAGGTCAAGCCCTGCGGATGGCAAAGCTCGCCATGCTTCGCCGCCAGGCGCCAGCATACTATTGGGCGGCGTTTCAGCTCTATTCGCGTTAATTTCAGTTTGGGCATCTTCGAAACCGTATCGCACGCCGTGGTCCTATAGGCTCTAGTACTAATCTGCTTTTTTAGTTAGAACTGAGGTAAAACGCCACACCAGCTTAGCGCACTTTTCGTTTATGATAGTAGCCTGCTAACTCACAACAGACTGCGTAACTAACTGGATAGGTGACTAAGTGCTTAAGAATGACGATACACACTACGTATTTTTCGGATCGGCGCTGGCCGTGGCTGCGTCGGTCGATCGGCCGGTGAAAGACTTTCTGACGGAGCAAACTTCAGTGGTGTTATCGCCATCCGGAGGGTACGCCGTTCAGACGCGAGAACAAACGAACTTCCGCGAAATTATCCGCACCGGCCGGGTAAACGCGACGGTGATCGGGGACGCCGATGCAGGCGACCATATTTCCACATTGGCGACCACCACTATCGAGAATCTCGATATTTTAGGATTTATCAAGGCGGACGCGATCGTATCGCGCCTCACTGCGGTCTACAAAAAGGGCGGCGAAGACGACGGAGTCATGCACCCCACGACGTTCCACATTCACGGTTCCGCCTTTTACGGCCTCAAAATCGACGGCAAACATCATGATATAAGCGTCGAAAGGTGCGCTGTTGATATTCCGAAAGATCCGAATGGAAGGCATATTTACACGGTTGACGAAAATTCAGGTTACCGATTGACGGCGGCCGGGGTAGGAACCAAGCGCCTTGTGGTTATGGACGTTGCCGAGCTTGGGCGTATCGTTCTGGTGGAATTTGACGTTTTCAAGGGTAGAGCTAACCTGACGATGCTGCGCGTCGAATTTGGCTGCACGATAAAGGGTACCGGCAGCGTCGGAGTTACATGCACGAACGGTCACAAGGGTCCGTAGCATCTGCGCCCTGGCGGTTACAATAGTCGTACTTGTGCCGAGCGGTTTCATTCGCATACCCAGTTGTAACCGCAACGTGCTTCCGGTAGTTGTTCTGTGCTTTCTCTTGTGTGAAGTTGCAGCCCCGTCCGATAGGTCGGCCTTCAACGTCGATCGCGTCGTCCAAGAGATCCAGCTTTTGCGGCATACCGACCGGGAACGTGCGCGCAACAAAGCAAATAGAGCAGTTGCAGAGGCAAAAGCGAATGCCTACCCACCGCCGGCAGAACAGCGCCTTCGGCTGTTATACGCGGACATTTTGATCGAGCAGAACCGTTTCTCCGAAGTTGATTCTTTGCTGGCTTTTGAACCGCACGATGCCCAGACTAGGGTTCGCCTGTTGGCGGCCATAGCTTACTGGGAGGAGAAAGCACAAGACCGTGAGGTCATAGCTGCAAGAATTCTTGCGACCGCCTTGGCGCCGGCCGATTCAATCGACGATCCTTGCTGGAAGGCCGAAGTATTCGTGCATTACGCTCAGTTGCTTGTATCGACGGGGGAGCGAGGTGCGGAGAACCCGCTGGCGGCTGCCAAAGAGGAAGCAAACAATTGTCCTGATAAGTTCTGGATGGCCTATCGCTACTTGGTTGAGGGTAATCTCTACGGGGCAAACCACCGCTATGAGCAAGAGTTGACCTCCTCCCAAACTGCGTCGAGACTCGCAGCCAGTTACAACTTTGTTCAGCTGACCTCTGTGGCGAATGGCAACTTGGCGCTCGCCTATTTTCATTTGGGTGATTTTGATCACGCCCTGTCGCTCTTGAAAAAAGCCGAGAACTGGTATTCTAACGAAAATTTGGACCTCGCCATCGACATTGGGCATCGCGCGCGAGTGCATCATTGGAGGAATGAAGATGGCGAGGCCATAACTGACTACAAACGGGCCGTTGAGATATTAAGACGCTTAAAATTGGAACTGAACCCTTGGTATCTGCGCTATGTTGACGAATTAACAACCGTACTGATTGACACGGGCCAGCTGGAAGCGGCTGATACATACGATCAGATCGCGCTCAAAGGCGCCGAACCAGACTATGAAAAATGGAGCATTTCCACGGCAAGGCTGAATGCCGCGAGCATTCTTAGGAGCCGTCGCAGATATCAAGCTTCTTTCGATGAGCTCGGAAAGTTAGCAGCGTCGCTCGGACAAGCTCGCGATCAAGATGCTGAAACCACTTGGCGCCTGCACAGCGAATTGGCCCAGACGCTGGTCGCGATGGGCCGGCGTCGGGAAGCCAATGCGGAATTTAAGACGGCTGTAGCCACAGCGGGTAAAGTTCGCAATGCCATAGACGACGATTGGAATCGCATGACTTTCTCGGTATATGTAGCAACCCTGATCGCCCTATATGTCGATTTTGAAGTGAGCGATGGCCGGGGCGCGGAAGCTCTGCAGTTGGTCGAAACATTTCGGGCAGAACGGCTCGCCGAGAAACTTCATTTCACGAAAGCTCCAGCGCCGGCCCAGTTTCAAAGAATAGCCGGTGCCCGCCAGTCTGTGATTCTCTCTTACTGGATTACGAAAAAACGTTCTTATCTGTGGGCGACCACAGCTCGCGAGATCAAAGTGTTCCCTCTGCAGAACCTCGAGAAACTTGACCGCGATATCGCGAACCACAATATTGAGATTGCTAATTCTCGCGACCTGTTAACCGCACCCCAATTACCGGCCTCTCTCTATCAAAAGCTGGTCGCTCCTGCCGAATCGATGATTCCCCCCGGATCAAATGTCATCATCGTGCCGGACGGTCCCCTCGCGGCTCTCAATTTTGAAACCCTCATCCCCCCGGCACGCCCTGCCAGGTTTTGGCTCAATAGCGTATCCGTGACTGTGGATCCCTCACTCGCCGTGTTGCAAGCCTCCCAGGTGGCGCCGCACAGCCAGCAACAATTCTTGTTGGTGGGTGCAACCATTCCAACGGGAGGATTGAAGCCTCTTCCAGACCGCGAGATTCAAGACATTCAGAAACTTTTTCCCACTATCCACACTCTGACCCTCGAAGGAGCGAATGCCACACCGCAACGATTTCTAGCGAGCAAGCCTGGAGAATTTTCTCTGTTGCATATCTCGGCCCACGCTTTTGCGAACAGAGAGAGCCCCCTTGATTCTTATATTGCTCTCACGCCTGACCAAACTCATGCGGACGGCCGGCTTTACGCACATGATTTGAAGGACCTCAATCTGAACACCGATCTCGTCACTCTTTCGGTGTGCGAGGGTGCCGGTGGTAAGAGCTTACCGGGCGAGGGTCTGATCGGTCTGACATGGGCTCTTCTCAGCACCGGCGCGCGCAGCGTTGTCGCCGGCTTGTGGAAGGTTTCCGACACGGCAACCGCGGAATTCATGCAGAAGTTCTACTTCAACCTAAGCAGGCAGGAAGACGCAGCAAGAGCGCTGCACGATGCGAAGCTCGAGATGGCGAAGAAACAATCCAGCCCATACTACTGGGCCGCGTTTCAACTCTACACACGCTGATCGGTGTGCCTTTTTCGCGATCTGTCACCTATTGCGGTCTACTCGGCCCAGACGCCTCCACGCGAACCGGGCGCGGCGGCGCCACGTAGTTGACAAGCTCATCCACCGGCTTCTTCCCGGCCCACGCGATACCACGCAACAACATTCGCTGGATCTGGTGATTCGCAAAATTCGCGTAGATATGTCCTTGCATCCAAACAAACGCGCGAGCGGGCTGACCTCCGGCTAGCGTATGCTCGTAGGTCCAGATCTGCGGCACCACTTCTCCCTTGTGTTCTCCGGCGCTGTGTGTCGCCGGGATACTCGTGGTAGCCAATACATGAATCGCCGGGTCTTCATTACTAATCGACGAAAATACCGCTGACCACCGCATTTGAGCCGCCGGTCCTCGTCACCTGAATCAGCACGTGCCCCTGCACGTTCCAAACCGCATATTCGCCATTGTGGAAACTCGAGAACGACTGCGTGTTGAGCACGGCGTTGTTCTCCGCGTCTACTACGGAGACGGTCTCACTCCGCGCGCTGCCATCCCAATCCAGCAAATAGAGCGAGATCTTATGCACATTGCCGTCCGTCAGATTCAGATTGACGACAAAACTGCTCGACGAATAAAACGCCGAGGCTATGCGGCTCGACGCGCCACTACTCGTTTGCAGTGCCCGCACGTCGGTCGTCGACGCCGCCCAGGTATACGCCGTATCATCCGTCAGACTCACCGTCGCCAATCCCGGAGTCGTATTCGCGCCATTCGCGACGATCTCCCCGTTCGACCCGTACTTGCCCGTCCAAGTTCCCTGCGTGGTCGTATCCAGACCGCTATAGGTGGCCGATGTCGGAGCGGTATCGAAGAAAATACCGGCCACCACGCCGTTGCTTCCGCCGGTTCTCGTCACTTGAATCAGCACGTGCCCCTGCACGTTCCACACTGCATACTCGCCGTTGTGGAAGCTGGAAAACGTCTGCGTGTTGAGCACCGCATTGCTGGTGGCATCCAGAACGGAGATGCTCTCCGCGCGGGCGGTCGAATCCCAATCCAGCAAATACAGCGCGATCCTATGCGCATTCCCATCCAGCAAATTCAAGTTAATGGTGAAACTGCTGCCAGAATAATAAGTAGACGCAATACAGTTCGCCGAGCCGCTCGATACCTGCAAAGCACGCGGGCAATTGGCTGAACTGGCCGCCGCCCAGGTATACACGGTATCTCCCGTGAGGCTCGCCGTTGCATAGGCTGGAAGCGCGCTGAGATCGTTCGCAATCACCTTGCCATCGGCCCCGTATTTGCCCGTCCAGGTGCCCTGCGTGGTCGTGTCCAGACCGCTATAGGTGGCCGCCGATGGCGGGGCCGCATCGAAGAAGATACCCGCCACTACAGCATTGTTGCCAGCAGTCTTCGTCACCTGAATGAGCACGTGCCCTTGTATGTTCCAAACCGCATAGGCGCCATTGTGGAAGTTGGCGAAACTCTGCGTATCCAGAACCTCGTTGCTGGCCGCATCCAGGATCGAGATGGTCTCCGCCCTCGCCGTCGAATCCCAATCAACCAGATAGAGCGAGACCCGGTGCGTGTTGCCATCCGTCAGATTCACATTGATGCTGAAGCTGCTGGACGAATAATAAGCCGACCCAATACAGTTCGCCGAGCCGCTCGACACCTGCAAGCCGCGCGGGCAATTGGCGGAACTGGCGCCCGCCCAAGTATAGGTGCTATCGCCGGTGAGGCTCACCGTCGCGTAAGAGGGCGGGCTGGTCGTATCGTTCGCAATCAGATATCCGTTGGCTCCGTATTTGCCGGTCCAAAGGCCCTGCGTGGCCGCATCCAGGCCCGCGTATGTCGCCGAGGACGATAACGACGCCACTGTTAGCTCGTCCGCTGGCGAAGTTACTCCGCTCATGCTCGCCGTAGTGTTGCTCGTCCCCGCGGCCACGCCTGTCGCCAAGCCAGTCGAGTTGATGGTCGCCACGCTCGTCGTTCCGGACACCCAAGTCACCGAGTTCGTCAGGTTCTGTGTGCTGCCATCGCTATACGTCCCAATCGCCGTGAACTGCTGCTTATCGCCCTTCACGATCGCCGGACTCGTCGGCGTCACGGCAATCGATTTCAGGGTCACCCCTGTAGACACCACCAGATTCACCGCCGATCCCGGACTCACGAACGTCCCGGCTGCGGGGCTTTCACTAATGACGTCGCCCGATGGCACAGTCCCGCTCGACATCATCGTCACTGTCCCAACGGCCAGACCGGCATTTTGAATTGCTGTCGCCGCGGCGCTCTGAGTATCTCCCACCACGTTCGGAACAGCTACATCAATCGTCGTTGAATCGGTAGCAGTCGCCGAGGCTGAACCTCCGCCAGTGACTGTCACACTATTCACCTGTGGCGAACTCGCATTCGACGCGACGTTGACGGTTACGGTGATCGCCCCATAGCTCATGCCTGGCATCAGTGAGTCTGATCGCGTGCAGGTATAGCCGCCCGATGCGCAAGTCCATCCCGATCCCGACATTGAAACCAATGTCTCGCCTGATGGAACGTTTTCCGTCACTGTTACTGGATCGCCAATCGAACCCTTACCTACATTGCTCACCATAACGGTGTACTGTGCATTCTGTTGGCCTGGATTGAAGTTTCCCACGTGCGACTTGGTGATTCCGAGCACGGGAGCGCCCGCCGAGTTGGCGACCGCGAAAGTGGCAACCGCGCTGGGATTACAGCCCGAAGTTACAGCGTTCAGCACCACAATCTGGTAATAACCCGCAGTCGCAACATCACCCGCGTCGAGAGTAACTATCGTTTCCGTTGAACTCCCAGCGGGCGTGGGTGTGTTGGATCGGTACATATAATAGCCGGTGCTGGGATCGACATAATAGGTGTAGAGGTTCGAGGCAGTCGTCGAAAATCCCGTACCGGTAACGGTGAGGTTGACCGCCGCACTCGTTGCAGTGACTGGCGAAACGCTGGCAATCGTCAGCGGCGCCGCCCCGCTGATATTAAAGTTGGCTGTCCCGAACACTTGGCCCGTCAGTGCGAAAGACAAGGGATTGGTCGTCCCTCCGGAGGCCAAATCCTGCGACCAACCCACAAAGCTAAGTCCCGTTGCCCCGGTCACGGCCGTGAAATTCACGGTGCCTGCTGTGAAAAATGCATCCAGATCTCCGTCAGAAGTATCCTGCGGGTTGACGTTGGTTCCAGCCGGCGACGATGTCACCATAAGTTCGTTGTCGTATGAACTGTTCGGGCAAAACAACGACGGTTCCACGATGGAGCGGAAGCTGGCTGTGTAGTTCGCGGTTGATGTGCTTTTGCCGGAAGCCGGCACGGTCACGCTGAGAGAATCGCCGCTGGGAGAACCCGCGCCCGTCCAGTCGCTGAACTGATAGCCGATGTTGGTGGTAACCGGCGACTGAGCTGCCGTGGTAGAAAAAGTAACTTTCTTTCCAGCGGCGAACCCCGCGCCATTGAAACTAGCATCAAAATTCACCGGCGTGTACGCCGTAGAAGTATTCCCGCTCCCATCCACCACTCCAATGGCAAACCCCGGAAAAATGCCCGGCAGAAGGCCCGTCGCGGCAGTGTCCGGCGAAGACGCCGTGATCGTGGTAACGGGATCGGAAACCACCACAGCCGTTGTCGGATTGCCATTTAGAGAAGAATCAAAATTGCTTGTTATATAGAACGTCAAAGGATTTGCGTACAGATTGAAAAGATCTACGTTTCCCCAGAAGTCAAAGCTGTATCCCGAATTCGGCGTGACTGTGAACGTAACCAGCTGGCGGTCCTGATAATAATTCGTGGGGGTACCGTTGATGATGATGCTGCTGGGCGCGGGTGAAGTTGAAATGGCGCCATCGTTTTGCGAAACGACTGGACTGTACGGGTGAATAGGGATGAAACTGGCGAGATAGTTGGTGATCGCCGGAGATGTAGTGGGACTCAGCAGCGTGCCATTGCCGGCCGAGTTGGTAACTGTGACGCTTTGGGCGGTTAGAGTGCCCGTCATAACGGCGTTCCAGCGCCCGAAAATATAGTTCTGCCCGCTCAGAGTTTGCAATGTTTGATTGGCTGACGGGACACTGAGCGTATGCTCGGAGCCAATCGTCCAATTCGTGAAAACACACGGAGCCGCGCAGGTTGTGCCGTCCACTATAACTTGTAGTCCAGTAGGATTCGTGTCCACAGTAATCGCGCTCGGTGCATGCGCGTAGAGGCGCATGATTCCGTCCAGATCGCCGGTCGTATATTGCGGCAGGGTGGTACCCAGCACCATCCCCGCGGGAATCGTTTCCAAAGTCGGCGAGACACCATCTTTGTTGAATGAGAACGGACCATACTCCATGATCGACGCATAGTTATAGAGACCGGAGTCGACGCTGCTCGAGCCAATGATGTCGAAATTGCCATGATTGGACTTGTCGATATTCTGCTCCATGTAATTCACGTAAGTGTTGCGATCGGCGCGCGACTGCTCATGGAACAGGCCCAGTGCGTGCCCCATCTCGTGCATGATCGTGGTGGTCGTGCAGTTGACCGAGCCGCCAATGGTCTGTGTACCTCCGATCATCCCCACATTGGCTTCGCAAGCGCCACTTAGGTTGGTGGGATCGAAGTCGAAATTCACCAAGTTGGCATCGCTGGAGTTGGCTGGTTCCCACTGAACGACACCTGCTAATTGAGTATTGGATTCGGCGATGGCCGCATTGATATTGTTCGTATTTGCGCTGCTGACATTGGTAATGGTGTACGGCACGCGCGCCACGCCATTCACCACGGGCCACAAGCCGCCAGGGCTAAAAAAATTGGGCGCAATCGTAATTGAGTTTGGCCGCACGGAACTTTGGCTGTTGGTGGCCGGGTGGGCGTTCAATGCGCCGGCGGCCACATCCGCGGCCTTTCCCAGCACCATATCGCTCTGATAGATTGCCAACCCATCTCTGACCTCATAAGTAATCTGCTTGCCATGCAAAAACGTTGTTCTGAACACCGGCGGAGTAATGGGCGTCTGCGGCGCATAGAAGATATTCACAAAACTCGCAGCGCCTGATGGGCCGAGCGCTCTGACCCGCACATGATTAATGCCGGGAAGTAACGGAATGGCCGACGTGGAATTCCAAAGAACGGTCTTGTGATCGGCGGCTAAAGTCACGGTGGCCAGATCGCTGAATCCCCTGTCGTTGTTCCACAACACCCGCATATCTCCGCCCGCCCAGGCGACAGTTCCCTTGAGAGAGATGGCAGGCGAACTGGTGACAATCGTCCCGTCTTTTGAAGGTGTGGGTTCTGTAATAAGGAGGGAGCCGTTCTGGCTGAAAGCCAAACCGCAAGAAAGCATGGGAGCGATCCAAAACAAGCGTTTTAGATCACTCAGCGTGGAGCAAATCACTATAAATCCTTATAAATTACCGGCTGTAAAAATTCGCGCAGTTTCAGGCTACACTGGTTTCCTCGATGCGTCAATGCGCCCAACGGTAGGGGTTAAAGGACAAACGGTTCAAACTTTAGTACGAGGACTTTGCGAATGGTTGGCGCGATTCATCTACGCCTCCCATTGGCCGCCCACTCCACACCTTGCGCAAACAGCCTCTGAAAATTCACGTCCTCTAAATTCGGATTCGACTCATTCTTCCAAGTGTGCCCCAACATGGTCACATAGACCCGCCCCTTGCCGTAATTCCGCACCCAATCCATCGGCTCACCTTGGTGCGACACCTCCGAAACGGCATAGGTCAAAATCGTCAATCCCTCCGCAGGCCCGTGCTGACCGTGAGTCAGTTGTTCGGAGGGATGCATCCAGTGATCGGGCAGCCCGCGCGTAACCGGATGATTTTTGTCCAAAACAAAAATCTCGAAGTCGTGGCGTGGGCCGTGACCGGGCGGTAACCCTTCGCCCTGGGGAATGACGATGATCTGGCGGTTGGCTCCGATCGCAATTCCTTTGCCGAACGATGGATCGCGCCACCCCAGACCGATCATCTCGTTATACTCCGGCCAATTCAGAAACGCATTGTTGGCCGCATGAAAAATCACCAGCCCGCCCCCGCCCCGGACGTACGCTACCAGCGCCTGCTCCGCTTCTTTCGGCCATCTTGTGCCGGCGTCCGTGTGCCCGCCGTTGAAATTGTTGATCACCACGTCATAACGCGCAAAGTCCGGGAGCGTCGGGTAAGTGGCCACGTCCACCGTAAACCGTTTTGTGCCTCCCAATATTTTTTGGATCGCCGCGGTGCCAGCGGCCCAATCGTGGTTATTCACACCATCCACGATCACCGCTTTGAACTTTTGTGCCGTCGCCTCACCGCAAGCGCAGGCGAGCGCCATCGCGCAGATAAGAAGCCTTGTCCAAGCCCGCAATGGGACAATTCTAAAAAGAGTGTCTTCCGTCTTCTGCATTCTATATTCGGTCTTCTGTATTCTACTCGCGGCCGAATCAAGCGAACTCCATAAACAGGGCGCAGCTTTCTACGATCAGAAAAAATATACGGAGGCGATCGCCGCTCTAGAGAAAGCCGTACAAACGGAAGACCCGCACTCTCCCGAATACGTGGAATCCACCTTATACATCGGCCAGAGTTATTTCTCTCTTCTACAACCGGCGAAAGCCATCCCCTGGCTCGAGAAAACCGCACCCACGGCGGAAGTCAACTACATGCTTGGCAACGCGTACATGCAGATCCGCGATGTCGATCATGCCGAAATCGCCTTTGCGCGTCTATTCGGAGTTCCACCCAATTCAGCGGCTGCCCACATCCTCGCCGCCGAGCTCATGCTGAAACGCGAATACGAAGACGACGCCTTCGTCCAAGTGAAAAAGGCCCTCGCTCTCGATCCCAAAATGCCCGGCGCTCACTTCATGCTGGGCGAGATCGATATCTTTCACGCGCAACTCGACGATGGCATCGCCGAAATGGGCAAAGAGATCGAAGTCAATCCAAATTATTCGATGGCTTGGTATCGTCTCGGCGAAGTGTTGACCCGCCAGGAACGCTGGTCGGCCGCCATTCCAAATCTCGAACGCGCCATTTGGCTAAATTCCGATTTCAGCGGCCCGTACATCGTCCTCGGCAAGTGCTATTTCAAAACGGCCAATTATGCCAACGCCGAAGGCATTCTGCGGCACGCGCTCACGCTCGATCCCAATAACTATTCGGCCCGCTATCTGTTAGGCCAAACGCTGGTCGCTGAAGGTAAAAAAGACGAAGGCCGTGAGGTGCTCGAAAAGCTCAAAGGCATGGAGCACCGCTAGTCTGTAAATTATGTCGGTGATTCTGAGATCCGCGTCGAAATTGGCTGTTACTATTCAAACTGAGCCGGAAGCGTTAAGCGCCCCCCAAATCCGGCTCCGTAGGGTAAAAGCGCCACGCGAACTCCTTGGCCGTTCAAAACTTATCCAATCGCCGCTTACCCAACCGCCCCCGCGCTTCGATGATAGCTTAGACCAGGAGCCCACGCCATGCGGAAGCTTTTCCTTTATTCATTCCTCTCGATGGCAACTTCGGCGCAAACGCCCGAAGCGCGCATCGAACAAATCGTGCAATCCTACGTCGCCGATCACAAATTCATGGGAACCGTCTTGATTGCCAAAGGCGACAACGTCATCTTCGACAAAGGCTACGGCTACGCCAATCTGGAATGGCAGATTCCGAACACGCCCGATACCAAGTTCCGCTTAGGCTCCGTCACCAAGCAATTCACCGCCGCTTCTATCCTTTTGCTCGCAGAGCGCGGCAAGTTGAAAACGGACGACCCCGTGAAGAAATATCTCCCCGATGCACCCGCTGCCTGGGACAAATCACCATCTATCACCTCCTCACCCATACCTCCGGCATTACCAGTTTCACCGGCCTTCCTGAATACCCCGACTTCGAGAAGAAGCCGGCCACCCTGCAAGAGCTCGTCAAACGCTTTCAAGACAAGCCGCTGGAATTTGAACCGGGCTCACAGTTTAAATACAGCAACTCCGGTTATCTGCTGCTTGGGTATTTGATCGACAAAATCAGCGGCGAAAAGTATCCGCAATTCGTCAAAGAAAACATTTTCGTGCCGCTCGCCATGGCGGATTCCGGCTGCGACCTGAACTCAACCGTGATCCCACATCGCGCGTCCGGCTACACGCCCAACCCGCCCAATGGCGAGATCCAAAATACGGGCTACATCGATATGACCACTCCGTATTCCGCCGGCGCCCTTTATTCCACCACGCGAGACTTGCTGAAGTGGGAGCGCGGTTTGTATGGCGGGAAGGTTTTGCAAGCGGAATCGCTGAAGAAGATGAGCACACCGTTCAAAGACAATTACGGCTGTGGCTTGTTCATTTCAACCTCGGGCGGCCACAAGAAGATATACCATGGCGGCAGCATCGAAGGCTTCAATACCGAGTTGGCCTATTACCCGGAGGATCGCTTGGCTGTCATTGTGCTCGCCAATCTGAACGGCCGCGCGCCGGAGGAGATCGCGAACTAGCTAGGCCGCGACCGTTGAATTCGGCGGAAAAGTAGAGCTGACTTCGGAACGGAAAGAGATCACGCTCAAACCGCAGGATCTCAACGCGCTGGTGGGAACATATTCGCTCGCGCCCAACATTGATTTGGCGGTCACCCTCGACGGCAATCAGCTTTGGACTCAACTCACCGGCCAGGGAAAAATCCAGATCTACCCGCAAAGCCCGACGTTTTTCTTCCTTAAGGTCGTGGATGCGCAGCTCGAGTTTTCGAAAGACAATTCCGGCAAGGCGTCCCAGGTAACCTTGCATCAAAACGGCCGCGATGTGGTGGCCAAGCGGAAGTAGGGCGGGCATTCCTGCCAGCTGGCCACCTTTCAGGTGGCCATTGACGATAGCGTCGGTCAGCGCTGCGGGGCAAACTAACTCGTTTTCCGCACACCCAGGCCAGTGCTCGTTTCGCTGCGCCCTGCCGGCCGTTTTACCGCAAACAACTTCTCGAGCGCTAATTCGGTGTTTGCTAAATCGTTCTCGCCCGAGGCTGCAATTTCCCGGTCCCAATCCGTCATTTTTCGTCGCAGTGCCGCGTCCAGTTCGCCGTCATTCAATAAATCCACCGCCGAAAGCCCCAATTTCGTTAGAATTCGATCCGCCAGATGCATTTGCAATTTCCTCGCCCCTTTCAACACGTTATGTGTCTGCGGTTGGGAAATGCCCAACAGCCGGGCCAGCCCCCGTTCTGTGAACTCCCCGTTGTTGATCCGCATTTTGACTTGCTGAATCAGCCGCGCGCGAAGCACATCGAACGTGACTATACCGTCCCCTAAAAGCGATTCCACTTTGAAATAGGGTTCCCTTTTCCCTAAACTAATTCGCAGTTTAGCACTTTAATGTGAGAAGATTTGCGCGCTCGTATCCCCTTTGTTTCTGTTAGATTGTGTAAAATTTTCCTGATTATTCTCGCTGCCCCCGGAATTATTTCCATCTAATTTTTGAAAAAGTACCAGAAGTCCTGTATCTTCAGAGTCATAAAGCGATGCCGATACGAACGCTTAAATCAAACGAAATAGTGACAGCTAAGAACAACAAAATGGAGTGGACCCGTTCTGAAACTCTGGCCCTCGCTCAGCAGTCTTGCACATTTTGTTACGGCCTAGGCCTTCGGCCTGGCAGAGCCGGGACGTCAAACCCTTGCAATTGTGTCTTTCGCGCCATCTTTCGCGTCTGTTACGAAAGATTTCGCATTTGCGCTTCAAAAGAAAAGCACGTCAGCCGGGTCTCTCTTGAAGCCAACCCAGGCCGAAACCGCCGCTCGGTTTGGGGCTTGAAGAATGAAGAGTACGTCGCAGATTTCTGCTCGGTCAGCCGGCGGGCACTGTCGCTGCGCGAGCACATGATTTTTCGTTATCACTATCTCTTGGGTGCCGATTGGAAGCTTTGCTGCCAAAAACTAAACGCCGACAGAGGCGCCTTCTTCCATGAGGTTTACCGCATTGAGCAGAAACTCGGGCGCGTCTTTCGCGAACTCGAACCGCACGCCCTGTTTCCAGTAGATGAGTACTTCAATTGCAACGGTCGAGAGGATAAGCCCGTCGTCGCGGTGTTAAGCCCCTTCGGAATTGAGGGCGACGAGCAAGAGCAAGATTACGCTCAGCCGCCATTAAAGAACCTGCTCAGGTTTCCCATTAAAAAAGTGGCCTGACTTAGGTTGGGCCATGCTCCAACATGGCCCTCTTTTGCATTTTTCAAGGAGTAACCATATGCCAAACCGCGCACAACGCCGCGCCCCAGAGCGCCAAGCCCAAAAACTGGCCACCCGCGGCGTCAGCGCCGTTTCACTTTCCTGGGCGGCTTTGCCCATGTCTGAAGAAGACGACACTCTCTTCTGGATGCAGGGCCAGCCCAAACCAGCCAGCGAGGCGGATATGAACTCGGCGCTGCTCTACATCGTTAGCCCGGATTATCTGAAGGCCATGGGCATCGCACTCCACAAAGGACGCTTTTTCACCAATCATGACGATAACCACGCGCCGTTAGTGGTTGTCGTCGATGAGGAGTTCGCCCACAAATTTTTCGCCAACCAAAACCCAATTGGAAAACGCCTCGAACCGCAGGATCCAAACGGCGAAGCCGAGATTGTCGGCGTCGTCGCGCATGTCAAGCAATGGGGGCTCCATACAGACGATAAACAGAAACTCCGCGCCGAACTATACATTCCTATCTTTCAACAGGAGGATTCAGTCTTTTCGAAAATGGTCCCGGGCGTGGACGTGATCGTCCGCTCAAACCAACCGCCCACACAAGTCTTCGCCGCCCTGCGCCGCGCCAGCGCCTCTATGAACAGCGAACAGGCAATCTATGGCCAGCAAACCATGAACGAAGTCATCTCCGGAACCATCGGCGCTCAACGCTTCTCCATGATGTTGCTGGTTGCGTTCTCCTCGCTCGCGCTCATCCTGGCCATGATCGGCGTCTATGGCGTCACTTCTTACTCCGTCGGACGGCGAACCAATGAAATCGGCATTCGCATGGCCCTCGGAGCACGCCGCAGCGAAGTCTTTCGCCTTGTGCTCGGCGAAGGCATGCAACTCGCCGTGCTCGGTACGCTCCTCGGCATCGTCGCGGCCCTCCTGCTCACCCGTTTACTTTCCGGTCTACTCTTCGGAGTGAGCGCGCACGATCCCCTAACTCTCGCAGGTGTGGCCATCCTCCTAGGCGTCGTAGCCGCACTCGCCAGCTGGATTCCCGCTCGCCGCGCCACGCGTGTCGACCCCATGGTCGCCCTCCGGCACGAGTAAGCCTTACTTTCCCCAAGCCGAACGTAACTTCCACAAACTGCCCGCCACCACCCCCGCCGTTCCACCCTTCGCATAAAACTCCAAACCGTCCGCGTCCTGCGGCGCAAACACCAGATTCGTCATTGTCACTCGTCCGCCCTCCGCGAACACCTCCACCGAGTCCCGATCCACCACCACGTCTAACCGCAAACGGTTGGCGTTCAGCTTGAGCGGCGCTTCCGTTCTTGTTGGAAAATCCTTGCTGAATCCCACCTCGCCCGAATGCGTCCGATCCACATACAGCAAGCCTTTCACCCGGTCATAACCGATGCTCGTAAACGTGCCGTTCTTCGCCAGCACTTTCCAACCCACCTCCTGAGCCGTGTCCAACGGAATAATCGAAGTGAACTGGAACTGGTGCCCCGTTCCGGTCATCGTTTCATGCACCCCAATGGGCGCTTCCCGCAAACCCAGTAAGCTATTCACAGGCTGCTGTATGAGTCGAATCCCCTCCGCCGTGGTGTGCAGCGCCAGCTTACGCGGCAGCGTCATTTGCCCGCGCCATGGACTCGTGGGCACGTCCCGCGCATATTGCCAGTTGCTCATCCAACCGATCATCGTCGGCGTAATCGTCTTCGGAAGATCGTTAAAGGTTAACGCGCAATAGCAATCCTTCCCATAATCGGTCCACAAGGTTGTCTCCGCGGGATTGTCATTTTGGAACCGCTCTCCGTCAAAGCGTCCAATAAAGTATTGCTCTCCCGAACCTCCCTGCAATGCGCCCGGATTCAATCCCACTTTCAACACCCAGCGCGTTTCCTGCGTCCCGTCCACCGGCAACTCAAATAACTCCGGACACTCCCATTGCCCGCTCGTCGCGCCGGCCGGTCCGAACTCACTCAGCCGGTTCCACTTCTTCAAATCCGCCGACACATAGAGCAACACTTTGTGGTCGTTCGGCAGCGCCACCGCCATCACCCAGCGTTTCCCTTGCGTCGACCAGAACACCTTTGGGTCGCGGAAGTCCGCCATGTTGAGATTCAAAACCGGGTTGCCGCTATACTTCGTCCACGTTCGGCCATGGTCGTTACTGTAAGCGATATTCTGCGTTTGCAACGCCGGCTTCGTCCCCGTCTCCGAAGTATGGCCCGTCCATACCGCCACCATGCACGGCTTCCCGCCTCGGCAGAACCCGCTGCTGTTCGCCCTATCCACCACCACGCTGCCGGTGAAAATCATCACGCCGTTTTCCTCTTTAAGCGCCACAGGCAATTCTTCCCAATGGACCAAATCGCGGCTCACCGCGTGCCCCCAGCTCATGTGGCCCCAAACGTCGCCGAAGGGATTGTATTGGAAGAACAAGTGATACTCGCCCTCAAAGTAAACCAACCCGTTCGGATCGTTCGTCCAATGCTCGCGCGGCGAAAAATGGAACTGCGGCCGAAATGGCTGGTCATACCCGCCGCCTCCCGCTTGACCCCAGAGCAGCCCGCCCAGCGATATCAGGAGCACATTCATCAACCGTCGCAAAATTTTCCTACCTCCCGCACCCTTCGCTTCGACAAATTCGCTCACGAGGTATAGCATACTAATCTAAGCGCTCCCACCCCGCAACGCGCTTCCATTTCTCAATGCCCTCTTTGCCCAGAACCCTGCCCCGTATCTGCGTGGCATTGGGTCTGCCTTCTGGCAGCCAGTTGTATTATGCAGCCGAGCGCGAATACAAAGACGGCAGTACGTTCACCGAGTTTCGCCTGGACTACTTGCCCGATCCCGCCGCTGGCATCGAAGTTCTCCGCAAATTCCGCAACAGCTATCCCGATGCCCAGGTTCTCGCCACCTGTCGTCATCACAGCGCCGCGGGTCGCTTCCAAGGTTCGCTCGATCGTCAAATCGAATTTCTCGAAGATGCTTTGCGCGCTGGTGCCAGCTTCGTCGATCTCGAAGTCGAATCCGCCGAAGAACTCAAACGCGCCGTATCGGAACTCCGTGAACTCGGCCCGGTGTGCGTTTCTTATCACAATTTCGAAAAGACGCCAGTGCTCGAACCCATTCTGCGCCGTTTGATCAAACAGGATGCCGACGTCTACAAAATCGCTACCACGGTCCGCAAGCCAACCGATAATCTCCGTTTGTGTGAGTTCGCGCGCGCCCATCACGATCGTCCCCTCGTCGCCATAGGCATGTCTGAGATCGGTCTGGCCTCGCGCATTCTTGTTGCACCGTTTTGCAGCCTCTTTACCTATGCGTCACCTATGACCGAAAGCGGCACTGCGCCCGGCCAAATCTCCGCGAAACTCATGCGTGGACTCTACCGCTCGGAGAAACTCACCAAACAGACTCATCTCTACGGCGTGATTGCCAGTCCTGTGGCCCACTCCAAATCCCCCCTCATCCACAATCGCGCCTTCCACGCGCGCCGCATCGATGCCGTCTACCTGCCGTTCCTTGTACCCCCTCTGCAACTGCCCGACTGGATGAAGTTCGCCGCCAAAATGCCGGTGCATGGCTTCAGTGTCACCATCCCGCACAAGCAGCGCATTCTGAATCATTTGGATATCGTTGCGCCGCTCGCCAAGCGAATCGGCGCCGTCAACACCGTTTGGCGTAAGGCAGGCAAGTGGCGGGGCGCCAACACCGACGCCGAAGGTGTTCTGAAACCTCTGTCCCGCCATCTGCGCTTGGCGCGCTCCTCGATTCTAATTGCCGGTTACGGCGGCGCCGCCCGTGCCGCTGCTATCGCTCTGGGTGATGCGTCCGCTCAGATCACCATCACGGGCCGCAACGCAAAAAAAGCGCAGGCCCTGGCCGCTGCCGTAAGAGGGGAAGCCATCACTGTGCGCGAGGCCAGTGCTCGCCACTTCGATGTTCTTGTTCACGCCACACCCCTCGGCATGCTCCCCAACCCCGAAACCTGCCTCTTCAACGATGCGATCCCCGCCGACGTGGTATTCGACATGGTTTACAATCCGCGTGAGACGCTGCTGCTCAAACGCGCTGCGGAACAAGGTCTGGCCGTGATTCCCGGCATCGAAATGCTTCTCGAGCAAGCCGCTCACCAATTTGAAATCTGGACCGGCGAAACCGCCCCGCGCACCGTCATGCGCGAAGCCCTACTCATCCCTTAACGATGCGCCAGCACGGATTTCATCCGTTGCGTTTCGCACCACTTTATCGCCCGCATTCAAACGACCCAGCACTTCCACCAGATCTCCCTCCTCCGCACCCTTCTTCACATCCACCCACTCCGCATGTCCGTTCTGGTCGCGGACCACAAACACGCGCTCCGTGGTTGTGACAACACTCGTCTTCGGCACAAACAGACCAGCCCGCGCATCGCGTACTGGCCACTTTACCGTCGGATACATGCCGGGCGCGAGCGAGCCATCGCGATTGGCCACATCCAGTTCCACGGCCATCGTCCGGGTCTTTTGATCGAGAGCTCCGGAGATTCGCGCAATCGTCCCTGAGTAATCCCGCTCCGGCCAGGCAGGCACACGAAATGTGACGCGCGCCCCATTCTCTATCCCACTCACATCCTCTTCCGGTACGGCCACCACGAGTCGCAGATGCGACACTTGTTGAATCGTCAACAGCGCCACATCGTTCCCCGGCCCGACCAATGCGCCCGGATGCACCAAGCGGTCCGTCACCAATCCCGCAAAAGGCGCCGTGATCTTTAGATACGATTGCAGATCCTTCAGCGACTGAATCGCAGCTTCCGCCGCTTTGCTCGCCTGCTGTCGCGAATGTAACAAAGCCCTTTCGGATTCCACCTGCTTTTCCGCTAAAATTAATTCGTTTCCGGCAACCGCTCCGGGTGTTACCGCCGCTTCCTTCATCCGCTCATAGGTACTCTGGGCCGCTGCCAGGTGCGCTGCAGCTTGTGCTTCCTCCGCCGCGGACGCTTGCAACTTCGATTCGTCTTCGGCAATCTGCGCTGTCATTTCCGGAGCGCTCAATTCCACCAATAGCTCTCCTTTCTTGACTTTGCTGCCGCGATCCACCCGTACGCGCTCCACATAGCCCGCCACCTTCGCATGTAAGGAGACGCTCAAGAATGGCAGAAACTCGCCGGGTAGCTCAATCGTTCGCGACACGACTTTCGATACCACGGGCACAAGCTCAGCGCCTTGCGCCAAAATCGCAGACACCCAAATCGCCGCAAGCAGAACTTTAGCGCGCTTCATAATACCGGCTCGCGGGATCCAGCGGATTGAGTGACGGGGACGCCGCCGAAGCGCTCCCCTGCAAAATGGCGTAGATCGAAGGAAGGATAGTCAAAGTCGCAAAGGTGGCAACCAGCAAACCTCCGATCGCCGCTCGCCCCAGTGGCGCCGCTTGCGATCCGCCCGCGCCGAATCCAATCGCCATCGGAAGCATGCCCGCAATCATGGCCGCCGCAGTCATCAAAATGGCCCGCAGCCGGCTCGCGGCGCCTTCGCGCACCGCCGCAAGCAATGCTTTGTTCTCCCGTCTCGCACGCTCCATAAAAGTGACCAATAATATCGAGTTCGCAACCGCGATCCCAATCGCCATAATCGCGCCCACAAACGATTGAATGTTCAGCGTGGTGCCGGTGATTCGCAACATGAGAAGAACTCCGCAAAGGACGGCGGGCACGGTGAGAACGATCGCCAGAGACAGCCGCACTGATTGAAAATTCGCCGCCAGCAGCAGAAAGATTGCCACCACTGCCAGCAGCAAACCTGTCCTCAATCCGGAAATGGTCTGAGCTAACGGCGGAATCTCACCCTTCATCACTATCTTTGCCCCGCGCGGCGCTGTGCCGCTATTCACCAGCGCCTGATTCAGCTTCTGGGCCGCCTCGCCCAGAGCGATGCCGTGCAGGTTCGCGGTCAGGCTGATGATGTGCTGCCCGTTGAAACGCTCAATCAGCCCGGGCATCGTTCCTTGCTGTAGAGAAGCGATATTGTCAAGCTGCATTTCCGCGCGGCCATCCGGCATCACCGGAAGGCTGCCAATGGCCTCCACGCTTTGCACTCGATTGCGCGGCAGTTGTACTTGAATTTGAAACGCGTTGCCGGAACTCGGATCCCGCCAGTAGTTCGGCTCAATAAATCGCGAAGAGGAGGTCGCGGGTACAATCGAACGCACCACATCCGCCATGGTCAGTCCGAATTGACCCGCGCGGTCGCGGTTGATATTGATGTCGAGCGTCGGATAGTTATATTCCTGCGCGAACTGCAAATCCCGCAGGAAGCTGAGTTTGGCTAGCTCGCTTCGGATCTTCTGCGCGTAGCCGTAATCGTCGGCCAG
>Ga0302325_10006610_pt1 | contig 25981 bp, 26 predicted proteins | sample Palsa_T0_2_FD_201948 | JGI IMG/M metagenome (GOLD analysis project Ga0302325, IMG submission 201948) | Peat permafrost microbial communities from Stordalen Mire near Abisko, Sweden - Palsa_T0_2 | ecosystem: Environmental > Terrestrial > Soil > Palsa > Peat permafrost | place: Sweden: Abisko... | reverse complement strand
CGCGCGACGGTGCTCTCGTGCGCCTTGGCAATGGTGTTCAACTCGTCCACGATCGCGTAGGTTTTCTCGTTGAGGAAAGTGTCAGCAAAGAAGCCTCGATCTGCCTTGATTTGGCCGGCGTTTTGCCGAGTATATTTGCCGCTGAGTACACCGCTCTTGAGGGGCGACCACGGCGTAATGCCGAGACCCAATTCGCGAGCCATCGGCACGAGTTCCTGCTCGACGGTCCGCTGCAGCAGGGAGTACTCTATTTGCAGTCCGATGAAGGCGGACCAGCCACGAAAGCGCGCCATGACATTCGCCTCGGCGATTTTCCACGCAGGGGTGTCGGAGACGCCGATGTAGCGCACCTTGCCCGCGCGCACGAGATCCTCGAGCGCCGCCATCGTCTCTTCGATCGGTGTGTGCACGTCCCAATTATGCAACCAGTACAGGTCGATGTAGTCTGTTTGCAGGCGGCGCAGCGAGTTTTCACACGCTCCAATAATTGACTTCCGGCCAGATCCGCCGCCGTTGGGATCTCCGGGGTATAGATTGCCGCTGAACTTCGTGGCAATGACGAGGCGGTCCCGCCGCGCGCTGAAGCGCCCAACGTGGTCACCGATGATCTTTTCCGAATGACTCTTTGTGTAGAAGTTTGCGGTATCGATGAAATTGCCGCCGCGCTCGATAAAGCGGTCGATGATCTGTTGAGATTCCTCCACGCTCGAGCCCCAGCCGAGGACTTCGCCGAAGGTCATCGCGCCGAGGCAGAACGGGCTCACACGCAGACCTGAACGGCCGAGGGTTACATAGTGATCGAGGGGCATGGTGCTCTCCGAGTTGGCAGACTATATTATCGGCTTTGGGGATTGGACCAAAGAAAAATGAAGCGCTCAACGTACGTCCAGTTGATCTTGTTGGGCTCCGCAATGGGCTTATATGCTTGCGATGAAGTCCGCCAGGATATCAAGCAGCAAAAATACGCCTCGCTCGATGAGTGCCGCCATGATTGGGGAGATCCGGCCGATTGCCGGCAGTCATCCGCGGTAGTTGGGCAGACTGGCTACTACTTTGGACCCCGTTACTATTGGGACCCGAGTCTGGCGCGCCCGATTGCGGTCAACACCGACGGCACCACGCGAGTCATCAGCGATGCTCGTATCACGAGTGCAGGCTCTGAATCAGGTATCACCAGCCGTGTCGGCACCTTCGCTCGCGGCGGCTTTGGCTCCTCGGCGCACGGTTTTGGTATGGGCGGCTAATGCAGCGCCAGATCATTGCTCCGCGCGCTGATTTTGCGCGGAAACTTGAAGCGCAGGGACTTTCATTTCATGCTCGCGATAGCTATTGGAAGGAAGATGCCTGCTATCAATTCGACTTAAAACAAGTGGAGACGGTAGAAGCGGCCACCAATGAACTTCATCAGATGTGCATAGCCGCGTTGGAAAGTGCGATCAACACAGAGCGCCTGGGTCATCTGGCAATTCCGCAGACCTTCTGGGATCCAATTGCGGCTTCTCTGAAGCGCGGCGACTTCTCTTTGTATGGACGTTTCGATTTGTCCTATGACGGCAAGGGCGATCCAAAAATGCTGGAATACAATGCCGACACGCCGACCTCGCTGCTCGAGTCAGCAGTATGCCAGTGGTATTGGATGGAGGATAAATTTCCATCGGCCGATCAGTTCAACTCGATTCACGACAGGCTGATTGCGCGCTGGCGCCAATTACCCGGCAGCGATCCGATTCATCTCGCAAGTGTCGATGGCAACGAGGAGGACTGGGCGTGTACTACCTATCTCATCGACACGGTGGCCCAAGCCGGCCGCAAAGCCGAGCACATCAATGTTGAGGATATAGGCTGGGACACCTCGCGCGGCACCTTTGTCGATTCGCACGGCAGCGAGATTGTAAATTTATTCAAGCTCTATCCGTGGGAATGGCTGATGGCAGAAGACTTTGGCGTGCATATTGCGGCGAGCAGCACGCAATTCATCGAGCCGCTATGGAAAGCCGGACTTTCTTGTAAGGGGCTGCTGCCCATTCTCTGGGAACTCTTTCCCGATCATCCGAATTTGCTGCCCGCTTACTTCGAGCCGGGGCGCTTGAGTTCCTATGCCAAAAAGCCGCTGTACTCGAGGGAGGGCGCCAACATCGAACTGTATTCGAACAATGCGCGCGTGCAGAAAGCCGATGGACCCTATGGGGAACAAGGGTACATATACCAAGCTCTGCAAATCCTTCCCGCATTCGATGGGCACTTCGCAGTGATCGGCTCGTGGGTGATCGACGGTCAGAGCGCAGGGATGTGCATCCGCGAGGATTCATCTCCAATTACTTCCAATAGCAGTAGCTTCGTTCCCCACTATTTCATCAATTAGGGGTTTCTATGATTAACGCCGTTGCCGCCTTTGTCGAATACCTCGGTACCTCTGTCGTGCTGCTGTTGCTGTTTGTTTATATATACGCACGAGCAACCCCCTACAAAGAATTCGCGCTCATCGCGCACGACAATATTGCCGTGGCGATTACGTTTGGCGGCGCCGTTATTGGTTTCACTATTCCGATGGTGGCTGCGATCTTCTATACCCATTCGCTCATCGAGATGATCGTCTGGGCTGCGATTACCTGCCTTGTGCAGCTGGGAGTACTGCTGGCGCTGCGCAGTCAGGCGAAGCGTATCGAAGAGGGACATGTGTGCTCGGCAATAATGGTCGCGACGTTCTCCGTCGCCATCGGGCTGCTAAACGCCGTGAGCATCAGTAATTAAGCAAATCAGCCAGGACCCGGGGTTGCACTCTCTGGCCAGGGATGGCCTCCGATAAAAAAAGGCCGCCAAGCTCGGGTGGGGGCGGTGCCAGGGACTCGTGCGGCGCAGCCGCGGCGGGTGTTGAAGGCGCCACGGCCGAGTGCCGCAGACTCTCCTGCCGCGAGGTGTACGCGAGCGTCAGAGCCAACGCCCCCACTGCCAGCGCGCATACGAGTAGTCGACTTGCCACGAACACCTCAGATGAAAACGTCGCGAGTCTAGCGGACAATCATGACAATCTGATGAGTGAGCTCTTCGACAAGATACCGGATGTCCGCGATGGGTTGAGTCGCGAGGAGCGCGTCGTATTGTACGTTCTTCATGAGACACAAAGAGAGCGCGGGGATCGAAACGTGCCGACAGCGATGTTGTGGGGGCGGGTGTGCGAACACTTTTACATCAGCCCGGAAGAACTTTCACTGATGCTGGCGCGCCTCGGCGCGAGAAAATGAAGGCCATCGAAACGCTCAGCCAATGAGCGCGCGCAAAGATTCCTCGGTGAGGTGTGTGTTGCTAACAGGGATACCGGTCAGAACCCATTTATCGCGCATTGGCAAGTCCGTTCAAGACTTTCCAGGTCGAACCCACTCCAATTGCAGCCATGACGGTCACAGATAGCCCAATCGAGCCACGCTTCCGCTTGAAGCTCGTCCCCATCCTCGTCACGGCCGCGCTAGGGTTTGCCGTGCCCTACATCGCTGGCTACGGCGCGTTTTATTCCAGCAAGATCTTCCAGACGCCATCGCCGCGAGGGCCCGTGTTGCCGTGGCTGTACATGCAGCATGGACTCCAACTTCTGGTGGCACTCATCGTCATCGCCGTCCTCAAATTTCGGCTGGTACCGGCCGACTACGGCCTGCACTGGCCGCGCGGCAAGAGCTATATCTTGCCCGCCATCCTGTGGGGCACATTCTTCGGCGTGTTGATGACGATTGTGGATTACGCGCCGCAATTGTTGGCGCATACCAAACCTGATCCCGGTTTTCCGCTCACGCCGGGAAACATCTGGGGGTGGATTTTCTTCGAAGGCGTCTATGTCGGACCCACCGAGGAGATTCCATTTCGCGCGCTATTGGTCACTTATCTGGCGGCGACCATGCCGGGCAAGCTGCATATAGGCCGTTTCAACATGAATTGGGCCGGAGTCATCGTCGCGCTGATCTTTGCGCTCCTGCATGCCAACAATTTCGATGCGCGCCATTGGCCGCAAGCGCTGGGTCAACAGTTCTACGCCTTCGCATTGGGAATTCTCTATGCTTATTGGCTGGAAAAATCCAAGAGCGTCGTCGCGCCGATCATCGGGCACAACTTTAGTGACGTCGTTGAATATCTGATTCTATTCGCATGGCTTGGTGTGTTCTGAATCGGCAGGGCGCTACGACCGACCACCTCGAGTGATCATTGGCGCCACCTTAGCTCCGGTTGGCTTATTCCGCGTCGGCAGGCTCCGCTCTGCAATTCTCACTGCCGGAATGCTCTGCGATTGCTGCGGTCAGATCGAACTGCACACGGACATTGTCCGATCGAATTCCGACGCGCTCATCCCATTTCAGGACATCAGGGCTCAAGGGACCTTGCCAAGCGAGCGTCTCGTCGATGTAGATGTTCATGGTGGTTGGCATCATTTCAGCTCGCAGCGTATGCACCTCTCCTGGTCGCAGCCTAGGCGCGGGTGCTGATCGCTGCGGCTTGATGTTGACGTAGCCACGATTGCCGCATTCGGCACTGAGATGCTGTCCGGGATTTTCCTTGACGGAAACGACGAGTTTGGATTCCGGCTCAATTCGCCACATTGCGTAAACGAGATTGCACGCGTCTTGCGCGCGGAGTTTCAAGCCGAACTGGCGCCGCATCGTGCCCGAGCCCAGGGGAACGTCATGAGAGGTGGCGCCGAGGTAGGCGAATCGCGCATCAATGGATTGAACCGGCCGGGCATTGACATAAGCACGCATTTTGGGCGAATCGACGATGAGTCGATTTGAGCCGGGAAGCTCATCGATCGCCCCCTCCGTGACGCACAAGTCGGCTCGAGATACGCGGCGAGGCAGGCTACTCGAACCTGATGCGGGGCCGGCGCTTATCACTGCCAGCGCGATCGCAACCTGGGCACGGAGGCCAATTTCAAACCGCCGGCGGAGCGGTGTCGGGATCTTGAAGCGGTTCAATATCGTGGAACCTGCTGTAATCAACGTGTATGGTGCCGTCCGGCGCTAGATCGAGGATGTCGCGGAAAGTTGCGTTCCATCGTATATCGGCGCAGGAATATTCGCTCCGCGCCATTAGGGTCTGGCCCGTATTCTCGTCGGTGCCGCTTACGCTCAGTACAAACATCGCTCTGGACTTCGACAGCGACTCCGCGTTCTCGAAACTTAGGGGGCTTGCATCATCGATGACGTGCATGATGGTCCAGCTGAGAGCGAACATGGGATGTTGTGAGCGCAGCAGCGGCAAATCGACGATGCGACGAATCCGATAGCCCTCTTCGGTTATCTCGTCACGCAGTATGCTCAAGCGTGCCGAGGCATCTTGAACCACATTCTGCCGCTCATTCGCCGCACGAAATAGCAATGACCGTTTGCCCGCGATGGGGCGTACGACGCCGTTTTTGGTAAACAGGAAGCGCGCCTGAGGACGGGAAAATCGCGCGAACATCAGGCCGGTAATGAGTGCCAACGACATGAGGCCGACGAAAATCTCGATCATTGCGACCGTGTGGCCGTAGAAGGTTTGGGGGTGCATTTCCCCGTAGCCCACGGTCGCAAGGGTTTCGACGCTGAAGAAGAAATCGCCGGCGAAACCCGGAGGATTCAAGTTGGCGACGCATCCGGGGACGAGGTAGTAGAGGAAGCCGAAAAAAAGGTCAAACACCAAAAAGAATGTGGCCAGCGTGGCGAACAGACGCGGCCAACTCACGGTCATGAAATGGTGGAACAGATCGTGGAATATCGGGTTGGCGATCCCCACGGTGACGACGTCGCTTACCCCAACCTTGATGTTGCGCTGTCCCACGGGTTTGTGCGCGGCGAAAGGTTTCGAGTCGGCTGGTTTCATGAGACACATCTTATTCGATCGTGGTCAGCGCTATAATAAAGAAATCGCAGCCCACGAAGGTGCGTGAGATGAATTCATCGCGGTGTGCATGGATTTTCCGGCGCATGGGCCTGGCGGCATTGTTGCTATGTCGTATCGCTGCGGCGCATGCGGCCGGTGCCGAGCCCAGGATTGCGGCAACTGAAATCGGTGGCACCGTTACCAGCGCGCATGGCGCCGAAGCCGGCGTCTGGGTCATTGCCGAATCACGGGACTTTCAAACACGCTTCGCCAAAATAGTTGTGACCGACCAGGCTGGCCGGTACCTGATTCCGGAATTGCCCGAGGCGAAGTATCGCGTCTGGGTGCGCGGTTATGGCCTCATCGACTCGGCCGGCGCCGATGCCACCCCGGGACAGCGTGTCGACATTGCAACCCGCATCGCTTCCGATGCGGCGACCGCGGCAAAGACCTATCCAGCCGCCTATTGGTACGCGATGATGAAAATTCCGGACGAGGCGCAGGTAGCAAAGGTGCCAGGCGGCCGCAACGCATATCTGATGTGGATGAAGAACATGGGCTGCGTCGGCTGTCACCAGTTGGGAAATTTGGCGACGCGCACCATCCCGAAGTCCCTGGGCACCTTCAAGTCTTCGCAGGAGGCTTGGCTGCGACGCTTACAATCCGGGCAGGCCGGCGTGCAGATGATCAACATCGTACAAGGCGGCTTGGCAGGTATCCCTATTCAATATCTTGCGGATTGGACTGATCGTATTGCCGCCGGCGAACTCCCAGCGGCGCCACCAACCCGGCCGAGCGGCATCGAGCGCAACATCGTCGCCACTGTGCGCGACTGGTCCGATGGGAAAGCCTATTTGCACGACCTGTCGGGAACCGACCGCCGCAATCCAACTGTGAATGGCTATGGCAAGCTTTACGGCGCTCCGGAACTGAGCACTGATAATTTCCCCATACTGGATCCCTTGCATAACGTCGCTAGTACGTTCAGGGCGAGCGTACGTGACGCGGCGACGCCGACGACCCACGACGATGCGGTACTGGCGCCATCGCCGTACTGGGGCGCGGAGCGAATCTGGGATAGCCGGGCGATTGCACACAATTCCATGCTCGATCAGTCCGGCCGCGTGTGGTACACCGCGCGGATTCGCGCCGCGGATAATCCGTCGTTTTGCAAACAGGGTTCGAATCTTCCATCCGCCCAAGACTTTCCCATCGATGCCAGCGAGCGCCAAGTTGCGGTATATGAGCCGAAGAGCGGCAAATATACTTTCGTCGATACCTGCTATAGCACTCACCATCTGCAATTCTCGGCAGACCCGAACAACACCCTGTGGACCAGTGGTGGTCATGAAGTCGTAGGATGGCTCGACACCAAGAAATTCGATCTCTCCGGCGATGCGGCGGCTTCTCAGGGATGGGCTCCTTTCGTGCTCGACATCAACGGTAACGGAAAACTGGATTCATGGACCGAACCCGGTCAGCCCTTGGACCCGACGCGAGACCAGCGTCTGGCGGTCAGCTTTTACGCGGTCATGCCGAATCCTGCTGATGGCAGCGTCTGGGGGACGGTAGCTTTTCGTTATCCGGGGGCCATCGTCCGATTCGACCCGCGCACCAGGCTCAGCGAAATCTACAATGTGCCCGCGCCCGGGTTCGGTGTACGCGGCGGCGACATCGATCGCAATGGCGTGGTGTGGGTTTCCTTGGCGAGCGGGCATCTCGGGGAGTTCGATCGGCGCAAGTGCAAGGCTGCGCTCAATGGGCCGAAGGCGACCGGTGATCACTGCCCGGAAGGTTGGAGTTTCCATCGGTTACCGGGCCCGGGTTTTGTGAACGTGCCGCAAATGAGCGTCGAATCGAGCTATTACACCTGGGTGGACCAACACGACACACTGGGACTCGGTGCAAACGTGCCGATCGCCACGGGCAATTTGTTTGACGGCGTGCACGCACTGGTCGGCGGGAAATTCGTGACGCTGCGCATTCCCTATCCGCTCGGGTTTTATGCCAAGGGCCTCGAAGGCCGTATCGATGACGCCGCCGCGGGCTGGAAGGGGCGCGGTATCTGGATAACGAGTGGCGACCGAACGCCCTGGCACAAAGAAGGGGGGAAGGGCACCAAGCCCATGGTCGTCCACTTTCAAGTTCGCTCATCACCGTTGGCCGATTGAGGAAACGATTCATTGCTCGATCAATAAGATCGCGCGGCCGGTACGGCTGCCTTGATGAGCTGCAGATCCTCGGGGATCCCAAAATCCGGCCGCGGCGGCAATGCCGACCAGCGATAGCAGGGCCAGCGCCCAAAGAGAGATGCCTCGCATAGGTTTCCAAATATAGACGGAAAGCGCTCGCAACCGACCCCGGCGGCGACACTTTTTGCCATTTTCTCGCCCACGCGGTGCCACATTTGTCTCGCATGCTGCTGCGATCCTGTAATCGCATATCCCATTGCGAGGTGATCAAGGATGAGAAGGCCTGCGATCAAAAAGATCCTCAAAGTCGGGATCATTGTCGGCGGCGCCGGTCTTTACCTGGTGAATGCGTCCTGGCTTGCTTCGCCCCCTTCGGGTCGCCCGACGGTCATTGCCCAGCGTGGGCTGCATCAGGTGTACGGTCGCGAGGGAGTTGACAATGATACCTGCACCGCTCGGCGCATCCCGCCGCCCTCGCATACGTTTATCGACAATACGCTGCCGTCGATCGCCGCGGCTTTTGCCATGGGCGCGGATGTTGTCGAGATCGACGTGAAACGTACGAAGGACCACCAGTTCGTCCTCTTTCACGATAATGCTCTGGAATGCCGAACCAATGGAAGCGGTCCGCTGGCGGAGCACACCCTGGCGGAGCTCAAGGCCCTTGATGTGGGATATGGATATACGGCAGATGATGGCAAGACCTTTCCTCTGCGCGGCAAGGGAGTGGGTTTGATGCCCTCGCTGGCTGAGGTACTGATGGCGCATCCAAACTCGCGGTTTCTCGTTCAGTTCAAGGATGCAGAGCCTGAAGTCGGAAGGATCATGGTCGCGTACCTGGAAGAGCATGGCTTGGCGGAGTGGAGTCGCCTAACCTTTTTTGGTTCAGCGCGGCCTCTCGCGCGGCTCGAGAGCTTGGAGCCAGAAGTTCGCACCTGGTCCGCCAAATTCACGGCGCGCTGCCTCTCGCAATACCTGGAGCTCGGTTGGACGGGTCGCGTTTCCACGGCATGCGATGACGGAATCATCATGGTTCCAATAACGCAGAGTGGCTTTGTGTGGGGCTGGCCTAATCGTTTTCTTGAGCGCATGAGAAGGCATCACACAGAAGTTATGCTGATAGGGCGGATCGACGGATTATCCGGCGCAAATTTTTCGCGATTGGATACACTCGAGGAACTCGAGCGCGTACCACGCGGGTTCGATGGCTCTGTCTGGACGGATCGCATTGACCTGGTCGGACCAGCCTTGGCGCCAAGAACTGACGATGAAGGCATGCTATGTCGAGATACCGCGTCTGTCTTTCAATTCTCGGCGCAGCATTAATTCTGCCGTGGGTGTCGGGTTGCCGCAGCTCCGAATTCTTTGCCGCAAATGCGCCAATCGCGTTCAGCCACGTCGATCGCCAGGTTGATCTTGCCTATGGCGCCGACCGGCGCCAGAAATTAGACGTGTATGCGCCGCGAATGGCGATGAATCGCACCGTCGTGATTTTTTGGTACGGTGGTTCATGGCAGGAGGGCAGCAAGTCAGACTACCGTTTTGTCGGAACCGCGCTGGCAAAACTCGGATTCGTCGCGGTGCTGCCCGACTATAGACTGTACCCGCAGGTAAATTTCCCGCTATTTGATGAAGATGGCGCCCGGGCCATTGCCTGGGTGGAGCAGCACATCCAGGAATTTGGCGGCGATCCGCAGCGAATTGTGCTCATGGGTCATTCGGCAGGCGGCCATACCGCTGCGTTCCTCGCTCTCAATCATGCCTTTCTGGAGCACTTCGGTGCGAACTCTTCGAACATCGTTGGTCTGATCGGGCTTTCCGGGCCCTATGTGCTGGTTCCGGACTCTGAGGCGTTGCGAGCTGCCTTTGCCTCACCGTTTAGCGCGAAGGACTGGCAGCCGATTCGCTTCGTAGACTCACACGCGCCGCCGACCCTCTTGCTGCATGGGCTTTCGGATAAGGAAGTGTTGCCGCAAGAAACGATTGAATTGCATGACGCGCTGATACAAAAAAATGTGCGCGTCGAGATGCATTTGTTTCCGCACCGGGGGCATGCCGACACCGTGGCGCCTTTCGCGCTGCTGCTGCGCTGGCGCACGCCGGTGGTGGATGAAGTCGCCGCGTTTATTCGTAGTGTCGCCGCGGAACCCAGGCGGTAAAGCGGGTCAGCGCCGTACTAGTGCGTCCATGTCTTCCTGCATTCGCTGCTTGTATTCATCTGACCACGCCGCGCCCGACTTTTGATTCAATTTGCTTTGCGGCTTGGGATGCGGCGCTGATTTGGTCTCTGGGGGAGATTTTTTGACGCCAGCTTTGAGTTTGAGGATTGGCTTTGGGGCGATGGGATTGGAATCTTGCATACGGCGGAAAGACGGCTCTTTAAGAATAGTCAGAATACCGATTATATCCGAATGACGTGAAGATCCAATTACACAATGGCTGATCCCATATGAATCGCCGGCGGGCGCTTGCCCGCCGGCGACCTCAGTCCCGCCTGCAATTCCTAGCGACGAAACCCACGGCGATCCCAGCCATAGCCCCGACGGTAATGGTCGCGGTGCCAGTAACCATAAGGAGCATGCACGAAGTTCCGAGAATAGTACCCGGGTGCGTAGGCGAAGGGCTCGACGACCACGCGTGGTAGAACCACTGCCGCTCTGACGTAGGGATCGGCTTTGGCGGGCGTGGCGCAAGCGATGCCGGTCACTCCGAGAACGGTAGTCAACGCAACTGACGCAAGCTTGTACATGATGGCGCTCCTCGAATGAATATTGAATCTACACGAGATACAACGAAGCATCGGCGACAGGCGTTGACCGGCAGGCGACGCCCTTTCGCTGAAACCGGCCTGGAATGCCTCAGTTGCGATTACGATTGCTTAACACGATGTTGGCGCCGCACATGGCGCGCCGTTGGACCCGATAGCGATTTAAGGGGCGGGAATTTCGCGCGCGTAAACCCGCCGCGTCGCCGCTTCAGCGATTTAGAGCGCGAAGATAACCAGCGCGGCGGTCAACAAGGCCATGGCCAAAAGGAGCGCATTGTGGCTCCAACGGGCAGCTGTCGCAAACATGTCAAAATCTCCTGATTTAACTGCAAGGCAAGTCCGCACAAAGCGGCGGTACGTGTATCGATATGGGGGCGCATCCTTGCTTTTCTAGCGTAAAACGCGCATTGGCGGCCGCAATGCACCCTTGGCAGCGGCATCGCGGGATCCTAGGGAAGCTGCGGTTCGCCTGCATTTGCGGTACCCTTGGTAAATGAGTGCAACCGCGGGCGGCATGGGTGAGCTGCAGGCGTTCTTAAACGCGCACCCTCGACGTCTCTATCGGCAGGGCGCGGGCTCTATCCCGATCAAGGCGATTCGCGCCAACCCTAAGCCGACGCGCAGCGAATCTGAACCCGCCCTTCTTGACGAACTCGTCGCCTCGATCAAGGCGACCGGCATCATCCAACCCCTCATCGTGCGGCCGGTGCCCGGCTTTCCGCACCAATTCGAGGTGGTGGCGGGCGAGCGTCGCCTCAAGGCTGCGCAGCTCGCGGGACTGACCGACATCCCGGCGATCATTCGCGATTTCAACGATCACGAAGCGCTCGCGATCTCGCTGATCGAGAACATCCAACGCGAGGAACTGAGTCCCGCGGATGAGGCGCGAGCGTTGCTGCGGCTGACCGAAGAGTTTGCCCTTACACATGAGCAGATCGCGCATGCGATCGGCCGCTCGCGCGCGGCGGTGAGCAACCTGCTGCGGCTCCTCGACTTGCCAGCCGAGGTCACGACGATGCTGGAGACCCGGACGATCAGCATGGGACACGCGCGCGCGTTGCTTGGTATCCCGGACGACGCGGAGCGCGTGCGCGTCGCGCAGCTGATTGCGACGCATCAGTGGAGCGTGCGCGACACCGAGTCCCACGTACGCAAGGCGATCGCACCGGGCGGGCGCTCGCCCGCGATGCCTCCCTTGCTCGCGGTCATAAGCGAAGTGATGCGCACCCCCCACATGCGCGTCGAACTCCATCAGCGCACCAACGGCACGGGCAAGATCGTGATCGAGTTCGACGATGCGCCGACGCGCGATGCGGCGCTCGAGCGGCTGCGGACCCTCGATCCTTAAGAGCCTGCGCCGCGCGGCTACCGGCTCGCGGCGCGCAAGCTTGTCTTGGCCGCAATCCCGATCGGCGCATCAATTGCAGCAGTCTTGGTATGTTATAGAAGAGATCAGCGTTCTCCGGAGAGTCGGCTATGACGAAAATTCCCCGCGGAGTCGGTCCCAGTCATCCCCAAGTGGTGGTTCTCATGGGAGCGACGGGCGATCTGGCGAAGCGCAAGCTGCTGCCGGGGTTGTTTCATTTGGCGCACGCCGGATTTATCCCCGATTGCAGGATTATTGGCGTATCGCTCGAGAATTTGGACTCCGACGCATTTCGCCAGCAGGCACGCCAAGCAGTGGGGGAATTCTCGACTCGCAAGGTCGATGATGCGGCTTGGAACACGTTTTCGCAGAACCTGAGCTATGTGCCGCTGACCGCGGGGCCGGCCGTTCTGAAGGCGGCGGTCACGGAAGCGGAGCGTTCGTTGGGTCAAGAGAGCCGCCGTCTGCACTACTTGAGCATTCCGCCCAGCGCGGCGCTTGCGGCGGTACGACTCCTCGGCGAGGCCGACATCGTTGATCGATCGCGCGTCATTATGGAAAAGCCCTTCGGCACGGACCTCGAGAGCGCAGTACTGCTCAATGCCAAGCTGCATGAGGTGTTCAGCGAGGAGCAAATTTTCCGCATCGATCACTTTCTCGGCAAAGAGCCCGCGCAGAACATTCTGGCATTCCGCTTTGCCAACGGTTTGTTCGAGCCGATTTGGAATCGGAATTTCGTCTCCCACGTGCAAATCGATGTGCCTGAAACCCTGGGGTTGGGAAAGCGTTCCGGCTTCTACGAAGCGACCGGCGCCTACCGGGACATGGTGGTCACGCACTTATTTCAGATCTTAGGCTTCATGGCCATGGAGCCGCCGACGGCATTGGAGCCCGCGCCCATCAGCGAGGAAAAAAACAAAGTGTTCCGCAGCATGCTGCCGATCAAACCCGAAGACGTGGTGCGTGGACAGTACATCGGCTACCGGTCGGAAGACGGCGTGGCTGCGGACTCGGATACCGAGACGTTCATTGCGCTGAAATGCACCATCGATAACTGGCGCTGGGCCGGAGTGCCGTTTTTTCTGCGGACCGGCAAACGCCTCGCGGAAGGGCAGCGAATCATTTCGATCGCCTTTCGCGAACCGCCCAAGAGCATGTTTCCAGCAGGCTCAGGCATAGGCGAGCAGGGACCCGATCATTTGACCTTCGATCTGGCCGATGCGGCAAAACTGTCGCTGTCGTTCTACGGCAAGCGTCCAGGACCGGGCATGCGTTTGGATAAACTCAGCCTGCAGTTCGCCATGCATGACACCAGCCACATCGGCGATGTGCTCGAAGCCTATGAACGGCTGATCCTCGACGCCATGCGCGGCGATCGAACTTTGTTCACGACGGCCGATGGCATCGAACGGCTCTGGGAAGTCTCCTCAGCGTTGCTCCAAGCGCCTCCCCCGGTACGTAGCTACCACCCAGGATCGTGGGGACCGAATGCGATTCATCAGCTCATCGCCCCCTTCGCCTGGAGGCTGCCCTTCGAGCGGGCCTGGCGTGCTCCGGATGGCACGGCCAGTTAAGCGGCGGCATCTCGAGCAGCTAGTCACGTACTTTTTTTGCATTCTTAAGCACCGCTTAAGGCCTTGCGCTTACCATGCCGCCAAAGGAACTTAAACCTCGAATTGGAGGTCTTCCGTTTGCCTAAAAGGAGTACGGAGACTATGACCATTTCTGCCTCTCGGCTGTCGCGCGCGCGTATCGTTATCTTGGGTCTTGCCGGATTGGCAAGCGCCGGCGCTTTCGCCGTCGCGCCTAAACTTCCCGCAGTCCCTCAACAAGTCCGCAGCATCGAAGGCGTCACCGAATACCGCTTGGCCAACGGCTTGCAGGTCCTGCTCTATCCCGATCAATCGAGCAGCACGGTCAGCGTCAATGTGACGTACAAGGTCGGGTCGCGCCATGAGAGCTACGGTGAGACCGGCATGGCGCACCTGCTCGAGCACATGAATTTCAAGGGCACGCCGACGCATCCCAAAATCATGGACGAATTGAGCAGCCGCGGCGCTCGTGCCAACGCGACCACCGCCTATGATCGGACCAACTATTTCGAAACACTTCCCGCCACCACCGCGAATCTTGAATGGGCGCTAGGGATGGAGGCGGATCGCATGACCCATTCCTTGATTGCCAAGAAAGATCTCGACACCGAAATGACGGTGGTGCGCAACGAGTTCGAAGCGGGCGAGAACAGTCCTGCCAACGTGTTGCGCGAACGCGTACTGGAAACAGCCTACCTGTGGCACAACTACGGCCATCCGACCATTGGCGCGCGCGCGGATATCGAGGGCGTGCCCATTGAGCGTTTGCAGAAGTTCTACCACACCTACTATCAGCCGGATAACGCGGCCTTGATCGTCACCGGCAAGTTCGACCAAAAGGCAACCCTGGCGTACATCGAAAAAGTGTTCGGCGTCATTCCGAAGCCGACCCGTATCCTGCCGAACCTCTATACGACGGAGCCGCCCCAGGATGGCATGCGGGAAGTGACTCTGCGGCGCTCCGGTGGCGAGCAAGTGCTCGAGGAGGTTTTTCACGTCCCGGCGGACGCCCATCCGGACGCGGTGTCGTTGAGCCTGTTGACCTCACTCTTGAATGAAAGGCCGGCGGGGCTTCTTTATAAGCGCTTGGTGGAAACCAAGCTCGCCGTGTCGGCATCTGCCGATTTGGAAGCCATGTACGATCCGGGATTCTTGATGATTTCGGTGAGCTTGCCGAAGGGAGGCGATCTAGGTGCGGTTCGCCGTGAGCTCGACGCCATTCTGCAAACCATTCGCAGCGAGGATTTCTCCCAAGATGAGCTCGAACGAGTTCGCAATGATCAATTCAACGGTTACGAGCGGCTGATGAATTCATCGCCCGAGATGGCGAGTAATTTGAGCGAGAATGTCGCGGTGGGCGACTGGCGCCTGCTGTTTTGGGATCGCGACCTCTTGAAGAAAGTGACCGTCGCGGACGTCAAGCGCGTCGCAGCCACCTATCTCATCGATTCAAACCTCACCGTCGGTACATTTGTTCCTGACGATCAGCCGCTGCGCGCGGTGATTACCCCCGCGCCCAAATTGGATGCGCTGCTGGCCGGCTATACAGGTCAGGCCGCGGTCGCCGAGGGCGAGCACTTTGACGCGACGCCTAAGAATCTCGAGGCTCGTGTAAAGCGAGGCGTGGCTGGGTCGATCAAAACCGCATATCTCGTGAAAAAGACCAAGGGCGACCGGGTCAGCGGCGTCATCGACCTGCACTTCGGCAGCGTGGAGTCCTTGAAGAACAAGGCTGAAGTCGCGCAATTCACCGCAGGGCTCTTGATGCGCGGAACGCAGGCGCACACTCGGCAACAGATTCAAGACGAACTCACAAGACTGAAGACGACCTTGAGAGTCAATGGCGGGGCGTCCGGATTGTCAGCTTCCTTCGAAACCCCGGCAGCGAATCTCGATCAGACATTGATGCTCATTGCGGAGGTGCTGCAGAAACCCGCGTTTCCCGCAGCCGACTTGGATGAACTCAAGCGCAGCGCCTTGTCGCGCATCGAGTCGGCGCGCACCGATCCGCAGGCCATTGCCAGTCTTGCCTTGCGCCGCTCGCTCTCGCCTTATCTCTCCGGGGACTTCCGCTACGTACCGACGCTGGATGAGAGTGTTGCAGCGGTAAACGCGGTCTCACTCGGCGATGTCCAGACTTTCTACAAGCAATTCATCGGCGCAAGCAACGCCGAAGCCGCTCTCGTCGGCAGTTTCGACGCCGCGGACGCGACCAAGCAGCTCACGGAACTGTTCGGCGTATGGAAGAGTCCGAGCCCTTTCGAGCGGGCAGTGGGGATTTATAAACCCACGGCGAACGACTCGAAGGTATTCGCGACCCCCGACAAAGCCAATGCGGTCTTTTCTCTGGCCGGTCTTCTGAAAATTCGCGACGACGATCCGCAATACCCCGCGCTGGAAATCGGCAATGAAATCCTCGGCGGGGGAGTGATGAATTCGCGGCTCGCCACCCGCATTCGCCAGAAGGACGGTTTGAGCTATGGAGTGGGTTCGCAGGTGCACGCGGATTCTCTCGACGCGGTCGGATCCTTCTCGATCTTCGCCATCAGCGCCCCGCAAAACACCGCTAAGGTCGAGAGCGATACAAAAGAAGAAATGGCCAAAGTCATCGCGAATGGTTTCACCGCCGACGAGGTTGCCGCGGCGAAATCCGGCATCTTGTCGGAAATGACCCTCAGTCGCTCCAACGACGGATCCCTGGCACGCGATCTGGCGGCGCATTTGTACCTGAACCGCGACTTTACCTGGGACGCCAGCTACGAGAAGGCCATCGACTCTGCCAGCCCCGACGCCATTCACAAGGCCATGCAGGAATTCTTGAGTCCCGACCAGTTTGTGACCGTCAAGGCCGGCGACTTCAAATAGCCCGCTCGGGACTTGGGATCCCGTGGGGCTCGGCGCACTTAGCTCGCGCCAACGGGGCGCTGCGCGGATGCCTTGACAATTGTTGCCCAGGCATCTATATTACTTGATGGCGGCAGTCTATGAACGACATCTACGATCCGAAGTCATTCGACATCCAGGCCAGCTTGGCCCCCTTGGTGGGTCAGGTGCGCATGGCGGTGCTGAAAGGCGTCGACCAAGAGTTTCTGCTCGATGAGGACTTGTCGGCTCTCGAAGTCACCGGGGCGCAGTTTGTCATCCTGGCGAACCTGCTCAAAGGTGAACCGAAGTCGGCCTGCGAGTTGTGCCGAGCCTTGGACTACGATCGCGGCGCGATGAGCCGGATGATCGATCGGCTGGAGAGCAAGAAGTTGCTGCGCCGCGTTGCGCTCGCGCATACACGGCGCGAGCAGTCGCTCGAAGTAACGGCGGCGGGAAAGGCGGCCTTTCCGAAGATGCAGGCCTGTCTTGCGAAGGTGCTGAATCGGTTGTTGAACGGCGTCACCAAGTCACAGGTGCGCGAGGTGGAACGGACCTTGAAACAAATGCTGGCGAATGCCTAGCGTTTTTTTGGATTGATAGTTGCCCAGGCATATGTTGCAGAGGCATGTGTTGCTGAGGCAGCTTGAGGCGAGGAGAAGGGTATGAACGCAATATTGGAATCGGTGGCCGCGAGAGCGGCGAATGGCTGGCAGCGCGCCGGCGCGAAGTTCGACTTCGAAGTGTTGGCGATGCCGGGCGGCAGTGTGATGGCGCCCGCGCTCTGGGTTTATTCCATGGTGGCTAGCGTGCTGAAACGCCCGGCGCAGGGTTCGGCCACGCAATCCGCGCCGGATGTGGCGGGCGCGGATCGCTCCAGCGGGCAAGCGCAGGAGTCACCCGGGCTGCACTGTGACTGGTCCGGGTGCCATTGCACATGAGCATCAGCGATTCGATCTTGTTCCTGCTGATCTTCGCCGGGTTCGGGTTGGGGCTTGCCTACTTTGGAGTCGGGTTTCGGGCCAGCCGCGAGGCCAGGCGCCAGCGCTGATCCGAAAACGCTCGGTTGGCCGTGACCGGCTGCTCGCGTTCTGATACGTGGCGCGAATCTCCTTATGCAATTCTGGTATTTCGCCGCAGGGCCGTCCGACCGGCGGTATTTCATTAAGCCACTGATTTTATTGGTGATACTCGCCAGTTGACAACGCCGCAGCCCGGCGCATAATAGCTGCCAAAGCAGTAATTGCCGAGGCATTAAATGTCCAAGCAGCATTATCATCTCTCCACCTACAAGGCGCAGATGAGCGTCGGGTACCTGGTGAAGCGCGCGCATTCGCTCATGCTCGACATCATGGAGCCGATGATCGAGCAGCGCGGCTTCAGCTTTATCCAGTACGTGGTGTTGTCGGCGCTGCGCGATGGCATCGCGGTCAATCCGAAGGTCATTTGCACACAATATCGTCATGACAGCGGCGCGCTTACCCGCATCATCGACCAGCTTGCTGAGCGCGGTCTGTTGGAGCGCGTGCGGCGCGATAAGGATCGGCGCAAGGTCGAGCTGCAGCTGACCCCTGCCGGCCGCGAAGCGATCGAATCGCTCATTCCCTCAGTCGTGGACAAGCTCAACGAAGTCTTGACCGACTTCAGCAAGGCCGAGTTGCAGGAATTGCTGCGTCTCTTGGTCAAGCTCAATACCACGCTCCAGGCGCATGTCGATTCGAGCGTCGAGGCCGCCGAGGCGTAAAGCCATGTCATTCAAAAGCACACTGCTGTTGTTAAGCGTCCTTCTCGTGGGGTGCGTTCTGCCGCCGAAGGAATCCACGCATCCGGCGGCGCTCGCCAACACACGCGTCGGCTTGACCGGCGCGCCGGTGGAACCGGTCGCCGACGCTTGGTGGCAATCCTTCGACGATCCGCAGCTCGACCGCTTGATTCGTGCCGGCCTTCAAGGCAGTCCGACTCTGGCGCAGGCGCAGGCGCGCGTGGCGGACGCGCTGGCCCATTCGCAAATCGCGCAATCCAAGTTGCTGCCTTCGGCGAATCTGGACGCGAGCGCGCTGTATCAGCGCGCACCGCAGAACTACCTCATTCCGCCGCCGCTCGCGGGACACACTTTTTGGATGGGCCAAGCGGGCGCGTCTTTGAGTTGGGACCTGGATTTCTTTGGAAAGCAGGCAAACGCGGTGCATCAAGCCCAGGCCCTGACCCACTCCGCGGAACTGGACGTCGAGAACGCGAAGCTCATGCTCGGCACGGCGATCACGCAGGCCTATGTCGAGTTGTATCGCGAAAACGCCTTGGCAGACATCGCCGAGCGATCGGCCGCGCAGCGCGAAAACATCGTCGCCATCACGCGCCGCCGGGTCGCCGCGGGCGTCGATACTCAGCTCGAACTGCGGCAAGCCGAAGGCCAGCTGCCGCAGGCGCACGTGGCGCGCGATCAAGCGCAAGCCGCCGCGGAGCTTGCCGTACACGAACTGGCCGCGCTGACCGGCCAGGGCGCGGATGCTTACGCCGCGATTCAACGCCCGGTTTTGAATCTCGATGCGGCACTGCCGGTGCCGACGGCGCTGCCCATCAACTTGCTCGCGCGCCGCCCGGATGTGCTCTCCGCGCGCGCAACTATCGAGGCGGCGGATTCGCTGCGGCTTTCAGATCGCGCCGCGTTTTATCCTGACATCAATCTGAAGGCGCTCGCCGGCATCGGCGCGTTTGGCTGGAACAACCTGGTGCAGTCGAGTGCGCTCGGCTTCGGCGCCGGACCCTTGATCTCGCTGCCGCTGTTCGATGGCGGGCGTCTGCGTGCGCAGTACAAAAGCAGCGAGGCGCAGTTGGACCAAGCGATCGACGGCTACAACGACACCGTGCTGCGCGCTGTGCAGCAGACAGCGGATCAGCTCACGCGCATCGACGCCTTGGCGCGCGAACGTGTGGAACAGCAACAGACCTTGGAGGCCAACGAAGCGGCCTACAGGCTGGCCGAGGAGCGCTATCGCGCGGGCCTGGCCAGTTATCTCTCCGTCCTCAATGCCGAAACTCAAGTGCTCACGGCGCGCCAAACGATGGTCGACATCGTCGCGGATGAAGCCGTGGCGCGCGTGACGCTGCTCTCCGCCATCGGCGGCAGCTTCGATGCGCGCGCGTTGGGTTCAAGTTCGGCGCCGAATTCCGCTCAAGTTTTGACACGGGTAACACCATGAATAGCAACGATTCCAATGAGACCTCTGCTTCGACCGGCGCACCGGCCGCGCCCCCCGCGGCCGCCGCGGCGCCTGCATCGAGCGCGCCTACTCCCAGCCGCGCTCGGCGCTTAGGGTTATTTGCGCTTGCGACCGCGGTCCTGCTCGCGGGTGTTGGCTATGCAGGCTACTGGTTCTTTGACGGCCGCTTCTACGAAAGCACTGATGACGGCTACGTCAACGGCGATGTGGTGCAGGTGACGAACGAAGTGCCCGGCACGGTGCTGGCGCTCAACGTGGACGATACCCAGCTCGTCGATGCCGGCCAACCGCTGCTCCAGCTCGATCCGGCGGATGCGCGAATCGCCGAGGAGAACGCCGAAGCGGATCTGGCGCGCGCGGTGCGGCAAGTGCGCGGCCTGTTCGCCCAAGGCCAGGAATTGCGGGCGCAGATCGAGCAGCGCGAACAAGCCGAACGTACCGCCGATGACGATCTGCAGCGCCGCGGCAACTTGATCGCGGACGGCGCCATTTCCGCCGAAGAACTCTCGCATGCACGCGATGCGGTCACGACGACGCGCGCCAATGTCGCGGCGGCGCGCGAGCAATTGAGCCAAACCGTGGCACAGATCGACGGCACCACCATTGCGAATCATCCGCAAGTCCTGGCCGCGGCGGCCGCGGTGCGCAATGCCGCGCTCGCCTTGCATCGCACGGAACTCACCTCGCCCGTGAGCGGCATCATTGCGAAACGTTCCGTGCAGGTCGGTCAGCGAGTCGCGGCCGGCACGCCGTTGCTGGCCGTCGTGCCGCTCGAGAATGTATGGGTGGATGCAAACTTCAAGGAAGTACAGCTCGAGCGCATGCGCGCCGGCCAACCGGTCACGGTGCGCACGGATTTGTACGGGCACCAGGTCATCTATCACGGACACGTGGCCGGCATCGCCGCCGGCAGCGGTAATGCCTTTGCGCTCCTGCCCTCGCAGAACGCCTCCGGCAATTGGATCAAGATCGTGCAACGCCTGCCGGTGCGCATCCTCTTGGATCCGAATGAACTCAAGGCGCATCCGTTGCGCATCGGGCTATCAACCACTGTGCGCGTCGACTTGCACAATGCATCGGGCCCGCTGATCTCGACCGCGGTGCGCAATGTGCCGCTGCCGAAGCAGGTGAGCGCCGGCGATGATCCTGGCGTCGATACTTTGATCGCCACCATCATCGCGGACAATGCCGGACCGCATGCAGACGAGCGCGCGAAACTCAGCCGCAATAAAACGCGTGCAGGCGAGGTCACACCGATGTTGGCCGCCCGCCCGTGAGCGCGAATGCCGCCACCATTGGCGCCGCGCCGGCGCTGATCGGCGGGCGCAAGGCCATCACCGCGGTGGCCCTTGCGTTGGGGACCTTTATGCAGGTCCTCGATACCTCTATTGCGAATGTGTCCATTCCCACGATCGCGGGCAACTTAGGCGTCAGCGTCGACCAGGGCACGTGGGTGATCACTTCCTTCGCGGTGGCGAACGGCGTGTCCGTGCCGTTGACCGGATGGCTCATGCAGCGCTTCGGCGTGGTGCGCACCTTCGTGGTCTCGGTGGTGCTTTTTACCATTGCTTCGCTACTCTGTGGGCTCGCCTGGAGCTTGCCCTCGCTGATCGCGTTTCGCGTGCTGCAGGGTGCGGTTTCCGGACCCATGATCCCGGGCAGTCAGGCGCTGCTCATTAACGTGTTCGGCCCCCATAAGCGCACCACGGCCCTGACCATCTGGTCGATCACCACCTTGGTGGCGCCGATCGCCGGTCCCTTGCTCGGCGGCTATATTTCCGACAATTACATTTGGCCCTGGATTTTCCTCATCAACGTGCCTGTTGGCGTGTTCTGCGCCTGGATGTGCTGGAATAATTTGAAGTCGCAGGAAACCCCGACGCGCAAAATCCCCATCGACCGCATCGGCCTCGCGCTGCTGTTTGTGTGGGTCGGTGCGCTGCAAATCATGCTCGACAAGGGCAAGGATCTGGACTGGTTCCATTCAGCCTTCATCCTCGCGCTGCTCATCGTCACGGTCGTGGGCTTCGCGGCGTGGCTCATCTGGGAACTGACCGAGAAGCATCCCATTGTGGACCTAAGCCTGTTCAAGTCGCGCAGTTTCGCGCTCGGCACGCTCGCGATGTGTTTAGGGTATGCGGTGTTTTTCGGCAACGTCGTGCTCATGCCGCTGTGGCTGCAGAGCAATTTGGGCTACACCGCCACCTGGGCGGGCCTCGTGTCCGCTCCCAGCGGCATCACCGCCATCCTTGCCTCGATGCTGATGGGGCGATTGATGCGCCGCTTCGATCCGCGCGTACTCGCGGCCAGCTCCTTCGCCTTATTCGCGGCCTCTTACTTCATGCGCGCGCAGCTCACGGCCGACTCGAGCTATCTGGTATTCGTGGCGCCGCAGCTGGTGCAAGGTCTCGCCATGGGAATGTTCTTCGTCGCCATGCTCGCCGTGACGTTCGATCGATTGCCGCCGCACAAGGTACCCTCGGCCTCGGGCCTGTCGAATTTTCTGCGTATCACCGCGGCCGGTTTCGCGACCTCGCTCATCACCACCTTCTGGGACCGGCGTGAAGCGCTGCATCAGTCGCAGCTGGCCGACGTGGTCACCCAGTACGCACCGGCCTACCAAGAAGCGCTGACCCGCATGCATCAGTTCGGGATGAGCGATCAGCTTGCCGCCGGTGCCATGACGCAGAGCATGATCGGCCAAAGTTATCTCTTGTCCTCGCTCGACCTGTTCTATGCTTCGGCATGGCTCAGCGTGTTGTTGATACCCCTGTGCTTCTTGGTGCGGCGGCCCTCCGCCGGCGCTGCCCCGACGGTGGCCGCCGAGTAGAACAATGAGCTTCGATTGGCGCGCGGGATACCCTTCCGTCCGATTGCCTGTCTTCGCGCGCAACATCGTAGCAACCTCTCACCCCCTGGCCGCCCAAGTGGGCCTGTCGCTATTGCAGCGTGGCGGCAACGCGGTGGACGCGGCCATTGGTGCAGCGGCCGCAATGGCCATCTTGGAGCCGTGCAGTAACGGCTTGGGTTCCGATGCCTTTTGCATTCTGTGGGACGGCGGGAAATTGCACGGCCTCAATGCTTCCGGACCGGCGCCCGCTGCGTGGACTTTGGAGTATTTCCAGAAAAAATATGGCGCAGGCGCACGCCAGCCGCCGATGCGCGGTTGGGACTCGGTGACGGTGCCCGGCGCGGTGGCCGGGTGGGTTGAGCTCTCGCGTCGTTTCGGCAAACTCGCCTTTGGCGATCTGCTCGCGCCCGCGATCGACATCGCCGAACGCGGCTATGCGGTCCCGATGGTCGTGCAAGAAAAGTGGGCGGCGGCGGTCCCGGATCTGAAAGATCTCCCCGGCTTCGCTGAAACTTTCCTGGCCGCAGGGCGCGCACCAAAGGTCGGCGAGCGCTTTGTATTTTCGGGCGCGGCGCGAGCGCTCGAGAAGATTGCGCAGACGCGAGGCACTGCTCTTTACGGCGGCGAAATCGCCGCGGCCGCGGCGGGACATGCCGCCAAACACGGCGGAGCGATGCGCGTGGAGGACTTCGCGGCGTTTTCGCCCGAGTGGGTCGAGCCCATCGGCATGGAGGTCTATGGGCATCGGCTGCACCAGATTCCACCCAACGGGCAGGGCATCGCGGCGCTCATTGCGCTCGGTATCCTGGAGCACGTGGATGTGGCGGCTCATGCGGTGGACAGCGCCGCGAGTCAGCATTTGCAAATCGAAGCGATGAAGCTGGGCTTCGCCGACACCTATGCACATGTGGCTGACCCTATCGCCATGCGCCGCACGGTTGAGGAGATGCTCGATCCTCGATATCTCAAGAAACGCGCCGCGCTCATTGATCCGCAACGCGCGCAAGTATTCGGCGAGGGGCATGCGGATAAAGGCGGCACGATCTATCTTACCGCCGCGGATGAACGCGGCATGATGGTGAGCTTTATTCAAAGCAACTACATGGGATTCGGCTCCGGGATCGTCGTGCCGCAATGGGGGCTATCGCTGCAAAATCGCGGGCACGCCTTCTCGCTCGACGCGGCAAGTCCTAATTGCGTCGCGCCGCGCAAGCGTCCCTTTCACACCATCATTCCCGGCTTCCTCACCAAGGATGGCTTGCCGCAAATGAGCTTCGGTGTGATGGGCGGCAATATGCAGCCGCAGGGGCATCTGCAGACCTTGGTGCGCATGCTGCTGTATCGGCAACAACCGCAAGCGGCCTGCGATGCGCCGCGCTGGCGCTTCAATCAAGGCCTGTCGATTAATGTCGAAGCGACCATGCCGAGTGCGACCACGCTCAAGCTGCACGAGTTGGGCCATCAAATTGAAGTCATTCACGACAGCTATCAAGATTTCGGCGCCGGCCAATTCATCTGGCGCTTAGGGGATCCAGCGGTCGAAGGGTATGTTGCCGCGAGCGATCCACGGCGCGACGGCCAGGCGGCAGGATATTGAGGTAAAAACCAAGACGTCTCAGCCAAATAACAAGGGATGACCATGTATACATTTACCTTACGCCGCGTGGTTCTTATGTCGATGCTGCTATTCGCTGTCGAGGCCGCTGCGGCCACGGCCACGGCGCAGTCACTACCGCCACCGGAGAAATCCGGCGTCACAATCATTCGGGCGGCCCGTCTCATTGATGGCCGGGGCGGCGAACCGCTGGCACCGGCGATGGTTCGGGTCGAGGGAGATAAGATCGTGGCGATCGGATCGTCTCTGCCCATACCGAAAGGCGTACGCCAGATTGATCTCGGGAACTCAACCCTGCTCCCGGGGTTCATTGATTTGCATACCCATTTGACGGGACGCAGCGATGTTCACTGGGAAGACGCGCTGGTCAAGACCACGCCGCCCGAAGATGCGCTCTGGGGCGCTCACTGGGCATTGGTTACGCTGCTGGCGGGATTCACAACGGTTCGCGACATGGGACCGGACTGGCCGTACACGGATGTTGCGCTTCGCAATGCAATCGATGCCGGCGCTGTCCCGGGTCCGCGCATGCTCGTTGCCGGTGCCTACGTGTCATCGACCGGTGGTGCGGGCGATGCCCTGCAGTTCTCTCCTTACGTCCAGGTCCCACTGGTTCACAATCTGGCCGACGGTCCTCTGGAGATTACCAAGGCCGTTCGCACCAACTTCAAGAATGGCGCGGACTTCATCAAGATCTTGGCGACCGGGGCGGTTCTCTCCAAGGGTATCGTGCCGGGTGCCCAGCAATACTCGGATGAAGAAATTCGCGCGGCGGTCGTTGAAGCAACGCGTTGGGGCCGGGATGTGGCGGCGCACGCGCACGGCACGGAGGGCATCAAGGCCGCCATCCGCGCCGGCGTGCACACCATTGATCACGGCTCGGGTCTCGACGACGAGGCGGTCGCGCTGTTGAAATCGCATCCGAACACTTATTACGTCCCAACGCTCGCGCTCATGACGGTGAACATCGATGAACAGCACGCGAATGTATTTCCGCCCGCTGAGATGCAGCGGATGCGGGAGCTCAAAACCATGGCCGAGGCGGCGTTTCGACGCGCGTTGGCGGCGGAGTTGCCGATCGGGCTGGGGACCGATGCGCCGGTGATTCCTCACGGACTCAACGCACGTGAATTTCGAACGCGGGTGGCCTTGGGCGAAAAACCCATGGCGTCCTTGGTGTCGGCGACGCGCATCAATTCGCAGATCATTCATTGGCAGGATCGCGTCGGCACCGTCGAGACCGGAAAGCTCGCCGATCTTGTGGGCGTCCCTGGCAACCCGCTTCAGGACATCACGGTCACAGAGAGAGTCGGATTCGTCATGAAGGGCGGGGTTGTTTATCGCGCTGAACTGGCGATGGCGCGTTAGTTGCCAGTGACGGCTGCGTGTCGACCAAGTTCTTACTTATCGACGCGAACCGTCCGCATCATTCCGCCGTCCTCGTGCTCGAGTAAATGGCAGTGATACACCAAGGTGCCGACGGCATTCGGATCTCGAAAGTCCATGCGCAACCTCACGCACGATTGCACCTGGTGCCGGGCGTGGACATACCTGAGAGGGCGTCGCGGCACCGGCACAGACTGGCCGCCCGATAGCGACTATCAAGGCCAAGCACCAGAACAAAATGAGGTCAACAGGGCGCTTGGGCATAACGGGACACCGGGATTGTAACGG
>Ga0302325_10006609_pt1 | contig 25981 bp, 26 predicted proteins | sample Palsa_T0_2_FD_201948 | JGI IMG/M metagenome (GOLD analysis project Ga0302325, IMG submission 201948) | Peat permafrost microbial communities from Stordalen Mire near Abisko, Sweden - Palsa_T0_2 | ecosystem: Environmental > Terrestrial > Soil > Palsa > Peat permafrost | place: Sweden: Abisko... | reverse complement strand
AAGCCCGGCCAGACCCTCTCGCTGCCGCTTGCGGGTCGCCGCCAGGACTACTTCATCGCCGGGGTGTGGCGCGATTATGTGCGCTCCAGTGGCGCCATCGTCATCCGCCGGCAGGATTACATCGCGGCCAGCGGTGATGCCGGCGCCAATGAAGGCTCGGTATGGCGCGATCCGCACCACGATGCCGCCTCATTGATCGCCGCGATACGCGCCAGCCTCGACAACGGCGACACGCTCGAGATTCTCTCGAGCCAGGAGCTGCGCGAACTCTCCCTCATCGCCTTCGATCGCGCCTTCCTGGTCACCTATGCACTCGAGGCCATCTCGGTGCTGATCGGGCTGCTCGGCGTCAGCGTCGCGGCCAGTTCCACCGCACTCTCGCGTCGCGCGCAGTTCGGCATGCTGCGGCACTTGGGGATGCTGCGCCGGCAGGTACTGTGGATGTTCGCCGGCGAAGGGGTGGCGCTCAGTGCGGTGGCCGTGATCTACGGCCTCATCCTGGGGGCGATGCTGAGCCTGATCCTGGTCTACGTCATCAATCGCCAGTCCTTCCACTGGAGCATCGATCTGGCGGTGCCCTGGGGCCAGCTCGCCGTGCTGAGCCTGAGCCTGATTGCGGCCTCGGCGCTCACGGCGCTCTGGAGCGGCCGCGCGGCCGTGAGCCTGGATCCGATCCAGGCGGTGCGCGAGGACTGGTGAGAGCGCTCACCTTCGCGCTGGGCCTGGCGCTATCGCTGGGCGTGGCGGGGGCCGCAGCGCCTTCGTTCGCGCCCGTGCTGCCCGGCTACTCGCTGCAGTTCCCGCACGATTTCGGCAGTCATCCGGCGTATCGCATCGAGTGGTGGTATGTGACCGGCTGGCTCACGGCGGAGGACAAGGAGACGCTGGGCTTCCAGATCACTTTCTTCCGCACCCGCCCCGACTGGAATGAACCCAATCCGAGCGCCTTTGCCCCGCGGGAACTGCTGATCGCGCATTGCGCGCTCAGCGATCCGGCACACGCGCGCTTCTGGCACGATCAACGCGTACGCCGTGCCGACCCGCAGCTCGCCTACGCGGCGGAGTCGGACACGCGGGTGCGCATCGATGACTGGCATCTGGAGCGCGCGGCGGACGGCTATCACGCGCAGGCGCAGGCTGCGCAGTTCGCACTCGATCTGCTGCTTGCGCCCACGCAGTCGCCGATGCGCAATGGCGATGGCGGCTTCAGCCGCAAGGGTCCTGCGCCGCAGTCGGCGAGCTACTACTACAGCGAACCGCACCTGCAGGTCAGTGGTCGCGTGGTGCGCCAGGGACGCAGCGTGGCAGTCAAGGGCGAGGCATGGCTCGATCATGAGTGGTCCAGTGACTACCTGGACCCGGCAGCTGTGGGCTGGGACTGGATCGGCCTGAATCTCGATGATGGCGGCGCGGTGATGGCGTTCCGTATGCGCGACAAGCAAGGCCGTACGCACTGGAGCGCCGCCACCGTGCGCACTCCCGGCGGCGAGGTGCAGAGCTTCAGTGGCGGGGAGGTCGAATTTACGCCGCTGCGCTCGTGGCACTCGCCGCACACGGGTACGGACTATCCCGTGAGTTTCCGCGTGCGAATCGGCGCACGCGAGTTCACCCTGGCGCCGCTACTCGATGATCAGGAAAACGATACCCGGCTCTCGAGCGGCGCGGTCTACTGGGAAGGGGCTGTGAGCGCCAGCGAGCAGCAGCGCGCCGTGGGACGCGGCTACCTGGAACTCACGGGCTACGAACGGCCGCTGTCGTTGCGTTAAGCGCGGGCGCCGGCACCGGCGGCGTCTCGGCCGATGGCGTGATCAGCTCCTCGACATCGCTGAGCTTGGCCAGCTCACTCAACGCCTGCGGTACCTTGAGATAACGCAGCGTGCGGTGCCGCGAGCGCGCGTCAGCCAGCCAGTCGATCAGCAGCGCGAGCCCCGCGCTGTCGGTCAGCGGCACACACTCGAGATCAAACTCGACATCACCGGCGGCCGATGCAATCAGATCCAGCCCGGGCTGGCGCAGTATTGGCACCGTGGCGAAAGTCAGCGCATCCTCGAGGCGGTAGACGCCGGCAGTGCCGGCAGGGCACGCCAGGAAGGCCGTCTTACCGTCGATCGGCACGATCCTGCGCGCGCCGCTGAGTCCACGCTGGCCGCACGGTTTCGGGGTTGACATGGATCAGCTCTTCTTGCCGCTGGCGGCACCCGCCGCTATGGCGGTTGGCTTCACGCCGGATTCGAGCCGCGCAATGACCTCATCGAGGCCCTTCTGGTCGATCTCGGAACTGAAGTCGTCGCGAAAACTCTTCACGTAGCTGATGCCTTCGATGACGACATCCCAGGCCTTCCAGCCCTGATCGGTCTGGCGGAGCGAATAGTTGACCGCCACCTGCGAGCCATCGTCCTTGCGTATCTGGGTGCGCACCGTGGCGTACTGCGCCTTCGGATCGCCCGTGTACGGGAACACCTTGAGCCGATCGGAAGTGAAGTCGACCAGCGCATCGCCGTAGTTGCTGAGCATGGATTTGTAGAACGCATTGACGAAGCGCGTGCGCTGATCCGCGCTCGCGGTATTCCAGTACTTGCCCAGCACCAGCCTGGCCGAGTACTCGGTGTCGAAATGCGGCAGCAGGATCTCATCGACCAGGTGGTGAACCTTGTTCGGATCTTTCTTGTATTCGGCGCGGTGCGCATCGAGATCCTTGAGCATGGCGCTGGCCGTGGTCTGGATCAGGTTGCCGGGATTGCTGGTATCGACCTGGGCGGCGACCGCGGCGGTATCGTCCGCGGCCATCGCCGGGCCCGCCAATGCGGCGAGCGCGCAGCATGCCAACCACGCGGCTGCGGACGGTGCACGTCGAAGTGAGGACGAAGGTTGAGTGATCATTTGGTGCTTCCTGGCTGCTTGCCGGCACTGTTGGCGAAGAACTTGTTGATGAGATTCTCCAGCACCATGGCCGACTGCGTAAATTGGATCTGGCTGCCCGCGACCAGGAATTTTTCCGAGCCGCCCGCGTTGATACCAACGTAGTTGGCGCCGAGCAGACCCGAAGTCTGAATGGAGGCATCGCTGTCATCGGGAATCTTTGAAAAGGTACGCTCGATGCTCAAGGTGACGGCAGCCTTGTACTCCGTGGTGTCCAGTTTGATCGAGTCGACGCGCCCGATGTTGACTCCCGCCATGCTCACGGGTGCGCCAACCTTCAGCCCGCCGATATTGTCGAACTTGGCGATGACGTTATAGCCCTCCGCCTCGTGGCGCAGCTGTAGGCCACTGCCGGGGAGTTGTGTAGTCAGAAACGCCATGGCCGCGAATCCGAGCAGCACGAACAGACCCGTGCCGAAGTCGATGGAACGATTGGACGCTGCCATATTGGAGTGCCTCCGCGAAACCTTACAAAAAAATCGCCGTCATAACGTAGTCGAGCATCAGGATCAGTACCGCGGAAGTCACCACGGTACGAGTGGTGGCAAGTCCCACCCCTTCGGCAGTCGGCTCGGCATAGTAGCCCTCATACACCGCCACCAGGCTGCAGGTCAGACCGAACACGAGGCTCTTGACGACGCCCTCGCGAATGTCGCGCAGCTCGACCGCTGCGACCAGCTGCGACCAGAAGGTGCCCTGCGGGATGCGCATCATGGTGACGCCGATCAATTGCGTTCCATAGAGACCGACGCAGTCGAAGATTCCAGTCAGCAGCGGCATCGCGATCAGGCCACCAATGAATCGCGGGGCAACCACGTAACGTATCGGGTCCACGGCCATCATCTCCATGGCCGTGATCTGATCGGTGGCACCCATGAGTCCGATCTCGGAAGCGAGCGCGGTGCCGGCGCGGCCGGCAAACAGCAGCGCGGTCAGCACGGGCCCAAGCTCGCGGATCAGCCCGAGGGCGGCGGCGACGCCGAGCGCGGATTCCGATCCGAATCGGGCCAGCATATCGTAGGCCTGCAATCCCAGGACCATGCCTACGAACACGCCGCTGAGCATGATAATGACCAGCGAGCGCGCGCCGGCGTTGTAGATCTGCTCGATCAGCAGCCGCGGACGTTTGAGCGCGGGCCCGCTCTGACCCAGCACGCGCAGCAGAAAGCGCGTCACGGCACCGAGTTTGATCACCCGGCCGCGAATACCGATATCAGCCTCGCGGGCGCTCATCGCTTGAGCAACTGTGAAAAGTAGTCTTCAGCCGGATAGTGAAACGGCACCGGGCCGTCGGGTGCGCCGCTGATGAACTGCTTCACCACCGCGGTCCCATCCTGCTCCAGATCTTTCGGCGTGCCCTCTGCCACGACCTTGCCGCCCGCGATCAGATAGGTGTAATCGGCAATGCTGCTGATCTCGGGCACGTCGTGCGAGACCAGCACGCTGGTAATGTTCATGGCGCGGTTGAGCGACTGGATCAGTCGCAGGATCACGCCCTTGGAAATCGGATCCAGCCCGACGAAGGGCTCGTCATACAGCAGCACTTCCGGGTCCATGACGATGGCGCGCGCCAGGGCCACCCGCCGCGCCATGCCGCCCGAGAGCTCGGAGGGCATCAGGCTGGCAGCCCCGCGCAAGCCCACCGCCTGCAGCTTCATGAGGACCAGCTCCCGCAACACCGAGTCGGGCAGTTTCGCGTGCTCACGCACCGGGAAAGCGACGTTGTCGAACACCGTCATGCCGGTCAGCAGCGCGCCGCTCTGGAACAGCATGCCGACGCGCTGGCGCAAGGCGTAGAGCTCGGGTCGCTGCAGCGACGGGACGTTCTGGCCAAAGACGGTGATCGTTCCGCTTTGCGGCCGCATCTGCCCCATGATCAGCCGCAGCAGCGTGGTCTTGCCGGTGCCCGAGGGCCCCATGATCGCGGTGACGCTGCCGGGGGCCACACGCACGTTCAGGCCGCTGAACACCGCGTGCGTGCCGATCGCGTAATGCACGTCTCGCACGTCGATCAGTGCCGGGACCGATTCCTCCGCCGGCTTATTCAATGGCTGGCTTCAATGGGTGGCGCAGGCGCGCGTTTAAGCGGCCTGCTGCTCCATGCCCGCCTGGAAGGTGCCATTGCGCGCCAGTCCGTTCAGGCGCGCCCATTTGCGGAATTCCTTTTGACCAGCGGCCACGTTGGCGCTCTTGCCCGCCCAGGCGTTCAGAGCGGCATCCTGCAGCGCGCGGCCATAGCTGAAAGACAGCTGCCAGGGCAGCGTGGTGTCGCGATTCATCAGCGACAGGTGCAGCGCCGCCTCCGCGGGGGACTGGCCGCCGGAGAGGAAGGCGATGCCGGGCACCGCCCCGGGAACGTGACGCTTGAGGCAGCGGATGGTGGCCGCGGCCACCTGCTCGGGCGTGGCCTGGGTCGGGCACTTCTTGCCCGAGATCACCATGTTCGGCTTGAGGATCATGCCTTCCAGGTGCAGTCGGGCGCGATGCAGCTGAATGAACACTTCATTGAGCGTGGCGTCCGTGACTTGCTCGCAGCGCTCGATGGTGTGCGCGCCGTCCATGAGCACTTCCGGTTCCACGATCGGCACGATGTTCTGTTCCTGGCAGAGCGCGGCATAACGCGCCAGCGCGTGCGCATTGGCCTCGATGGCGCCGCGCGAGGGAATGTCGGCGCCGATGTCGATGACGGCCCGCCACTTGGCGAACCGCGCGCCGAGCTTGTAGTACTCCTCCAGGCGCTCGCGCAGCCCGTCGAGGCCTTCGGTGATGGTCTCGTTGGCATATAGCGCCAGCGGCTTGGCGCCGAGGTCGACCTTGATACCCGGAATAATGCCGAGCTTGGTCAGGTAATCGGGAAATGGCACGCCATTGCCGGTTTTCTGCCGGATGGTCTCATCGTACAAAATGACGCCGCTGATCCACTGGGCAGCGTCCGGGGTGGTGAACAGCAGTTCGCGGTAGGCGCGGCGGTTCTCCTCGGTCTTGGCGATGCCGAACTTGTCGAAGCGCTTGCCGGCGGTGCTGTTGCTCTCATCGGCCGCGAGGATTCCCTTGCCCTTGGCCACCATGGCGGCGGCGACGCGTTCCAGGTCGCTATGAGACATGCCCTAACCTCCAAATAATGAGTCCGCGAGCATACCAAAGCGCTGTGTCATAGCGGCGCTGTCGTCTATCAGGACGCCCTCGGGTTGTGTAAGACCGCTTCTCATTCGGAGCATATGGCACTAAAATAGTCCTACTTAGAGGATCCCATGCTGCGCATAAGCAAATTGACCGACTACGCCACCGTCATCCTGGCCCGGCTGGCCGCCGAACCCGAGCGGCGCTTCACGGCCACGCAGATTGCGGCCGAGACGCATCTGGCCTCGCCGACCGTCTCCAAGCTGCTCAAGCAGCTGCACCGGCAGGGCCTGGTTATGTCCACGCGCGGCGCCGCAGGCGGCTATGTGCTGGCGCGGGCCGCCGCGGACATCACCGCCGCGCAGATTCTCGATGCGCTGGAGGGACCGGTGGCACTGACCGAGTGTTCGGGTTCGGCCAGCCACTGCGGCATCGAGCGCACCTGCCGCGTCGGACATTCCTGGCAGCGCGTGAACCTGGCGATCCGCCGCTCTTTGCAGGAGATCTCGCTGCTGGAGCTGGCTGGGCTGGCCATGGGCAGCAACCGCGCATCCGCGCTCGACCGCGGCCTCACCGTCGTGCTGAAACGGCAATCCGTATGAGCACACCCGATCTGGACGCGCTGGTCAGCCGCAGCTACCGCCATGGCTTCATTACCGATATCGACTCGGACACGGTGGCGCCCGGTCTCGATGAGGATGTGGTACGGCTGATATCGCGCAAGAAGGGCGAGCCGCAGTTCATGCTCGACTGGCGGCTGCGCGCGCTCGAGCACTGGCGCGGCATGCGCGAGCCGCATTGGGCGCACCTGCGCTACAACCCGATCGACTACGACTCGATCTCCTACTATTCCGCGCCGAAGCAGAAAACCGACGGCCCGAAGAGCCTGGCCGATGTCGATCCGAAACTGCTGGCCACCTACGACCGGCTTGGCGTACCGCTGCATGAGCGCGCGCGGCTGGCCGGCGTCGCGGTCGATGCGGTATTCGACAGTGTCTCGGTCGCCACCACGTTCAAGGAAAAGCTCTCGGCGGCGGGCGTCATCTTCTGCCCCTTTTCCGAGGCCGTGCAGCGCCATCCGGAACTGATCGAACGCTACCTGGGTTCGGTGGTTCCCTACACCGACAATTTCTACGCCACGCTCAATTCCGCAGTGTTCAGCGACGGCTCATTCGTCTATGTGCCCCCCGGCGTGCGCTGTCCGATGGAACTGTCGACTTACTTTCGCATCAACGCCGCCAATACGGGACAGTTCGAGCGCACGCTGATCATTGCCGACGCGGGCAGCTACGTAAGCTACCTGGAAGGCTGCACCGCGCCGATGCGCGATGAGAACCAGCTGCACGCAGCGGTGGTGGAACTGGTGGCGCTGGATGATGCGCGCATCAAGTACTCCACCGTGCAGAACTGGTATCCGGGGGATGAGAACGGTCGCGGCGGCATCTACAACTTCGTGACCAAGCGCGGCGAGTGCCGCGGACGCAACTCCCACATTTCCTGGACGCAGGTGGAAACCGGCTCGGCGATCACCTGGAAGTACCCGAGCTGCATCCTGCGCGGCGAGAACTCGATCGGCGAGTTCTACTCGGTCGCGACCACCAACAACTACCAGCAGGCCGATACCGGCACCAAGATGATCCACATCGGGCCCAACACGCGCAGCACCATCGTCTCCAAAGGCATCTCGGCCGGCCACGGCCAGAACGCCTATCGCGGGCTGGTGAAGATACTGCCCTCCGCCACCGGCGCGCGAAACTTCACCCAATGCGACTCGCTGCTCATGGGTCCGAATTGCGGTGCGCACACCTTCCCGTACGTGGAGGTCCGCAACCCCAGCGCCACCGTCGAGCACGAAGCCAGTACCTCGCGCATCAGCGAAGACCAGTTGTTCTACTGCCTGCAGCGCGGTATCGAACGCGAGGACGCCGTTAACATGATTGTCAGCGGCTTTTGCCGCTCTGTTTTCAAGGAGTTACCGATGGAATTTGCGGTAGAAGCTCAGAATCTTCTGGCGGTCACCCTGGAAGGAGCCGTGGGATGAGCGAAGCGCAAAGTCCTGCCAACACCGCCACGCCGACGGCCACTGCAGCAGTGGGCGCGCCGCTGCTCGAGGTGCGTGATCTGCACGCGCGGGTCGGCGGCCAGACCGTGCTCAAAGGCGTCTCGCTGACCGTCCGTGCAGGCGAGGTGCACGCCATCATGGGGCCCAATGGTTCCGGCAAGAGCACGCTCGCCTATGTGCTGGCCGGCCGCCCCGGTTACGAGATCATCTCGGGTAGCGCCAGCTTCGAGGGCCGCGACCTGTTGTCGCTGGCCCCCGAGGAACGTGCGCGCGCGGGATTGTTCTTAGGGTTCCAGTACCCGGTGGAAATTCCGGGCGTCAACAATGCCTACCTGCTCAAGGCGGCGCTGAACGCCGCGCGGCGCGAGCGCGGACAGAGTGAACTGGATGCCTTTGAGTTCCTCGCGCTGGTGCGCTCCAAGACCCAGCTGATGCATATCGATGAAAGTTTCCTCGGTCGTGGCGTCAACGAGGGCTTCTCGGGCGGCGAGAAGAAGCGCAACGAGGTCCTGCAGATGCTGGTGCTGGAGCCGAAACTCGCGCTGCTCGATGAGACCGACTCCGGCCTGGACATCGATGCGCTGAAAGTAGTCGCCAATGGCGTCAATTCGCTGCGCTCGGCGGCACGCGCCATCGTGCTGGTCACGCATTACCAGCGTCTGCTCGACTACATCGTGCCGGACTTCGTGCATGTGCTGGCGCGCGGCCGCATCGCGCGCAGCGGCGATCGCACGCTGGCGCTCGAACTCGAGCGACGCGGCTACGACTGGATCGACGGGCAGGCGGCCGCCTGATCGTGCCGATGCACTCGCCCGTACTCGATCGCGTGCTCGCGGACTACCGGGGCATCGCCGCGCAGTTGCCCGGCGATGAAGACAGCCGGGCTGAGCGCGTGCGCGCGGCGGCGCACTTGGGCGAACTGGGCTGGCCCTCGGCACGTGATGAGCAATGGCGCTACACCAACCTGCGCGCGCTGGATCGCATCGGCGCCTTCGCCCCCGACACGACCACCGTCCCGGCACCCGCCCTGCCCGAACTGCCGCCCGCACTGCCTGGCTTCGAACGGCTGATCTATGTGGATGGTCGGCTGGTATCCGGCCGCCACGGCTCGCAGACTGCCGACTCGGGTTCCGGCCCTAAGGCCGCCGAGTGGCTGCCCGAGCAGCGCCTGGGATGGCTGTGCGACATGTTCGCCACCGACGCCGCGCGGCTGACGATTGCCGGCGAAGCGGCCATCGAAATCCTCTTCGTCAACAGCGGCCGTGCATCGCCGGGCGCCGCCTACCCGCGGCTGCAGCTGCGTTGCGAGCCGGGCAGCCAGGTGAGGCTCATCGAGCGCCATCTGGGCGCCGCCGCGTCCGCCTCGCTGGTGGCCATGAACCTGACAGTCGAGCTGGCGCGCGAGGCGGTGCTGAATCATTACCGCCTGCAACAGTACGGCCGCGACACGGTGTTCATCGACACACTGTCGGCGCAGCTCGGCGAGCGCGCGCGCTACGCGGTGCGCTCGGTCGCCGTGGGCGCAGGCAGCGCGCGCACCAGTGCGCGGGTGCAGCTCGCGGGCCGCGGCGCCAGCCTCGCCTGGGGCGGCATCGCCGTCGGTCGCGGCGAGCAGGTGCACGATATTTCGCTCAAGGTGGAGCACGAGGCCCCCGAGACGGCCACCGAGGAACTGTTTCGCGGCATCGCCGATGAGCGCTCCCGCGTGGCCTTCAGCGGCCACATCCGCATCGATGGGCGCGCCCCGGGTGCACAGACGCGTCAGTCGCTGCGCGGACTGATCGAAGGCGCCTCGGCCGAGATCGACCTGCGGCCGCGCCTCGAGATTCTGACCGATGATGTGCGCGCCCAGCACGGGGCCACCACCGGCCGTCTCGATGAGGACCTGCTGTTCTACCTGCTGGCGCGCGGCATCGATCGCCCCACCGCGCGATCGCTGCTGAAGTGGGCATTCCTCAGCGACGCGCTGCGGGAAATCGATGTGCCGGCGCTGCGTGCCGAAGCCGAACGACTGGCCGCCGGCCAGTTGCCGGACGTACCTGACCTCGGAGCGCTCGCATGAATGCCATCCCCGCAGTGCTGGATCCCGCTTACGACGTGGCGCGCGTGCGCGCCGAATTCCCGATACTGCAGCAGACCATCAATGGCCGGCCGCTGGTCTATCTCGACAGCGCTGCTTCCTCACAGCGGCCGCGCGCGGTGCTGCGCGCGGTCGAACACTACGAGACGCATCTGCATGCAAACGTGCATCGCGGCGTGCACACCCTGAGCCAGTGGGCCACCGACGCCTACGAGCGTGCGCGCGAAACCGTGCGGCGCTTCATCAACGCCGCCTCAACGCGCGAGATCATCTTCGTGCGCGGCACCACCGAGGCCATCAACCTGGTGACCAACAGCTGGGGCCGCGGCAACCTGGGCCCCGGCGATGAAGTCCTGATCACATACCTCGAGCACCACGCCAACATCGTGCCCTGGCAAATGGTGTGCGCCGCCACCGGCGCGCAGCTGCGGGCCGCCCCATTGACCGCCTCGGGTGAAGTGGATCTGGATGCTTTCCGCAAGCTGCTGTCGCCGCGCACCCGCATGGTCGCGATTGCGCACATTTCGAATGCGCTTGGCACGGTGCTGCCGGTGCGGGAGATCGTGCGCCTGGCGCACGCGCAGGGCGTGCCCGTGCTGGTCGATGGTGCCCAGGCCATCCCGCACGCCGAGGTCGATGTGCGCGCGCTCGATTGCGATTTCTATGCGTTCTCCGGGCACAAGGTTTATGGCCCGACCGGTATCGGCGTGCTCTATGGACGCGAATCGCTGCTCGAGGCCATGCCGCCCTGGCAAGGCGGCGGGGAGATGATCCTGTCGGTGAGCATCGAGTCCTCCACCTACAACGAACTGCCGGCGAAATTCGAGGCGGGCACCCCCAATATTTCCGGGGCCGTCGGCCTCGGCGCGGCGCTGGAATTCGTCGAGCACCTCGGCCGACCGGCGATCGCCGCGCACGAACATGGGCTGCTCTCACTTGCCAGCGCGGGTCTTGCGGCGCTGCCGGGCGTGCGCCTGGTCGGCACCGCGCCGGGCAAGGCCGCGGTGGTTTCCTTCACCATGGACGGCATTCACCCGCACGACATCGGCACCATCCTCGACAGCGAGGGCATTGCGATCCGCACCGGCCATCACTGCGCGATGCCGGTGATGGAGTATTTCGGACTGCCCGCCACCGCGCGCGCCTCCTTTGGCTGCTACAGCAATGCGCAGGATGTCGAGCGGCTGGTGCAGGGTGTGCGCAACGTGCGCGAAATGTTCGGCTGAGCATGTTGAGGACGCGCGCATGGACCTGAAAGAGCTCTACCGGGACGTCATCCTCGATCACAATCGCAGCCCGCGTAATTTCGGCAGGCTCGACCCGGCCGATGCCACCGCCGTGGGCCGCAATCCGCTCTGTGGCGATAAGCTCGATGTCACCCTGCGCATGGACGGCGATCGCCTCGCGGATCTGCGCTTTGAAGGCCAGGGCTGCGCGATCTCGGTGGCCTCGGCCTCGCTGATGAGCGAGGCGGTCAAGGGCCGGCGGCGCGAGGAGATCGAGCAACTCTACCAGCAGGTGCATGCACTGATGACCGGCCATCCCGGCAGCAGCGATCTGGGCAAGCTCGCCGCGCTCGGCGGCGTCGCCGAATTCCCCGCGCGCGTGAAATGCGCCAGCCTGTGCTGGCACACGCTCAATGCCGCGCTCAGCGACACGCGCGCGCCCGTGAGCACGGAGTAAGGCGTGCGCGCGTACGAAAACGAGCCGGTCATCATCCAGCGCGACGTGGAAGCCATCATGGTCCCCGGTGGCCAGCCGATCACGCTCAAGCTCGGGTTGGCCGGCTACATCACCCAGGCGCTGGGCGGCAGCTTTACGCTCTACGTGGAAGGCAATCTCTATCGCCTGGCCGGGGATCAGGCCGACGCCATCGGCAAGGAGGTCGTGCAAGCCCCGGAGCTGCCGCCGAACGCCACCGGCGAGGACGTCAAAGAGCTGGCCTGGAAGCAGATGCGAAGCTGCTTCGATCCGGAGATTCCGATCAACATCGTCGATCTCGGACTGGTGTACGAGTGCGAGGTCGCCGAAAGCGCCGATCAGACCCGCGATATCCGCGTCACCATGACGCTCACCGCGCCCGGCTGCGGCATGGGCGAGGTGCTGGTACAGGACGTGCGGGAGAAACTCGAAAGCATACCGACGGTCGGCAAGGTCGAGGTCAACCTGACTTTCGATCCGCCCTGGACCCAGTCGATGATGTCCGAAGCTGCGCGCCTGCAGACCGGGATGACCTGGTAAATCGCGGGGACTGCATGAAGCGGCTGCTGCTACTGCGGCACGCGCACGCCGAAGCGGCGCACGCGGGCACGGAAGACATCGATCGTCATTTGAGTCCGCGCGGGCGCAGCGAAGCCCTGGATGCCGCGGACTGCATCGCGCGCGCGGGCCTGCGCTGCGACGCACTGCTCGTGAGCCCGGCATTGCGCACCCGCGAGACCGCAACCCTGGTCGCCGCCGAACTCGACCTGCCGCTGCGGCTGACCATCGAGACGGAACTTTATCCCGGTGAACCCGCGGCGCTGCTGCGAACCTTGAGCCATTGCCGGGCAAACTATGAGACGGTCATGATCGTGGGTCACAACCCGGGAATCTCCGAGCTGGCGCAGCGATTCAACCAACAGACCGCGCCACCGGCGGAGTTGCACACCGCCGGACTGTGCCTCATCAGCTTTCCCGCCGATGTCCGCTGGGACCAGCTGCGGCCCAGGCTCGCCACGGATTTCAGGCTGCTGCGGTAAGGCCCGGCGCGCGGGACGCTACTCGACGCTGCAGAAGCAGTAGGCGTAGCTCGAGTAGGGGCCGGAGAGGCGCGTCCAGCGCTCGATCTCGCGATCAATCGGCGCCAGGTGCTGCGCGATGGCGCCCAATCCGCTGCGTGCCCAGCCGATACGTTCCAGCATGTCATCGCCCGTCGAACGCAGCTGCAGCAGCAGCTGCTGCGGCCAGGTCAGCTCGGGCTCGATCCGCCGCACGCCATAGCCGTCCTTGAGCCCGGCGCGTTTGGCTGCCGACTGTACCGCGTCCTGATAGCTGCCGAATCGGTCGATGAGGCCGATGGGCAGTGCATCGGCGCCGGCCCAGACGCGGCCCTGCGCGATCAGGTCCACGGCATCGCGCGTCTTGCCGCGGCCCGCGGCCACGTGCGCCAAAAACTGTTCGTAGGTGAACTCGACCTTGCTCTGCAGCAGCTTGGCCACATTGTCCGGCAACGGCCGGTCGAGGCGAATACCCGACAGCGGCGTCGTGCCAACGCCATCGACGTTGATGCCAATGCGCGCCAGGCTGCGATTGACCGTCGGCACGCTGGCGAACACACCGATGGAGCCGGTGATGGTGTTGGCGCTGGCGATGATCTCATCGGCAGGCGCCGAGATGTAGTAACCGCCGGAGGCGGCAAGATCGCTCATGGAAATCACCACCGGCTTGCCGGCTTCCTTGAGCGCGCGCACTTCACGGTAGATCTGTTCGGAGGCGAGCGTGCTGCCGCCGGGACTGTCGATCCGTATCACCACCGCGCGAACGTCGTCGTCGAGCCGCGCCTGGCGCAGCAGCTGTGCGGTGGATTCACCGCCGATGGTGCCGGGCGGCTGCTTGCCATCCAGCATCATGCCGCTGGCAATCACCACACCGACGGCCGCGCCCTTGCCGCGAAGTTTCTCATCGGCATGGGTGGCGCGCAGATAGTCGCTGACGGTGACCTGGCGGAAGGACTTGCCGCTCGGATCCGCACCCACCGCGGCAATCAGGCGGCTCTCGACCTGCTGGCGCGTCTGCAGGTCGGTCACGAGGCCGCTGTCCTTGGCGACCTTGGCGGAATCCCCGTGTGCCGCGGTCACCTGGTCGACATAGGTGTTGGCGTAAGTGGTGATGACCTCGGGCTGCAGGTGCCGCGCCTGCGCCACCGATACGGTGTAGCCGTGCCACAACGCTTTCAGGTAGGCCTCGCTCTCCTCGCGATCCTCCGGTGACATGTCGCGGCGCGTGAACGCTTCGCCCGCACTCTTGAACTTGCCGGCCCGAAACAGATGCATGTCGACCGACAGCTTGTCGAGCGCGTCCTTGAAGAACATGTGGTACTGGCTATAGCCATCGAGTACCAGCAGGCCGAATGGATCGAGATAAACCTCATCGGCCTGGGCGGCAAGGTAGTACTGGCCGCGCAGGAAATAGCTGCCGTAGGCAATGACCTTCTTGCCGCTGCGGCGGAACTCCCCGATCGCGGCGCTGAGTTCCTCGAGCTTGACCTGGCCGGCGCTGTCCAAATCGTCGGTATCGATGAACAGCGCGCCGATACGCGCATCGCTGGCCGCCGCGCGGATCGCCGTGGTCAGATCCCAGAGCAGGGTCTGCGGGTCATTTGAGCCCTGCGCTTCGCTGAGTGCGCGCTCGATCGGCTCGCCGCTGAGTTGCTCGACCAGTTCGCCCGAGGGGCGAATCACCAGCGCGGCTTTCTCGGGCAGGCGCGGGGTACCGGAATGCAGCGCGCCGATCACCACACCGACGACAGCCAGCAGCAGCAGCAGGTGCAGGAAACGGCGCAGCGCATCCAGGCCGCGCCACAGACCCCGGAAGAATCGGCGCACGGCGTGCTAGACCTTCTCCTCGATACGCGCGGCCTTGCCGGTGCGCTCGCGCAGGTAGTACAGCTTGGCGCGTCGTACGCTGCCGCGGCGCTTGACCGCGATCTCGCTGATGCTCGGGCTGTAGGTCTGGAAGGTGCGTTCGACGCCCTCACCATGCGAGACCTTGCGCACCGTGAACGAGGAATTGAAACCGCGATTGCTGCGCGCGATAACGACCCCTTCGTAGGCCTGCACGCGCTCGCGGTCGCCCTCGACCACTTTGATCTGCACCACGACCGTATCGCCGGGTTTGAATTCCGGCACCGTGCGCGTCATGCGCTCGGCTTCGAGTGTCTGGATGATATTGCTCATTGTCGTTTCCTCATTCAGCGTTGCGCGCCATCGCGCTGCTCCGTCAAAAATTCCTCCAACAGCGCCGCGCGCTCCGCATCCAGCGACGCACGACCCATCAAATCCGGTCGCCGCAGCCAGGTGCGCCCGACACTTTGCCGGCGACGCCAGCGGTCAATCGCGGCGTGATCGCCTGAGCTCAGCACCGCGGGCACGCGTTGCCCGGCGAATTCCTCCGGCCGCGTGTAGTGCGGCCAATCGAGCAGGCCATCCTCGAAGGACTCCTGCACGCTGGAGCGCTCATCGCCGAGCGCACCGGGCTGCAGACGTGCCAGCGCGTCGATCAGTACCAAGGCCGGCAGCTCGCCGCCGGACAACACATAATCGCCGATCGACACTTCACGGTCGACCGCCAGTGCGAACACGCGCTCGTCGATGCCTTCGTAGCGCCCTGCGATCAGCACCAGGCCCGGCAGCTGCGCCAGCTGCGCCACGGCCCGCTGCGTCAGCGGCTCGCCCTGCGCGGACAGCGCGATCCGTGGACTGCCGGCCGGCACGCGCGCGCGCGCCGCATCGATGGCCGCACACAGCGGTTCGGGCTTCAGCACCATGCCCGGGCCGCCTCCGTAGGGGCGGTCATCCACGGTCCGGTGCACATCGCTGGCGTGCGCCCGCAAATCCTCGGTCCCGACACTCAACAGGCCGCGCTCGATCGCCCGCGCCAGCACCCCATGGCGCAGCGCATCAGCGATCAGCGCCGGGAACAGTGTTACGACTTCGATCCGCACTGCGCCCTCAAAAATCCGCCGGCCAATCCACCTCGATCAGGCGCTGATCCAGATCCACGCGCTTCAGATACGTCGGCTCCGCCGGCACCGTGTACTCACGCTCCCCTTTGACCACCATCACGGGGCTCGCCGGCGTTTCGAGGAAGTGCTTCAGTTCGCCCAGCACCGCGCCCTCCCGGTTGCGTACCGTAAAACCCAGCAGGTCCTCCCGGTAGTACTCCCGTTCGGCGGCGGCTGGCAGCGCCGAACGCTCGATCAGAATCTCCCACTCGCGCAAGCCTTCTGCGGCATCGCGATCCTCGATGCCCTCCAGCTGCGCGCGCAGCACATTGCCATCCCACTGTCCCTGCAGCACCTGCCGCGGCTGCAGCGAGTCTTCCTCCCCCGGCTTGCGCAGCTGCCAGAGGCGGTGCTGCAGCAGTGCATCGGGCGGATCGGAGTAGGAGTACACCCGGACCCAGCCGCGAACGCCAAACGGCGCGACGATGCGGCCGAGTACCAGGTAGCGCTTCAGGCAGCGGCGGCCGGCGCCGTGGCTTGCTTGCGATACACCGCGATCAAAGAGCGCACGCGATCGGACTGCTGGGCGCCCTGCGCGACCCAATGATCGATGCGCTCCAGATCGAGCTTCAGGCGCGTGTCTTTGCCACGAGCCACGGGGTTGAAATAGCCGACCTGCTCGAGGCTGGCGCCACCCTGGCGGACACGGCTGTCCGTGACCATGACGTGATAGAAGGGCTGGTTTTTAGCGCCGCGGCGCGTCAGACGAATTGTGACCATAAGAGCGATTCGATGAGGGCCAAAAAAGAGCGCGGATTCTACGCAAAACGGTCGTCCGATGAAAGGCTTACGCGATGCGGCGAATCCCCTAGCGCCGTGGTGGCATTCCGGGCGGCATGCCGCCACGCAAACCCGCCATCAGCCGCCCGAGTTTCCCGCCCTTCATGCCCTTCATGAGTTTCTGCATCTCCATGAATTGCTTGAGTAATCGGTTGACGTCCTGCACCTGCACACCGGCACCGGCCGCAATGCGGCGGCGGCGCGACCCGTCCAGCACCCCCGCATTGAACCGTTCCTGGCGGGTCATGGAGTTGATGATGGCGATCTGGCGCTTGAGTTCGCGGTCGGCCTGGTCGGCCGGCATCGCGGACCGCCCGGCTGTCATCTGGGCAGGCAATTTATCCATGACCGCACTCAAGCCCCCGAGCTTGCGCACCTGTTCGAGCTGATCACGCAGATCGAAGAGATTGAATGCCTTGCCGGAAGTGACCTTGCGCGCCAGCTTCTCGGCCTGCTCGACATTCACCTGGCGCTGCACGTCCTCGACCAGCGAGACCACATCGCCCATGCCCAGGATGCGCGAGGCCATGCGCTCGGGATCGAAAGGCTGCAGCGCATCGAGTTTCTCGCCCATGCCGAGAAACACGATCGGTTTGCCGGTGACGGCGCGTACCGACAGCGCCGCGCCGCCACGCGCATCGCCATCGGCCTTGGTGAGGATGATGCCCGTGAGCTCGAGCGCGGCGCTGAACGCGCGCGCGGAATTGACCGCATCCTGGCCCGCCATTGCATCGACCACGAACAGCCGCTGGTGCGCGCCCGCGGCGCGATCGATGGCCTGCACCTCCTTCATCAGTTCATCGTCGACGTGCAGGCGGCCGGCAGTGTCGATGATCAGGGTCTCATAGACCCCACGGCGCGCCGCCTCCAGTGCCGCCAGCGCGATCGCGGCCGGATCCTGGCCCACCGCACTCGGGAAGAAGTCTGCGCCGACGCTCTGTGCCAGCCGCTCGAGCTGCAGGATGGCGGCCGGGCGTCGTACATCGGTACTCACCAGCAGCACACGCCGGCGCTGGGACTCCTGGAGCCAGCGCGCCAGCTTGGCGGCAGTGGTGGTCTTGCCCGCGCCCTGCAGGCCCGCCAGCAGCACTACCTGGGGCGGCTGCACATTGAACGCAAAGCCGGCCGCATGCTCACCGAGCAGCATCGCCAGTTCGCGATGCAGAATGCCGATGAAAGCCTGTCCGGGCGTCAGGCTCGTGGCCACTTCGGCGCCCAGGGCGCGCGTTTTGACGCTGTCGGTGAAGCTCTTGACGACCGGCAGCGCGACGTCGGCCTCCAGCAGCGCCATGCGCACCTCGCGCAGCGTCTCGGCGACGTTCTCCTCGGTCACTCGGCCGCGCCCGCGCAGGCCCTGTACGGCCGCCGCCAGGCGCTCGGTCAGCTTGTCAAACATGGTGCAGCGGTGCGGCGATGCCGCCCTATACAGCTTTCGGGTGACCCATTATAAGGACCCGGTGGATAATGCGCCGACGATCGTTCTGGTCCTGATTCTGCTGTCGCTGCTGATCGTCATCGCCTTCTCCGCGGGCACCGAAGTGGCGCTGCTGTCGGTGAACCGCTACCGCATCCGCCATCGCGCCGGTCTGGGCGAACGGCGCGCGAAACTGCTCGAAACCCTGCTCGCAAGGCCGGACCGATGGCTCGGTGCCAACCTCGTGATCCTGGCGCTCGCCAGCGTGGCTGCGACCACCGCGGCGACGCTGCTGGCGCAGCGCACCGGCGTGGAATGGGCGCTGCCGGTCATGATGGTGGTGCTGACGGTCGTCATGATCGTCTTCTGCGAACTGACACCGAAGATCTTCGCGGCCGTGCACGCCGAAGGCGTGGCGCTCGGCTCGGCCTACATTTACCTGGTACTGCTGTGGATCTGCACGCCCATGGTCTGGGTAAGCAATCACCTGGCACAGGGGTTTCTGCGGCTGGTCGGCGTGACGCGCCGGACACATGACACGCAGGCGCTTTCCACCGATGAGCTGCGTACCGTGGTCGCCGAGGCCAGCGCGCTGGTGCCGCAGCGCCATCGACAGATGCTGCTGTCGATCCTGGATCTCGAGCACGTGAGCGTGGATGACATCATGATTCCGCGCTCGGAAATCGCGGCGATCGATGCCGCGATGAACTGGGAGGATATTCTCGAGCGCCTGCGCCAGACACCGCACTCGCGGCTGCCGCTGTATGACGGCGACTTCGGCAACCTGATCGGTATCGTGCACATGAAGCGCGTCGCGCAGGAGCTCGCGCGCGGCACGCTCAGCCGCGATCGCCTGATGGAACTCGCCGCGGCGCGCGAGCCCTACTTCGTGCCCGAGGGAACCTCCCTGATGCAGCAGCTGGCGCAGTTCCAGCGCGTGCGCCGGCGCTTCGCCTTCGTGGTCACCGAATACGGCGATATCGCCGGACTGGTCACGCTCGAAGATCTGCTCGAGGAGATCGTTGGCGAATTCACCACCGACCCGACTGCGGTCACGCATAAGGATGTGAGCCGCGACCCGCAGGGCAATTGGCTGGTGAATGCCAGCGCGACCATCCGCGCACTCAACCGCACGCTGGGCTGGCAGCTGCCGGCGGTGGGACCGCGCACTCTCAACGGTCTGCTGCTCGAGAAGCTCGAGACCATTCCCACGCCGGGCACGGCGCTGCGCATCGGCGACTACGACTTCGAGATCCTGCAGATTGCCGACAACGCGATCCGCACGGTGCGCGTGCGCCGCGTACCGCAAACTCAGGCGGCGCCGGCGAGCGCGTAGACCAGCGCCTCGGCGATGGTCGAGACCCCGCGCAGCGTCAGGCCGGCAGTAGGCTCGCGCGGCAGATTCTCGCGCGGCAGGATCACATGCGTGAAGCCGAGCTTGGCGAGCTCCCGCAATCGCTCCTCCCCATGAGCCACGGGTCGCACCTCGCCGGTGAGCCCCAGCTCGCCAAAGGCGACCAGGGCTGCGGGCAGCGCGCGGGCGCGCAGGCTCGAGGCCAGTGCCAGTGCCAGCGGCAGATCGGTGGCGGTCTCGGCAATCTCAAGGCCGCCGACCAGGTTGACGAACACATCATGATCGGCCAGCGACAGGTCGGCATGGCGGCTCAGGATTGCCAGCAGCATGGACAGGCGATTGGCATCGACACCCTGCGCCACCCGCCGCGGGGCCATGGAGTGCGCGCGATCGACCAGCGCCTGGACTTCGATCAGCAGCGGCCTGCCGCCATCGCGCGCCACCATGACGACGCTGCCCGGCACCGGCTGCGGATGGCGCGATAGGAATATCGCCGACGGGTTCCTGACTTCTTTGAGTCCGGATTCGTCCATGACGAAGAAGCCGAGCTCATTGACCCGGCCGAAGCGGTTCTTGGTGGCGCGCAGCAACCGGTAGCGGCTGCCGGCATCGCTGGTGAAATACAGCACGGTGTCGACCATGTGTTCGAGTAGCCGGGGTCCGGCGATGGCGCCATCCTTGGTGACATGGCCGACGATGATGACCGCCGCGCCATGGCCGCTTTTCGCAAAGCGCACCAGTGCGGCGGTGCATTCGCGCAGTTGCACCGGCGAGCCGGCACTGGATTCGACCGTGTCGAGCCGCATCGACTGGATCGAATCGATCACCAGCACCGCGCAGCGTCGCTCGGCGGCAACCTGCAGGATGGCATCGAGCGAGCCATCGGCGATCAGCTCCAGCTGCGCGCCTTTGAGTCCGAGGCGCTGGGCGCGCAGTGCCACCTGCGACATGGACTCTTCCCCGCTCGCATAGACGATCGGCAGATCATGCGACAGGGTCGCCGCTACCTGTAAAAGCAGGGTCGATTTGCCGATTCCGGGCTCACCGCCCAGCAGCGTGACCGAGCCGGGCAGCAGCCCACCGCCAAAGACGCGATCGAGCTCCGCGAGCCGCAGCGACATGCGCGGCTGCGCATTGGCGGTCAGACTTGCCGCCTCGAGCGCAGCGCTTTGTGCCGCGGTTGCGCGCACTGCATTCGAGCGCGGCGCGGCCATCCGCTCGAGCGTATCCCAGGCCTTGCAGTGCGCGCACTGGCCCTGCCATTTGAGGGATTCACCACCGCAATCGCGGCACACGAACAGGGTTTGGCTACGAGCCACGAATATGAATGCACCCACGGTTGAACGGATAACTGCGTCGCGGATCATGCTACACCCCGCAACGCATTTGTGATCAGAGCCGCGCATTGGGCGTGCCGCGATGCTAAGTTATGTGACCTGAGCAGTCCCGAGCCCGCGCTCGACAGGCTTTGCATGTCATGAAGTGGGCTATAAGGGCCGCCATGGATCGAATTGTGACGCAGTTCAATATTCGACAAAGAAACAGCCGATGTCCGGTTCCCGGGGGCACATGAGTCTCAAGGGGAAGTTGCGCTGCGTGGGCCAGACCGATACCGGACGGGTTCGCGAGCACAACGAGGACACCATCGCCTATGACTCGGACATCGGGTTGCTGGTGCTGGCTGACGGCATGGGCGGCTACAACGCCGGCGAGGTGGCCAGCGGCATCGCGGTCAAGACCATCGTCGGCCTGGTGCGCGATGCGGTCGAACGCGAGGATCTGCGCAACCACGACTCCGCGGCCGGCCTGGCACGGGCCTCGATCATCCTGCGCGATGCCATATTGCGCGCCAACAAGATCATTTTTCAGACCGCCCGGACCCAGCCGCAATGCGAAGGCATGGGCACCACCGTGGTAGGCGCGCTGTTCTTCGATAATCGCGTCTCGATCGCGCATGTCGGCGACTCGCGCCTCTACCGCATGCGCAGTGCCGGCTTCGAGCAGCTCACCATGGACCACTCGTTGCTGCAGGAACTGGTCGATCGCGGCTTCTACTCCCCCGAGGAGGCGCAGCGGGCCGCCAATAAGAACTACGTCACGCGGGCCCTGGGGGTCGAACCCAATGTCGACGTCGAGGTCCAGGAGCACCCGGTGCAGAAGGGTGATCTGTATCTCATTTGTTCCGACGGCCTGTCGGACATGGTCGAGGATGACGACATTCACTTAACCATCAGCACCTTTGGTGCTAACCTTGAGAATGCCACTAAACAACTGATCCAGTTGGGTAATGACAATGGTGGCAAGGATAATATTTCGGTCGTCGTGGCAGAGATCATGGAATCGTTCCCCGCACCCCGCGGCATATTCGACAAGATGTTGGGCTGGTTCAGCTCCACCTGAGGCTACACGCAATGGCTAGGTTGATTTTGAGTCTGGATGGCACCGTGCTTGCGGAGTACAACATGAACAAGGAGCGCTACACGATTGGGCGTCTCCCTGACAATGACATCCGCATCGATAATCCGGCCGTCAGCGGACACCACTCGCTCATCATCAATATCCTCAACGATTCGTTCCTCGAGGATCTCAACAGTACCAACGGCACCTACGTCAACGGCAAGCTCATCAAAAAGCATGCCCTGCAGCACGGCGATGTCATCACCGCCGGGCACCACCAGTTGCGCTTCGTCGAGGACGATGAAGCCCAGCAGGACGAATTCGAAAAGACCATGGTGATTCAGCCCTCGGCCCGACCGGTCGAGCGCATTCGCGCCGCCGTCGCCGACGCGAGCACCACCGCCGCGCGTCGCACGCTGGGCAATGGCACACCGGCCATCAAGAAAGCCAAGCTGCAGGTGCTTTCAGGCGCCTTCGCCGGCCGCGAGCTCGAACTCACCAAGGCGCTCACGACACTGGGCCGGCCCGGCGTGCAGGTTGCGGCCATCACGCGTCGCGCGGAAGGCTATTTCATCGTGCATGTCGACTCGGAAGGCGTTGAGAACTTCCCGCTCGTCAATGGCGCGAAGATCGGCGCCCAGGCCCGCAAGCTGTCCGACAACGATGTGATCCAGCTCGCCGGCGTGAAAATGGGGTTCTTCGAGGGCTGACGAGCGCGCGCCTACACGGACTCGGGCTCGCGCTCCGCGGTCATGCGGTCCTGGAGCGCCAGCATCACGTCGTGGCGGCTGACCTCGCCGAGCAGCACCGGGCTCCACTGTCCGGACACCACCGGCAAGCGCGTCCTGTGGTTGGCGAGAAACACATCCAGTGCATCGCCCAGCAGCATCTCCGGCGTCAGCACCGGCGGCGATGGCTCCATCGCCTGGCCCACGGTGTAGTTCTCCGGCAGCAGCTCGGCGCCGGGCTGGCGTGCCAGCGCGCTGAGGTCGTACTCACCGACCAGCTGCTTTTCCGCATCCACGACATAGGCGCGGCCGCCGCCGCGCGCGATGGCCTCCTCGCGCGCCGCACGCAGCGGCTGATCACGCTGCAGTAGCGCGGCCGGCGGGCGGATCAGCGGGCCGATCTGCCGCAGACGCCACTCGTTCACATCACCGGGTCCTCTCGAACTCAGCGAACGCGTATACACCGACTGCCCGCCGCGATAGATGCGCGCCACGTAGTGTGCGGTGACGCAGGCGAGCATCAGCGGCAGTACCACTTCGTAGTCGAGCGTCATTTCGAAGATCAGCAGGATGGAGGTAAGCGGCGCATGCGTGGTCGCGGCGAGGAAGCCGCCCATGCCGACCAGCGCGTAGGCCGCCGGCTGGGATAGTGAATGCGGATCGAGCAGGTGCAGCGCATTGCCGAAGGTGGCGCCCAGGGCCGCGCCCATGAACAGGGTCGGCGTCAGGATACCGCCCTGGGCCCCGGAACCCACCGTGGCCGCCGTGCTGACCAGCTTGGCGATGAGTACCAGCCCGAGCAGGTCCAGCGGCAGCCGATCGTTGAGCATGTCGTTGACCACGCTGAAGCCGTTGCCCCAGACACGCGGAACCTCGACCGAAATCAGCCCGACGATCAGTCCGCCCAGCGCCAACGTCCAGGGCGGACTCCAGCCCAGCTTGCTAAAGGCCGCCCGCGTGCGGTCGAGCAGTGCCAGGAAGGGCGGCGCCAGGTGTCCCAGCAGCACGCCGAGCAGCGCATAGAGCGCCAGCTCCCACAACGCGCCGAAGTTGATATGCGGCACCTGGTAGACCGGGCCGTAGCCGAGGAAATGCCGGCTGGTGGCATCGGAGACCACCGATGCCACGATCAATGGACCGAAGCTTTCCATGGCGATCGAGCCGAGCACCACCTCGGCCACGAACAGCGCCCCGGCGATGGGCGCGTTGTAGGCGGCCGCAATGCCCGCCGAGGCACCGCAGGCGACCAGCAGCCGCAGCCGCGGCACGGGTGCCTTGGTCCATTGGCCGATCTTCGAGGCCACCGCGGCGGCCAGCTGCACCAGCGGACCTTCCCGTCCGATCGACCCGCCCGATCCGATGGTGAAGAACGAGGATGCCGCCTGCAGCAAGGCCGCGCGGCTGCCGAGCTGACCGTTGCCCACGGCCACGGCTTCCATGTAATCGAGCGCGCGGTTCGAATGCAGCACCCGGCGCGCCACCCAGATGACTGTCCCGGCAAGGGCACCGCCGACGGTCGGCACGGCAATGCGCGCCCACCAGGGCAGCAGCTCCGCGGTCTCGACGAGTCCAGTGGAATGACCCGTGAGTGCCTGCTGCACCAGGCGCACACTGGCGCGGAAGCCGACGCCCGTGAACGCGCCGCCGATGCCGATCAGTGCGGCCCAGAAGATGATGCCCGAGAGCTGCCCCTGCCTGGCAGCCGTCAGTGCGACGCGCGCCAGCCTGTCGGCACGCACATAGAGTCGCGAACCCAGCTGCAGCAAGGCTTCCACGGCGTGCTACCGCAGGATGCCTTCGGCGTAGGTATCCGGTGCGTAATTGACGAAGCGCGTGTACTGGCCCTGGAAGGTCAGCAGAAATCCACCGATCTCGCCGTTGCGATGTTTAGCCAGATCGATTTCCGCGATGCCTTTTCTAGTGGTGTTCTTGTCGTACACTTCATCGCGATAGATCAGCAGGATCATGTCTGCATCCTGCTCAATGCTGCCACTATTGTGACTGACTAGGCCGTCTGCGAGCCAATTGGCAGGGCCAGGGACGGTCAGATCGTAAACCTCGTCCTCACCATCCGGGATTACCGCGGTGACTCGATCCCAAAACAGATCTGAAGTGCCCCACTGGGCCAACGCCGGGGCCGCGAGCAACTCGGCATAGCTCAGCATCGTGGCACGGCTGGGTGCGAAGCCGAAGTGGCTGCCGCCGCCATAGGCCGTCCCCCGGAGCGCCGCCATGGCTCGCGTGGTGACACCTCGTGCCTGCATCGTGGCGCGCACGGCAACGAAGGATTCCTGCGGCAACGTATCCACGTTGGTGTTGACTTCAACATCCGCCAGACGATCCAGCAATTGCGCGACTGCTGCCGCGCGGGGCCCGTGGCCTCCGACCAGCGTTGCAAACCGGCGTTGCGCATCGGCGCCGCTGATATCAACGGTGTAGTGCGAGCGCGCCTTGGCACTGTGCACAGCGCGAATGCGCGCGACAATTCCGAGCCGAAGTAACAACGCCGCAACATCGCACACCAGGCGCCGACTGCAACTGGCGAAATACACCCGCGGAGCGGCGCGCGCATTGGTACGCGACAGCGTCACCGACCCATCGGTCGCCCATAGATGTCGCAGCAGCAGTGCAATCTGCTCATTCGGCAATTCAAATACTTCGGCCGGCAGGTGTTTGTCGTGAGAGCGCTGATCAAAGATACCCAGGTCCTTCAGCCATTTTCCCACCCCGGCCGGCGACCAGCGAGTGCCGTTGCCACTGATGACGAGCTGATGCCAGGTGCCGGTGGGTCCTTCATGGCGGGATACGGTACTGCCGAACGCTTCGGCCGCGGCACGCACAGCCTCACTGTTGGACTCCGAGGCGGTCGTGTAGCGCAGGGGCTGATGACGCAGATAGCTGCCGTCTCCGACCAGATGCCCGAGCAGAATCAGCCAGTGATCGGGCCAGCGCCTGGATTGCACCGGCGCCGGCACGCGACGCGCCATGGCAAGCCGATCGCCGGTAGCCAGTTCGGCCACCGTGCGCCAGCCACTGCCCGCAAAGAACCTGTGCTCAGCAGTGGCACGAACCGTCCGTCCGCTGGCCATTTGCACCAGGAATAGCGGCTTGCGGCCCACGCGCCAAACCTTGTCTGCACGCGCAGCTTTGATGCTGCCGGATTCCATTGACCAGACTTCGGGGGCTGTCCCTACCAGCTCGCGAATCGGCACTCTGCGACCATTCGTCAAACAAACCAGCGTATCGCCCGCGACGCACTCCCGGAGGTCCGACATCACCGGCTTCTTCTCGGTGCGCTGCTCGACTGCGCGATTGAGCTGCGACAAAGCAATCACCGGCACCGACAGTTCCTTGGCAAGGGCC
>Ga0302325_10006608_pt1 | contig 25983 bp, 23 predicted proteins | sample Palsa_T0_2_FD_201948 | JGI IMG/M metagenome (GOLD analysis project Ga0302325, IMG submission 201948) | Peat permafrost microbial communities from Stordalen Mire near Abisko, Sweden - Palsa_T0_2 | ecosystem: Environmental > Terrestrial > Soil > Palsa > Peat permafrost | place: Sweden: Abisko... | reverse complement strand
CGGGCAGAGCTTCGGCGGCTGGCTGGCGCCGGGCGTCACCTTCACGCTGTTCGGTGAGGCGAACGACTACACGGGCAAGGGCCTGTCCGGCGGCGTGCTGGCGGTGCGCCCCGACGAGCGCGTCGGCGAGCACTTCGTGGCCGAGGAGAACGTGATCATCGGCAACACCGTCCTCTACGGCGCCACCAGCGGCCGGGCGTTCTTCCGCGGGCTGGCCGGCGAGCGCTTCGCCGTGCGCAACTCCGGCGCGCAAGCGGTGGTCGAGGGCGTCGGGGACCACGGCTGTGAGTACATGACCGGCGGTCGCGTGGTCGTGCTCGGGCCCACCGGTCGCAACTTCGCCGCCGGCATGAGCGGCGGCATCGCCTATGTGCTGGACGAGGATGGCCGCTTCGCCTCGCGCTGCAACATGGGGATGGTCGAATTCGAGGCGATCTCCGACGCGGATGCCGCCGAGCTGCGTGCGCTCATCGTCGAGCACGAGGAGCGCACCGACTCTCCGGTGGCGCGGCGGGTGCTGGAGGAGTTCGATGACCTCGTGCAGATCGGCGCGGGCGGCCGCGAGTTGAGCGACGAGGGCGGCAACGGAAGCATCGCCGCCGGTACCCCGTCCGGCGGCGGGACGGGCGGCGCCGAACGGTCGGCTGCTGGTCCGCGCTTCGTCAAGGTGATGCCCACCGATTACCGCCGCGTACTGAATGAGCAGGCGGCCGCCGCCGCCGTGGCGTCGAGCAACGGCGACGGACCGCACGAGGAGCCGGCGGCGGTCGGTGTGTCGGCGAACGGCGACGGCCCGGCGGAGGTCGAGTCCGTCAACGGCGAGCGCTTCAGCCGCGGGGCCCAGCAGGAGCCGCGGTAGTGGGGCTGGTCGGCGGCTTCCTGAAAATCGAGCGGTCCGGCATCCCCCAGCGGGATCCGGCCGAGCGCGTGCAGGACTTCCGCGAGTTCACGCTTCCGCGGCCCGATGAGGAGCTGAGCGCGCAGGGAGCGCGGTGCATGGAGTGCGGCGTGCCGTTCTGCCATTCGGGCTGCCCGCTCGGCAACCTGATTCCGGACTGGAACGACCTCGTGTACCGCGATCGCTGGGAGGACGCGATCGCCCAGCTGCACGCGACCAACAACTTCCCCGAGTTCACCGGCCGCCTGTGCCCGGCGCCGTGCGAGGCCTCGTGCGTGCTGGAGATCCGCGAGGGGGACGCGGTGACGATCAAGCAGATCGAGGTGGCGATCATCAACCGGGCCTGGCAGGAAGGCTGGGTCACCCCGCAGCGCCCCAAGCGCGAGACCGGGCGCGCGGTCGCCGTGGTCGGCTCCGGACCGGCGGGCATGGCCGCGGCGCAGCAGCTGCGACGGGCCGGTCACCGCGTCGTGCTGTTCGAGCGCGACGAGGCGGCCGGCGGGCTCGTGCGCTTCGGCGTGCCGGACTTCAAGATCGAGAAGTGGCTGGTGGAGCGGCGCGTGCAGCAGCTCGTGGACGAGGGCGTCGAGCTGCGCTGCGGCGTCGACGTGGGCCGCGACGTGACGGTGGCGGCGCTCCGCGAGGAGTTCGACGCGGTGGTCATCGCCACCGGCTCGCGCGTACCCCGCGACCTGCCGGTCCCGGGCCGCGAGCTCGACGGGGTGCACTTCGCCATGGACTACCTCTACCAGCGCAACCGCTGGGTGGCGACCGAGCTCGGCCCCGAGCCGACGGTGGCCGCGCCGGCCTCGGGCGCGACGATCAGCGCGGCCGGCAAGCACGTGGTCGTGATCGGCGGCGGCGACACCGGGGCGGACTGCGTCGGGAACTCGATCCGCGAGGGAGCGCTGTCGGTGGTACAGCTCGAGCTGCTGCCCGAGCCGCCGGCCACGCGCCCCGACGACCGCACGCCCTGGCCGCTGTGGCCGACGAAGTACCGCCTCAGCTACGCGATGGAAGAGGCGGTGGAGCTGCACCGCGGCGAGCAGGACTACTCGGTGGTGACCACGCACTTCAGCGGGCAGGACGGCCGGGTCGAGGTGCTGCACGTGGCCGAGGCCGAGGCGGCACCCCCGTTCGCGCCGGTGCCCGGATCCGAGCGTGGGCTGCCGGCCGACCTGGTCCTGCTGGCCATGGGCTTTCTGCATCCCGAGCCCGAGCTGCTGGACTCGCTCGGCGTGGATCGCGACCCGCGCGGCAACGTTCGCGACGTGAAGCCGTACACCACCTCGGTCGACGGCGTGTTCGCGGCGGGAGATGCTCGCCGTGGACAGTCCTTGATCGTCTGGGCCATCAACGAGGGACGGCAGTGCGCCCGGATGGTCGATCGCTACCTCGGCTCACTCGGGCAGGGGGTGGACGGGACGTCGGGTGGTCCCGCGGGCGCCGGCGCGCCCGAGGACGAGGGGCTGTCGGGGCACAGCGACGCCGATACCGGCCCGTACGGGCCCCCGAAGCAGGCGGGGCCTGGGATCGGGGCTCGGACGTAGGGGGCGGGCCCGGGTTTGGCGCGGCGCTCGGGTGCGCGGGGGGTGTGGCGAGGAATCCTCCGTGGTGACCAGTTTCTCGCCAAGGGTCCCGGTCGGCGGGTCCCGCGGCGGGGGGTGTGGCGAGGAATCCTTCGTATTGACCAGGTTCTCGCCAACCCCCCGTCGACGCAGCGGTCGAGCTTGGCGGCGGTGTGACGGTATGCGCCGGGCGGCAACCCGCCCGTCACGCGACCGTCACAGAACGGGCCTCACGGGCCGCTGCGGCGCCCCGCCCCGGCACACGAAGGCCGACCCGGGTCCACAGGGCGCGGCGAAGGCAGTCCACGGCCACGCTGGTCGCTGGCTTTCGACCCGGGCTTGCTAACAAGACGGCCCGCGCGGATCCTCGGGCGGCGATCGATACCACTCCCTCGTCGTGCCTGGTGGCGCCCCGCGGGGCGGGTGATTCAGCGGTGTGGCATGTGGGTCGGCAATCACGACCGTCACTCACGGGCGGCGCCCCGCGCGCGCGAAGCACGCGCACCACGCGGCGAGCCCGTCACCCGCGGCGCTTGGCGGCGCTTGGCGGCGCTTGGCGGCGCGGCGGGTGTGGCGTAGCGCGGGCGCCCCCGGTTCGGCGCGGCGCTCCGTGGCGCAGCGGGTGTGGCGAGAGATTGTTCGTGGTGATCAGTTTCTCGCCAAGGGGTCCGGTCGGCGGGCCGCGCGGCGGGGGGTGTGGCGAGGAACCGTTCGTATTGACCAGGTTCTCGCCAACCCCCCGTCGAGGCAGCGCTCGAGCGTGGCGGCGGCGTGACAGTGTGCGCCGGGCGGCGACCGGCCCGTCACGCGACCGTCACAGACCGGGCCTCGTGGACCGCTGCGGCGCCCCGCCCCGCCCACGAAGGCCCACCCGGATCCGACGGGGCGCGGCGAAGGCAGTCGACGGTCTCGCTGGTCGCTGGCTTTCCGACCGGGCGTGCTAACAAGACGGCCCGCGTGGATCCAGGGGTGGTGATCGATACCACTCCCTCGTCGTGCCTAATGGCGCCCCGCGGGGTGTGTGATTCAGCGGTGAGGCATGTGGGTCGGCAACCACCACCGTCAGTCACGCGCGGCCCCCAAACATGACACCACCGTCATCATTGACGCAGGCGTCATCTTTCCCTACCCTCCGTCTCGTCACCCACCGCCGCAAGCAAGGAGCCTCGTGTCCACGCAGCAGCTGCCCACCACCTGCCTGATCGGCGCCGGCTCGTCCGGGATCGCTGTCGTCAAGGCGCTCAAGCAGCATCGGATCCCGTTTGACTGCTTCGAGAAGTCCGACCAGATCGGCGGCAACTGGGTAATCGGGAACAAGAACGGGATGTCGGCGGCCTACCGGGACTTGTTCATCAACGTCTCCCGCGAGCGCATGCAGTACTCGGACTTCCCGATGTCCAAGGCCTACCCCGACTTCCCCCATCACACCCAGATCGCCGAGTACTTCAACGCCTACGTCGACCGCTTCGGGCTGCGCGAGGACATCACCTTCGAGACCGGCGTCGAGCACGCGGCGCTCACCGACGACCGCACCTGGGAGGTCACGCTCGACACCGGCGAGGCCCGACGCTACGACGCGCTGCTGGTCGCCAACGGGCATCACTGGGACCCCCGCTGGCCCGAGCCGGCGTTCCCGGGCGCGGACAGTTTCACCGGCGTGCAGATGCACGCCCACGCCTACACGGACAACTCGATCTTCGCCGGCAAGAACGTGGTCGTGCTCGGGATGGGCAACAGCGCGATGGACATCGCCGTCGAGTCCAGCTACTCCGCCGCCCACACCTACCTGGCCGCTCGCCGCGGCGCCTGGATCCTGCCGAAGTACATCTTCGGACGCCCGATCGACCAGATGCACAACGACCCGCGCGTCCCGTTCGCCATCCGCCAGCGCGTGATAGGAGCGCTCATCAAGGCCTACACCGGCAGCCCCGAGCGGTATGGGCTGCCGAAGCCCGATCATCGCTTCGGGCAGGCCCACCCGACGGTGTCCGGGCGCATCCTCGACCGCATCTCCCACGGCACCATCACCCCGAAGCCGAACATCGCGGCACTCGAGGGCGACACGGTGAGGTTCGCCGACGGCACCGCGGTCGAGGCCGACGTGGTCGTCTATTGCACGGGCTACAAGATCAGCTTCCCGTTCTTCGACGATGACCTGCTGGCGGCTCCGGACAATCACATCGAGCTGTTCCGGCGCGTGTTTCACCCGGACTTCGCGAACCTCGCGTTCATCGGCCTGCTGCAGCCGCTCGGCGCGCTCATGCCGATCGCCGAGCTCCAGGGCCAGTGGGTATCGGACTACCTCACCGGGCGCTACGCCCTGCCCGCCCCCGAGGAGCTGCGCGCCGACATCGCCCGCGACCAGGCCGCGATGCGCAAGCGCTACGTCAGCTCCAAGCGTCACACGATCCAGGTCGACTTCGATGACTACGTCCACGACCTGGCCAAGGAGCGCGCGGCCGGCGCCGAGCGGGCCGGGCGGCGCGGATTCACCCTGCCCGTCCAGGCCCGGGTGGCGAGTCAGGCGCTGAGCCGGTGAACCCCGCGGCGATGCCGCCCGCGGTCGACCGCGGGCCGCTCACCAAGCGCGAACGCAACAAGGCGGCCAACCGGGAGGCGATCCTGCAGGCGGGACGGGAGGTGTTCGTCGAGATGGGCTTCGGCGCGGCCAACGTGCGCGACATCGTGCGCCGGACCGACCTGGCCGCCGGCACGTTCTACAACTACTTCCCCGACAAGGAGTCCGTGTTCCGCGCCCTGGTCGAGGAGAGCGCCACGCAGGTCCGGGTGCGTGTGCGCGAAGCCCGCCGGCGCGCCACCACGCTCGTCGAGTTCGTCGAGGGCGGCTTCCGGGCCTACTTCGAGTTCGTCAACGACGATCGCGACACCCTCGAACTGATGCGCCGCAACGCCGGCACGATCCGGGCCCTGTTCGACGAGCCGGCGATCGGCGCCGGAACCGAGGAGCTGCGCCGCGACCTCGATGACGCCATCGCCGCGGGGTTGCTCCCAGGGCACGACAGCGAATACATGGCGGCGGCGATGGTCGGGGCCGGCATCGAGCTGGCGCTGAGCATGTCCGCTCGCGAGCCCCCCGACGTCGAGGGCGCCACCGCGCTCGCCACCAGCCTGTTCATCGCCGGACTGCGCGCCGCCGGCTGATCGCCCGGCGCGCCCGCCACGTGGCGGCAGCGCAACCTCGGCCCATCTAACCTGTTGGGACCTGTACGCGACCCCACCGCGACCCGCGGAACGGCGTGCAGGGCCGGGAGCGTTGACGTTTCGGCGGACCTCATCCCCAGGAGGCCGTCGCGGTCTGCAGGGCCAAATGTCGCGCCGAGGCCAACGAATTAACAAACTTTTACGGAGAGGTGGACCACACGTATGCGACGGATACTGCTGCTGGCCCTATCGATCACGGTCGTCGCACTGGCGGTACCCGCGGCGAGTGACGCGTACCTGGTCGGCGTCGCCGATCAGAACGCGGCGACGTTCGTCAACAAGTACTACACCCAGCTGATCGCCAAGCAGCCGAGCTCCCATCGCATCTCTCGCTACATCCTGCCCTACGACGCCGACGACGGGACCAAGGCGAACATCCCCTACCTCAACGACTTCATCAACTGGTACAACCACGCCAAGGCTGACCACGTACAGATGCTGGTCGCGCTGTACCACTCCGAGCAGCCCAAGAAGGTGACGAAGATGCCGAGCGTCGCCACCTACACGGCCGACATCAAGCGGCTGATGAGCGACAAGCGGTTCACCGCCGTCAGCGCCTGGCAGCCGTGGAACGAGGCCAACCGGGGCTACATCCCCAAGGTGCTGGCCAGTCCGTCGGCGCTCCAGTCCGCGGAGTACTACAAGGCGATGCGCACGACCTGTCCCAAGGCCACCAAGAAGAAGTGCACGATCGTGGCGCTCGACGTGCTCGATCAGGACAACATCCGCCCGACGCTCGACTACATCGCCGCGTTCCGCTCTGACCTGCGCCGCACCCAGGGCTCCGGCAAGTCGCGGCTCGGCCCGGTGCCCACGCCAACGCTGTGGGGACTGCACAACTACTCGGACACCAACCGCTTCTCCAGCTCGCGCACGCGGGCGGTGCTGGCCGCGGTGCCCGGGGACGTGTGGCTGACCGAGACGGGCGGAATCGTCAATTTCGGGGGATCATTTCCGAACAAGAACGGCTCGGGCGACACTCGGGCCGCGAAGGCCCTGACCTTCCTGTTCAAGCTGGCTGGAACAAGCAAGCGGATCACCCGCCTGTACATCTTCCAGTTCTCCGGCGCCACCGGGAGCGCGCGCTTTGACGCCGGTCTGGTCGACGCCAAGGGCGTTCCGCGCCCGGGCTACGTGGTCGTCTGCAAGGAGCTGCACGCGGCCAAGTGCAGCGGCTTCAAGATCGACACGAAGAAGTAGTGCGGCCGGCGTGGGCGCCCGCCTAGAATCTCGGCGGGTGCCCACGTTCTGCCGACACAACCGGTTCATCGAGAACTGCACGATCTGCAGCCGTGACCTTCCCGGGGGGTCGCCGCGAGACCGCGCCGGAGCTCGCTCGGGCGCGGCCCGCCCCCGGGCGGCGTCGAACACGCGCACCCGCGAGGCGCGTCCCCGGGCCGACGGCCTGAAGGTGCGGCGCGAGACGCGCGCGACCGACGACGGCTACCGCAGCGGCCTCGTCCCCGGTCTGCGGGCGTCCGCTGACGCGCAACGGCTGGCCGACGAGATCGCCTTCGCCAACGCGCGGCTCATCACCCTCGGCGAGCACCCGCCCGGCACCTATGCCGTCGCCCGGGACGAGCCGCACCTCGAGCAGGGCAGCTGGACGGCGCTGCTGACCGTGTATCTGTCGCCGCTCGAGCACGAGGATGATCCGTTCCGCTCGATTCGCCAGGCGCTGACCTCGTGGTCGAGCGGCGAACTGCCCGATCTGGCCGACCTCGAGCTCGGACCGCGCACCTCACACGATCCCGCGCGGGGGGCCGAGACGCTCGTCGCCTACCGCCAGTGGGCGGAGCGGGGTGGCTCACAGCAGGCCGCGCTGGCCGGGGACGACGCCTGGAGCCCGTCGCGACGCTTCGATCGCGCGTTTGAGCGCCTCGGGCTCCCGGGGCTGACCCGCGCTGCCCGGTTTGACCTGCTGGTCACGCTCGGGCGTCTCGGGCTGTACGAGTTGGAGGCCGATTCGCTGCAGCTCATCGGTGACGACGCGGTGACCGTCGCCGCCAAGCGCGTGTTCGGCATCGGCGATCGCCCGAACCTGGAGCGCCGCGCCCGCGCCCTCAGCGAGGCCATCGAGGTGCCACTGGCGGCCCTCGATCTCGGGCTGGCCAACTGGGCCGCGCCCGAACGCATGACGCTTGGGCTGCCGGCCACCATCGCCGACGAGGCGGCGGTGCAGCGAGGCCGCGACGCGCTCGACATCTGAGCGAACGCGATGTCGTCCACTTCGACGCCTACAGTGCCGTCATGGCCTTCTGCACGAGTATCAAGGAGTGTTGATGTCGCTCTGCTTCATCGAGCCACAGGACGCCATCCGGGTGATCGCTGATTCCCTCGGACGCGAGGCACGCCGGCAGCTGGTCGGCGAGGTCGTGCGGGCGTGGGTGGATGACATCCCTGAGCAGGAACTGTGCGTTCACTATGCGCGCGCCGTGGCCGATCTCGACGACGAGGACCTGCACATGCTCGCCGCCTGGCACGCATCGCTGGAGGTCGGGCAGCCGATCCCGAACACCGACTTCCTGGTGGGCGTCTTCCCGCGGCTGGGTGAGAACCGCCGCGAGGCGCTGAAGATCGCGGCGGGCTTCCGCGGCGACGAGGCGTTCGACGCCGGCGTGTCCGAGGAGCAGACCCTGAAGACCGTGCTGCCCCACCTCTCCCGCGAGCGAGCGATCGAGCTCGTGCAGGAGTGCGTGGAGCTCTACGTCTGGGACCGGGTCGGCGGCGACAACTAGAGCGACCGCCGGCGGGCTAGCTCCGGCCGGGGGCCGAGCGCCAGATGGCGTACGGACCGATGCCGGGGCCGCTGTCGGTGCGCCAGCGCAGAAACGCGCAGTCCCACCGTCCCGCCGCGCTGGTCAGCGTGGCGGCGCACAGCACGTCGCCGGCGACGCGGCGGGCGTGAGCGGACTCCGCCGTGAGCCACAGCTCCATCCCGACGCGCAGCGGGCGTCCCTCGGCGTCGTAGGTGGTCGACAGCCGAGGCTCCTCGATCGCCTGGACCGAGGGCGGATCGTGGCCGATGACCACCGCCTGCAGACGCTCGGTGTCGATGCCGTCGCCCGCGCGCTCGCGCGTCGCGCTGAGGTCGAGCGTGAGCCGATCCGCCACCCAGACCGCGAGGTCGCGCGTCACCGCGGCCGCGCCCGGCGCCGCCTGGCGTGACAGGGTCAGCTGGCCGGTTCCCTCGACGGCCAGCGGGCCCGAGGGCAGCTGCAGCTCGCCGTGCACGCTCACGCGCTGAAGCTGGCGTTCCTCGTCTGAGGCCGGAACGCCGAGCCATGGAAGCACGGGCTCGCAGTCCAGTGAGAATGCGCCGATGCCATCGGGCGCCCCGGCAAACCGAGCCGACCAGACGCCGTCGTCGTCGTGGAGCAGCAGGCCGCCGCCGTCGATCGGGTCTCGCCCCAGGCCACCCGGTGCGAGCGGCGCCTGGCCCGCCGTGAGCGCGAGCGGGCGTCCGCCGGCGAACACGGCCACGAGCGAGCGTGCCTGCCCGCCCCGCTCGTCGAGCTCCACCCGAGCGAACCCGTACACGCCGGCCGGCTCGTCGGCGAAGGCGACGCTGAGGGCGTCGCCCAGCCGCACCTCGGCCGGCGGTGGAAGCGGCGTCGGGCGGCTGGCCGGCGAGCTCATCGGCGGGAATCCTCGTCCTCGATCTCGACCGCCGTGCCCTCGATGTCGTCGGGGCCTCGGGTCGCTGACGAGCCGCGCGCGCGCCGGGTTTCGTCGACCCGCCGCTGGGCGCCGAACGCGGCGCTCGTTCCGGCGGCGGCAGCGGCTCCGACGCGGTTGGTGATCCGCCGCACGATGGCGCGACGGACGATCGCCCGGGTGGGAGGGAGCAGCAGCAGGACGCCGAACAGGTCGGTGACGAAGCCGGGGGTGATGAGCAGCGCGCCGCCGGCGATGACCAGCGCGCCGTCGAGCACGTGACGGGTGGGCAGGCGCCCGGCGGCGAGATCTTCGCGAAACCGGCGCCACACGGTGCGGCCCTGGGTGCGCATGAGCACCGAGCCGATGGCCGCGTCGAGGAGCATCAGCAGGATCGTCGGCACGACGCCGATCGCCTCGCCGACCGTGACGACGACGTAGACCTCGAGCAGGGTTATCCCGATGAGCGAGGCGAAGATGACGAACAGGATCATCGCGGCGAAGGCTACGCCCCATTGGACGGACACCGGCGCCTGGCGTACATTGCCGCTTCCCCATGGAGATCGGGATATCCACCTTCGCCGAGAGCACCCCGGACCCCACGACCGGCCGCACGGTCAGCGCCGGTGAGCGGCTGCGCGACGTCGTGGAGGAGATCGTGCGCGCCGACGAGGTCGGGCTGGACGTCTACGCGATCGGCGAGCCGGGTGTTCCAGCAGTTCGCGACGCTCGACCTGCTGTCCGGCGGCCGCGCGGAGATCATGGCGGGCCGCGGATCGTTCATCGAGTCCTATGCGCTGTTCGGCTACGACCTTGACGACTACGACGAGCTGTTCACCGAGAAGCTCGAACTGCTCCTGCGGCTGCGCGAGCACGAACGGGTGACCTGGTCGGGCCGTCACCGCGCGGCGCTGGATGACGTCGGCGTCTACCCGCGACCCGAGCAGGATCCGCTACCGGTGTGGATCGCTGTCGGCGGCACTCCGGCCTCGGTGGTCCGGGCCGGCACGCTCGGCCTACCGCTCATGCTGGCCATCATCGGCGGCGCCCCGCAGCGCTTCGCGCCGCTGGTCGAGCTGTACCGCGAGGCGGCGCGGCGGGCCGGCCACGATCCGGCCGGACTGCCGCTTGGCGTGCATCTGCACGGTTTCGTCGCCGACACGACCGCCGCGGCGATCGACACCTTCTACGAGCCGTATGCCGCGGTGATGACCCAGCTCGGACGGGAACGGGGATGGCCGCCGATGTCCCGCCAGCAGTTCGAGGCGTTGCGCGCGCCGGAGGGCTCGCTGGCGGTCGGCGACCCGGACGAGGTGACCGCCAAGCTCATCGCGGTCGGTGAGCTGCTGCGGCTCGACCGGATCCTGCTGCACCTGAGCGTGGGGACCATGCCCCACGCCGCCGTCATGCGGTCCGTGGAGCTGCTCGGGGAGGCGGTGGCTCCGGCGGTGCGGGCGGCGACCGTGCGGGGGTCGGAGACCGAGGCTCGTCCCGGCTAGACTCACTGCATGGTTACCGTCGACGAGGTGATGGACGCGCTGAGCAACGTGATCGACCCCGAGCTCGGGCTCGATTTCGTCGAGCTGGGCCTCATCTACGGGGTTGAGGTGGATGACGGCGACGTGCACGTGACCTTCACCCTGACCACGCCGGGCTGCCCGATCGGCCCCCAGGTCACCGAGCAGATCGAGGAGTTCGTCGGCGAGCTGGACGGCGTCCGCTCGATCGAGTCCGAGATGGTCTTCATGCCGGCCTGGTCGCCGGAGAAGATGACCGAGGACGCCAAGTTCGCCCTCGGCTTCTAGCCCCGAGCTAGTTTCGGCTACGAGGTGCGCGCGGGCGTGTCGCGGCGGCTGGTGGTGGGCGACGGGTCGCCGCCGTTACCGCCCCGGTCCGCACCCTCTGACGTCGCGGCGGCGCGGGTGAGCAGCGTCCCCAGCTCGCTGCGGATGCTCTTACCGATCAGGTCGATGTCGGGCAGCGCGTCGTAGTCGCCGAGCAGCCCGAAGTTCATCTGGCCGTTGTAGGACATGATCGCGATGGCCAGCGCGTGGTTCTTGGGCAGGAACGCCACCGGGTAGGCGTGCTCCATCTCGCGGCCCATCACGTAGAGCGGAAACTGCGGTCCGGGCACGTTGGTCACCAGCAGGTTGAACAGGCGGGTGGAGAAGTTCAGCCGTGACGCCTGCGCGAGGATGGTCGGTGGGGCGAAGTTCTGCGCGCCGGCGATCACCTCGGCGCCCACCGCCTGCTTGGACTCCTTCAGCCCGTCCATGGCGTTCTTGATGAAGCGCAGTCGCGCCACTGGATCGGGGATGTAGACCGGCAGCGGCGCCCGCATGGCCACGATCCGGTTTCCGAGCTGATGGTGCTCGTCCTCCTGTCGGGTGGAGACCGGCACGAGCGCCCGCAGCTCCAGCCCGGCGGTGCGCACGCCGCGCGAGATGAGAAACGACCGCAGGGCGCCGGTCACGACGCTCAGCACGACGTCGTTGACCGTGCCCCCGAACACGTTCTTGACCGCCTTGAACTCGTCCAGGCGGCAGGGGATGCCGACGAAGCGCCGGTGCGGGCCGATCTCCACGTTGAGCGGCGTCGCCGGCGCCGGGTTGAGCACGGCCCAGGCGATCTCGCCGACGCCTTCGGCGGCCTCCCGCACGTTGGCGATCGCCCGCTCGGGGTGGGCCACCGCGTCGATGGCGCCCTCGGCGATCTCGATGCCGGCGCGCACCGCGCCCCGCACTCCGGCGGTTATGAGCGCGACGGTGCCTGGCTCGGGATTCGGACGCCAGGGACGACCAGAATGCTCGATCGTCTGAGGCACGGGCGACAGGTCGTAGAGGACGGTGGCGAGATCGACGCCGCTGATGCCGTCGATGAGCGAGTGGTGGGTCTTGGAGATGAGCGCGAACCGGTTGTGCTCCAGGCCCTCGATCAGCCAGGTCTCCCACAGCGGCTTGGTCCGGTCGAGCTGCTGGGAGAAGATCCGCGCGGTGAGCTGGCGCAGCTGCTCCCAGTCGCCGGGCGCCGGAAGGGCGGTGTGCCGCACGTGATATTCGAGATTGAACGCCGGATCGTCGACCCACACCGGGCGCCCACTGTCGATCGCCATGTGGGCGAGCTTGTGCCGGTAGCGGGGAACGAGATGCAGCCGGCCACGAATCTGCTCGAGGAACTGCTCCAGGCTCGGTGGCGGGCCCTCGAACACGGTGAGGCCGCCAACGTGCATGTGGGAGACCGGTCCCTCCTGGTGCAGGAACGACGCGTCGACCGGGGTAAGGCGATCCAGGTGCTGCTGGGACATGATTCAAACTCTCCTGGCCGGGGTCTCGCGGGTCTCACGTCCACCCCCGCACGTCGACGTCGCAAAGCACAACCTAGCCTACTGGTGATCGACGGCGGTGGCGTCAGACAAACGCCCAGAACGATCCCGCCAAATGGCCAGAGGGTCGCTCTCTACAATCCAGCGGAGATGAGTGAGACGGTGATCGACGCCAACACGGTCGAGCAGTTGCTGCTCGCGGCTCCGCGCGGCTACTGCGCCGGGGTGGACCGGGCCGTGCAGACCGTGGAGCGTGCGCTCGAGCTGCACGGCGCACCCGTCTACGTCCGCAAGGAGATCGTCCACAACAAGCACGTCGTGGACCAGTTGCGCGCCCGCGGGGCGATCTTCGTGGAGGAGGAGACCGACGTGCCCAAAGGCGCCGTGACGGTGTTCTCCGCCCACGGCGTGGCTCCGAGCGTCCATGCCAACGCCGCCGCGCGCGACCTGCGGACGATCGACGCGACCTGCCCGTTGGTGACCAAGGTGCACGTGGAGGCCAAGCGCTTCGCGGCGGACGGCTACACGATCGTGCTCATCGGCCACGGCGGCCACGAGGAGGTCGAGGGCACGATGGGCGAGGCGCCGGAGCACATCGTGCTCGTCGAGACCGAAGCCGACGTGGACGCGCTCGAGGTGGCCGACCCCGAGCGGGTCGCCTACATCTCCCAGACGACCCTCTCGGTGGACGAGACGCAGGCGATCATCGATCGGCTGCGCCAGCGCTACCCGGCCATCGTGGGACCGCGGACCGACGACATCTGTTACGCCACCACCAACCGCCAGTCGGCGGTCAAGCAGATGGCCGATCAGTGTGACCTCGTGCTGGTCATCGGATCGCGCAACTCGTCAAACTCGGTGCGCCTGGTCGAGGTGGCTCGCGACTACGGCGCCGAGTCGCATCTGATCGACAACGAGAGCGAGGTCCGCGAGGACTGGCTCGCCGGCAAGCGGGTGGTGGGTGTCAGCTCGGGCGCCAGCGCACCCGAGGAGCTCGTGCAGCGCCTGGTTGCCTTCTTCCGGGCCCGTGGCGTGCAGGACGTTCGCGAGTTCAACGTCGTGCACGAGGATGTTCGCTTCATGCTGCCCAAGACGATCCGCGCCGCGATGGCCGGACCGCGAGCCTGACCGCAGAAGCCGACGCCGCTGGCGTGCGGACCCTCGTCATCTCAGACCTGCACCTCGGTGCCCGCACCGGCGTGGACGTGTTGCGCCGGCCCGAGCTGCGGGCGGCGCTGATCGAGACCCTGCCGGGGGTCGACCGGCTCGTGCTGCTGGGGGACGTGCTCGAGCTGCGACATGGGCCCCGGCGCGAGGCGGTGCGTGCGGCCCGACAGACCTTCGTCGATCTCGGGCGGGCCATGGCGGGCCGCGAGATCATCGTGCTGGCCGGCAATCACGACCACCCGCTGGTGGCGCCGTGGCTGGCCCGGCGGGCGGCGCGGGAGCGGCCCCCCGCGCTGGCCTCCGAGCAGCGCCTGTCGGTGTCCGAAGCCTCGGACCTGGCGGCCCAGCTGGCCGAGTGGGCGAGCCCGGCAACGGTGTCGTGCGCCTATCCGGGGGTGTGGCTACGCCCGGACGTGTACGCCACCCATGGGCACTACCTCGACTGTCACGTCACGGTGCCCACGATCGAGCGGCTCGGGCTCGGGGTCATGTCGCGGGTGTTGCGTCGTTCCCCCAGCACGTTCGCCGGCGCGGACGACTACGAGGCGGTGATGGGTCCGCTGTTTGCCTGGATCGATGCCGTGGCGCAGCAGGCGCCGACCGGTGACACGCTCAACGGCCAGGTGACCGCGCGGGTCTGGCGGGCGCTGCGTCCGGGTCCGGGGCGCCGCACGCTGACCGGCCGCGGGGTGGCTGTCGGCTTTCCGCTGGCCGTGGCCGCGTTGAACCTCGCGGGCCTGGGACCGTTGCGGGCCGACGTCTCGCACGCCGGGCTGCGGCGCGCCGGGCTGGGCGCGATGGGGGAGGTCGCCGATCGGCTGGGCGTGGGGGCCGGGCATCTCATCTTCGGTCACACCCACCGCGCCGGCCCGCTGGCCCAGGACGTGCGGTCGGAGTGGTCGGCGCCCACCGGCGTACGCCTGGTCAACACCGGGTCCTGGAGCTTCGACGGCTGGTTCGTCGGGCCGACCGCGGCCGAGAGCCCCTACTGGCCCGGCGGCTGCGTGATCGTCGACGACGAAGGGCCGCCAGCCGTCACGCGGCTGCTCGACGACCGTACGCGCGAGCAGATCGCCCCGCCGCGCGGCGGCGGGAGCTCAGGCTGAGCCGACCGCCGAGCCCAGGTACACGCCCGGGCTGAAGCAGGTGGCGTGGCAGGTGACCCCCGAGCCGATGTGCAGGTCGAGCACGTCCTCGCGGTGCTCCGGGTGCTCGACCACCAGGTAGGCCCCGGGATGATCGACGACGATCTCGCGGCCGCTGGCACGGATCGTGCCCACGCCGTCGAGCACGACCCACACGCTGCCGGCCTCGTAGGGCCCGTTGTAGGCGCCGGGCTGGTCCTCGGTCTGGGGGCACAGCCGCGCGGCCGGATCGTCCTCGGCCCGCAATGGCGCGAGCACCTCGCGGCTGACGCCGAGCAGCTCCTGGATCGCCCGCTCGGTCTCGTCGTAGGCGCCTTCGCCGTAGTGGTATTCGAACAGCGTGCCGTCCGCGTCCCACAGGTAGCGAGCCGGCCAGCCGGCGTTGCCGTAGTCCCGCCACACCTCGAACTCGGGATCCATCAGGACCGGGTAGGCGATCTGCAGGCGGGCCACCGCGGCACGGACCGCGTCGAGCTCTATGGAGGGGGGAAAGCCCGGGCAGTGCACGCCGATCACCTGTAGGCCGGCGGGGCCGTAGCGCTCGTACCACCGCTGGACGTAGGGCAAGGTGCGCAACGAGCTGGGACGGCAGAAATCCCAGAACTCCAGCAGCACCGGGTGACCGCGCTCGCGGTCCATCCGCACCCGCGGGACGTTGACCCACCGCAGGAACACCGGGAACTCGGGGGCGAAGACTTGCTTGGCGGGCGCGCGCATCACTCACCCGGCGGTGTGTAGTGCCCCGGCCATTCGTGATAGCCGATGCGATCGATCCGCACCACCTCGCCGGGACGGCTCCACTGGTTGGCGCCGAGACGTCCGAGGGGGCGCAGGAGCTCGACGTCGGGGCGGCCGTCGCGCAGCACCGCGTCGTCGATCGCCGCGTCCACCACGCGACCGAACACGACGGTGGAGTCGCCAAACGACAGCACGGCGTGGCGCACGCACTCGAGCGCCACCGGCGACTCGGCGACGCGCGGGGGCGCGACGAGCCGGCTCGGCTCGCGGGTGAGGCCGACGGCGGCGAACTCGTCGACCTCGGGCGGGAAGTTCGTGCCGGTGGCGTTGACCTGCTCGAACAGCGCCTCCGGCGTGAGGTGGACGACGAACTCGCCGGTGGCCTCGATGTTGTTCAGCGAGTCCTTGCGTCCGACCGAGGTGAACTGCACGATCGGGGGGTTGACGCAGGCGACGGTGAAGAACGAGTGCGGAGCGAGGTTGGCCACGCCGTCGGCGGACAGCGAGGAGACCCACGCGATCGGCCGCGGCAGCACGACCGCGGTCAGCAGCCCGTAGAACTCGTAGGCAGGCAGCTCGGCTGGATCGAAGTCGGTGCGCACGTCACTCGCGAGGCCGCGGCGGCGCCGCGCCGGCCGATCAGCCGATCGAGCCGACCATTTCCAGCTGGATGAGCCGGTTGAGCTCGACGGCGTACTCCATGGGCAGCTCCTTGGTCACCGGCTCGATGAAGCCGTTGACGATCATGGCGGCGGCCTCGTCCTCGGTGAAGCCGCGCGAGCCCATGTAGAACAGCTGGTCATCCGAGATGCGCCCGACGGTGGCCTCGTGGGCCACGGTCACGTGCGGGTTCTGGATCTGGATGTCGGGCCAGGTGTCCGACCGGGAGATCCCGTCCATCATCAGCCCGTCGCACTGCACGCGAGCCTTGGAGCCGGCCGAGTTGTGGCCCATGCGCACGAGCCCGCGATAGCCCATGATCCCGCCGTCCTTGGAGATCGACTTGGCCAGGATGTTCGACGTGGTGTTCGGCGCCAGATGGACCACCTTCGCGCCAGTGTCCTTGTGGACCCCGGCGCCGGCCACGCCGACGTTGAGGTGGTCAGCGCGGGCGCCCTCACCGAGCAGGAACGAGCCCGGGTAGAGCATCACGTACTTGGCGCCCATCGAGCCGCCGACCCATTCCACCGTGCCCTCGGCGTCGACGACGGCGCGCTTGGTGTTCAGGTTGTAGACGTCCTTGGACCAGTTCTGCACGGTGGTGTAGCGGGCCTTGGCGCCCTCGTGCACGAAGATCTCCACCACGGCGGAATGCATCGAGTTGACGCTGTAGGTCTGCGCCGTGCAGCCCTCGATGTAATTCACGTCCGAGCCCTCGTCGGCGATGATCAGCGTGTGCTCGAAGGTGCCCTCGCCGGCGCCCTCCATGCGGAAGTAGGCCTGCAGCGGCAGGTCGACCTTCACGCCCTTGGGCACGTAGAGGAACGAGCCGCCGGACCACACGGCGCCGTGCAGCGCCGAGAACTTGTTGTCCTGCGGCGGGACACACTTGGTCATGAAGTACTTCTGCACGAGGTCGGGGTACTCGGTGATCGCCGTGTCCATCGAGCAGAACAGGATCCCGAGCTTGCGGTACTCCTCCTTCAGCCCCTCGTATACCGGCTCCTGGCGCCACACGCCGATCACGCCGGCGAGGTGCTCGCGCTCGGCCTGGGGGATCCCGAGGTCCTCGTAGGTCTGCTTCATGTCCTCCGGAACGTCGTCCCAGCTGTCAAACCGACCGGTGGTCGGCGGCGAGTACAGGACGAGGTCGTCCAGGTTCAGGCCGGACAGGTCGACGCCCCACGTGGGCACGGGCTTGCGTTCGAAGATCTCCAGGGACTTCAGGCGCTTCTCGGCCATCCAGTCCGGCTCGCCCTTGACCTTGGAGAGCTCGCGCACGACTTCGCGGGAGATGCCCTGGCGCGCGCGTAGCTGACCCTGGTCGTCTTCGACGATGGGGCTGGGCTTGGTGATCTTCGTGCGGTCTGCGGTGGCCATATGGGAGTCCTCTGTCGGTCGCCGGCGAATCCTGCTCTGGACAGTAGGAATTGTATCGAGCGTGGGGCGGCAGTCACGTCGGCGGCGCGGATCGGGTGGCGAGGGTGGCGTTTGCGCTGGCAACCGATTAGTGTGCCCTGATCGTTTGGGTGGGGGCGATGGTCAAGCATCGCGCGGGAGTCAAGGCGCCAAGCGGCGTGGAAGGAGCCAGCCGTTATGGGGATTCGTGCCATCGGAGGCATGGTCGGTGTTGCGCTGTCGTGCTGCGTGATGGCCCTGGCGGCGTCGCCGGCCGCCGCCTCGTCCGCGGTGAGGGTCGCCGGCCCCGGATCCTTGCGGGCACGGACCGAATCGAGGCTGCGCGAGGACCTGGCGCACTGGCAGGCGGCTGGGCGGCGTGACGCGCACGCCGCGATCGTGGCGGGCACGACACTGCTTTCCCCCGATCAGACGCCGTGGACGGTCTTCATCTTCGCCGAGGACGAATTTGGCCAGGCGTGGAGCTGTGACGGTGTGGTGCTCGACGCGACCCACATTCTCACCGCCGGACACTGCCTGTATGACTCCGCCGGCGATGTGGCCTCGCCGGATGACTATGTCGTCTTCTTCGACATTGCGAACTTCAACGACATCACCGCGTCGACGCCGGCGAGCCTGGTCTCCGCGGTGCGCCCGGACCCCAGCTACGACCCGTCGGACACCACCAGCGCGGCGGGCGAGTTCGACGCCTACGACATCGGCGTCCTGGAGCTATCGTCCCCGCTGTCCTTCGGTGCCGGCGGCAGCGCTCCCCAGCCGCTGGCCTTTGGGGCGCAGGCGGACGCCGCGCAGGCCACCAGCCTGTCGGTGGCCGGTTTCGGCGACGAGACGCCGGGCGCGGTCAACGGCGTCACGGTGCCGGACGGAAGCCTGAACCAGCTCACCTTCACGCCGTTTGCGCCCGGCACGTGCGCGGGTGACGTCGATGCGCTCGTCGGATGCGCGAGCTCCCCGGTCGGGGCGATTTGCTACGGCGACAGCGGCAGCGCGATCACCACCACCGGCCCGACGCCCGTGCTGCTGGGGGTCGTGGACGCCGGCGGACCGGTCGGCGACCAGTACTGCGAGCCGACCGCGGAGTTGTACTACGCGAAGGTGACGACGCCCGAGCTGTCCGACTTCATCGAGGGGCTGCCGATCGTCGCGGCACCGCAGGGTGGGGACGGCGTGGACTGCAGCGTCCCGTTCCCGTTCGCCCCCGGCGGAACGCTGCAGTGTGGTGCGGGCTCCTGGACGGGCTCGCCGACCTACACCTACACGTTCGTCGACGATACGAGCGGCGCGGTGCTGCAAACCGGGTCCTCGCCCAACTTCACCCTCACGGACGCCACCGTGGGCCACCAGCTGTATTTGTTGGTCACGGCCAGCAATCCCGGCGGCTCCGGTGTCGCCCGTACGGTCGACTCGCCGGTCGTGCAGCCGGGGGGGCCGATCAACGTGACGACCACGAGCAGCACGACGACCGCCACCAGCTCCGCGTCGGTCGGTGACTCGACGACGACTGCCACCAGCACGACGTCCACGCTGACCGCCCAGCTGCCCGCGGCCGTCCGGCCGAAGCTGCGCCTCTCGGCGGCATCGTCGCGGGTTCGACCCGGCGCCAAGGACGCGATCCGCGCCGTGTGGTCGAGTGGAACCTCGGCGCTCGTGCGCGGGCGGCTGTGCGTGACCGTGCCGTCGCACACGTCGATCGCGCAAGCGTCCGGGGCAACGATCCATGGGCGCGAGGCCTGCTGGACGAAGAGTCTGCGGGCGCGCGCCTCGGTGACGCTCACGCTGCAGGAGCGCGTGGCGTCGGGCGCCCGGTCGGGCGAGCTGGTCACCTCGGCGACGGCCGGCGGCGGTCTGGTCGCTTCGGTGCGGGTGAGCGTCAGCTAGACGATTGATTCCGCGGGGTTTGACGCAGTGGTTGACGGGTGCGCGTTGGGGCGGGCGGGCTGGTGGTTGACGGTGATGGCGGCGGCGACGCGCCAGCAGCGGCCGGGACGCGTTGTTTCAGTTCGGCCAGGTGCGTGTGTGAGGCCCGGTCTGTGACGGTCGCGTGACGGCGCCGTCTGGCGCTCGGCGCATACCGGCACACTGCGGCGACACTCGCCTTCGAGCGGAAGGGGGGTGTGGCGAGGAACTGGTCAATACGAACAGGTTCTCGCCACACCCCCGGCCGCGGCGCGAGCCGACCCCGCCCGTGTGGCGAGAAACTGATCGCCACGGAGGATTTCTCGCCACACGGGGCGCACGGCCACTCGGCCAGCAGTCGCCGGTAACCTGCCAGCGACCCGCCCGCTACCGCTCGACCTAAGCCAACCGGATACGCAGACCCTCGATAGCCACGGCCCCCACCGTGGAATCGCTCAGCTAGCCGCCGGCCAGCTGGTGTCGCCGTTGATCGCCTCGCGGACGACCTTCAGATTCAGCAGCGCGCACTTGCGTCGGGTGGCCGAGATGGGGATCCCGAGCAGCTCGATGAGCCAGTCGGCATCCAGGTCCGCGGCGTCCTGCACCGGCATGCCGATGAGCTCTTCGGAGGCGATCGAGGCGGACGCCTGGGAGATCGCGCAGCCGTGCCCGTGGAAGCGCAGGTCGGTGATCCGCCCGTCGTCCACCTGGATGTGCACGCCGATCTCGTCGCCGCACAGCGGGTTCTTGGCGTGGGCCTCGAGGTCAGGGGACTCGAGCTCGCCGAAGTTCCGTGGGCGCTTGTAGTGCTCGAGGATGTAGTCGCGGTAGAGGTCGTCCATGCTGCCCTCGTTATACGCCGAAGACCTCACGCGCCCGGTACAGCGAGGCGACGAGGGCGTCGACGTCGCCGGCGACGTTGTAGGGGCCGAAGCTCGCCCGCACCGTGGCGGCGACGCCGAGGCACTGCATCAGTGGCTGCGCGCAGTGATGGCCGGCCCGCACGCAGACGTTGTCGCGGTTGAGCAGCTCGGCCACGTCGTGCGGATGCAGCCCGTCGAGCGTGAAGGAGATCACGCCGCCGCGATCCTGCGCCTCGCTCGGTCCGAGGACACGAAGGCCCGGAACGTCCGGCAGCTCGGCGAGCGCCTGCTCGGTGAGCGCCTGTTCGTGAGCGCGCACGGCGGGCATGCCGATGGCCGAGAGGTAGTCGATCGCCACGCCGAGACCCACGGCCTCGGCGATCATCGAGGTGCCGGCCTCGAACTTCCACGGCAGCTCGTTCCAGCTCGAGCGCTCGCGCCCGACGCTGCCGATCATGTCCCCGCCGGTGATGAACGGGCGCATCGCCTCGAGGATCTCCGGCCGTCCGTGCAGGACGCCGATCCCGGTCGGCCCGAGCGCCTTGTGACCGGTCCAGGCGTAGAAGTCCGCGCCCAGCGCGCCGACGTCGACCGGCAGCTGGGGAACCGCCTGCGAGCCGTCGACGAGTGAGGTGGCGCCGGCGGCCCCCACCCGCGCGCACATCTCGGCCACCGGGTTGATCGTGCCGAGCGCGTTGGAGATATGGGTGAAGGCGGCGAGCTTGACGTTTCCCCGCGCGAGCTCCTCGTCGAGCTGGTGCAGCGAGAGCGTCCCCTCGTCGGAGATCGTCAGGTAACGCAGCTCGGCGCCGCGCTCCTGGCACAGCAGCTGCCAGGGAACGAGGTTGGAATGGTGCTCGAGCTCGGTGATGAGCACCGCGTCGCCGGGGCCGACGTGCTCGCGTCCCCACGCGTAGGCGACCAGGTTGATCGCCTCGGTCGCGTTGCGGGTGAAGATCGTGCCGGTCCGCGGGGCGCCCGTGAAGGCGGCGATCCGGTCGCGGGCGCCCTCGAACAGGTCGGTGGCCTCCTGCGCGAGCTGGTAGACGGCGCGATGGATGTTCGCGTTGTGCCGGCGGTAGTAGTCGTCGATCGACTCGATCACGCTCGCCGGCTTCTGCGAGGTGTTCGACGAGTCGAGGTAGATGATCGGCCGGCCGTCGATCTGGCGGCCGAGGATCGGAAAGTCCCGGCGCAGGTCGAGGGCGGTGCTGACGAGCGAGGACATGGTGATCACCGGTTGCGGGCGTAGGACTCGATGTCGCCCCGCGCGCGCTCGAGCTTGGCTGCGATGCGTGTGCGGATGAGCTCCTCGAGGTGCTCGTCGTCGAGCTGTCCGATGAGTGGCTCGAAGAAGCCCTCGACGATCACCCGCACCGCGCTCGGGCGATCCAGGCCGCGGCTCTGCATGTAGAAGATCGCGCTCTCGTCGAGCTCGCCGACCGTTCCGCCGTGCGAGGCCGATACGTCATGGGAGCTGACCAGGACCGACGGGATCGCGTCGACCTTAGCCTTCGGCGACAGCATCATGGTGTGGATCTGCAGGTAGGTGTGGGTCTGCTGCGCCCCGGGATCGATCTGGATCAGTCCCTCGAAGCTGGCGCGGCTCTCGCCCGTAGCCGCCCCGCGCCAGTGCACGTCGCCACTCGAGGGCCCGGTCTCGTGCAGGTCCACCGCGAACTCGTCGAGGTGCTCGTCGCGCTCGGTGAAGAACACGCCGCGAAACGCCATGTCGCCGCCGGGTTCGGACACCGCGAGCTCCAGATGCTGGCGGGTCAGGTGCCCGCCGAGGATCGCCGGCAGCCAGTGGCAGTAGGCATCGCGCCCGACGCCGACGAAGTGCGTCGACACGTCGTGCACCCCGCCGGTGCCCCAGTCCTGGAAGTGGGCCAGCCGGCAGCGGGCGCCGTCGCGCAGGTAGAGCTCAAACGCGCCGGCATGCAGCGCGGTGCCCTCGAAATCGGGCGCGAGGTCGTACTCCTGCAGGCGGAACTCCGCGCCCCGATCGCCGATGGCCAGCGTGTGGGCGTACTGCGCGGTGCCCGGCTCGTCGATCACGTAGGCGATGGCGAACGGGTCCTCCACGATCACGCCCGGTGGCACGTAGAGGAAGGCGCCGCCGGTCCACAGGGCGGCATTGGCCGCCTCCAGCCGGTGGCGGTCGATGGTCAGGCGGCTGAGGTAGTAGCGCTCGAACAGCTCGCGATGCTCGGCGGCGGCCTGCTCCAACGAGCACAGGATCACCCCGCGGGCCGCGAGCTCTTCGGACAGGTCGGTGTGTACCACCGAGCCGCCGCGCTGCACCAGCAGCCCGGCCGTGGGCTTGCCGGCCAGGGTCTCGGAGACGATCGCGGGCGTCTTGCCCACCGGATGCTCGGGCACGTGCAGCGCCTCGAGGTCGAGGTCGCGCAGCGTCGTCGTCCAGAATCCCGACCGGCGCCAGACCGGCAGCGGCACGGTGTCGTAGATCCCCCGCGCGGCCTGCCGCAGCTCCGCCAGCGATCGCCCGTCGCCGGCTCCGGCTCCGGCCAGCGCGTGGTTGAGAGTGGCCTCGCGATGGCGCCCCGGCTTGGGAGCTGCCGCGCCGGTACCGGGCTCGGCCTCCGGGGTGACGGCGGTGTCCGACATCGTCACGCTCCGGCGACGTCGAGGGCGTCGGCCGCGCCGTACTCCTGGCGGATCTGGTCGTAACCCTCGCGCTCCAGGCGCTCGACGAGCTCGACGCCGCCCTCGAGCACGATGCGCCCGTCCATGAGGATGTGCACGAACTGCGGCTGGACGTAGTGAAGGATCCGCTGGTAATGGGTGATGATCAGCGCCCCGAGACCCTGCTCGTCGTGCAGGCGCTGCACGCCCTCCGCGACGACGCGCAGCGCGTCGATGTCCAGGCCCGAGTCGGTCTCGTCGAGGATCGCGATATCGGGCTGGAGCATCGCCATCTGCAGGATCTCCGCCCGCTTCTTCTCGCCGCCGGAGAACCCGTCGTTGAGGTGACGCGAGGTGAAGGATCGATCGACGTCGAGCAGCTCGATGGCGTGCTGCAGCTGCGTGCGGAACTCCTTGACCTGGATCGGCTCCTCGCGCTTGGCGTTGATCGCCATGCGCAGGAAATTCGCCACCGACACGCCGGGGATCGACACCGGGTACTGAAAGGCCAGGAACAGGCCGGCGCGCGCACGCTCATGCGGCTCGGCCTCGCTGATGTCCTCGCCGCGGAAGGTGATGGTGCCCTCGGTGATCTCGTAGGCGGGATGCCCCATGAGGGTGTTGGCCAGCGTCGACTTACCGGAGCCGTTGGGGCCCATCAGCGCGTGGATCTCGCCGCGATCGATCTTCAGGTCGACGCCGCGTAGGATCTCGCGGTCCTCGGTGCGCACATGCAGGTTTGCGATCTCCAGGTCAGCCATGATTACGTCAGCTCCGCTCCGGTCGTCAAGGGGTGAGGGTGGGTGAGGGTCGGCAGGGGACTCGAGGCCAGCAGCTCGCCCGACGCGAGCAGATCACCGAGCGTCGTCTCCTGCAGGGTGCGCAGAATCGAAGCGTGCACGCGCGTCCACAGGAACTTCGTCGGGCACGGTTGCGTCGGGCTCGACTCGCGCGAACACACGATGCTGCCGTCCGCGTGCTGGGAGATGCACTCGATTGGCGCGATCGCGCCCTCGAGCGCTTCCACCACCTCGGCCATGCTGATCTCCCGGGCGGGGCGGGACAGCAGATACCCGCCGCGCGAGCCGCGACGGCTGTCGACCAGGCCGGCCTTGCGCAGTCGCGCGACCAGATGCTCGAGGTAGGCCAGCGGGAGGCCGTCGTGCTCGGCGATCTCGGCCAGCGAGACCGGCTCGTCGCCGGGACGGCGGGCGAGCTCGACCATGACGCGGACGCCGTACTCAGCTTTGGTGGAAAACATCATTTCAGCCAATACCTACCGCCGGAGTAGGTTATCAGCAGCCGGTGGGTGATCCGGGTGGCCGACGCCGGTCGCTGCGCTCCCGGCAGGCAGAGAAAGGCCTGCCGGGCACGCATCGCCCGGCCCCGACCACCTCCGCCCTCAGAGGCGCCGCGCTCCGATGAGGGATGGCTTGAACTCAGGCTGAGTGGGGTCGCTAGGCTGGCGCTGGTCGACCTGGAGAGGTGGGATCGGAATGAGTGGGACGCCGGATACGGGGCTGCAGCTGCGGTCGCTGGTGACTGAGGACGGCCGGCTGGAGCTGTCGCTGGTGAGTGTGCCGGTGCCGGCACCGGGGGTGGATGAGGTGCTCGTGCGGGTGGAGGCGGCTCCGATCAATCCGTCGGATCTCGGGTTGTTGCTGGCCGGGGCCGATGTGGGCACCGCGGTGGTGTCGGGGTCGGAGGATCGTCCGGTGCTCACCGCGGAGATTGCGGCTGGGGTGATGAAGACCCTGGGCGGGCGGGTGGGGGTGTCGCTGCCGGTGGGCAACGAGGGTGCCGGGCTGGTGGTCGCCGCCGGTGATGGGGAGGCGGCCCAGGCGCTGCTCGGACACACCGTCGCCGGCCTCGGTGGCGCCATGTATGCGCAGTACCGAACGCTGCCGGCCGAGCAGTGTCTGGAGCTGCTACCCGGCACCACCGCGGCGCAGGGGGCGTCCGCTTTCGTGAACCCGCTCACCGCGCTGGGCATGGTGGAGACCATGCGCCGGGAGGGTCACACGGCGCTCGTCCACACCGCGGCGGCATCGAACCTCGGTCAGATGCTCAACCGGCTGTGCCTGGCGGAGGGCGTTCCGCTCGTCTGCGTCGTCCGTCGGCCCGAGCAGGAGGAGCTGTTGCGAGCGGCGGGCGCCACCCATGTGTGTGACTCGAGCTCGCCGAGCCTGATGGCGAACCTGATTGAGGCGATCGCGGCCACGTCGGCCACGCTCGGCTTCGACGCCACGGGCGGCGGGACGCTGGCCAGCCAGATTCTCACCGCCATGGAGGCGGCGGCCAGCGCCGGCGCCTCGGAGTACAGCCGCTACGGATCGACGACGCACAAGCAGGTCTACCTCTACGGCAGTCTCGATCGCGGTCCGACCGAGCTGCGACGCAATTTCGGCATGGCCTGGGGCATCGGCGGCTGGCTGGTGACCCCGTTCCTGCAGAAGATCGGGCCCGAGGCGGCCGCGGCCCTGCGCCAGCGGGTGGCGGCTGAGCTGACGACCACGTTCGCCAGCGCCTACGCGCACGAGGTGTCTCTGGCGGCGGTCCTGCAGCCGGAGGTGGTGGCCGGCTATGCCAAGCAGGCGACCGGAGAGAAGTACCTGATCACCCCGAACCAGGCGGCCGCGTAGCGGACTACGCCGGCTCGGACTGCAGCACGCGGATGTCGTGCGACAGGGCCTCGGGGGTCAGCTCGGAGTCGGGGAAGCCGTCGCGCAGCTGGCCGCGACGATCGACGAGCATCACGTAGGCGGAGTGATCGGAGTTCTTC
>Ga0302325_10006606_pt1 | contig 25990 bp, 38 predicted proteins | sample Palsa_T0_2_FD_201948 | JGI IMG/M metagenome (GOLD analysis project Ga0302325, IMG submission 201948) | Peat permafrost microbial communities from Stordalen Mire near Abisko, Sweden - Palsa_T0_2 | ecosystem: Environmental > Terrestrial > Soil > Palsa > Peat permafrost | place: Sweden: Abisko... | reverse complement strand
ACCGGTGGTTTTTACACGAGAGCGTAATACATCCTGATCTGTGGGGAGATAGTTTGGTTGTGCAATCCGATCAATTGAATCGAAGTAGCTACCGTTAACTTATTCTTGGGGGGGATGTACTATTTGGCAGAATCGTTGAGCTGGAACTCTCGACTTCGGCGGAAACAGTCTTGGACACCTCGATCGCTCCATAAACTCTTGATTGCGACGCCTACCTCGGGCGGTAAGCTGCTCCCTTCAATTTGACTTGGTTGCAAAAATACGGTTTGGACATGGTATTCGTTGCGGGGTTCGTCGAGAGGGATTTCCATTTGTTCCATGGCTTCGAGGATGACGCGCATGGACTGCACGGTATTTGAGTAGACGATTTCTTTGAAGGACTCTCGTTCATCCGGTGAATAGCCACCCTCATGGATGAGCTTCATCTGTTTCAATATCGTACTCTTGCCTCTAGTCCGGTTAGCCGTTTGTATGCTAGGGGACATACGATTCTCCCGCGCCGAGAAGAAGCATTTTGATCTCGTTGCGCAATTGCATGCGGTCCTTCTTCAGCTGGTTTTCAATCTCCTCGTTTCTCTGCTTCCCCGCCTTGTCTTCTGTGCTCATTCCACAACCCATCTCGACTCTGATTTAACGTCCCCGAAGGACACTCGTGGAATTCTGAGAATTGCCTTTTTGTAGGAGACGGCGTAGGGCGGCCGGCGTGGAGTGTGTAGTTTAGTCGCGATCGTCTAGACTACTACTACGACTAACAATGTCAGTTGGATGAGCGATAGACAGCGCCGGGCAGAGACAAGATTGATGAATGAATGGAGGCAGACAAAGGAAGCAGCAGCGCTCAGCTCGGGTGTTGTGTGGATGTCACAGCAACCAGCCCCTGGGAGTTCCTTTGCTGCCTGCGATGTGCTAAGGAAGCGAGAGAGGAGGGATGGGAGGGACGGGCGGTGTGGGCAGCAAGCAAGAACAAAGAAACACATACCTTCGATGCACCAACCAATGAGAGCGAGCAGGTCCCTCCACCGATACACCCAGACAGGCAAATCGTCCAAAGGCGAATTGGATTGGGCAGCGGTTGCCTTGGGCTGGCCTCTGCAAAGCGTCGCTGTCGCTGTCGCTGTCGCTGGCTGCAGGCGGAATGCAATCCACAGACTAATATAGTGTAGTGTAGTGTGGCCTGTGGTTGTGGTGGTCTAATAGTCGGAACGGTTTCGTATGCGGCCGCTTAGGGGAGAGGCGTGTGTGGATTTGAGGCGGCGGCGGTAGTTGCTTGCAACAACAGCAAAAACGGGCGGCGGCCTAAACTTACGGGTCACCACTCAAACTGACACGATTCTACCCTGTGGTCCAATCACATACAGCGCCGAAATGGCCTTCTCACGTCAGCAGGCAGATATCCACCAGTTAAAATCCCGTTTTACTTCTTTTCTTATTTCTCTTTTGATTCCGGGCTAATCCAGCCACACACACCGCGCCAAGCACCATGACGGCGGTTCCGTTATTTACCTCTGCTCTCTCATGTTTAACCCCTTTTCCAATAATGAATGAATGCAGATGCCAATTCGTCACCCCTTTTCCACCATCACCAATTACACTTATTTAAATTGTCAGGGGCGAAACGTCTCTCACCAACGACTTCATAACCTTAAAGTCTTAAATAAATCCTTTTCTTCCATCAACACAGTCTTCGACCCACTCTACGGCGGGACTTTCCTTGTGCAGCCTCCGGGATTTTTTTTGGTGAAAATTGCAATTGCCCCGTTTTGAAAAGCGGCCTAAACGCGTCCCGCAGATCCAATCACAACGTTCGTCGGTCTCTCCCATGATTTCAAGATTTTCGGAGACTTCCCCATGGGCCCCGTTGATCGTCATGTGTCACTCGATTTCTAACGAGTAGCATTCGAACCGAGGCACCCGCTTGGACCGTTCCCGAGCTTTGGTCACAAAAAGGGGTCTGCCAGCTCGTGTCACCCAACGCTCTTAGGTATCCGCCTTCCGATCGAAGTAGACATTAAGGCAGCTGAAGAGATGTCTGTCCCATCATAATCAACGCATTTGTAAAAGTTGGAGCCTCCGAAATTGGTGCAAATTGTTTGAAAAATACGTATACGTATTCGGAGACATGGCGCGTTTACTCCTTATTCTGTAACGTCGTCTGCATCGCAGTTCGAATACACTAGCCCCCTGTCTGTATGGTCTGCAGCCTCCGGACCAATGAATAAAACACCCACGCAGATAGCTGCCTTTCTTGTACCGAGATCCTGGCGTGGTGGAGTATTCGGCTGTAGTTACTTGGAAGGGCCGTGGGTCAAGGTGTCATGAACGTGAAGATGGAGTAGTTACTGATGGGAGAGCACTGCAACTTATCTACGTTGCGTCGCGACGGAGAATATAAGCTTTCCGTTAGAGAAGCTTGGTTCGACGGGACCGAAGGAAGTTCGTTCATTTCCAGGGGCTGGGAGGAAGTTCGTTCTCAATCAATCAGCGGTTGGGCCTTGGATATCACCTCCATGCAAGAAACCCCGAGAGGGCCGGGGAGATGTCACTCTGCGCTAAATTTTGTTTCAGAGTTCAGGGTCCAAGGGATGACAAGGTATCCAAGTGACCGAGAAGAGAGGTTATCCAGTCTCCACCAGCACTTGATATCTGAAGATAGCTTTTGACAACATTATGTGCGAGATTCGATCGATGGACTACTGTCTTCGTTAACTATTCACTAGGCAAGCTTTCCGTTAATTCAACGAGGTTCCTACCGTGTCCCCATACCATAACTCGATGTCCGACAATTCAATGTTTCATTGCAGCAAGGGTTTCTGTTTCGCAAAGTTCAGGAAAGTCAGGGGGATATTGTTACAAGACCTGTGCCCTGAACTGGCACGTCACACGCCCCCGTCATCCCAAGACACGAGTCTCATCCCAAGACATTGAATTCGTAGGCACTTCAACACCGACTCTCCCAAATTTCAACTCTAATCTCACAATCACAGACCATCTTGCTTGTCCTTTGACACCTGCTGGTGGCAGTCATCGCAATGAACGTTACCTCGCAACAATTGACCAATTCAAACGCGTGGGATGGGATTTAATTCCTCGGCTGACATGTTATTCCGCATGACGTAAATTGGCCCGGCCAAGCCTCCTAAAAATACCCCCCAACCACGAATCAAAACATCCATTCCAGCCGCTGTCCCCCAAACGCCAGCCGTCTAATCAAGGAGTAAAATTCGCGACTCAGCCGTCCACCACCACACACACTTGCCCCCTTTGGCACCACAACTGGGATTTTTTTAACCCGCCTTCCGTTCGCTCAGTCCCCTGCGAGGATTTCATCGGCTCCTTGTCTCGGCCATACATACATTCACATCAGTCGTTCCACTTCTCTTTGTCTCGGTGAGATATATTCCGCGTCACTCGTTAAATCTCGTGTCCTTTTGACGATAAGGGGTTCCAATTCTTTCAAAAACGCCAAGACTTTTTGGGGATGCGTTCGTTTACTTATTTTGCGGGTGTTGTGGGTGTTCTGGCGGCCGTTGTGAATGCTAGTTTGAATCCCATTGTTGTCAAGGGGAATGCTTTCTTTGATAGCGTCACTGGCAAGCGGTTTTATATCCGTGGAGTGGATTATCAGGTATTTCTCGAGAAGTGATGGGACGTGCTGATTGTTGTAGCCTGGTGGATCTTCTGCTGTGAATTACGATCCTTTAGCGTAGGGAGCCTTCTGCGATGGACTAACGTGATTAGGGACGTTGCGAATTGCAAGTTGAATATTCCCTACATGCAACAACTGGGACTAAATGCCATTCGCGTCTATTCCGTAGATAATTCTGCGTATCTCTTTGTTTGTCTTCGTTACTGATGATATATAGTGATCACCGAGAATGTATGGCACTTCTGGATTCTGCAGGCATCTATCTCATCCTCGATGGTACTCTCCTCGCACGAAACATTTGATTGATAAATTAGTCAACACGCCCACAGATTCTTTAGACAGATCGAACCCCGCGGATTCATACAACGCAATCTATCTCCAACACGTCTTTGCCACCATCGACGCCTTCAAAATCTTCGACAACACCCTCGGCTTCTTCTCTGGCAACGAAGTCATCAATGATGTCAACACGACATTCGTACATCTCCCCGTCTCGTAAAATTCTAACAAAAAGGCATCCACATGGGTCAAAGCAACAACGCGAGATATGAAGGCATATATCGCGAAACAATGCTCCCGCACCATCCCAGTAGGCTACTCTGCTGCAGATGTCGCCCAGAATCGTCTCCCTCTCGCGGAATATCTTAACTGTGGAACTGATTCTGAACGAGTCGATTTCTATGCTTTCAACAGTTATTCCTGGTGTGGGAATTCGTCCTTTACTACTTCGGGATATAATCAACGCGTTGCGGATTTCTCGAATTATTCTGTTCCTCTCTTTTTCAGTGAATACGGATGTAATCTCGTTGAACCCCGTCTCTTCACCGAAGTTGGCGCAATATGTAAAGACCCTACATTTCGAACCCCCCCCCCTTCGTTTTACCTTGCTGATCCAAGATTCCTCGGAGATGACACCTGTGTTTTCAGGAGGATTAGTCTACGAATGGTCCCAAGAAACAAGTGACTACGGACTCGTCGACCTGGGCAATGGAACTATCACGCTCCTTCAAGATTACAACAACCTGAAGGCCGAATTCGCAGAGAATCCCATCCCATCTGGCGACGGGGGATACAAATCCAATGGAACCGCCTCTGATTGTCCCGGCAATTCAACCGATTTCACGTCCTGGGTGGTTCTTCCCGCCATGCCTGCCGGCGCACAACAATACATTGACAACGGAGCCGGAACGGCCCTTGGATACAATGGACCTACCAATCAAGGAGCCGGTTCAGCTGTACTTCCCCCCTTCCCTCTCCTGACGCTTCTTGTCCCCGAGGAGATTGCTAATGGAAGGCATCGGCCCCTGTGGCGGCGGGGACAAGTACTAATACCGCGACTTCATGTCCCAGTTGCTCTGCTGGTACAAGTGGAAGCAGCAACAGCACGAGCGGAGGACACATGCTATTGGCTACGGAAGGAGGTGTTGCTGGAGGGGCTCTCTTAGCTGCTGTTGCAGCTATTGTTGGTGCCATGGTTATTATCTAAGTTGAATGGATTCTCGGACACAGTGGGATTAATATAGGTTAAAATACATTAGCATGTTTTGCGGGTTAATGTTGCAAGGTCATAGATTGGTATATACTAATGCTATCATCTATGAATTATTTACATTGGATTCGTTGGTGGGTAGGTATGGAGAACAGGATTCGCGAGGTGAAGGGAGGTTATGGTTGTGGGTCGTGGTTGGCTTGTTGGATGATACGGGAGAGGTTCTCCCATGTGGGGTTGTCGACTTCCATGTCCTGTGGCTCATTGGATACGTCGTCTGGACGAAGAGTGATATTTGCGTTATTGAGATGCTCCGTTACTTTCGCCAGGAGAGTCCGCATTTTTCGTAATTCGTCGGCGATGGGGCCTGTTTTCGTGACAAGATTGGGCTGTACATTGACCGTAGGATTGGCAAGGGTTTCTTCCGCCAGGGATAAGAGGGAATCGTAGTACTTCTTTTTCCTCCGCAATGATTCAATTGCCGTTGACAGACTTTGCAGTTCCGCTAGTTGTTGGTCGTACCTACTCTTAGCATTGTACAATGTGATGAGTTACTCTTCTTGGAGCTCTGGATCATCGTCGCCAATAGGCCACACATCTGGGACCATGGCTATTACCCTGTCGGTTAGAGTGTACTATAATATGACGTACTTTGGATCCGTGAAGTCTGCTCGGCCCGCGAGAATGTCAAGGAGGATAGCGCTTTCTCCGCCCTGAATGCCGACTTCGCGATCAGCGTGAATATTCGCTCGATATAATTCGTCTATTTGTGTAGACACATGCCGTATCGCCTGCGCACTGTATTGAAGTCTGTATTGTTTCCGTAATGTCAGGTTCACTAAAATTAGACTCGACACCTTTTCACGAGTACATTTATAAATAGCATTTTCGATCATTGTTTCGCTGAGTTTGTCATGGTCGTCCACCGATGCTGAAGCGGCCGCGGCCTTGAATTCACGACTCGGTCCAAGCGTTGTCGTCAGCCGTCTGATCTGTCCTTCCAGAAACGCCTTCTTCCTTGCATAAATATCATCTGTGCTCATCGTTGCCTGTGCCCACTAATCCTAATCCGCACGCATCGACTGATGGTGATCCTCACTCACCCTGTGGGTCTCCTTGACTTGGGATCCCGTCCCCTAACCCACGCGTAAATTGGCGTTTGCCAAAATCAAAACAAACCACAAATCACCACACACCACACGCAAACCCGACGAAGACTGAGAACCGCCATCCCCGACACGTCAATCAACCGGCTCAAGCCATGCGAAGTCTCAAGTCAACCACGTCAGCAAGCACCACGTCCTCAACCACAACAACCACCACCACGGCAAAGGGGAAAAGAAAACTTGCGCAGGCGAAGGAGTATCCTGATTCGCCGCCTGCGACACCGCCAAAGGAGAGAACGACAGCGACAACACGTGGGAAAAAACAGAGTGCCAACGAGGGCGCTTCGCCGCCTGCAAAGAGACGGAGATCAAGTAATCGGCTCGCGGATAAAACGGGACAGAAGAGACAATCAATGGAGGATGATGATGGATTCGTGTTTACTCGAGCGCCCAAACGAAAGACACAGACGACGCAGGCGCAGGTTCATCCGCCTCCGAAACCAGCGGCAAAACCATTTGTAATGGACTTTACTGCCGATGTACTTTCCTTTTCTCCTTGTATATGGAATTCGTGTTAATCATAGACTCCTGCTCCAGTTAATCCGTTCAAGGCATCACGTCAACCGAAACGAACGCCTCCGCTGACGGACCTCCGCACCGGGATAAAGGATACTTTTGTCGCATTACCGGTATCGGATACTCCGATCATTCGGCGGAATCAGGATTTGAGACAGCAAGCGACGGGTCGACGAAGGAGTAGTTTGAGTCTGCGGGGGAATCGGACGAGTAGTATTGGCAATGGGTTCGAAGGTATCTTTCAGTTTGGAAATCTGGTTAATCAAATAGCGTTGCCGCACCCCGATGTCGCCCACGAAGATTTCCATAAACATATCAAGGCGGACCTCCCTGAGCCGGTGCGGATGAAACAATTGCTGGCGTGGTGTGCGCGACGAGCACTAGATGAGCAAAAGGCGAAATATGCTTCAACGGAGTCGTCGAATGCCGCTGCCATTGGTACGTATGTATATTAACTGCTCTGATAAATAGCACGCGTGATTGGCGAAGAGATACTGCGAGACTTGATCGAGAACAGAATATCAACAAGCTGGTATCATAGACAGGTATACCGTTTCTAGGCCTCGGATTAATATATAGGAGAGCAGTGACGGCGTCCCGGTAGTGTCAGTCAAGAAACAGCCACACCCTCAGAACCTAGAGAATCTACGAAAGATCCAGCAATGTGAGGAGCGACTAGGAAGGTTTGCGTCATTCTATTCCGCGCTGATCCCACAGATTGAAAAAAGAGCAAGAGGCTTGGCCACGTATCCTAAAATCCATAAACGATAAGGTTCAGGAAACCCCCACACCTTCAGACAATATCGACATCACCCTGGTGCGACCTATCGAAGCCGCATTCCTGCGCACGCTGGAAGCACAGCACACGGATATGGCAGCTTCAGAACGGGATATTAAAGCCACTGCCGAATCAGGGGAGCTGGAATTTCAGATTGACCGATTATATCAATCTTTACATACCGTCAATGCATTTACCGAAGTCGCGGACAAATACAGTACACGTGTCCTGGAAGAGGCAGAGAGGGTACTAGCGGATCGGGAGAGCCGTGCCGAGAAAGCAGCGGGAACAGACGGATGGGATGTGCAAAGGTTATTACGACAAGTAACAAGAGTATAGCATAATTGTTCTGTAAATCTATTTATAGCGCTGATAAGTTGGACGGTGCGAAGGGGGGGCGGAATGACATACGTTGTAATTTTGCATAGCTGTATAATGAGTCTTAAGTCTCGGAAATTTTGCGTCCAAGCCCCCGGAGAAAAGTCTCGCGACGCTGACTTTACAAAAGGAGCAATCCATGATTTCGGTGGTCCGGCGCAGATCCTCCGGAAATGTTGTAAAATAGGAGCATTTTAATCGGGCGATGCTCCTGCGACTGGCTTGGAAATAACGTCTCCGAGAAGCCCCCACTCGGCTTCAGCAACTCAAAAACGCCTCCATTCGTGTTGGCCGCCTCGTGACTTGCCTGACTGGCAGTGACGAGATCTTGTGCGGCTCGGGCCAATCATTCTACGGAAAGCTTAATCTCACTAGAGCCGATCGAGAAACACGCCAATTTGCACAGACCGTTTTGCGACTTCATTTTGCCCCCCGAGCTATTTCTCCTTTTTTCCGACATCAAATTCAGGCTCACCCCCCTGTTTGTGGATGTTGCAGGTCACTCCTCCGAGAGGAAACGGATCGGAAGCAAACCGGAACTGGATATTGAAACATTAGAGTTACGGCGGCAGCAAGGTCGCATGGACCGCCCTTGGTTTCGACAATGTACAAGTGACCCGAGATTGATCCGGTCTTCGATTTCCATTGTCTATCCGCCGATCGCAGGGTGCTGCGGATGTCACACGACTCCGATTTGAGATAAGGAGGGCCCTCCGTGCCGGGATTCGGGATGATATATCGTGGCGGGTGTCGATCCGCCCAAAACTCTATTGCACGCTCGCTTTGAATAGAGTGTGCGCAGAGATTGCAGAACAGTCAGGAAGCAATTTCCTTAGCGAGCAGGGGATAGAAGTCGAAGACGAGAGTCGTTTACGTAATGGTGTTAGCTTTAGGCTCGGCTGGCACGAAACAGTAGATCGTTCCGGCTAATACGACTTGGTTGCCGCAAAGCCAGGGCCGCTCCAGGGGTTGTGATTTTAGTGTGAAGAAAGAAACTGCCAGCCAGCCAGCCAGCCAGCCCACCGGGTGGCCGGGCGTTACGCCAATCAACCAAGCAAGCGTAATTTCGGCGCGAGGTCGGGGCGCTGCTGGCGAATGGGTGCGTGTGGTGCTGCAGCTTTGTATTAAAGCTGATCTGTTCCGATGCACACGCGCACAATCCTCGTCCCCCCCGCCAGTGGCCACAGCCAAAAACAAACAGAAAATATAATTTTAAAATCCTAATCGACACACAATCAATCTGAGTGCAGCGCATCTGGCCATCAACCTGATCCCGTACCGGGGCTGCATTCAACAAACAATGCGCTTTCCGGCTGTTTTTAATTTTTATTATTGCCACCACCCATCCGCGACAGCCAATCCGCTGAGAGTATAGGTGAAATGTATAATTGCTTGCACCCCTAACTACCCTTTGCTGCTGTGTATACGCTCGTGTGCCGCTGCCGCAGACAAATATTGAGTTTGGGGCTTTGTGTCGAGCACTGCCGCCATCGTCAGTCCAACGCAACAGCCTCGTCGCTTGCGCCCCCGTCTGGGATTGTCTGTCCATTGTCGCTCATCACTGCTGTGTGCTTCTGCAACTGTTTGCCTTGCAGAGTGTAAGGATCATCGATTATCTGAACGAGGGCACAAAGGCAGCGACCCCCTCCCCCGGAAATTACAATCACGTGTGTTCGCCACACAATACATTATACCACCAATCTACGAGCAAATCTCCGCTGCATCGATACACTCACCACGCAGCCTGTCATATTTTTGCCTGACAAGCGCTGTTGCACATCACTCGAGCGCTTTGTTGGCCCACAGCCCGTCCCTCTCGTCGCCCCGCTGCACCTGCAGTGTCATTGATTGTGCCACAGCACCTTGTTGACAATTGTCTGCTGGCCACTCACAGCGCTGACCAGGACAAACCACATCAGACGGTCTGTGTCTGTGTGTCTGTGTGTGTCTGTGTTGTCAGTCAGTCGATGTGGCTTAGCGCCGCGGCCCGATCTTGAAAGCATTTACTTCCTTCAACTCCTGCGGAATCATCGTCGCACGCTGTAGGATCTCGATTTGCGCCGCACTTGCATCTTTTCCCACGGTAGAAGTCTCTCGGTCAGGCCGTCATGGACCGAGCCATGCCTTCGCTTCCCTTTGAACGGTATGTCATCCTCCATCCCATCTCCAACCAACTAACTGTTGCGAAATAGAGAACCGCGCTCTGCTGGGTTCCCACCTTCCAGACATCATCGTCACTCAGAGTCGTCTCCCATACTGCCAGGACCGAGCCCACGGTATTCAGATCCCGGTCCAACTGTTCCAGGTCACCATCAGCCCAGAGTAGATTATAATCGGCATTACTCAGTCGCCTCGACCGCTTCAACCAGCAGCTCTGTCTTCGGAACATCGTACAGCATTTCATCCGGTAAGCTTCCGGATGACTTCGCTAATAGGTCAGCCTCAAGTGATGAACGCCGGCCCTCCAGAGGAGATGATGGCTATCTGTCGCCACCGGTCTCTCGGCGCGCCTCGGAGGCTACGAAGCTCCCTTCAATTCACGAACTTGCGAAAGACCTAAATTCGAGCGATATCCAACCCCCTGGCCCTCCTTTACAGAAACGAGATTCTCTATCAACAATATCCAGCCGAAATTCATCACATCGTGAATCCCTCCCATTCCCTCCCGAATACCCCGGATCAAGCATCGCTGCAATCTCCAAGCCAAGATCAAATTCTCAGCCAACAGCACATAGCTCCGCTTACCCTCCCCCTCCCTTTCCTACGGCTGTACCGCATCTCTATGCCAACGATGGACATGTCACCCCCATCGCGAGAGCCATAGATTTAAATCATCAAATGAGGAGGTTAATGAAAGACTATGAGTTGGTAACAAGTCCTAGCGACTCCTTCTAATGTCCAGATACAAGAGCAATCTCGTTATTTGTATCATTTCGCCACTCGGTACAAGGACGTCTTGACTCGGGATTTGTCACAGGGTGCCGAACACTTTGAAATTCCTTCCCAGGATGTCCTCAATGATGTCGGGGTACGGATAGAACAAATAACCATGCGTCTCCGGGATGTAGCTGCCTATCAATCGGTTGCGTCGCCCTTTCAACAGCCGCATTACATCAAACACGAGGAAGACACTAGAATGCACGACGTAGTGCCCTCATCACGAGGCAGTTTCAGCTCTGCGTTCATGTCTCCTGGATCTGTCTCCGGATCACAGTACCCTGACCCAGGCTCTCCAACCGAAATGTATTGGTCCTCACAATCCGACTCTGGGAGATCCAAGTACAAGAAACGAAGCGTAATGTACCCTCTAGAAAAAGTTTGCTGATTGGCTGAAGCGAGCTGCACCTCCCGGGCGCTGTCACAGCTGTAACATCGAACAAACCCCTGAATGGCGACGCGGACCCGATGGTGCGCGGACCTTGTGCAATGCCTGCGGTTTACGTATTACCCTGTGTGCGTCCAGGTTCTGATGGTAGATTACGCCAAGGTGACGAAACGGAAAGAACGAGAACATCAATCGTCGCCGGGGCCAAACCAGGAAGCCCCAACACCCCATGAAGAGAATCATCGGCAAGAAAATCATCGGCCATGAATTCTCTGACGACTGCAAATAAACTTTACAAAAGTGTGATGATTAGGAGTAGTACGGAATCAAAAGTGGGATTGTTTATGCCTGTTCGGAGTTATCAGATTTATGGCAAGTATGGGGAAGCAAATAAATGTGACGTCTTCATTTGGGCTTACATTTTGGATGGATATCAATCAAATAACACCCTCCAACGGGGAGCTATTTTTATTTGGAGACTCATGGCAGTTATCACATATATACCATATGATATTGTGGGAGGTTGCGATCTTTCGTATCTGGGATTGTTCTGTTTTTCTTCATTAGTTTTGTTAGTCGGGATGGTATCATATCTGGAGGGGAAGACTTCCGTTGTAATCTATAGTATTAGAAGTGATTCTCCTTCTCTTCTTCTTATCCCGCTTTCAATCACTTGCGTGTCTATGTAAGTATGCTTGCACTCCGGGCGGGTTAGGTTAGGGTCCGGGTCGGTCTATTTTTCCGAGACGCGCACGTGTGACATACTTGTTGACAATGGACAACGATCCTTATGCCGCGCTTTTACATACAGGTAGGCCATTCTTATGAGAGCAAACTGAAAGCCTCTAGTTGAGCGATTGAACCAGTCATTTCAGGCTGTTCTAGTAAGTCATGAAGCTCTCAAGGCACAGAACGATGACAATTTGGTGCGCGTCGGTATGGAGCAACAATATGCATTACAACCGATACTGAAGGGCAAACAAGCTGAAGAAGACGCACAGAGAGGAGGTTTAAACAATAACGCTGCAGATGGAGACCAAGGCGACACGAAGGATACAGTAGGACAAGTCGGTCGATCGCGACCGTAATCGTAAACGGGACGTGGAAGTTATAGGTGCGTCCTATCTTTGGAAGGTGTTAACATCAAGGACATTGTACAGTTATATTGCTACATAGCCATTCCAAATTCTGCCTAAGGTAGATTACATTGGCTCAAAATCCCAAAATTGCATTTGCGCGCTTAACTACTTCGCCTTCACCCAAAAACTTTTCAAACCCAAATCCAGCTCGGCCAGCATGTCCGTTCAAAGCAGTCTCCTCGCCTCTCCCGACGTGTTTACTCTCACCAACCCCACCAGGAAAGTCTGGCGGAGGCGTTCCCTTCAAAAACGCCTCCTTCTGAACTTTGATGTAATCCACATTCATGTCGCACATAGGCACCGAAGGAATATACATCACAATAGCCTCGTTCTTGCCCTGGTGTTTGGCCTCCACTGCATGAATCGAATCGCCTTCCCAGAACACGAAATCTCCGGGTCTCATGATTGGAAGCGACGGAATTGAATCCGGAAGACCGAGATGGGGATGTGTCTCGGGAGACAATTCCTGTCCACGACCAGGTCGAGCACCGTGGAATTGACTACTGCTGGTATCTAGCTCCCATTCCCCTGAGGCAGTCTGACGGACGAAAGGTCGAAGGATCCAGTACGCCGTAGCCTCCTTGAGGAACGGAAACACTTTGAGAGTTCCCTCGCCAGGACCGGTTTCGCTGAGAGATAACCATCCCTGCCAAGTACGAAAGACCGAAGAGCCGCCGGGAGCGGCGTACATTTCCATGACCGCTTCTGCGCGATGTGTCGCATCAAATGAGTCGAATTCCTCCCAGTTGCCAGTGAGGATCTGATGGTATACTTTGCGATACGTTGTATCTTCCCAACGTTCGATACCGCCGCCATCGACATGTGGACCTAATGCAAACTTGGCATCTCCAGGGTGGCGAATACGGAGTCGGTCTGCATAGGTCAATTGATGTTTCAGGGAGATGGTGTCAGGGTTGGTGGTATGGAAGAATGCGGTGTTGAGCCACGTTGTCGCCTTGAGCGTGCTAGGATGCGAACGTGCGCGAAGTTGACTTTGAGACCAATACAACTCCCAGATCTGTGGGTCGTTCGCGGGAAAGCCTATCGTCAGTGACTACTTTTATGGTTGGAGTACCTTTTGTAGTGGGATTTGCTTTGATATATTTGCGAACATCGGAGAGGATTTCGGCAGCTTCCTCTTTAGGAATAGCGTTACGTACAATACATACTCCCGTACGTTTGATACGATCAATCATATCCGAATCCACGTTTCCGTTCTCTATATCGGAGAACTGCACTTCAGGGAAGATGGACGGTCCTCTCTCATTTGCCTCCCGAACTCTCTCCTCAACAATCGGAAGCAGCCTCTTCCAACTAGCGAGTATAGCCTCGCCATGTTCGCCAATGATCTCGCGCTTGAGCTCTGCGAATCGGGGAGCAAGATCTTCCTTCTTGTCTCCAGCAAGCGAGGCAAAGACAGAAGAGATATCACCTTCGACTTTTGGAATTCGCATACGAGATGACGGCATTGTCGCTAACATTGCCATGTTGCAATGAACTCCGGGGAATGCGGGGGAGCAGGGCGTTAAATACCGCGCCCCAGGCGTGGCCTTCCTTATCCATTTTGGCAGGGACAATTCTGGGGATGTCACACAAAATAATTTCCGAATCGAGAAAGTTTCCGCGCTCTAAAGGCGTTGTCGAGACAACCATCGCTCGTTGACTTTCCGAATTCCGCACATGTGTTTTTCCCCTGAATGAAAATATCGCAGGTTGTTAATTAAAGGCCTATTAATTTTCCATGTCACACAGAGGTTCCTGTTTTGACACCTGTTCTATGACTCCTGCGCATCCCATTGCCGGTTCATGACCGAGCACTGTAACCTGTGACGCGAAAAAACGCCGAGAGACACGTCAGATGCACAGCTATGGAGAGTTCTGCAGGACTGTGGAGAGTTCTGCAGGACTGTGGAGAATCCCGTGCTCACATGCTCATACACGAACGACACAGGTGTGCCGTATATCCTATGTATGCATCCCATCATCATCGCAATGAGTTTCCTATTCTTAGAGCGAAGTCTGGCTTGCAGAGTCTAACCGAAGTAGGACGTTCCGTTGATGTTCTGCCGAAAACAGAGGAAAAAGCTCATTTTTAGCGTTCTGCACAAAGACCTGAGATACAAACGCGAAAGCCACTTTCAATCCTTTAGGGTGTTACTATGAGACGCTTGAAACACATCTTGACCCCATTAAACCCATACAAGCGCCATATATCTCTATCAGCAATTATACTTTACTACTACCAAAATAATCGTCCTAAAGCTCAACGCTTTCTCTCAAAGATTTCCCAGGGATCCTCTGCCTCCACTTTACAAATCCGTATATACGCGTCAAACCGTCTCTTCCTCTTCAGTTCGCCCGAGTTCTGCTCCAGCCGTTCAATTTCTTCTGTATCCAGCCGATATGCATGGTTCACGTCGTGCATCCAGTCATGCACGTTCCCAATCGTAACGAAATATAATGTCGCACAGCAATCTCGATGGGGATCTGGTGTGCCTGTGTGAGAATATAGGAATCCCGGGCGAAAGGTGGCTATTTCAATCATGTGTGCCAAGAGAGCTCCATCGGGGTCGTCGCCGTCAGTGTCGACTATTGCTGCGTAGTACGAACCAATTCTTGGCCTCCGTGGAAGAATGAAGCGAGTCGATCCAGTGGCCTGGTGTCTCGGCGGCCTTTGGGCGACGGAGGGTCCGGCTGATGGCGGCTCGCTGGACTGTCTTTGTTGAGAACGAGGGATTACTGGAGGCGGCATCACAGATGCAGGAGGTGATAAGGACTCGTCTCTGTGAGTTTCGTGTATTGGCTCCCCTGGGAGTGGCGTTATTGCAGAAAGGGCTCTAGGCGAGTCTTCTGATGGTGGAAAGGGAGGTATTGATCGCGAAGATTGGCGATCTTCAGGGGCATGTAAAGATGACGTGTCTGATGATGAACTCGGTTTATTGTCCGCCAGGAACTTTTCCACAACCAACCGTCTCACTTCCTCACGCAGTTCTCTCTGTACTCCAGCTTTCCAAACTTCATTCTCCCTTGCCATTTTTTCTCTGTACTTTTCATTCTCCCTTCTCATATCTTCCCGAATACTTTCAATCCATGCAATTAAGCCAGTCTCCCGGACTGGTGGCTCAGGCGGTTGCTGTTGAGGTTGTGATGGCCCGGCACGAGGTGGACTTTGCCTTCCAGGACGAGTGATTAGAATTGGCCGCGGAGACCGTAAAGGAGAGGGTGGTGCGGAGCCGGATCTCGATGAACGAGAGGGTGGAGATGGAGGCTGTTCCGTCATATGGCTGTCATGGGAATCCGATACCGTAGATTGAGGTGTTTGTTATGTTGTTGATGATGCAGGTGAATTGGCCGGGTATAGCGCAGTTATTTGGGATAGGCGGGGAACAAAGAGTATAGGATATCGCTAAGAGCGCAAAACGAGTGTGAAAAGGTGTGCTAAGATTCTTCGTCATGCACGAAAATCGCTGGGCGGATTAAACTTTCACTCCATCTGCAACGTACTGCACAGTCCTGCATCAGCATCCCTCGCAACAAACTGCATCAAGGAACAAGGGGAAGAGTTCAAAGGTACCTTTTCCAAGACGGTGTCAACTCAACGACCAGATTGTCCACCAATACCTGTTTCATGAGACGAAACGCAGAATTGGGCAGATTGGCGATTGATTGTTTATTTCTGAGTGTGAAGCTTGGGCCTCTTGTCTTAAACTTTTTTCCTCCCTTTACGTTCCCAAGTCAGGGACAATTTTAAATGATTTACATGGCACGGACCCCTTGCAACCGAGATCCCCGAGCGAGTTTCACCCCTACACATGAGGACAGCCCCTTGGACTCATTTCCGAAACGGCTTGAAATCTGACGATATTATTACCCTACTCAATTTTTCCACGACGATTAAACCAATATATGTACAAACATTACTCGTGATCGATGCTACTCCGTTTGGCAAGAGGGGTATTATCCATACTAATACTGTCTCGTGGAATTGCATCCTCTTCGTCCTCGTCTAGTAATGCTCCCAATTCAAATTCTTCTACATCCCTCACGCGTCGTTGTTCCATGGATGTCATTCTTCCATGTCCGTTGGGGACAGAAACGGGATACTTCGGCAGATTGGGGCTGGCATTCCGTCCGGTGACCGTGTAAAGCCATATCAGGTATAATACGACTATCCGTTAGCTTGGGAGATAGGAGAAAGTTACAGAAATAGACAACAAATGCCAAGCTGTAAATAGTCAGACTGTAGGAGACGTGATCCACGTTCGCAGACACAAGGAGCAGGATCTGTTCCTCGTTTGAGCCCATGAACAGTAATCCTGAGGCAATAAGAAGCTAACATGAGCACATAGATAACGAAAGCTAATACAAATGGAGGAATATATTGGAATGAGCGGATCTCGTCTTCTCCTGCACTCCAAGCATCTCGTAGGACCACGACAATCTCGACGATACGAGTCAGGCCAGCTGCCATCAATGTGTGTCCAAATATCCCATGCATATTTGTCGAGAACTCCAGCGCCTGGGCATGACCTGCCATTGCCCATCCCGTAAGGAAGATGACAATCCCAGGAATCACGTTACGCTGGGGCTTGCCCTTCCGGGAGGAGAGGAATACACCCAAGATACCAGCGCAAAACCATATAATGCCCATCGAGGTATGTTGAAAGTCCTTGTGTGACCAATTGGACCCCCAGCGATGTTCTGTGAAAGTATTTACCAATCTGACGTTAGGACAGTTTCAATTGTAGACTTACCCCCAAGCAGCAATGACCGCACTATCAAAGAACTCCTGGCTCTTATTTCGTCTTACCAACCACGCTTGTCCCAACAACATCATAATTGACATCACCGCTCCATACGCAATAAAGCTGCTTCCCATTATACCGTGGGCAAGGCACTGCTGTCAACACACAATCAGTGGAAATATAACCTGTCCGAGATGGTCAGCACGACAAAATCCAAGCAATGTGATCCCTCCAAAGCCCATTTGTACCCAGCTGACAAGTGGAGTTATCTTACCGATCGTGCCATGACACATGACTGCCGCACGTCGAATGTACCGATTGATACCGCGTTCAAAGTGGAATTTAAGATATATCCCAAACACGACTTGTCCGATAAACAGGAAAGCAACGAATGGAGCAAAGCTAGCGTGGATATTATGAGAGAACTGGCGTCCTTTGTGTGCGTGTCCGAGAAACCAACCCACGACTACGATGTCAGACAACGTGTTAAAAATAGAAAGATTACTTGCGAGCACGCTTGCCACGACTTGCACAGGAACGTGCCATCGGGATTTCGACAATCCTAGGATCTAAACACATCGGCTTTGAAATGTAAGTGCTGTACCATTCCTGTAGGAAATAACACGCCGAAACTCAACGACATGAGGAATATGTGCGTCCACAGGATACTGTCGACGGGATCGAAGGTAATTGCTTGGCCGTCTGGTAATTCTTCATGGTGTTCATGGCAAGCAACGAAAGCGCACAGCGTTGCAAGAACTACGACAAGTGTCGCTGGCCGGAAGGCATGATATGATGACATGCTGGGAACGCCAAAGGAGACGCGGAATGGTCGGCTTTGGTGGTGGACAACAGCTGTGTCGTTCGAGTGAGTGCCAATTTATTCGCACGTTTCTCATTGGCGGAAATATGAATGCCGGGAGATAGAAAGCCGACACGGGGTAATTCCGTGAGGGTTCCGCCGGCTTACAAACGGGTTGTAAAAAGTGTGTGCCTCGCCGTCTTCGCAAATCAAATCTGGTTGAGGACCAGCAATGACAACTCCGGTGTCGTCCGCCTCTGCCACTCCGCCGCCTCCAGGACAGCCCAGTGCTTCTTATCCATGGGAGAAGAACAACCGCTTTCCTCCTCAACGATCGCTCAGTCAATTATCTCTGTCCAACGTCTCCGTCCCGCCTTCCCCACTCTTTCTTCCATCCCAAGGCCAATTCCTCGGCGGCACATCATCACCTCTTCTTCCCTCGGCGCCTCTAACACCGTCCAATCTCCCTAGTCTTCCTACGGTAGAATGTCTTGTGCGCGCTCGAATTCCGACAACTTCTGGCACAGAAATCTGGCTTCATTTGTATACAAATAGTTTCGACAATAAAGAGCATTTAGCAATTGCATTCGGCGGACGAATTCGAAGCACTAGTCTCGACCGGGTGCGGCCCGGCGAGACAGAGATGGACAGGATGATACGAGGTGCGTATACTGGGAGATTGTACCCTGGAAGGACAGACTCACATGATCCCGAAGCAGCTTTGGAAACACCGCTCGGATCGGATATACCGCTCGTCCGGATCCATTCAGAGTGTTATACTGGCGAGACAGCTTGGAGTGCTCGGTGTGACTGTGGCGAACAACTTGATGAGGCAGCGCGGCTGATGTCGGAAGCCGGCGAGGGAGTGATAGTATATCTCCGCCAGGAAGGCCGTGGAATTGGACTTGGAGAGAAATTAAAGTATGCACCTATTGTGTAGTGGCGCTGACTTTTAGAGCATACAATCTGCAGGATCTGGGAAATGATACCGTACAAGCCAATCTACTACTCCATCATCCAGCAGATGCCCGATCATACGGCGTCGCCACCTCGATCCTAGTCGATCTCAATCTGCACCGAATAGCCCTCCTTACCAACAACCCCGAGAAAATAATAGCAGTAGAAGGTCCGAATAAGGAAGTCAGAGTAGAAAAGCGTGTGAGAATGATACCAAAAGCATGGCGTGGAGAAGTCGGCGTTGAGGGCAAGGAAATAGGTGAATATTTGAAGACAAAGGTACCCCCCCCCCCGCTCTTCTCGGAACGCTGCTAATGGAAGATTACTAAAATGGGACATATGTTAGATTTACCACCACAATAGGGATTGCATGGCGCACATAGTTCAAACTGTACATTATCATACCTAAAACTCAATTATCTGTCAAGACCACGGATCACGTCGCATTCAGTTTGTCTTCTCTATGACGAACGCTTCCATATTGAAGGAACATTCTACGCTGAAAGCGGAATGTTTAACTTTTCTCATCCGCAAAGAAGTGACCCAGGGAGGAATTGTTATTGGACATAACATCATCACCGAACCTAATTCACATGCAAGTTATATGCGACGGAAGGGCGGCCGAGATCAGAGTTTACTGGATAACACTGCGACGCAGTGAGAACGAGGCTGAGCACTTATCGCCTGACTCTTAGCCTATCTCCATCTATGAACCCCATTCATCTTTCTCAGCCAATTTCCCTATATATCTCCGCCGAAATATTTCATTGACCCAGAGATTCCCTTGTGAAGTAATCAAACGATGGCAACACCAGCCGAACGTTTCGGGATCGTCACCAGTGCGCTATCACTTGCCTACGGAACCGTGGAACTTCTTCGAAAACTACTAAAAGTATTTCCCTGGTGATAAGAGTGGTGTTGATATGAAGTATCGGCAGCGACACAGAGAGGGAACTCGAGATGTTGAGATGTCCGAGGTTGGTGTTCAATATGATATCTGTGAACTTGAATTTGAATTGCGATCGGATGCTGCATCGACGACATCGCAATCAAGCGTCTTTGAGAGCCTAGAGGTTTGGTCGCTACAGATTTAATTTGACTCTGTTTAGTGTTACCGGGAAAGTGGTGGACGTCGTAGTGAGATTGCGAGGAAAGAGAGTGGACTTTCTGATAGTACGACTGTGACTAGCACCTCAGTGGACAAGAAGAAGTCTGTTTTCCGAAGGGTCACTGGAAATAACACAGCTAACGCAAAAGCTTTGGGTACTTCTCACGCAAGGCTTAACTAACTGTCCAGTTGCTCGGAAACTTAGTAGTCTTGTTTCCAAAAACCATCGAAATGCTTCAGCAAAACAGCACCGAGCGTAAATGGCGTATTGAATGAATGAATGGAAGGAAGTTCAGGATGCGTTCGTTGAAACTGCAGGAAGCAAGGTTCCTCAATAGTACATAGTGTCAATATTAATACCTCAATCTATGCCTCATTGTACTCCATTCTTCAACGTCGATGACTTGTCGAGAACATTCATTTCTGTCTTTTCTCTGAAGCCGCCAATACGTCTATCGGGATCCCATTTCTCTCGAATGCCCACCCACTTCTTCCAATTCTTGTCAGACAAAACCTAAGAGTTATACGTCATTTCGTACTTCGATCATACCTTGGTCATTCTCATCTCAGCGTCAAAATCCGCGACATACGTTCCACAACTAACTTTGGCTACTTCGCGATACGTATTTTTCAGCCACACTCGGTGTTTCTCGTCGTCTTTTTGATCTGCCCAGGCGAGGAAGGTGGAGATATAATACTCTGATGGCAAGGAATAAGCGAGATCGCCGAAATGGAATGTATCGCAGATGTAAATACAAGTACTTGACCGTCGACTTGGTAAATCGAGGAAAAGCGGTTTCATCGCTTTCAGCAACTGCTATTAATGTACGGAATAAGACGGGTATACCTCTTCTCTGCTGACTTCTGGATCATTGTAAATACTATCGCATTTGAATCTTAATCCTTGATCTGAGGGCAATAGATCCTCTTGCATCTTATTGAGTTGTTCGTAATTTGTCTCGATAACGGGGAGATGAAACAGTGGTGTAAGAGGACATTTATCGAACGGATAAGCCATTTGTTGAGCTTCCTCCAGAGAGTCCGCATATAATGTGATTGCCGCAGCGATTATAACATCTTTAGACCGAACCTCGTCTCCCTGACCAGTCATCTTATCAGCGTAGCATGCACAAATCGCCACCTCGATCCCATAAGGTCTCATCAACTTTGCAGAATCCAGGATCCAATTCATTGTCTCCTCGTACATGGTTGCACTAAACACCCAATGCGTATTATAAAGCTTTTTGGCCGGCATCGTCCGTCCCCAGAACTTGGTAACAATGCCGAAAAATCCCATCCCGCCACCCCTTGCCGCCCAAAACAGATCAGAATTTTGTTCCCGATTGCAAATTCTTATCTCGCCATCTGCAGTCACAATTTCCATTTGCACAAGCCACCGGTCAGCGGTAATGCCCCATCCTTGCATGAAATATCCCTGTCCGCCACATAATAGAAACCCTCCTAAGCCAACTGTCGGAGAATGTCCAAATGGGAAGAACAACCCGCGCGGGGTGAGATATTCCTGCGCATCCTGAACGGTGTTTCCAGGTCCAAAACTGATCAACTTTGTTACTTCGTCATATTCAAACCCCGGATTGACTTGCTTCATGTCAATCAGGATTTCCTCATTCTGTAGATGCTGACAGGGAAACAAATGGCCCCCAGAACGTGCGGAAATATGCTTATTATGTGAAACTGCGTGTTTGACCGCAGCAGCGACTTCCTCTGTAGATCGAGGATGGATAATTTGAGAGGGATAGCGATCTGGATGTCCTTTGTTGAAGAACCGATGCCGAGACGTTTCGTATGCTTCGCTGCCCTTCTCTAGAATAATGCTTGAATCCATCTTCGAAAAAACTTCTAGTCTCACATATGCATGAGGGGGAATTTATTCATGATGAGCCCCGCAGCGTAGTGCGGGGCAGGAACGGGAGCGGGCTCAGGGGTCGAGATCTGAGATGTGGAGACGGGGCAAGAGAAATTTGGTCCCATCTGCATATAAACGGTAAACTCCGTCAAGCCACGCTTAGATAAATGACTTTAATTCATCCCGAACATATTGCCGAACCGTCCGAGACTGACATCGTAAAATAAGTAAGTTAAAGACAAGGTCTAAAATTCTCCTGCTAAAACTCTCTTATCTTGACGCGAAGCAAAGGTGAGAAGTTTGTCGACTCGTGCATTTGCTCACCGGAGCCACGTACGTTGGAATTGCGCAGCCTTCCTTGGCTTTCATAAGATCTTCTGTAGGTGCACCCTCGAACGTATGACAGGGTCGATCATTTTCGCGGATCAGGGCGGCTGATCCGATCAAAATGTGGAGAACTCCTCAATAAAGTCGTGGCCTCGGCGTATTCAGTTTCCACACCATTCATTGTCTGTCCATGTCGCATCCTCATACTCGTCTTCTCATTGTTGGTGGGGGCCCGGTGGGACTATTCCTTGCTCTGAAAGTTGGACGCCTCGGCATCGATGTAACCGTTGCTGAAGCAGAATCCACAATTGTTCCCTCGCCTCGGGCAATTGGGTAGCTCTCCTTGATTCAGATTAATTAACGATAGATATTTCCCAATTGTGCTTGAAGAATGCAGGAAAGTCGGAATCCTCGATGACATGCGAGAAAGGGGACTGGAGACCGCTGCCGGATTACAATGGCGCAATTTGAAACACGAGCTCTTATCAGAGTTGCGTGGGATGATGGGATTCGAAGGGAAGAATAAAATGATATTCCTGGGCCAACATTCCCTTGCCGGCATTATCTTGGAACATATCGCCAAGTATCCGAACATCAAAGTCATCTTTGGCCACCGTTTTGTTGGTGTTCAACAAAATGAAAAGGAAGTGACAGCATTGTTCTTGACTGCGGAAGGAGAGAAATTCATGACTGCTGATTATATGGTTGGCGCGGATGGGGCTGGAAGTGCTGTCCGACATTGTTTATGTATCCCTTTCGAGGGATTCACTTGGACAGATTTCCGTTTCATTGCAACCAATATGTATTATGATTTTGAAAAGGAAGCCGGCTGGAAGTATGGTTCCCTCATTGTAGATCCAGAACACTGGGCGGTTATTGTTCGTACAGGAGCTGAAGGCACGCCATGGAGAATTGCGTATGGCGAGCCGTCGCATCTCGATTTCTCCAAAGAGGCAATCATGGAGCGTCTTCCAGCCAAATATGCCAAGTTGCTCCCGGGAAGCAAGACGGGTTATACTGTGGAAAACGTTAATCCTTATTTCGCTCATCAGCGATGTGCAAAGAACTTCCGCGTTGGTCGAATAACATTGTGCGGAGATGCAGCCCATGTAAGTCCTTTCGCTTTACTATTCTCAACCTTAGGCCAACAACCCAATTGGTGGATTGGGCTTGACAACAGGTATCCTTGATGCCGCGGTCCTAGGGAATGTGTTGAACCGTATACTCAAGCTGGGCGAGTCGGATGATCTCCTTTCGGACTACGAAAGCACTCGGCGAAGGGCGTTCCTGGAATTCACAAATCCCTTGTCGATCGGAAATAAGGAGCGATTGACGTCAATTGACCCGGAGAAAGTTGCTGAGCGAGAGTTTTTCTTTAACAAGCTCAACACTGAGCCTGACTTCCATATCCTCGTAAATAGATCGATGGATAAGGCAGTGGAAGAAACCTTCGAGGTTCCTGAGGTCATATAGGTAAATATGAATGTAAAAATATATACGGCCTAAAGTGTAAATTATTTCCATCTTGCCAATGTAAATATTTATTTGCCTAACATTTTTCGGCAACTCCTCCGCCCCAGACCCCACACTCACCAAATCAAAAGGACCTGGCAGCCGCAACCGACCACAACACGACATGACCGCCAAACGATTCCAGGTATAGACCTTTCGCCCGTCCGAGTTGTTAAACCATAGTGTCGCTTCTGCGAAGCTCAGTTCAATCGGTCGGAACACTTCAAACGACATGAGCGCTCGCGTATCTTTCCGCTTATTGTTGAGTCGCTTAGCTTTAGACACTGGCGAGAAGCCTTTTACCTGTGTCATTTGCGGCATGTCTTTCGTAAGGAATGATTTGATGCTCCGCCATGGCCGATTAAAGCATAAAGCAAACTTGAGGAAACCTATGCCGCCCCCCGTCGAGCAAACATCAACCGAAACCATTTCGACAGACGACCCTCCTACTATGGATGAAGTGGTCCCAGTTCCCAACAATCCGACATCTATGGATTTTGACTCGTGCTTCTCTGCTCTAGATCCTTCGCTATGTGCTCTCTGGACATTGAACGATTGCTCGTCGGCGAACTTCCCTTTTCTGGAGGCGCTGCCGGCGATTACAATCCCGAACGTACATCAGATACTCCTCGAAAATCCCTTCCGCGATGTTCTTATGAAGGCAGTTCAGACTATGCCACAGCCTCCGAAGATTCCCTCCTCCAGCTCCTTGTTTCGATATGTCTCTTTATTCATTGAGAAGTATCTTCCTCACAATCCGTTTCTCCATTCATCATTTAAACCGGAATCAGAGAATCCCTTACTGCTCATTGCAATGGCAAGTATCGGTGCTCTGTATGCGGTGGAACGGAAGACAGCACTTATGCTGCACACAGTGAGCAAGAATATCGAAGAAAACCTAAGGTCTGTTTTGGGGTGTGAGGATTATCCAGTTTGGGCCGTCCAAGCATTTTATCTGAATACGGTACAATCCTTACTTTCGGGGCTAAATCTAGACCTTTGCCGCCTGGAGCGGCTTCCCAAAGGGTGTTCAATATGCTATCAGTCATATGCCTATCTTGTCAATGGTGCCAGAAATCAGTAATCATAGCTGATTATAGTTGAGTAAGAGTAATTATTATCGATTGTCGCAACCGACGAGTGCCTTCCTGACTTACCAACAGTGGATCGAACTCGAATCGCTGCGCCGGTACTCGCTTAGCTTGACAGCCTAATTGTAGGACCTACTTTTGTATATATGCGTTCTCCGGTAGTATTACTTTGATGTTTGCATCTCCTCCCGTGGTTACCACCGTTGATGCGCGGGGTCTATCTCTCCCCTGCTCGGCAGATGACTGGAACGCTGAAATCAATGCCTTATCCTGGGTTCCGCCAGATACATGTCTATACGATGATTCGATGATGGCGTTATGGTCAGGGAAGGAATTACAGTGCAGTGCATTCGGAGTTCGCGTTCTGGCAACGTCGGTATTCCTTGAGATATGGCAGGCCCAGCACGGTTATGGCTCATGGCAACCCGAAAACTGGAAGGAAATACATTATATTGTACTAGAATTTTTACAGAAGCACATCAATGTTCCGTCACCTCTAAATCTGACAGCTTACCGTAGAGCTTCGCTGAAGCGGGAGATTCGTTAGCCTGGAATGCGCTTTTTATTTTGTATGGTTGTTATGCACGACTGGCCGCCGAAGCGACATACGTCGAAGAAGCCTTTTACCACAGCAACGGACCTGCGCTATCTCAAGGCTTGAAACTGACATACGCACAACTTGATCTGGCTAGAATAGATATCCGATCCGTCCGATCCGCTCTGAATGGATACAAAGATGTTGTGACGCGTGGCTTGAAATTTATCGGCCACACAGGATGTTGGTCGCGGGGACTGGAACATGCGCTGGGCGGTTTCCATTCCGGAACTCTCCTCATGCACTGGGTCCGCCGGGTCGAAGAGAGTAAGAATCCAACGACTGAACAATCTCAAGTGTTGACGGAAATACGGCAAATGTTGGAAGATGGAGATGTACATATTTATACGGATAGTTTGGCTGCCACTTTGGCAAGATCCAGTATTCAGTTGATGGATCAGGTGTGGTTATGGGGGATTACGACTTTGATGGGAGAAGCGTTGCGTTTGTATACTGAAGAGATTTTGGGAAGTAGGGCTGCTATCATGGACGTGGAACCGGTTTTATTGGAGGATGAACAAACCTCGGAGTACGGAGAATGATTGTGCA